>JADMIO011434933.1_pt1 | contig 105510 bp, 87 predicted proteins | sample 8958161 | NCBI WGS metagenome assembly JADMIO01 (sample SAMN16585339, study PRJNA669376) | soil metagenome | isolation source: Crop rotation soil | place: USA: Cullars Rotation, Alabama | collected 2011
GCCGCGACTTCAAGTCACGTGAATTCCAAGCTTCGGATCCCACTGTGCTGGAAAGGGTCCTGACAGTTTTCTAGCCGCCAAGCCGGCGGCGCTCGAACTCATTCGCGAGGTGGGCCTGGCGGATCAGGTGATCGGATCGAATGATGACCAGCGTGCCACGTACATTTTGAAGCGCGGCAAACTCGAGCGGTTGCCTGACGGCATGATCATGATGATTCCTACCCGAATCATGCCGGTGCTGAGGTCCGGACTGCTCGGCTGGGGCACAAAGATCAAGATGGGCCTGGAATATTTCCGCCGCCCATCGCAGCACGAAGATCGCAGCGTCCGCGAATTTCTGATGGACCATTTTGGCGAAGAGGCCGTCGATTACCTTGCCGAACCACTGCTTGCCGGGATTTATGGCGGCGATCCGGGCCAGCTCAGCGCGAACAGCGTACTCGGCCGCCTTGTCGATCTCGAGACGAAGTACGGCAGTCTGACCCGAGCCGTCTTAACCGAGCCGCGACCACAAGGGAGCGGCCCGTTGTTCCGTACGCTGAAGCCCGGCATGGGCAGACTCGTGGACGCACTAGCCCCAACCGCGGACCTGGTCCACGGGACGGCGGAGGCTCTGGAACGCACGGGCGCGAGGTGGCGCGTTCGCGTGAACGGCGATTGGATGGAGTCCGATGCCGTAGTGCTCGCGATACGCGCGTATCAGGCCGGCGCGCTTGTCGAATCGCACGACCCTGCTCTTGCAGGCTTGCTCACCGGTATTCCTTACACGTCGTCATTAACGCTATCGCTCGGGTACAAGCGCGGCGACGTCAAACATCCGCTGAACGGCTTCGGGTTCTTGGTGCCGAAGCTGGAACGCAAACACGTAAAAGCATGCACGTGGGTGAACAGGAAGTTCAACCATCGTGTTCCTGACGATCGCGTGGTGATGCGCTGCTTTCTATCAGGCGAGTCGCTCGACGAAAGCGACGCTACGCTGGTCGAGATCGCGCGCAGCGAACTGCGCGACATCATGGGCCTCGAACCGCCGCCGCTTTTTCACTCGATTCACCGCTGGCCCGCCTCCATGGCGCAGTACACGGTGGGCCATCAGAAGCGCATCGAAGAACTTCGCTTCCGCGTGAAGTCGCTCGCGGGCATGTACGTTACGGGCAATTTCCTGGACGGAATTGGCACTCCGGACTGCATCCGGCTGGGCAAGCAGGTTGCGGAAACCATCGCGACCGCCGCGGCCAGCCTCTAGTGCATGACCTCGAGAAACTGCCCCGTCGCCGCGTCCACAAAAACCGAATAATCGCTGCTGCTGACCGAGTCACCCCAAAGCACACGCCAGGTCAACTGCGGGAAGCGGTTTGAAAGCTCCAGAATAAAAATCACGGGCTTGTTGGGGTTCTTCTTCACATAAGCAGCGCTTTTTCCTATTGCGACCTTGTACGCCTCGTCTGAATCCACTCGAATGGCGGCAAGCGGGAACGTCTTTGGCGCACGGGCCGCTTCGTCGGGTCCTCCAAACACGCCTTTATGTAAATTGCCCGGGGACTCCACGGCGGACCACGTGTACATCTTGCTTCTTCCGAGACTGGGTGAGTAAAACGTTGCCTGCCATGCGCCCGCCGTGCCGTTTTCCGCCTTCACCTGCGCCAGGTTGATGCTTTCCAGTTGCACCGGCAGTGCATCCAGCGCCCAAGTTCGCACTTGCGGATACATTTGCTGGAAGGCGTGGCGGCCTGTCACCGGCTCCGGGGGCGCCTCCGCTTCCTTCGGGGGCGCCTTAACCGAATTATCCGAGCAGGAGCAGAGCAGGATCAGGCAGGCCATCGCGAAAGCCCGTGTCAGAGCCGCAGCGCGTCTGTTTGGAGTCTTCATCGTGTTACTTGGCTGCGGAGTATTTGTTCAGTGCCTCGGTCAATTTTTCCGCGCCTGCGGGCGGGGCGATGTTGCCCGTTACGATTTCGCGATTCGTGAGGGGTTTTCCGTACAAATCGCGGTTCGAGTCGTCGTCCGGACGCAATGTCGCGCCCTCGAGCGAGATGCCGGCGAAGACCCCGCGGGCACGCGACCAGCTCAGGATTTCCGCATGCATTTGCGCATCCGTGGCGGCAGTCGAAGTTCGCCCAACCGGACCCGCCGCGGCCGCGGCATCGGCTCCAACGGTAAACTTGCTAGACAGCAGCTTATCCATCCCGCGCTCGTTCATCACCAGCATCACGACATCCGTTTCCGACCCGCCGATCTGGAATCCGACGCTTCCGCCCTCCACACGGATCGCCGCAGGCGCGGACCATCCGTCTCCTGTCTTGCGGCACTCGATGAATCCTTTTCCATATTTGCCTCCAATGATGAAGGCGCCTTTTTTCAATCCCGGCACGATAATCACGCAATCGGCCTTATTGAAAAGATCCTGAGGAATGCCCTTATCCGGCGCTCCCATGATTTCATCGAGCACAATGGCCGAGAGTTCGAGCCTTCTGACGGCATCATTCGCCGCGAACAATGACACACTTGCCAGCCCCGTTGCAAGCAAGCCTAAAACCTTTTTCATATGCTTCCTCCGTGCCCTTCAGTGTAACCTGCCGCCGCACACCGAAATCATTTCAAAGCGCCGCCAGGACCTCTTTGTAAAGATACTTCGCGCCTTCCACGCCATCCCAGGGACCGTCCTCGTACTCAAGCGCAAAAACCCCCATGTATCTCGCGTTCGTCATGATTCGAACGCAGCGTTGCACATCCGGATCTTTCCAGCGGTTCCAATACTTGGCGTGAACGTTCGTATGGGCGTAAGGAGCAAGCTCGGCCAGGCCATGATACATGAGATACTCGTGTTCCCAATTGCAGAAGTCCGGAGAAGCTTCACACCAAGGGCTGTTCACCTCGTCGACGATAATCCGGATATTCGTCGGATGCGCCGTTAGACCCCAGTGATTTTCCAACGTCACCTTCACGCCGGCTTTCCCGCCATAATCGGCCATTTCTTTGAACGATTCGATACAATTTGCGAGGTATTGAACAATCGCGTCGTTTTTCGGATAATCGGCTGTCGCCACGGCGCACGGAGCGATTCGCGGACCGCCGCTGTTCACGCGCATTGACTTCGCGCCAAGCATCGCGGCGCCATCCAGCCACTTTTTCGCAACGTCGATGCCTGCCCTGCGCTTCTCGGGATCCAACTCGCAGATATCGCGTGGAGCATTGTTGGAGATGTGGTGGCACTTAGTGCCTGTCGCGGCCATCTTATTCGCCATCTTCTCGAGCCAACGCTTCCCAGACGCACTCGACGGATCGAATTCGGTGGTGGTGCGATACGTATCGCCGACCCGGACAGGCACCTCGACGTACATACTGTTGTCGGCCATGTCTCCGAAGAGTCCCGAAAACAGGTCCATGTGGTAGACGCCCGGAAACGTCTCTTTCGTAAACGCCGGGAAGTCAAGCATGGTGATCTCACCATACTTTTTCTTCATTTCTTCCGACTTCGGATTGCTCCGAAACATTCGGCTCTTGAAGATGTGACGTATAGGCCATGTGTTCGACGCAATGCGATCCAGCTTCTCTTTTTCCGTGAGCGGGCGCGCCGCCGCTTCTCCCGTGAGAAGCAATCCGCCGCTTAAGCCGGCTGCCGTCTTCAAAAATCCTCTACGGTCCGAATGATGTGTATTTTCCATGGTTTTCGCTTTGGCTCAAAGGATATCACGGCGGTCGCCTATACTGAACATTAAGCCGGTGATGAGATTTTTTTGGATGCGCGGCTGGTTATTGGCTATAGCCGCGGCGGCCCTGTTTGCGGGTGTCGAGTCCAACGTGCCAGTCGAGTTTTCGGATATCGCCGAGGATGCTGGCATCCGATTCGTGCTGGAGAACAGCCCGACACAGCACAAATACATGATAGAGACGATGCCCGGCGGAGTCGCCGTTTTCGATTACAACGGCGACGGGCGTCCGGACATTTACTTCACCAATGGCGCCGCGGTTCCTGCGCTCGAAAAGGACTCGCCGATGTTTCGGAACCGCCTGTATCGCAACGACGGCAAGATGCACTTTACGGATGTCACTGAGCAGGCCGGCGTGGCCGGTCAAGGTTATGCCATGGGAGTCGCTGTCGCGGACTACGATAATGATGGTCATCCCGACATCTTTGTAGCGGGCGTTAACCAGAACGTGCTGTATCACAGCCGCGGCAACGGAACATTCGAGGACGTCACTGCAAAGTCAGGCATTCACAGCGGAAAATGGGCGGTTGCTGCGGGATGGTTCGACTACGACAACGACGGCAAGCTCGATTTGATGGTGGTGCATTATTCGGATACTCCCTTGCAGGATCGTTTCTGCGGGGACCGCGAGAAAAACATTCGCATCTACTGTCATCCCAAGTATTTCGAGCCGCTGGCTGCCACGCTCTACCACAATCGCGGCGACGGTACGTTCGAAGATGTCTCGAAGAAGTCGGGTATCGAAAAATACGCGGGTCGCGGAATGAGCGTCGCTTTCGCGGATTACGACGGCGACGGTTACATGGACGCGTTCGTTTCCAACGACAACATGCCGAATTTCCTGTTCCACAATAACGGCGATGGAACATTCGAAGAAGCCGGTCTGCTTGCGGGCGTGGCGCTCACGGACCGCGGCAAGGCGGTGTCTAGTATGGGCTGCGATTTTCGCGACTACGACAACGACGGCCTGCCGGATATCGCAGTGACGGCGCTGGCCGGCGAGACCTTTCCGCTCTTCCGCAATCTGGGGAAAGGCATGTTTACCGACGCTACATACGCGAGCCGCATGGGCACGCTCAGCACCGGCCACAGCGGCTGGGGCAACGGGTTTGCCGACTTCAACAACGACGGCTGGAAGGATCTTTTCACGGCCAATTCGCATGTCGACCGGGTACTGGAGGGCTTCGAGACGCATCCTTACAAGGAGCCCAACAGCCTGCTCCTGAATATCGGCGGTAAGTTCCGGGATGGAACTCCGGAAGCCGTCAGGCGTTCGCCAAGAGCTCATAGAGGCGCAGCGTTCGGCGACTTCGACGGCGACGGCCGCGTGGATATTGTCGTGTCGGCGCTCGGCGATCCGGCCGAGCTGTGGTCCAACACGACGCCGCATGCCGGGAACTGGATTGCGTTCAGGTTAATCGGCACGAAAAGCAATCGCGACGGAATTGGTGCGCGGATCCGAGTCGGCAAGCAGTGGAACGAGATGAGCAGCGCCATGAGCTACGCATCATCAAGCCTGATACCGGTTCACTTCGGCGTGGGCCAGGCGGAAACAGTGGACGACGTGGAGATCCGCTGGCCCAGCGGTCGCATACAACGTTTGGCTCGCCTGCCGGTAAATCATGTCGTCGAGGTACGTGAACCGGAGCGGTGAAGCCGTTCGGTTCTCTACTCGTTCCTAAGAACCTGCATCGGGTCGATTGCAGCGGCCCGTCGCGCCGGCAGCCATGCCGCCAGCACAGCCACGACAAACAACGTCACGGTCGTGCTTCCTAGTGTCAACGCATCCCAGGGCTCGACGCCTGCCAGCATGGTGCTGAGGAACCGTCCGCTCCATATGGCGCCGGCAATACCGATCGCAAGTCCGGCTCCGTATAGCCATACGGCGCGCCCCACCACACCCCGTATCACATGTTCGCGACGAGCTCCGAGAGCAATACGCACAGCTATCTCGCGCCGCCGTTGACCCACCGTATACGAGAGAAGCGCATGAAGTCCGGCAGCGGCTACGATGAGAGCCAGTGCCGCGAAGCTGCCAAGCAAAATCGCCGTGAACCGGCGGTTCTCGAGAGAATGCGAAACGATTTGGTCCATGGTGGCGACGTGAAAGACAGTCTGCCCACTGTCCATGCGGTGGATCGTATCAGTGATGGCGCGGCTTAGAGACGTCGGCTCGCTTTGAGTCCGCACCACGTACGTCATGATGGCCTTCAAGAGAAAATCCGACCATAGCGAGTCGGGCTGAATCTGCCGGAAACAGAGATAGATCTCCGGCTCCGGCGGTTTCGCCAGAGTCCGCTGCCGACTCCCTGTCACAACGCCGACGATCGTCATGGGATGCTTCAGCGAGTCCGGGTCGTCGAAGGCGATCTGTTTTCCGATCGGATCTTCTCCCGCGAAGTGCCTTTCCACGAGCTCCTGATTGATGACAGCTACCCGTGGACTGTTCAAGGTATCGGCCTGGTTGAAAAAGCGCCCCCGTAATAGCGGAATTCCGAGCGCCCGGAAAAAGTCCTCGCTCGCCGAATTAATACTTGCCGTCGGACCATGCCCCGGATTGGGAGTCGGCCTTCCAACAATCTGGAACGATCCGCTCGAGTGGCCATTGCCCAACGGAAGATAGGTCACGAATCCCGCCACCTCGACACCGGGCAACTCGCGGATGCGGTCGAGCTCGGGTCCATATAGTACGGCAGCCAGATCACGGCCCTTGTAGCTGTTGCCCGAGACAGCCGTTTGGAGCGTCAATACATGTTCGGTTGCGAAGCCCCGATCCTCGTGGAGCAAGTGATATAGAGTGCGCAATAATAATCCCGAGCCGGCGAGAAGAACGATAGCGAGGCTTAGCTGGCCGGCGACCAAAAGATCGCGCATGCGCTGCTGATGCCGTGCCATGCCTGCCGCGGATGCTGTATCGCGGAGCGTTCGCTCGATGTCCTGCTTAAAGGCCTCGATGATCGGCGCCAGGCCGAACAGAATCCCGGTCAATACCGCGGCGCCGATCACCACGGCGCAGACTTCCACGTGAAGTTGAATCTCGCTGACGCGCGGTATGATGTCTGCTCCCAAACGTTTGATGGCATCGAGCGATAACGAAGCCAGCGCCAGGCCGGCAAGGCCGCCCGCCATCGCCAGTAACAGACTCTCCGACAGCAGTTGCTTTGCGATTCGAAGCTTTGCCGCGCCCACCGCAGTACGGATCGCGAATTCACGCCGGCGTCCCAGGGCGCGCGCCAGTTGCAGGTTCGCGACGTTCGCGCAGGTGATCAACAATAGCAGGACGACAGCGCCCAGCAGTGCAATCAGCGCCGGCCGGCTTCCTTCCGTCACTGTATCGAGATAAGAAGTCGCGGCGATTCCCGTGCCCGCGTCCTCATTCGGATAAGCCTTGGCCAGCCTGGCAGCAATCACGGACAGTTCGTTACGAGCAACCGCCAACGTCACGCCCGGCTTCAATCGTCCAATAGCGTTCAGGAAGTCCGTTCCTCGCTCCATCAGCGTGGGCGTCGGCTGCAGCGGGATCCAGAGTCCGCGATCGACTCGGACCGGGAATGAAAAACCTTCCGGCATCACCCCTACGATGATGCACGGCGTGCCGTTCACCGCGGCGCTCTTCCCAATAACGGAAGGGTCACTCGCGAAGCTCTCGCGCCACAGTGGCGCACTGAGAACAGCGACGCACGGTTTGCCGGCCTGATCCTCGTTCGCAGCGAAGGCGCGCCCCAGCCTTGGCCGCACTCCGAGAACGTCGAAGAGGCTGGCGCTTGAGGCCACAGCGGATGTGTGCAGGGCCTCGCCCGAAGGCAGGCGCAACGACACACTCTGCTCTTGGTGCACCGCCATCCCTGAGAACGATCGGCTCTGCGCGCGCCAATCCTGAAAATTCGGCAACGACACGGAACTAGAACGTCCCTGTGAATCGACCCCGGACAAATCGATAATGCGGGAGGCGTCCGCATAGGGCAAGGGGCGAAGCAGTACCGAGTCGATCACGGAAAACATCAACGCATTCGCCCCGGTGCCGAGGGCAAGCGTAAGGATGGCCGTCGCCGTGAACCCCGGAGTGCGACGGAACTGCCGTAGCGCATAGATGATATCCTGCCCCAGGTCTCGCATAAATTTCCCGTGGCATTTAAAGCAATTGCGGGCCCGAAGAATTGAATCGGATGCAACAACTTACGGGTGAGCAGTGTTCGATAACGGATTCGAGCGACCGTTGGCGAACACCCGCCGTTCGATTACGCCGCCTCAATTGGCCGAACATCCCTCTCGATCTGCGCCGCGCCCAGCCGCGCGACATCGAGATCTTAGGCTGTTGCAGATTCATCCAGAATTCAGGGGTTGTACCAAAGTAAGGGGCCAGCCTAAGTGCCGTGTCCGGCGTAATACCTCGGCGCTCGTTCACGATCTCGCCGATGCGAGTCACCGGTACCCGCAAATCGCGTGCGAGCCGATTCATGCTCAGACCGAATTCAGCGAGGAACTGCTCGCGGAGGAGTTCACCCGGATGGAGGGGCTCCGTGAGCATTCACCCGGATGCTGTGCTGCCCGCGACGATTACAGCTCAGGGTCTCCAGCCGGTTCCCTGGTAAAGAGTTTAAGTCCGCGAGAGTTTTCGCGGCATCCAACATGCGAAGTGTTTGAAACGCCTGTCTCGCGAACTTTTGGAAACGCCTGCTAGAGCCGGCAAACGGGAAACTCGAGCCGTTACCGCTGCCCCTCGGTGCGCCCTCGAGATCCAATCCCCGGGCATGTTCATCTTCACATCACGCCGCTACCGCGCGGCCGAAGCCGCCTGCCCGACAGACGTGATGTGCCCGATGTGGTGCCGCCCATGCCAGGCATAGAGCGCCAGGTTCCTGTCGAGCGAAACGTTGCCGTCTTCGGAATGGACCAGTGTTCTCGCGAAGTCTTCCGGCCATAGAGAACGCAGCAGGAGAACCCAACGTCTATGCAGTGCGTCCAATAGACTGAGAGACACATCGATCGGCCCTTTGGTGTCGGGAAGCGCGGCCCAGAGATCCTGGTCGTACCCTTTGATGGCCGGCTCGGATTCGGTAAGGGCAAGCTTGAAACGAATGTAGCTGTTCATGTGGCTGTCCGCCAGATGGTGCACAACCTGGCGGACGGTCCAGCCTCCGGGTCGATAAGGAATATCGAGTTGTGCTTCAGAAAGGCCCGCCACGGCTGCGCGCAGCTTTGCCGGGGTTGCCTCGATCTCATCGATCAAGGCATCTCGTTCCCCGGCTGTAAGTGCGCCGGTCCATTGGAATTTGCCAACGGGGTATTGAAGATCCATGTAGTTGATTGTGACGTAACGGGCGGCCGTTCGTTATACTGATAGTTTAGATATCACACCTCTTTTGTGTCTGTAGGAGTCCTTTCCCATGTTTGATCTGTTCCGCAGCCAAGACAAGATGAAGCGCATTATGCTTGGCGGCATCCTTGGGATCGTCTCGATCGGAATGCTGTTGTACTTGATTCCCGGTCAAAACGTCCCCACGATGGGCAGCGAAAATCAGGTAGTCGCGGAGGTGGGCGGAACTAAAATCACTACTCGCGAAGTCTATCGCCGCATCCAGGGCACATTCAAGAACAATCCCTTGCCACCCGATGTTCTCGAGGTTTACGTGCCGCAGCTCATCGAAGCCATGGTTGCGGATCAGGCCGTTGCTTACGAAGCTCAGCGGATGGGCTTCAAGGTAAGTGACGAAGAGCTCGCCCGCCAAATCCGGTCCACCCCACAGCTCGCGACGCTCACGCCGGAGCAATACCAGATGACTATCGAGCAGATGGGATACACCGTTCCAGAATTTGAAGGCGATATGCGCAAGAACGCGGCCGAGAACATCCTGAAGGACATGGCGGCCGAAGGTGTGGTGGTGACGCCGCAGGAGGTGGAGAACGCGTATCGTCAGACGAATGAAAAGATCAAGCTTGCATATATCGCGTTCTCGCCGGACAAATTCAAGGCCGAGGTGAAACCTACGCCCGCCGAATTGCAGGCATACTACGAAGGCAAAAAAACCGGATTCGTCGTTCCGGAATCGCGGAACATCCAGGTGATCCTGATCGATCAGGACAAGATCGCCGCAAATATCCAGACACCCGAGGCGCAACTCCGCGCCTATTATGACGCACATAAAGACCAATTCCGCACGCCGGACCGTGTGAGAGTTCGCCATATCCTGCTGCAAACCGTCGGAAAATCCGATGCTGAGAAAAAGAAGATCAAAGCCCAGGCGGAAGATCTCCTCAAGCAGATTAAGGCCGGCGCGAACTTTGCCGAGTTGGCAAAGAAATATTCGGAGGATCCTGGCACGAAGGACAAAGGCGGCGAGTATGGCTGGATGGCTCGCGGTCAGACCGTGAAGAATTTCGAGACTGCCGCGTTCTCTATGCAACCCGGACAGACCAGCGATATTGTTACAACGGAATATGGCTTTCACATCATCCAGGTTGAAGAAAAGCAAGCGGCCGGTCTGCAGCCTTTCGAGAAAGTACGGGACCAGATCGCGGCGGATCTGAATAAGCAGTTAGTGAACGATAAGATGCAGAACCTTGCCGATCAGGCTCGTGCACAGCTCGTGAAAGCGCCGCAAAACGCCGAGCAGGTTGCCAACAGTCTCGGCCTGCAGTTCGTGAAAGCCGATAACGTGCAGCCCAATGCCCCCATCCCGGGCGTCGGCGCGAATAAGGACTTGAGCGATTCCATCGTGCTCCTGGCCAGAGGTCAGGTGGGGCAGGTCATTCAGGTGACTCCGGCCCGGTATGCAGTCGCCACGGTGACCGCTGTAAATCCGCCGCATGTCCCGCCGCTTGCCGAGGTGGAAGCAAAGGTGCGTGCTGCGTACGAGAATGATGCCGCCGCAAAATTAATGCAGCAGAAAGTGAAGATGGCGACCGATACGCTGGCCAAAAGCGGTGGCGACCTCGCGGCGGTTGCGAAGAGCTTGGGCCTGCAAGTGACCACATCGGATGCTTTCACGCGCAACGGCTCCCTTAACCCCAACATGGGAGCCAGTTATTTCGGCGAAGCGTTCACGAAGCCGGTGGGCGCCATTGTCGGTCCCATCAATGCCAGCGGGCAGACCGTAATTGCCAAGGTTGTCGATAAAGTGGAGCCCGACATGAAGGACTTTGCGGCCCAGCGCGCGAGCATCATCTCGAGCCTCAAGCAAAAGAAAACTGAGGAGCGCAGCCTATTGTTCCAGGACAGCATTCTGCACAAACTGGAGCAGGAGGGTAAGATCAAGTACCACAAGGATGTCGTGAACCAGATTATGCAGCGGTACCGGGCCGGCTGACCCGGTGCTGCACGCAATCATCGATTTCCTGCGGACGCTCACTACGCCCGAGCGTCTCATCCAACTCCTCTCAACCGGCATGTCCGGGTGGCTCGGTTACGCCCTTCTGACCGGAATTGTCTTTGCCGAAACGGGCCTGCTGGTCGGGTTTGTACTCCCAGGCGACTCGCTGCTATTCACCATCGGTGTTGTAGCCGGAGCCGGTCAATTGAATATCGTGTTGATCATCGTACTACTGACCTGCGCGTGCATGATTGGCGACTGGTGCGGATACCTGCTCGGTCAGCGCGCGGGGCCGGCCATCTTTAACCGCCCGGATTCGCGCTTCTTCAAGCAGGAACACTTGCGGAGGACTCACGACTTTTACGAAAAGCACGGCGGCAAGACCATCATCTATGCGAAATTCGTTCCCATCGTAAGGACTTTTGCGCCGTTTGTTGCCGGTGTCGGACGTATGCAGTACTCACGTTTTGCATCATTCGATATTTTCGGCGCCGTCGGCTGGGTCTGTTCGATGACCATCTTGGGGTATTATCTCGGTGGCGTTCCGTTGGTCCGGCGGCACTTCGAGAAGTTCGTCGTGCTGGTGGTTTTCATTTCGATCACGCCGATGATTTATCATGTCGTGAAGGCTAGGTTCAGAAAGCCTGCGCAGGTGAAAGCGGGTTCCGCTGTCTAGGCGGTGTGGTCAGGCGATAGCGGCTTCGATCTCGAGCAGACGGTTGTATTTCGCCAGACGCTCGGACCGGGTGATCGATCCGATCTTGATCTGACCTGCTCCGGACGCGACGGCAAAGTCTGCCAGGAAACTGTCTTCAGTTTCACCGGAGCGCGCCGAAATCACTGCTGCGTAGCCCGCGTCGCGCGCGATGCGGATTACTTCTAACGTCTCGCTCAGGGTGCCGATCTGGTTCATTTTGACGAGTACCGCGTTAGCCGCGCCAATTCCGATGCCGTGTCTGACGCGCTCCGGGCTGGTTGCGAAAAGATCGTCGCCGACCAACTGAATCTTCCATCCGAGCCTTTCTGTGAGCCGCGGCCAGCCGTCCCAATCATCTTCTTCAAGGCCGTCCTCGATCGATGTAATGGGGTACTTCGACGTCCATTCGGCGAGCATCTGGATCATCTCGCCTGCCGTGAGTGAACGATCTTCACTCTTCATGTGATACTGCCCCCGATCATAAAAATGACTGGACGCGATATCGAGTGCAATGCTGAAGCGATCGGCGAGGCCCGTCCGTGCGATTGCGTCAGTGAGGATTTCGAGGCCCTCGGCATTCGATGCGAGCGCCGGCCCCCAACCGCCTTCGTCGGCGGCGCCCGTCAACAGATATCCGCGTTCCAGGATGGCTCGCTCCGTTGCCCGATGTATTTTAACGATACCTTCCAGTGCTTCCGCATATGTCGCGAATCCACGCGGGATCACAAGAAAGTCCTGAACTTCGATGCGCCGGCCCGCGTGAAGGCCTCCCGAAATCATGTTCACCATCGGCACGGGCATCCGCGGAGTTTGTCCTGAGGAAAGCGATTTCCAGAGGGGCAGCCTGCGCGATTGTGCCACGGCACGCGCGGCCGCGCACGAGACGCCGAGGATCGCGTTGGCGCCCAGGCGCGATTTGTCCGGAGTCCCATCGATCTCGATCAGCCTTCGGTCAATGGCTTCCTGGTTCTCCGCGCAAATCCCACGAATTGCCGGTCCGAGCACATTGTTCACGTTCGCCACCGCGCGAGTGACGCCTTTACCGGCATAGCGATTCGGGTCACCATCGCGAAGTTCCACCGCCTCGTGTTTTCCGGTGGATGCGCCGGAAGGAACCTGCACGGAAGCCTCAGTGCCGTCGGACAGCTCTAGGCTCACAGCTACGGTCGGATTGCCGCGCGAGTCGAGGATCTCGATAGCACGCGTGTCTTGTACCGTTAACATCCAAATACGTCCGCAACAGTTGCGGGGGGATCGACGATCAGCCGGCGGGCGAACTGCCGGATGATTTCTTTTAATCGCGGGTCGGTGATGTATTCGGCCGGTGATTTCCCGTCGATACGCGCAAGCAGGAGGCAACCGAGATGTTCGATCGTCGCCGCTTCAAACCAGTCCCATTCGCGCGGCAGGAATACCAGCAGGGTCTCCCAGAATTGGAGTGCCAGCGAACGAAAACCCTCGCGCCAATGCGGCAGCCGGTGACTCTTCAGCAGCAGATGATTCAGCAGGAACGCGGCGTCGAATGAGGGGTCCCCAAAATGAATCACTTCGAAATCAATCGCCATTACCTCGTCGTCGTGCACAAGGAAATTCTTGGGGCTCCAGTCGCCATGCACCAGTGAGACGCGCCTGCGGCGCGATGTTTCGATGAGCCGGCCGATATTGGCCGCGAGATCGCGGTGGACGAGGGCTGTGGTGCGGTAATACGGATCTATACGCAGTTTGTCGAAAACGGTCTGATCACCGAACAGGGCCTCGAACTGAGCGGATCTCCAGGTTTGAGAGATCATTGCGCCGAGAATTTGCGCGATGCGGCGAGCTATCTGCGGTTCGAGGACTCCTTCGAAGAGCAGGTCCTTCCAGGTCCTCGCGCCAGCCGGCGCCGCAGACATTACGAAGGTATAGCTCTCGGGATATTCGGCGAGCACTTTCGGGACAGAGCCTTGCGGCAGAATTCCGGAGAGCATACGGAGAGCCGCGGCTTCGCGAAAGATGCGGGCGCGCTCGCAGAACCAATCCTGCTCGACCCGAAGTTTCCCAAGCGACTGTTTCAGGACTACACGTTGTGCATCTGATTCCGCGAGAACCACGGTGTTTGACACTCCGCCTACGAGCTCCTTGACAGTGCACGAGTGCTGCCCGAAATACTCCTCCGCCTTTTGAGCGATCTCGTCAGTAGTGTACGCCACCGGTTCTTATTCGCCGCCGGAATTCTGAGTGTCGCATAATAGCTAATCGTGTAGAATAGGGGTTCGTGACGTGGGAAAAACCGGGCGACTTGATAACGAATGCAGCCGGAAGCACGATTCTCATCGTCGACGATAACCCCGAAGACCTGCGCCTCTCAATGAGAGTTCTTGAGAAGGGCGGTTACACGGTCGCGGGTACTACATCCGGTCGCGAGGCACTGGCAACGCTCCGCGAGAAAACGGTCGATTTGTTGGTGCTCGATCTGAGCATGCCTGAGCCGGACGGATTCGATATCTTGAGAACGGTCCGCCGCACAATGCCTCAGTTAAAGATATTGATGATCTCCGGCTTTATGGACGGCCGTCTCCTCGATGCGGCGAAACAACTCGGCGCCACCGCGACTCTACAGAAATCGCTGGACCTCGATTCATTATTGTCAACGGTTAACAGTCTGCTCGCCGTTTCTGACAATCAAAAACATTCCTCGGCGCCGCCTACGCGGATTTAGAGTTCGATCCTTACCGCTGGGCGCATCGGGGACGAGCGTTATCCGGATGCTTATCGGTGAGCTATTGGCTATAGTGGCGATTGGCATCGCGGTTGGTTTGCCTCTGCGCGCTGGCATTCGGGCGGATCACATATCCAGCTTTTCGTGGGTGTAATTTAAACATGACTTGACGTTGTCCGCTTCCACTCGCAGTTGCTCATCGTGCGAAAGCTGGCTGATGCGCGGCAGGGGCTTGTCGCGCCGGCCGTGCGCCTGAACCAGTCTCAGCGTGCGAGCGAGATGCAGCCCGCTGCGTTCCGGGAACGTCGCCCAATAGCGATCCGTGAGGCATGGAATTTTCAGAGGATCGCGTGTAATCATTTCCAGGTTGAAGTTTGTTTTTGGGCACGCTTGCCGCACCAGCGAAAACATGCGAGGCAGATCGAGAAGTCCTTCACCCAAAGGGAGCTCCGATAAGAGAAACCCGTCTTCATACGGCTCCACTCCCATGTCTTTTACGTGAGTAGTAATCGTATACGGAGCAAGTTGCTCGGCGACGTCCATGGGATCGTCGAGGAGGGCGATATTGTTCCCGAAATCGAGACACGCGCCGAAATATTCGCTGGAGTAGCTCTTCAGAATCGGGACCATCTGATCGAGCGTCCAATCTTTGTGGTTCTCCAGAGCGAACGGGATCTTGTACCTTTCGCAAATAGAGACCGCGGACTGCAAGGCGGCATGGCTGCGCGCGACGAAATTCTGATAATCGGCGAGCGTCGAAAAATCTTCATAGCGGCGGCCTCCGGCATTCACGCGCATGCAGAGCGCTCCGACTGCCTTGGCGTTCTTCACCGCTTGCTCGAAAGCGGATGCGTTTCCGTTCCGGGGCATAGGGGCGATCGCCTCGATAAACATATGCAACTGTTCGGCGCGAGCGCGGATTTTCGGGAGATCGCCATTGATTCCGGCCTGGATTCCCGCGGCTCCCAAAGAATTGCAATGCTCCAGGAATTCGTAGGTATCACGAAAGCGCCGAACCGTCATATAGGACGTTGTGACGATTCCCATTTTGCTGCGCGTACCCTCGCCCCGCAGCATCTTTGTTAACGATGCTGCCGCAAGCGGCGCGGCGCTTTTAGCAAAGAAATCTCGTCTCGTCATATTCGTACCCATAGTACTAAGAAGCTGAAGCAATACAACGGCGACGTCCGCTGTACGCTGGAATAAGTGAGACAAGCGACCTCCAAGAGCCGCGCGCCGCACTCCGCGGCTCGCACGCGGCATCGTCTATTCCTGATCGACACGTATGGGTTCATTTTCCGTGCCTACCACGCCCGCGCGCGCAGCGGCGCGCCGCCGATGCGCACCTCCACCGGACTTTCCACCGAAGCCGTCTACATCTTTCACAACATGCTCCGTAAGCTGCGCACCGATTACAAGCCGGAGTACATCGCCGCCGTTTTCGAAAGCGGCCGCACGTTCCGGGAGGAGAGCTTCGCCGAATACAAAGCCAACCGGACCGAAATGCCGTCCGACCTCGCCCAACAGATTCCCTACATTCGCCGGCTACTCGAGGTTTTGCACGTCCCGATCGTGGAATGCCCCGGTTTTGAGGCCGACGACGTCATCGGCGCGCTGGCGCGGCGTTCTTCTGAAAAACTAGACGTGGTCATTGTCTCAAGCGACAAGGACATGCTGCAGCTCGTTGACGAGCACGTCCACATGTACAACCCCGTCAAGGATGACATCTGGTATGACCCCCTCACCGCCGAAGCGTTTATGGGTGTAAAGCCGAGTCAGGTGGCCGACCTGCTCGCGCTCCGAGGCGATTCCATCGACAATATACCCGGCGCTCCCGGTATCGGCGAAAAAGGCGCACGCGATCTTATTTTGCGCTTCGGCTCTGTCGAGAACGCGCTGGAGCACGCCTCTGAAGTAGAGCGGAAGATGTATCGCGAGAGCCTGCTGAACAACCGCGATCAGATTCTCTTGAGCAAAAAGCTGGCAACCATCGACACCACGGTCCCCATTGACTGCGATGTGACCGCCTTCGTTACGGCGGAGCCGGATGTCACAGCGCTGCGGCGCATCTATAAGGAGCTCGAGTTCACCAGTCTCCTCCGGGAGGTTGGACCCGCGGATGATTCGCACACGCGCGATTACAAGACGTTGACCACGCGCGAGGATGTCGCTGCTTATCTCGAACAGATTACGCGGGATTCGCCGATCGCCATTGCGGTTCAGAGCGCCGGCGCTGACGACCTGCCGCTCACCATGATCGGCGTTGCCTGGAAGCCGGGTGAAGCGCGCGCTTTCTCCACCGAGCTGCTGGACGCGGCTCAGTCCCTGCTCGAAAGTGAAGACCGCAAGAAAGTGGCGCACGATGTGAAATCGGTCGTGATCTCGCTTTGGAAATACGGCATCGAAGCGCGCGGCTTCGAGCACGATGTCATGCTGTATGCGTTTCTCCTTTCGGCCGATCCGTCCGGCTGCTCGCCTGGCGTGCTCGCCGAAAGATACCTCGACCGGCGCGTTTCCGCCGCCGCTGAGCAACAGGCCGATTGCGCGCTGAGCATGGCCGAACGGCTCGCGGCGGATGTCGATGAACAGAAGCTTCGTGACGTGTACCGCACCATCGATCTACCTCTCAGTTACGCCTTGGCGCGCATGGAGCGGACCGGAATCCGCGTTGAACCGGCGGTGCTCAAGGAGCTTTCCGAGCGCATGGACGCCGATCTGCAGCGCATCTCGAAGGAAATTTTCGATCTCGCCGGTAAACCCTTCAACATAAATTCGCCCCAGCAGCTTGGCAAGGTGCTCTTCGAGGATTTGAACCTGCGTGCCCCCGTGAAATACGGTAAAGGCAAGACCATCTCGACGGCCGCCGACGTTCTGGAAACACTCGCGGCCGAACACGAGATCGCGCGCAAAGTGCTCGAGTATCGCCAGCTTTCGAAATTGAAGGGCACCTATGTTGATGCTCTTCCGCTCCTGATCGATCCCTCAACCGGCCGCTTGCACACCACGTTCAATCAGGCCGGAGCGGCCACGGGACGGCTCTCCTCGTCGAACCCGAACCTCCAGAATATTCCGATCAAGACCGAGTTGGGGCGGGAAATTCGCGCCGCTTTCATCCCCAACGAGGGTTGGAAAATGGTGGTGGCCGATTACTCCCAAATCGAGCTGCGCCTCCTGGCTCACATGTCGCGCGACCCTTTGCTGATGGATGCGTTCCGCCGCGGTGAAGATATTCACACCCGCACCGCGTCCGAGGTGTTTGGCATCGGCCCGCTGATGGTCACTCCCGAAATGCGGCGGCGCGCGAAAGCCGTCAACTTCGGCATCGTCTACGGGCAGACGCCGTTTGGGCTCGCTACCAGCCTCGGCATCGACCGAAAGGAAGCTGAGAGCTATATCCGTAGCTATTTCGAACTGTACAAAGGCGTTCGTCAATTCATCGACAAGACGATCGCGGAGGTGCGGGAAACCGGCTATGCCCTGACGCTGTTCGGGCGCAAGCGGCCGATCCCCGATATGAAGAGCACCAACCCGACGGCTCGATCGTTCGCCGAGCGGACCGCGGTAAATACGCCGCTGCAGGGTACCGCGGCGGATCTCATCAAGCTCGCGATGATCAAACTCGACCGTGAATTCGAAGAGCGGAGGCTCCATGCGCGCATGCTACTTCAGGTCCATGACGAGCTCGTGCTCGAAGCTCCTCCGGAAGAAGCCGAGGAAATTGCCTCCATGGTAAAGCGTGAAATGGAAACCGTATATCGGTTGGATGTGCCGCTGCTGGTAGACACTGGAATTGGAGAGAATTGGCGAGACGCAAAATGAAACTTCTGACCTTCGTTGCTCTGATCTGTTTGTGCGCCTGCTCGTCGTCAAATTCATCGAAATCGAGCCCGGAAGAGAATTCCACGAAAGCAGCCGGACCGTCTCCGGCTGTATTCCGCGTGAACTTCGACACCAGCAAGGGCCCGTTCGTAGTGGAGGTCCACCGCTCCTGGGCGCCCAATGGCTCGGACCGTTTTTACGATCTGGTCCGGAAAAAATTCTTTGATGGAACGCGCTTCTTCCGCGTAGTGCCAGGCTTCATCGTGCAGTTCGGCCTCAGCGGCGATCCGAGCGTTTCAGCACAATGGCGCACCATGAACATTCCCGATGACCCTGTGACCCAGCACAACGTCCGCGGAACAATCGTCTTTGCCACCGCGGGCCCGGGTACCCGCACGACACAACTGTTTATCAATCTCGGCGATAATACGCAATCACTTGATCCGCAGGGATTCTCACCATTCGGACGCGTGGCGGAGGGTATGGACGTGGTCGACAAAATTTACTCGGGGTACGGAGAGTCGCCCGACCAGGGCCGTATCCAAGCCGAAGGAAACGAGTACCTGACACAAAGCTTTCCAAACCTTGACTACATCAAATCCGCCCGCGTTGCGCAGTAGGGCCGCGCCGTAGCAGTGCGCACCATCGAAAGTGCAATAACGAAAAGTCCCATACAGGCCAACGGTGCCACCGACGACCAGAAATAGAGCGTCGCGGGCGAAGTCGCGGTCCACGCACCGTATCGATTGTAATAGGCCGTCAGCGCGCTTACCGGCAGTGGGTACAGCAGCGCGGAAAACCCAACAGTCCACACGACGGTAGGCCATGCACGCAGACGTATGGCGTTGGCCACGAGCAGTGCGACGCCGGGATACTGGAGAATTTGATAATGGCTCCAGCAAACCGGCGCGGCCGCCAGGCTTAATGAAATAAGACCGGCCATCGCCCACGGCAACTGCTCGCGGTTCAGTCTTCCCTTGCATACCAGAATTAGCGCCATCGCTCCGGCGATCAGAAGAATCGCCCCCGCGCTCGCCGAGGCCAGTTCCTGATAGCGTGGCAGATGGAGATTGACGGCGACATTCCCGTATTCCCAGTTGTGCGGCACGTGCGGGCCGCGCTTCGGCGGATCCAGAATGCGCAGCACCACCGATGGGACGGAAAAACTGACGATCTCAGGAGTACCCATCCAGTAGTGTGTTGTGGTCGGCGCCTTTGCTCCGGAGAAGCCCAACAACGCAATCCACGGGACAATAACGCCGAGCGCAACCACGCCTGTGAAGACGGCCAGGGCCCGCCAGCTCCGATGCAAAAGAAGTGCGAATGCAAGGATGCCGGGAAGGTACTTCAGCACGAACCCTATGCCCGCGGCGGTGCCTTGCCTGACCGCACCGCGGGTGTATGCGAACGCGATCACAAGCACCAGCAGAGGACCTATCTGGCCCAGCATGAGGCTTTCGCTGGCGGCGCCTCCGAAGGCCCACACGCAGGCGATCGAACACAGCGTGATCCGATCGGGTTCGATGGCGCGCCACGTTACCCAGGCTCCAATCACTAGAAATGCATGCGATATTAGCAGCCAGATCCATCGTGCCGTAAGATAATCCACAAGCGCGAAGGGCGTCATCAGGAACGCCGTCAACGGCGGATAAAACCACGCGGGCTCATCGTAGGGACTTCTGCCGTTGAGAATCGTTTGTCCGGCACGATAATAAAAACTAAAATCGCTTGGACCGGGCAGCCCTTGGATCTGGCGCAGGAGGTTTGTCTTGATATACCAGACGGCACAGAACGTGAGAATGAGCGCGGTGACAATATTCGGTCCGTACCGTTTGACAGCGCGCACTCTATTTATCGGAACACAAGTTGCGCGTATGCGCGGAGTTTTGTTCCTATCGTATCTTGCACACGGCCCTGAAACCGGAACGCTCTCCTCATCTCGTGTATTGCGTCGCTCTTCTGCTGGAGGCTCTCGCCTTCTACCGCTACGTGTTGTTTTACCCTGGCTATGTTTTCCCGTGGGATTTTCGGGCGGTCCACGTGCCGCTTGCGACCTTTGTGGCAGATTCATTCCGGCGCGGCGAATTTCCCCTCTGGGACCCGTATACGTACTGCGGAAATCCCATCTTCGCCAACATTCAGACTGCTCTATTCCATCCGCCGGTGCTCGCTGCGACTCTCGCCGGCGTCTGGTTTGGAGACCACGCAATCCCGCGGCTTCTCGCGATCGCGGTTGTCGCCCAGGTAGTGTTTGCGGGAATCTGCACCTATGCGCTTACGAAGCGGCTCGGCGCTACTCCCGCGGCAGCCTGGATCGCAGCTACCGTGTACGAGCTCGGCTGCTATTTTGCGGCACAGGCCGAACATATGGGTGCCATGCAGGGCGCCTCGTGGTTGCCATTGTGTTGGTTGTGCGTCCTGGAGTTGCGGTCCGGATGGCGCTGGGGCTGGCTCGCGGTGCTGTCGTTCGCCCTCTCAATGACCGTATTGGCAGGATCTCCTGTGTGCGCCGTTGCAGTGTTTGGATCGACGCTGGCGCTGGCCGTAATTCTCGCCGCATTGCGCCTGGCAGTCCGGACTCTTCCTGTTAGAGTCCTGTTCGCGTGGTTGTGGGCAATAGCGCTCGGAGCCGTCCAGATCGTTCCCACTATCCAGTTGACCAATAACAGCGTGGCCAAGTACCGCACGGAGTGGCTAAAAAGTGGCGGCGGCATGAATCCGGGAGCGCTGTTCTCTCTGATCGTTCCGGACTACTGGTCTGTGTTCGACGTATCGAAGTTTCACGGCCCCACGGACCTGACATTTCTTTATCTCTACTCGAGTCTGTTAGGGCTCGCGCTGGCGCTCGCAGCGATGCTGTGGAAGCCAAATCGCTGGGTCGGTGCCCTCACAGCTTTGACTGCAGCGGCGATGATCGCCATGTTCGGCGACAACACGCCCATCGGGCGCGCTGTTCTGGGGACCCTGCCACTCAAGATACGTATCGGAATTCACCCCGAATACACGTTCTGTGCCTTCTCTCTCGCTCTCGCGCTGCTCGCCGGGCTGGGTGCATCGCGGTTGCTGCGAAGTACCCGCATCCAAATCGTAGCCGGCGTCCTGATCGCATGCGATCTCTTGCTCGTGAGCTCCGGGCGTCCCATGAACACGATGTCGCTCCAGGCGGAGCCCGGCTTTGCGCGCGATTCCATCAACGGCAGTTCCGAGCTGCCGGTCCGTCTTCGCGCTTTGACCGGCGCCACCACTCCGCCGTCCCGCTTCGACATGCTTCCCGATGTGCCCTTCACATGGTCGAGCACTGCTCCAGTCATCGCGATTCCAACGGCGAACGGCTGCGATCCCCTCGCCTTGGAACGTGTGATACAGGTCCGCCTTTCGTTTTCGCCAGGGCAAAGGTGGGGCACTTGTTTCCAGGTGGTTAATCCATCGTCACCGGTTGTGGGGTTGTTGAACGACCGGTATCTGCTCTCTATCAGCGCAGCTACAAACTCGAATTTGAAACTCGCCGCCGAAGTGGCCGGCTATAGGATCTACGAGAACACTCAGACCATTCCGCGTTTTTTCATTGTGAATCGCGTAGAGGTAGTGAAAGGGCTCTCGGAGGCCGCGAGCGTGCTGCACAGCTCGGGATTCAACCCGTCCGAAGTCGCCATCATCGAAGCACCCGCCTTTGAAGCCCTGCCGCCCGCAGGTGCTGGCGGACAAGTCGACGTCTTTTCGTATTCCGAGTCGGTCGTCACCCTCGACGTCCACGCTCCAGCCGCTTCGTTTCTGGTCGGCTCCGACAGTTACTATCCGGGCTGGGAGGCGCAGGTCGACGGCAGGCCCGCGCCACTATACGTCACCGACGTAGCCTTTCGCGGCATCCGCGTCCCGGCCGGCAATCATAGAATAGAAATGCGCTTTGTCCCGCGCATCCTCTACCGCTCGACCGTGATCAGTGCCTTGGCGTTGCTCGCCATGCTGGTCGTCATCGTCCGATTCAGATCGGACCTGAGGACAGGCCACGAAACGGGCGGCCGATATTCTTAGCTTCCCCCCGCCTTCTTTTTTACCCGCTCCGCTTCCTTGCTGTCGGGAGCCAGCTCGATGTATTTCTGATACGCCTGCTTCGCCGTCGCCTTATCTTTCATCTTTTCGGCGGTCTCGCCGACATGCAGATACGCTTCCGCCATGTTCGGATTCCACTTAGTGGCTTCCTGATACCGGCTCAGTGCCGCCGGATAATTGTGCCTCTTAAAATAATAATTGCCGACGCGCACATCTCTTTCCGCCTCCAGGGGATTGAAGCTGAATTCCTTTGGCTTCAGCGCCTCATCCTCTTCCGGCGGAGCCTCTTCCTGTTGCTGCTGCTTCCGAGCGGGCGGCGTCTTCTGCTTGGACTCCTGCGGCAACAACACGCCTGCCAATAGCAACATGACCAGCCACGATCGCAACATCCGCCGGCTCCTCCGCCTCTCCTCTACAATAAAATTATAGCTTTTGCCCTCCATGGATCTCCGCGATAAAGCAGCGCAATTACCTCTGCTGCCCGGTGTCTACCTCTACAAAGACGAACACGCCACGGTGATCTACGTCGGAAAAGCGAAGAACCTTCGCAGCCGCGTCCGCAGCTATTTCAATGACGACCGGCTCACGGACTCCAAAACCGGTACGCTGATCTCCGAAGCCCGCGATGTCGAGTACATCCTGGTCGACAACGAAAAGGAAGCGCTAGCCCTCGAGAACAATCTCATTAAACAGTGGAAGCCACGCTTTAATATCCTGCTTCGCGACGACAAAACTTATCCGTATATCAAGCTGACCAACGAGAAGTACCCGCGCGTCTACGTCACGCGCAGGCTTCTGAAAGACGGAGCACTCTACTTCGGGCCTTATTTCCCCGGCAATCTCGCGCACCGCCTGGTCCACTTTATTCACCGGCATTTCAAAGTTCCGTCCTGCAAGGTGGATTTCAGCCGCAAACACACGCATCCTTGCTTGCAATACCATATCCATCGCTGCTGGGGTCCGTGCGTGGAGGGTCTGACCACGGATGAACAATACGCATCCGCCGTACACGACGCGCGGATGTTCCTCGAAGGCCGTTTGAAGGACCTCGTTGATCAACTCCACGAGCGCATGGAGAAGGCCGCCGAAGAGATGCGCTATGAAGAGGCATCGAGTTTCCGCGATCTCATGATCACGGTTGAAGAGATGGAACAGAGGCAGAAGATTGCCGCCGCCGAAGGCGAAAATACCGACATCTTCGCTTATTACACCGAGCCGCCGCTGCTTTCCGTCAACCTTTTTCACCTCCGCGGCGGCAAGATTGTCGATCGCCGCGAATTCTTCTGGGAAGACCAGGCCGGCTTCGATCCCGCCGACTTTTTCTCCTCACTGCTAAAGCAGATTTACCTCGATCAGCAGTATATTCCGGGTCTCATCCATGTACCCGCCGATTTTGAAGATCGCGAACTCCTCGAAGAGTTTCTGAGCGAGCGGCGCGGCCGCAAAGTGGAGATCCATACTCCGCAACGTGGGCAAAAAAGGGCTCTGCTTGCGCTCGTGGAAACCAATGCGAAGCACAGTTTTTATCAGCGTTTCCGCGTTCTGAAGCCAACCTCCAAGGCCATCCAGGAGGCTCTACAGGAAACACTGGGCCTGCCTGATGCCGCGCGCCGCATCGAATGCTTCGATATTTCGCATATTCAGGGCACGGACAAGGTAGCCAGCATGGTGGTCTGGGAAGATGGCCGCATGAAGAAGTCGGATTACCGCAAGTTCATCATCCGGACGGTCGTGGGCAACGACGATTTCGCGTCCATGCGCGAAGTGGTCATGCGGCGCTACTCTCGTCTGAAAGATGAAAACAAGCCGATGCCAGGTCTGATCTTGATTGATGGCGGCCTGGGGCAGTTGCACGCCGCAAACGAGGCTCTCGAAGGGATCGGCATTCTCAACCAACCGCTTGCCTCGATCGCCAAGCGCGAAGAGGTCATCTATGTGTATGGCCAGGAGGACGAGCCCATCAAGCTGGAGCACTACTCGCCTGTTCTTCATCTCGTACAAACCGTGCGCGACGAAGCCCACCGCTTTGCGGTCACCTTTCATCGCACGCGCCGCAACGCCGCCCGCCTCGCCTCCGAGCTCCACGATGTGGACGGCATCGGGCCTAAAACGGTCGAAAAACTTCTCCGGGAATTCGGCAGTGCGGAGCGAGTCCGCACCGTCTCCGACGAAGCTCTGATCAAGACGGTCGGCCCGGCCGCCACCCGCAAGATCCGCGATCATTTCTCCGCCCCCGAATCTCCGCTGAAAATCTTACAGTAGCCTTAGTAGATCGGATGGGGATGATTTCGAATTGGGAGGCGGACAACTCCTACGGTCGTCTCGTCTGGCGACCAGTAGACGTGAACGAAGTAGATATAAGGACGACCATCCTCTTTTGTGATGTCACCAATTCAACACGGGCTCCGAAGAGTTATCGTTCGCGTTTGCCAGATCTCGATTGCTGCTCGTCATGAAGGAGAGCGAACGTCATAGTGTTTCGCCACCCACAACCGCACGAGAGAAGTAGGGACACAACGACCAAAACCAGCTTCCGTTTTTTTTCGATTCAAAGCAGATTGTTGCTATGCTACATTCCAGCGATGAAGCCCGCTGTTGCGGACGCCCTTCATCCTACGCAGCGCATTCACCCCGGCCCAGTTTCAACGAAAACTCGATGTCATCGCCCCAATCCCGGTACATCTCCGGCGCGAGTGAAGCTGGCTTAGCCAGATCGGCCGTCATCGCCCGGAAGGTCTCGATCTTGTGGCGCATCACGTACTCGCGAAAGCTTTCGCCCTCCGTCCGGTTCCCAATGTAGTGATCCAGGACGCGGCGGATCGCGACGGTGGCGAGCTTCGCCGGAATGCTCTGTACGGCCATGCCGAAGCGCATCATGCCCGCTTCGTCATATCCGCCCCCGAGCAGCATCTGGTAGTACGGGACCTCTTTCCCGTCGATCTTACGCGCATTCCCGTAAAAGCCGATATCGCCCAGCCAGTGCTGGCCGCAAGCGTTAGGGCAGCCGCTCGCGCGTATGCTCAGATTCTTGACGGCCACATCCTCGTAGGCTGCCGCCGTCTCCGACAGCGCTTCGCCAAGGTTCATCGTCTTGGTCAACGCCAGGTTGCAACTGTATGCGCCCGGACACGTTACGACGTCCCGGATCTCGCCCGCCCCGGAGTATTCGAGCCCAATCTGTTTCAGCGCCGCATAGACCCGCTTCAAGTTGCGCAAGGGAATGAATGCGAGCATCACGTTCTGTTGGATCGTAGAGCGAAGCAGGTGATCGCCGGCGCGCTCCGCAATATCCGCCAGGCTGCGCATCTGATCGCCCGTGAGATTGCCATTCGGCACCCGCACCGTAACGACGGCATACCCCGTCTGCTTCTGTTCACGAACGTTCGTCTCGAGCCATCTCTCGTATTCCGGATCGATTTCAGCCGGACCGAGCACGGGAAGCAAATCACCCGTTCCAAGCGGCGGTGGGATGGACTGAAAACCGCCGAATCCTTCGGGCACGGATTCAGGAGCCGGTAGTCCCCCGTCGCGCAGAATTGAATCGTATTCTTTATCGATCTGTTCCTTGGCCCAATCCCAACCGCGCTCGCGGATGATGAACTTGAACCGCGCCTTGTTCTTGTTACCCCGATTGCCGTATTGATTGAAAACACGCAATACCGCTTCGACCCTGTTGATCGTTCGTTCCACCGGAAGGAATTCATCGAGCAGTTGTGATTCACTCGGCAGGGGACCCAGACCGCCACCCACGACGACCCTGAAACCTCGCTGGCCATCGCGAATCACGGCACGCAAGCCAATGTCGTGGATGTGCGTCATCATGCAGTCTTCCGGACATCCGGAAAACGCGATCTTGAATTTCCGCGGCATGCTGTCGGTCAGTTCCTTGTGCAGAAACGCGAAGGCCGTGCGTTGGGCGTAAGGATGGACATCGAACGGTTCGTCGGGTAATAGCCCGCTTAATGGGCATGCCGTGATATTCCGCACCGTGTTATAGCAGGCTTCCCGACTCGTCAGCCGCACGTCGGCGAGCCGATGCAGCATATCCGGAACGTTCGCGAGCGGTACGAAATGGTACTGGACGTTTTGACGGGTAGTAAGGTGACCTTTGCCGCCGCCGAACTCGTCGGCGACCGCGGCCAATTGCCGCATTTGCGTAACCGTCAGCAATCCGCCGGGAATCTTGGTGCGGATCATGTGTACGCCCGGCTGGCGCTGGCCATATACACCACGCCGTAGCCGGTGAGGGCGGAACTGATCGTCGGTTAATTCGCCGCGCGTGTATTTCTCGGCCGCTTCGCGAAGGAGCTCAATATCGCGATGGGCTATTCGATCGTACTCGGCTGCGGTTTGTTCTTGCTCAAGGACGGCCTGTTGCATCATTACACCACCCTAGAGAGAAGGTACCATACAATCCCCTCATTTACAATCGGGTATAGGGCGATGTGCATAATAATCGAGGCCGTACCTCCAGGCACGATTCGGGCTGGGCGTGCAGGTTGGATGTTCTGAATTATAAAACCCTCTGGCTGAAACTGTGTTGTCCAGCATGGGGTAGGTAGTAAAAATCACTCGCACGACCCCGGCAGTCACCGAAAGGCCAATAGCCGCCACGGCCAGCCCGCGCCGTCCCATCCGATCCAGGAAGAAACAGAGAACCGCTAACAATGTAACCGGAACCAGCGCCGTGAAGGGCAGTTTCAGGCGGGTGTGTGTCAGCCCTGAAATCAGAGCGCGGGGAAGGACCTGCTCGATTGCGGGCAGTAGCCATAACAATCCCGCCGAGATCGCCAGAACCCAACTCGCTCGCCGGGCTTCGGCCAATGCAATCCCGCATAGCGCCGCAACGGCCGGCAACAAGGGAAGCAGATATCCGGGCAGTTTGTTCTCAGATACCGTGAAGAAAACGAATCCAAAGGCAGCCCATGCCGCCAGGAACTGCATCCTCGGGTCGCGATACATCTCCCTCCGGAACAATAAAGCGAGCGCCGGCGTCCACGGAAACATTCCCGCGAGCAAGACCGGCACGAAGAACCAGAACGGGCGCACGTGCATCAGCGCACCGGTCGCAAATCGTTCGAAGTGATGTACCCAGAAAAACTCGTAAAGGAACGCGGAGCCGTTGCGTGCCGTGACGAGCCCATACCAGGGCGCGGCGGCTAGAACCGCAATCGCGAGCACCAGCGCGGCTCGTCTTCGCAGGAACCAAACCGCGGGGATGAAGAGCACCAGCGGCACCAACCCCTTCGCCAGGACCGCAATTCCGAGGCAGATGCCCGCCGGCACAAGCGCACCCGTTTGTGCGAGCAGCATCGCCCCAGCAAACGCCGCTGAGAGCGGCAAGTCGGTTACTGCGACATGGCTATAAGCGAGCCATCCTGCGGACGTCGCCAGAATGCAACTCGAGAATGCCGCGACCCGTTCTCCGTACTGCTGCCGCAAAAAGAGGAAATAAAAGATCAGAAACGCAACGCTCAGGATCGCGATCGGAAGCCGCGGAGCAAGATCGTCGCCGAGTCCGGCCTCGAATCCAATCGCTGTCAGCCAGTACAGGAGCGCGGGCTTTTCGAACCAGGGCCGCCCGTACAGCCTTGGCGTCACCCAGTCGCCTGTTTCCGCCATGCCACGCCCGATCGCCGCATAGCGCGGCTCATCGGGAGGGATCATTCCGGTACGATCCAGACCGAAGAAATATAGAAAGAACAAAGCAATCGCGGCGACCGCCAGGATCGTCCACGCTTTGTAGGGCAATCCCCAGTATAAATGCCGGACAGCTTTCCAGCTATTATGAAGAAGACATGTTGATGATACGGCTGGCGCGTTTTGGCGCCAAGAAGAAACCATCCTACCGCGTGGTAGTGATCGATAAGGAAAGAGCGCGGGACAGCCGTGCCGTTGAAGTAATCGGGTTCTACAACCCTATCAGCCGTCCCCAGGTGATCACGCTGAAGCACGACCGGGTCGAGTACTGGCTCAAGAACGGCGCGCAACCGTCTGACACGGTGACCCGTCTTCTGAAAAGGAACCCCGCTCCGACACCAGAGGAAGCCCCAGCCGCCTGAACAGAACCGTGAGAGAACTCGTCGAAGAGATTGCAAAAGCCCTCGTGGACATCCCTGAACAGGTCACTGTCCGCGAAGTTCAGGGGGAACAGGTCACTGTTCTGGAATTGCGGGTGGCGCCCACCGATCTTGGGAAAGTCATAGGAAAGCAAGGACGTACGGCGCGCTCCATCCGGACACTTCTCGGCGCCGCCGGTATGAAACTCAACCGGCGGTTCACGCTCGAAATACTCGAATAAGTTCTGCAACCCGCCCTTGTCACTATCGCTGAACTTCTTAGCCCGCGCGGTAACAAAGGCGAGCTGGCGGGCGTACCTTTGAGCGAAAATCCCGAGCGAGTCCGTCGCGTCTTCGTGAACGGCGTCGAGTATCAAGTCGAGAATGTCTGGCGGCACGGTGATCGCGTGGTGTTCAAATTTCAAGGTGTCGAATCCATCGCGGACGCTGAGAAGCTCTCCGGCGCCGACGTCGAAATCCCGCGCGACGAGCGCGCCGTCTTGCCGGATGGCGAGTATTATCAGTCGGACCTGGTCGGCTGCTCCGTGGTGACACGCCAGGGCGAATCCATTGGTACCGTCCAAGGCTGGCAGGAATATGGCGGTCCCCCGCTCCTGGAAATAAACGCACATGGGCGGGAACTGCTGATCCCCTTCGCTAAATCCATCTGTGTCGAAATTGATGTGCCCGGTCGCAGGATTGTGGTCGACTTGCCCGAAGGATTATCGGACCTGTGAAGTTCCACATTCTTACTATTTTTCCGGACTTCTTCGAAGGGCCGTTCCGCCACGGTGTGGTGCCGCGGGCCGCGGAAGCCGGCATCCTGCGGATCAATATCCACGATCTGCGGGACTGGACCACGGACCGTCACCGGACGGTGGACGACCGGCCTTTCGGGGGCGGGGAAGGGATGCTCTTAAAGCCGGAACCGATCTTCAAAGCAGTCGAGAGTATCTGGCCGGAACGGGGTCCCGATCGGGGGATCGTGCTGCTCTCGGCATCGGGAAGGCGTTTCGATCAGGCCGCCGCCCGGCGCCTCGCTAATTTTCAGGAGTTGCTCCTGATCTGCGGCCGCTACGAAGGCGTGGACGAGCGCGTCGCGGAACATCTGGCAGATGAAGAGTTATCGATCGGCGACTTTATTTTGAGCGGGGGCGAATTGGCTGCGGCTCTCATCGTCGATTGCGTTGCACGTCTGCTGCCGGGCGTCCTTGGACATCCCGAGTCCGCCGTTCGCGAATCGTTCTCGGAACGCGACCTGCTCGATTGCCCGCAATACACTAGGCCTGCCGATTTCCAAGGTTGGACGGTTCCCGAAGCGCTGCTCTCGGGCGATCACGAACGCATCCGGAAATGGCGGGAGGAAGCGGCGCGCGGGAAGACAGCACGTAACCGGCCGGATCTATTACAATAGAGTTTCTAAAGGATTTGAGACCCCATGCAAAACGCGCTAATGACCAAGATTATCGACAAAAATAAGCGGGTGATTCCCGAGTTTCGCACCGGCGATACTATCCGCGTGCACGTCAAGATCAGGGAGGGCGAAAAAGAGCGCCTCCAGGCATTCGAGGGTACGGTGATTGCGCGCAAGAACACCGGCATGGGTGAGACTATTACAGTGCGCAAGGTGAGCTTCGGCCAGGGTGTCGAGCGCATCTTTCCGGTCCATGCCCCGGTCATCGACCATATTGATATCGTGCGTACCGGTCGCGTGCGCCGTTCCAAACTGTATTACCTGCGCGGCCTCAAGGGCAAAGCCGCCCGGCTGCGCGAGCGCGAGTAACACCAATCGCCCAACTCTGTGAAGTGCCAGAGCAAGTACGAGCGTGAGGCCGGTTCACAGGGTTTCCGCCACATTGCAGGCGTGGACGAAGTGGGCCGCGGCGCTCTTTTCGGGCCCGTTTTCGCCGCGGCCGTGATCCTTTCCCCGGAGCGCAGGATTAACGGGCTTCGCGATAGCAAGCAGCTTACCGCGGACCGCCGTGAAGTGCTGGCCCAACGCATCCGCGAGCGCGCCCTCGCGTGGGCGATTGCGGCCATCGATGCCTTTGAGATCGATCACATCAACATTTACCAGGCCTCCCGTTTGGCCATGCGCCTGGCGATCCAGCAACTCGATCCGCAGCCGGATTACCTCTTGATCGACGCCATCACGGTAGACCTGCCGTTGCCGCAGCGTGCACTGATTCACGGCGACGCGCTATCCCAATCCATTGCGGCTGCGTCTATCATTGCAAAGGTGGAACGCGACGCCTGCATGTGCGAATGGGACCGGGTGTTTCCCCAGTACGGTCTCAAGAACCATAAGGGCTACTCGACCGAAGAGCACTGGAGCGCTTTGGAGAATTTTGGACCTACTGCGCTGCACCGCTTCAGTTTCTGGCCCGTGCGCGTCCATTGCCCGCACGCGTTATGGACCGGCTATCCGCGGCAAAACGAGTTGTTCCCCATCGAAGAGGCATCGTTGTGAACCCGCAGCCCCATGTGGAGACGGTACCGCGGCGCGTATCCGGAAGCTGGAACGCCAGGTTCAAGATGCTCCTCTTCATCGTCTTCGCGTTTGAAATCGGCTTTTTTCTGCTGGTGTTCCCTTGGCTCCAAGGTTGGGACCGGACGTCCATTCCGGTAATGATCCCATGGCTCGCTTATATCTGGGATAATACTTTCTTCCGGGGAGCGATCAGCGGGCTCGGCGCAGTCAACGTATATATTTCCTTCCTCGAAGTCGGACGTCTGCGAAAGACCTAACAAGCTCAATGCCTGCTCCACGGCTGTTAGAATGAGGATTGTCTGTTATGAGCGAATCTGAAGGCCGCGATCTGACCGCGGTCGCCGAGTCGCCGCCGGTTCCCGAGCCATCACCAACTCTTCCAAGCGAACAGCACGGCGAGTGGCCGCGCAATGCCATCGCCGAGTGGACCGTCACTATCCTGCTCCTGCTCTTCGGCACCACCACCCTGGTGCAAGCCTACGTGATCCCGACCCCTTCGATGGAAGATACACTTCTCGTTGGCGACCATTTGTTGGTCGATAAACTCACTTACGCGCCGCCTGGGGCCATCAGCAAGTACGTTCTTCCTTACCAGGAACCCCGGCACGGCGACATCATCGTCTTCCGCTACCCTCGGGATATCTCGACGAATTACGTCAAGCGCGCCATCGGCCTCCCAGGGGATCGCATCAAGATCGTCAATAAGCGGGTCTATCGGAACGGCTTGCCTCTCACCGAGCCTTATGTCTATTACAAGAATCCTTACCCGGACTATTATCGCGACAACTTTCCCAGTGATCCTAACCTGAGCCTGAACGAAAGCGCGCGCGACATGTTGCAGAATCATGTGGTGAACGGCGAGATCGTCGTTCCGCCGAATTGCTATTTTGCCATGGGTGATAACCGGGATAATTCTTCTGACAGCCGCTACTGGGGATTCGTCCCGCGCGGCAATATTATCGGTAAGCCTTTCCTGGTGTACTGGTCCTATGCGACTGACACGCAGAGCCTGGCGGGATCGTCGCCCGGAACTTTAATGAATCATTTCGAAGACCTCGCGCAGCACTTTTTTACCAAGACCCGTTGGCGCCGGACCCTGATGCTCATCCATGGCTACAACAGCGCCTACTAAACCCGGCAAATCCGGCAAGCCCGCGAAGAAGCCGAAGCCCGCGCCCGAGCGCAATTCTCTCGCCGAGTGGATCGTTACTTTTTTGCTCCTGATCTACGGGACGACGCTGATCGCGCAGCCGTTCGTGATTCCGACCTCGTCGATGCACAACACGCTGCTCACGGGCGACCATCTGATCGTCGACAAACTCGCATACTCGCCGCCCGGACCTGTTAGCAAGTACCTTTTGCCGTACACACCGCCGAAACGCGGGGACATCATCGTGTTTCGGCACCCCATCCTGCTGCAGGAAGATTATGTCAAGCGCGTTATCGGCGTCCCAGGCGATCACATCAAACTGATCCACAAACAGGTTTACCTGAATGGCCACGCCCTGACGGAGCCCTACGTCATTCACATCGACTCCAACTTCGATCCTTTTCGCGACGACTTCCCAATGGGGGGGACTCTGGCATATTCTCCATCGCCCGGCATTCCACCGGATCGCGCCAACGACATGCTGCAGAACAATGTCGTGAACGGCGAAGTCGTGGTGCCGCCCGGTAACTACTTTGCGATGGGCGACAACCGCGATAATTCGCTTGACAGCCGCTATTGGGGCTTCGTCCCGCGCGCGAACATCACCGGTAAACCGACCATTATTTTCTGGTCCTACGACGCCAACACCGCGGACTTGCGGGACTATAACCTGCATCACCTGTTCGACCTCGCAACCCACTTCTTTACCAAGACACGCTGGGAACGCACCTTGAAGCTGATTCACACTTATCCGGTGCAGTAGGTTCTGACAGTTCGGCGATCGGCTGTGACAATTCCGGTTATGGGCAACAAAGTACTTGTGCCGCTTATGGTGACAGATTGTGTCGGCACGACCATCCCATGGCGGCTTCAATGTGACGGCGATAATCGGTATCGATCTGTCGGAGAGTCCGCTCAATGTACTGCTTGGCGTGCTCTCGGATCGCCCCTCGAAGCTCCCGCAGATATCCGATCACCTCATCGATGGATGCCGATCTGTTCTCTGTCCTGAAGCTCGGCCCCAGAGCTGTCCAAATGGCCGCGTCCAATCCGTGGGCCTCCGCCCACGTAGGCAAGCCTGGGATGTTGCCAGGTGCCGCCGCCCCACGCTGCCATGAGCCGATCCGCGACGAACACTTCTGCTCTTTCATGCCCTCTCAATCGCAGAGCGCCTTTATTGCCTCACTAAGCTCAACTGGAACCATGTGCGCCCACAAAACCCTCAATGGTGTCGCGCGCGGATCAATCACCAGGGTTATGCGGCCATCAGATGACCGCCTCGTGAACTCTACCGATACGAAGCGACCGTCCTTGAACCATTCACGCCGGATGGGCAACTCGCGAGGATCCCAAACTAGCGATCCCCACCCTAGGCAGGCGATTCTCACGGCAACTCACCTTTGATCTTTGCCTCAGGGCGAGTCGTAAGCACGCGAGAAGCCAGGGTGCAGCGCGGCAATTCGGAGTGTAGCTCATTTTTTGTCCGTGTAGATATCATTCATCTTCTTCTTGAACCGCTGTCGCAGCGGCCCATTTTGTGCCCGGCGGAGATTTTGTACAAGGTCCGCTCGGAAAGTGCACGGTTCCCTTGGAGTGGCCGGATGGGTAGCTTCCTCTCGGAATCCCTGAAGTGTTTCGATGAGCAGGCAACAAAGCGCCATGATCGAGAAGCCCGGGACGCAATTCTCGGCTTCGCCTGACTCTGCAGGCTGCAAGTCCGGTTTTGTGTCAGCAACGACGAGAGCGTTGATTGTAGCTGAAGAAACGTTCCTTCAGCCGCCTCTCAAAAGCGCCGATCGCCTCTCCCCAGGCGTATTCATCGCCGTCGTCAAGCTTCTTGTTGAGATTTTCCCATCTGCTCTTTGGAAAACCAAAGCGCAGGTCAAATTCAATAACAGCAGCTTGCCCGCTTAATCGGCAAACGGAGAGATGGTTTTTTCTCCCCCGGCCCGGAATTTCATTGGACACTGCACTGGGAACATCTGAGGTAGAAAATGTTCTAAGGAGCCCATGCAATGTCTAACGCAACAAAACACGTTTCCGAGGCCGTCGAAGGAGCCCGGAGGGCGAGTGAGGGGGCCTCGGAAACGTCGGCGAGCGCCGGCGGTGGCCGGTGGTCAGCCAGACGCAAGGTATCTGTGATCTTGGAGCTGCTGCGCGGCGCCGATCTGGAGAGCACTTCCCGGAAATATCGAGTTACAGCCGCCACGTTGACAGCGTGGCGGGATCGCTTCCTAGCAGGTGGCGAAGCTGGTCTGAAGAGTCGGGAACTGGATGTGGATGACGAAGAGAAGCGGCGGTTGAAGTCGGTAGTAGCCAACGTGAGCATCGAGAACGAACTGCTGCGGGAGAAAATCGCTCGCCTGGAGGACGGTCGCCCTTTTGCGTGGGGGAAGTCGAGAGTATGAGCCGCACCGTCTCGTCTTCCAGTAACAAGCCATATGGTGTGGCGCGGGTGGTCTCGGTCTGGGACCTGGCGCGCTCCAGCTTCTATGCCGCCCGCTGTCGTGCGCAGCAGACGCGGGAAACCCACAAGCGCGGCCCGAAGGTCCACTCCGATGACGATCTGATCACCGCGATTCGGCAGTTGCTAACCGATCCCGTGTTCACGGGAGAAGGATATCGGAAGATCTGGGCGCGCCTGCGTCACCAGGGCATCCGCACGTGCAAAGACCGCGTCCTCCGGCTGATGAGACGCCATCAGCTGCTTTCACCCTCGCGCCCATTGGAGCCTGCGCGCAGCAACCCCCATGAAGGGACAATCGTTACTGAAACGCCCAATCAGATGTGGGGAACCGATGCCACCGCGACGTTCACTGAAACTGAGGGCACGGTAACGATCTTCGCCGCCATCGATCACTACACGGCCGAATGCGTGGGCATTCATGTGCGTGGGCATTCATGTGGTGAAGAAAGCCACTCGCTTCGAAGCGCTGGAGCCGATCCGCCAGGGAATTACCGAGGTGTTTGGCGCTTTTTCCGCCGGCAGCGCCGCCGGCCTGCGGTTGCGTCACGATCACGGCAGCGTCTACATGAGCGACGATTTCCAGAACGAAATCCAGTTTCTTGGCGTTGCGGCCTCTCCGGCTTTCGTCCGCCAACCCGAGGGGAACGGCTGCATCGAGCGCTTCTTCCGCACCCTCAAAGAGCAACTGCTGTGGATTCGCCGCTTCCAAAATCTGGACGAACTCCGGGCCGCGCTCCTCGCCTTTCGACACCGCTATAACAATAACTGGATTCTGGAGCGCCTGAAGTATCGTACGCCGGTTCAGGCTCGTCGTGACTACTATGATGAATTACAAGCGGCCGCGTAATCCAATGAGCCCAACTTACTCCCAGTGCGCTGTCCAACCTGTCCGGAGCGGAACAGGGCAGGCCGTCGCTATCGGGTCCTGGCGCATTGAACGCGTCTCTCTCGAACAGTTCCGCTCCGGTCATCGCCTGCAGGAACGGATCTTCGAGATGTCCGCCGCGCTCACTCGTGATTACAAAGCGCAGCCGTCGTGCGAAGCACCCCCGCATGTCTTGTTTCCGCAAATCGTAAAGATCGTAGAACGATATGTGCGAGATTACGTCGAGGTGCGAGATCCCAATAAGCTCATTGATGTCTTCCTCGCTCCCTATTACGGCCTGATTATCGAACGGCTCCTCGAAGCCATCCGGCCAGACACATCCCAGGGCGAGACGCCCGAGCTGCCGCGCTACGAACTCAATCGCGCGCCGGGTTCCACAGGCGACGTGGATTTCTGGACCAGCCGCGAACCACGGGAAGTCATTCACTCCCATCTCAACTACATCGTTCCAGATACGACGCGCTGGGAACAGTCCGCCGCCTGGCACATCGACCGTCATCCGCAGACCGCCGCGTTCGTGAAAAACGCCGGTCTCGGCTTCGCCATTCCGTATCTCCACGACGGCCGCCCGCACGATTACATCCCCGATTTCATCGTGCGGCTGAAAGACCCGCACCACCTTAATCTGATCCTAGAGGTTAAAGGCTTTGACCCGGTTGAAGAGGTTAAGCGCAATGCCGCCGAACGTTGGGTTGCTGCCGTCAATGCGGATGGGTCGCATGGCCGATGGGCCTATGGAATTATTCGGAAGCCTGAGGAGGTGACCGGATGCATTGACGCGTGCCGCGGCTAATGCGCGAAGATAATCTACTGGCGAAAATTTATTGCAACGAGCCACAGCCCCCCTGAATCGTGGTGTTACTCTAAAAGTCCACAAGGTGGTGCTCGGTGAAGTCTCTCCAATATGTCACTCCCAGCGGCATATGTGTCAGCCGGACTGCGTCGAAGGTCCCCTATAGTAAGGGCCTGAAATCGCTGTTGCACAAGCTCGATACGAGCCGCGGTATTTATCTTTCGTCGGGGTACGAATACCCGGAGCGGTATTCGCGCTGGGATATCGCGTCCATGTGCCCGCCGATCGAGGTGGTCGCCTGGCAGCGTGAGCTCGCGATCCGCCCCCTTAACGAACGCGGCGAGGTGTTGTGTAAAATTCTTGCGCCGCTGCTCGAAAACCATCCGCACTGGGATTCTTTTTCGCTCGACGGGTCCGGCTTACGAGGCCGCCTGAAGCCGTTGCCCACACTGTTTCCTGAAGAGGAGCGCAGCAGGCAGCCATCGCCGTTTTCGATTCTGCGCACACTCCTTCAGGAATTCCGCAACGATCAGGATTCCCGTCTCGCATTCGCGGGCGCCTTCGGCTATGACCTGCTGCTGCAATTCGACCCCATCGAGCTGAAGCTGGAGCGCAACGGCGCGAAGGACCTGCATCTGTTCCTTTGCGACGACATTTATTACATGGATCGCAAGAAGGAGCAGATCGAACGCTTTCAGTATGATTTCGAGGCCCGAGGGCTTTCCACCAAAGGCCGCGGCCAGAATGGCACTCCAGTGCCGCGCGCGCCGAAGCGACCGGATGACGAGATTGTTGCGGACCACACGCCCGAAGAGTACATGGCCGGCGTAGAGGCGGTCCGCGAAGGCATGCGGCAGGGCGATTACTACGAAGTGGTACTGCGGCAGACGTTTTCGGCCAATTATAGTGGAAGCCCGTCGGAATTATTCGAGCGCATCCAGCATGCCAGCCCGAGCCCCTACGAATTCTGCCTTCAACTTGGAGACGAGCAGCTTGTCGGGGCCTCCCCTGAGATGTTCGTGCGTGTGGAAGGGACTCGGGTGGAGACCTGTCCGATCGCGGGTACGGCACGCCGCACCGGCGATCCGTTGCGCGACGCGGACAACATCCGGGAGCTGTTGAATTCGGCTAAAGAAGAGTCTGAGCTGACAATGTGCAGCGACGTGGACCGCAACGACAAATCCCGCGTTTGCATTCCTGGGTCCGTGCGAGTGATCGGGCGCAGGCTGATCGAGTCGTATGCGGGCGTGTTCCATACTGTGGACCATGTGGAGGGCACACTGCAACCGGGCTTCGACTCGCTCGATGCGTTTCTTACGCACATGTGGGCCGTAACGGTGATTGGCGCGCCCAAGAAAGCCGCAGCGCAAGCTATCGAAAATCTCGAAAAGGACGCGCGCCGATGGTATGGAGGCGCCGTTGGAATGATCTCGGCCAGCGGCGATATCAATACCGGCATCCTGATTCGCACCATCCACTTGAAGGACGGGATCGCGCGGTATGGCGCGGGTGCGACGCTGCTCTATGATTCCGTGCCGGAGTTGGAAGTCGAAGAGACGCGGCTCAAGGCCACCAGCTTTTATCGGGCATTGCGGGCGGTTCCGGCTGCGGCAGAAAACAGGCCGTCAGAGCCGTCGTGTTACGGGGGGCTGAAACTGCTGCTGATCGACAACGACGACTGCTTCATACACACTCTCGCGAACTATACGCGACAAACCGGCGCTCACGTTGTGACGTACCGCGCCGGGCTGCCGGCGGAGATGATCGACCGGATTGCTCCGGACCTGATTTTGATCTCGCCCGGTCCCGGACGGCCGGCCGACTTCGGCGTTCCGGACGTGGTGAAGCACGCCGCCGTACGAGGCTTCCCGGTGTTCGGCGTCTGCCTGGGGTTGCAGGGAATCGTAGAGGCGTTCGGGGGCGAGTTGGGCGTGCTCGATTATCCGATGCACGGGAAGCCCTCATTGATCCGGCATCGGAATATGGGAGCTTTCGAGGGACTGCCGGAGCAGTTCAGAGTCGGGCGCTACCACTCGCTATTCGCCCGGCGGGAAACATTTCCCTCCTGCCTTGAAATCACCGCGGAAACCGATGACGGCGTGATTATGGGAGTGCGGCATCGCGAACTGCCGATCGAAGCGGTACAGTTCCATCCGGAGTCGATTCTGAGCCTGGACGGCGAGTGCGGGTTGCGGCTGATTCAGAATGTCATGAAGCAGGCTTCGGAGCGCGGAGCCAGGGTCGGGCAAAGCGCTTGAACAGCCTTTTCGATCAGATTCAAAAATGCCGCGTGTATGATTTGGGCCAGCCCTACTTCGTCGGTATGCCCCACTATCCGGTGCATCCACCGTTTCTCTTCGGGCTAACGAAAAAGCACGGCGATCTGGTGACGAAAGATAATTTGAGTTCGGCCGCGGACGCCATCGCGCTGGGCACCCATGTCGGCACGCACATCGACGCGCTGTCCCATTTTTCACGCGGCGGGCTGCTCCATGGCGGAGTGGACGCAGCTTCGAATCAGAGCCACACAGAGGGCATGAAGCAGCTATCGGTCGATACGATCGCTCCGGTGCTGCGCCGCGGCGTGCTCCTCGACATCGCCGGAAATGAAGAATCGAATCCTTTGCCGGCGAATTTTTCTATAGCTCCGGAGCACCTGGAACGAGCCGCGGCGCGCCAGGGAGTCGCTATAGGACAGGGCGACGTGGTGTTGCTGCGGACGGGGTGGGGGGCGCTCTGGAACGAAATCCGCGATGGAAGCATCTCTCCGGGGCCGGAGCGGGAGGGGGCGGAATGGCTCAGCTCCCGCGGAATCTTCGCGGCCGGATCCGACACAATTGCTTTCGAGAAGGTCCCCTCGGGCATGCCAGTGCACCTGCACCTGCTGGTCGAGCGCGGTATTCACATCATCGAAGCGCTTAACCTCGAGAGCCTCGCCGCGGATCGGGTCTACGAATTTTTATTTGTCGGAATTCCCATGAAGATCCGTGGAGCTACGGGATCGCCCATCCGGCCGATTGCCTTGGCCGGTTGACGAGACGCGGCGGAGGGCTGAAGATGAGAGTTTGAAGCAATCGCGCGTTAGAGCAATCGCAACCGACCCACATTTCTGGTTACCCATAATCGTCCTGATTTTTGGTATCAGCCTTCTCATCGCGGTACGGTGATAGCATATCGCTACAGTATGATCGCCACACCATGATAGCCACACCAGAACCGGCAAGGCATACTTCGGTTGGTTCGCTGCACAGGCTCGGCGTAGTTTGCGGACTCGCTGCCGGCGCGTGGCTGGGAGCGGCCGAGGCTCCGACCAAGTTGGTCACCATGGGTTTCTCGCCGTTTCTCATTTCGCTTGGCATGGTGGCGGGCGTCTTCGTCGCTCGCTGGACTGTGCCCATGGTGCTGAAAGGCACCGGCTATATTTTCGAAGATCTCCGTGAGAAGCCGCATTTAATCGTCTGGGCCATTCTGGCCGGCATGCTATGGGCTGTTGCGAATACGCTCACGGTTTTTGCGATTCGCAATGTAGGCATCTCGATAGCGTTCCCTCTATGGAACACTAACAGTCTGGTGGGGCTGTTCTGGGGCTGGCTGCTGTTCAGAGAACTGCGCGACGCGGGTTCGAAACAGTGGGTCAAGGTACTGGGTGGGGCAGGAGGAATCGTCGCCGGAGCATGCCTGATCGCCTATGCCACTTCGCGCGGTGCGGCTCCCGGGCAGCACGGCGCGGCCACGCTCGGTATTCTGGCCGCTCTCGGCGCGGGCATGCTGTGGGGCACGATGTACATCCCGTATCGGAAGGCATACCTCAGCGGCATGAACCCGCTTTCGTTCGTGACGGTGTTTACTTTTGGCGAACTCGGTACGGTATTTACTCTCGCGCTCGTCTTCGACGGGGGATTCCACAATGTTGTGACCGAACTCGGCAAGGCGCGCCCGGCGCTGTTTTGGCTTTTTCTCGGCGGGTTCTGCTGGGTCATCGGCGATCTGTTCCAGCAATACGCGGCGAAGTACATCGGTATCGGCCGCGGGATCCCGCTGTCGAACACCAATCAACTCTGGGGGCTCGCCTGGGGCGCCCTAGTCTTCGGCGAGTTGAGCGGGCAAGGGACGACGGCGCAGTTCCTGGTGATCGCCGGGTCTTTGATCATGATCGGCGGTGCTGTCGCTATCAGCTTCGCGGAGGCGCCCGCGTCGGAGCAGGATTGCTGGAAACAGGCGATGGACCGGGAATGCGACCGCTATGGACTGAAACGGGATCGCGTCGCGGCGTCGATGCGAGGTGACGATCCGCTGGCCGTCGAGAAGCGCGCGCGCGGCTGGTGGGAACTGCTGGTGGTCGCCGCCGCCGTTGCTATTTTCGTGTGGCTCGCGGCCAGCGCCCGACGGCAGCCGATAGCAGTGAATATCGGGTGGATGGTGGCTCTGCTCGCGGCCACTTTAGCGTTTTTAGTAGTGGGCGCAGCGGTCCTGTGGAAGCGGACGCGCTTTTCGTGAGAAGAGCTTACGGATCTACGCCGCGGGAGATTGCTGGTCCAGCGATTTTGAGCTGCGGCAGACGCGCTCGACGAAGATAGAGTCGCCGAATTCGTGCGTACGATACGCGTGAGCATTCAGTTCCCGATCCAGCCGGCCAAAAATTTCAGGATCTACGAAGGCACTTAACAGGTCGTAATGACTCGTGCCGGGTTCGTGAGTGCCAGAGAGAATCGCATCGACCACACGCAGCCGGGTAGCACTACCGATCCGCTGCGTGGCCAGTCCTGGACCCACCCGCACCGAGCCGTCGCATTGTGCCGCATGCTCTAAGGTCCGAACAACTGTCGTGCCGACCGCGATCACACGCCCGCCGCGCATCCGAGCATGCCTGATGGCCAGGGCCGTAGATGGAGGAATGAAGTACGGTTCGTCAAACGGTAGGAGGTCATCCAAGACGCTGTCGCCGGTGGACGAGATGCCGGCAGCGTGTGTGATGGTTGCGAACTGAACCTTTTGCTTCTTGAGATATGCCAAAGCGTTCCAGTCGAGGGCGAAGCCGGCCGACGGGGGCTCGAACGCAACCGGTGGACCGGCGATCGGCGTCCATACGTCCCAGAGTGCCAGCGGTTTGGCAATGTGTGAATACTGTATGGGACGGCCATGGCGCGCAATGCCTTCCCAGATCTCGGTGAGTGAACCATCGAAGGTGAGCCGCACGAGCCGCGAATGACCGAGGATCGCTTCCACAGTGGCGTGCAAGGGTCCTAGTTTGAGCCGATCGCCAGGTACCAGTTCGGGAGGCGCCGGCCGATCTTCAGTGCGCATGCGGAAGTCTCCCGCGCCAAATACAACCCCGGTACAGTGGCGGATCCCATCGGCTGCAAGTGAGCGCCGCCCGGCAAGCCGGACTTCAATGGGACGGTCAGCGCGCAAGTGCTCGCCCGAAAGACTGGCCGGCAGCGTGGCAGCATCGTTCGCGATCACCAGATCCCCGCGACGGAAGAGATCGACGAATTTCGATCGCGCCAGGTGGCGGATATTCCCACGATCGTCGACAGCAAGGAGTTTCGCCTGCCGAGGGCGCTGGATGGGTAGATCGGCGGCTATCATCAACCAGTCTCCTGCAGCATCCGTTCGGAGCTCCGGTGCATGAAGGAGAGCAGCTTGGCGATTGCATCCGCAAGTTCGCGCGCTGCGGTCTCGGGGCGCTTGAGTTCGGACGGATCTCCGTCGGGCACCGCAATGGCGTGCAATGGTGTGTCCATATCCCCAGGGTCAAGCGATAGGACGGGAATGCCATGCGTAGTCAGCTCTTCGTTCCAGATCCGGCTCAAGTGATGTAGGGCGGCCTTGCTCGCGCCGTAAGCGCCCCACCGCGGATAGGGATGGATTGCGGCATCGCTCGAGACATTCAAGACTACCGCTCCCCGGCCCTCGCGGGCTGAAGAAGCCAGCGCGCCCAAGAGTGCTTTCGTCAGCCGGAATGGCCCCAGCACATTTGTGGCAAGGGCGCGCTCCAGGTCTTCACACTCGGTATCCGCCAGTAGCGCGAGCGGCGCCGGTCCAAGGTCCGAGGCGTTGTTGATCAGAACGTCAAGGCCTCCAAGCACACCCAGGATCTGAATGGCAATGGAATGAATGTCGTCCTTCTTTGACACGTCTCCGACGATACCGTGTGCGCCAGCCTGTTCGCGCACAACACGTTCCACGCCTTCGCGGCTGCGCGCCACGAACGCGACCTGCGCTTCGCGACCAAGCAACTCTTTAACGAGCGCCAGTCCAAGCCCGGAGGTTCCGCCGGTGATCGCCACTCGCAAGCCGCGAAATTCGTTCCGCAGATAGTCGTCCGTATTGAGATGCATTGAGTCTCCTTTACTCCCAATTCCAGACTACAAGTTAAAGTGAACTTGAAGTCAAGAGGCGAATGTGATATTTGTTGGGCATGTCCCCGATGCTGACAATCAGCGAGGTTTCACACCGCAGCGGCGTGGCCGCGTCCGCTCTGCGCTTCTATGAAGAGAAGGGACTGATCAAGTCCGAGCGGGCGGGATCGGGCCACCGGCGCTTTCCTAGGGCCGTGCTGCGGCGGATTGCCTTTATTGTTTTCGCCCAGCGGATCGGAATGACGCTCGATGACATAGCGTCAGAGCTCGCGAAGCTGCCCGAAGGGCGGGTACCGGAGGGTTCGGATTGGGCTAAGCTTTCACGCAGTTGGACGAGCCGTATTGACGAGCGCATCGCCGAGCTCGAGCGATTGCGCGCAGGTCTGACCGAATGCATCGGCTGCGGCTGCCTCTCATTGAACCGATGCACGCTGGCGAACCCCGGAGATCGGGCCGCGCGCCTCGGCCCCGGCCCTCGTTACTGGGTGAGCGACCGGCGCCCTCGAGCTGAGTGATCGTGCCGCCGCCTAAGCCAGGACCCCGCGAGCCCGAAGCGCTTCGTCGATAATCGCGAGCAATTCGGCGCGCGTGAGTTCAAAGCGCTCCGACGCGGGCTGAAGATCTTCGGCCACCACCGGGGAACCGGGTTCCATCCTGGCGCGCGAAGTTACGCCATAGCGGCCGCGCGATTCGAACAGCTTGCGAACTTCTTCGCGGGGAAGCGCCTTGGCGCCCCCGAGCATCTCCGCGACAAACGTGATCCGCGCAAAATGCTCTACGGTTTCCATTCGGAAATACGCCTGGTGAACATCCGTTCCATAGCATACGGCGCCATGGTTGGCCATCAGAATGGCGTCGTATTTCGGAATATAAGGCAGCATTCCTTCAGTCAGGGCGGGAGTTCCCGGGAGGCCGTATTCCGCGAGGGGAACGCTGCCGAGCCCGATGATGACTTCGGGGAGTAGCGCGAGATTCAGAGGACGTCCGGCTGCCGCGAACCCCGTCGCAACGGGCGGGTGGGCGTGCAGGACACTGCGAATATCCGGGCGCATACGATAGACGGTCAGGTGCATCGCAATTTCGGACGTGCGCTCGCGCGTACCCTCAATCTTGTTGCCTTCCATATCGCAAACTATGAGATCGTCAAGCGTCATCATGCCTTTGCAGACCGCTGTCGGGGTGCAAAGCACGGAATCGTCTTCCAGACGAATACTGATATTGCCGTCGTTAGCCGCAATCCAGCCCTTCTGAAAGACGAGCTTCCCGATTTCGACGATGTCTTGCCGTAACTGCGCTGTAGGTTTGAACATCGAGAAACTACGATTGTAGCAGTGGCTCGGCGACCAAATACCGGTATCCCTTTCGTAAAAGCTCTCGCGCCTCCGCAATTTATATCGTGTTACGATATTTTCTGTGGACCTTACTCTTGCCGAGTACCGTGCAATCGCTGAATTCCGGCACCGCATCCGGCTTTTCCTCCATTTCAGCGAGGAGCAGGCGCGATCAACAGGGCTCGAACCGCAGCAGCACCAGTTGCTATTAGCCATTAAAGGACTGCCGGAAGGCGAGAAGCCGACAATTAGCGAGATCTCTTTGCGTCTCCAGCTCCGGCATCACAGCACTGTCGAGCTCGTGAATCGCCTGGCGGCAAAAGGGCTAGTGAAGCGCTCGCGAAGCGGAGCCGACAATCGCGAAGTGCTGATCGAACTCACCCGTTCCGGGGCCGCTCTGCTGCGCCGCCTGGCGCTTGCGCACCGCGAGGAATTGCAAACAGCGGGCACGGAATTGTCTAAGGCGCTCGCCGCGGCCCTTCGCAAAAGCCGAAAGCTTGAACACAGCAAGCTTGAACACGCCAAGCTTGAACATACCAAGGGAGACACGGAAGCTGCATGAAGGACCACGCTCAAACGCTCGGCGATTTCACCACCACTCCGCGTGTCATTACAATTTCCATTCTTGCGCTGTTCATCGGCGCTATCGGCTCCGGTGTAGCCTGGGCCCTTCTCAGGCTGATCGGTATTTTTACAAACGCCTTCTACTTTGGGCGTTGGGGCACAGCTCTGGTGTCCCCTGCAGGAAATCATCTGGGCTACTGGTCGATCCTGGTGCCGGTTGGCGGAGCGCTCGTTATCGGGTTTATGGCGCGCTATGGATCGGAGCGCATCCGCGGCCATGGCATCCCCGAAGCGATCGAATCGATTCTCATCAACGGAAGCCGGGTGCAGCCGCGGCTCGCGATCCTGAAGCCCATCTCGTCCGCCATTTCCATCGGGTCGGGCGGACCGTTCGGCGCGGAAGGCCCGATCATTATGACCGGTGGAGCATTCGGCTCCATGATCGCGCAGTTTTTCCACCTCACCAGCGCGGAACGCAAAACCTTGCTGGTTGCGGGCGCTGCCGCGGGGATGTCAGCGACGTTCGCCGCGCCCATTGCATCCGTCCTACTCGCGGTGGAGCTTCTCCTGTTCGAATGGAAGCCGCGGAGCCTGATTCCGGTCGCGCTCGCCAGTGCTACCGCGGGCGCCATGCGACGCTACATCATTGGGCTCGGCCCTCTGTTTCCGACGCCATCTCATCCCGTGTTCATCGGCCCCCAGGGACTTCTCGGATGTGTCGCGGCAGGCATTCTGGCCGGTCTTCTTTCGGCCCTCTTGACGGTCATGGTGTATGGCGCGGAAGATGCTTTTCAACACTTGCCGATCCACTGGATGTGGTGGCCCGCAATCGGCGGACTTGTAATCGGTATTGGTGGCCTGATATTCCCGCAGGCGCTCGGCGTCGGTTACGATACGATCGCCTCGCTGCTGACCGGCAACGTTATGAAAAGCACGATAGCCGGTATCCTGATTGTCAAGTCGATCATCTGGGCCGTATCGCTCGGTTCGGGGACCTCGGGGGGCGTGCTCGCGCCCTTGCTCATGATGGGTGGGGCTCTCGGCGGCATCGAAGCAATGTTCCTTCCAAACGAGGGATTGGGCTTCTGGCCGCTCATCAGCATGGGCGCCATCCTCGGCGGCACCATGCGTTCCCCTTTCACTGGCATTATATTCGCGTTCGAGCTGACGCACGATCAAAACGTGCTTCTTCCCTTGCTGGTAGCGAGTGTGATCGCGCATGGCTGCACTGTCCTGCTATTAAAACGATCCATTCTGACGGAGAAGGTCGCACGGCGAGGTTATCACTTGAGCCGCGAGTACGCGGTCGATCCGCTGGAAATTCAGTTCGTCCGCGAGGTGATGCGCACGAATTTGGTAGCTTTTCCGGACTCCAGTACGCTGGGCGAAGTCCGCAATACGCTCAGCGAATCGCATGGACGCCGGGGCCAGCACCTTTATCCGATCGTCGATGCGGAGCGTCATTTATGCGCCGTCGTCACCCGGAAGCAGTTGAGAAAACTGTTAGATGACCCTCATCAGAACCCGCTCCAGCGCCTGGCCGATGTGGCCCGCGGCACGCCCGTCGTGGCGCATCCCGACGAACCTTTACGTGTGCTCGTCTACCGCATGGCGGAAACCGGTCTGACGCGGTTCCCTGTTGTTGAGCGCGGCGATACCCCAAAGCTGTTGGGTATGATCTCGCTGCAGGATCTACTCGCTGCACGCTCCCGGAATCTCACCGAGGAACGTACGCGGGAACGAGTCTTGCGGATTCGCGTTCCATTCGGGGCCACTACAACCCAAACACAAATAGAGAATGACCGGCAGCAATCGCGACCCGCTGCTTCCCGTCGACCATAAACGCTACCGGATTCGCCGAAATTCCACCGCCCGTCTGGAAATCCCACAGCGGCTTTCCGGTGTTGGCATCAAGGGCATAGAAGTTCCCCTCGTTGGAACCGCCGAACACCAGGCCGCCTGCCGTTGCCATGACTCCGGCCCACGGCGGCGAATGCAGCCGGAACTCCCACTTCATTTTTCCACTGTTTGCTTCGAGCGCACGGATGGCGCCGTACGATTTATCGCCGCTTAGCGCCCTCTCGCCGCCGGCTCCATAAAAAGTGCCCGGCTTGAACTCCGCTTCGCTCTTGTAATAATAGGCGCCCATTTCGCGGACGGATACATAAAGCAGCTTTGTAAGCGGACTGTAGGACGGGCTGAACCAGTTCGTCGCTCCTTGCAGGCTCGGGTATATCAGATTGCCTTCTTCCGTCGGCTCCGTATTCGGTAAATGCATGGGGCGGCCCTTTTCATCCAGGCCTTTCGCCCAGGTCTGCCTGGCATAGGGCGTGCCCAGGAGAAACTCGCCTGTGGCGCGATCCAACAAGTAGTAAAACGCGTTGCGATTCGCCATCGCGACCACCTTGCGCGGCTGCCCCAGCAACTCCAGGTCGATCAGAACGGGAATTTCCGTGGCGTCCCAGTCATGCACGTCGTGTGGCGTGAATTGGAAGTGCCAGCGCAGCTTTCCGGAATCGGCGTCCACGGCCAACAAAGAGCACGTATACAGGTTGTCGCCTCCACGCGAGTCGCCGTTCCAATCCGGACCCGGGTTTCCCGTGCCCCAATAGACGAGGTTCAATTCCGGGTCGAACGCGCCGGTTACCCACGTCGGGCCGCCGCCGGTTTTCCAGCTCTCGCCGGCCCATGTTTCCTGTCCGGGCTCTCCTTGATCGGGGATCGTCCACAAACGCCACACGCGCTTGCCGGTCTTGGCGTCGTAGGCATCCAGAAAGCCGCGGATTCCAGCCTCTCCGCCACTAATGCCCGTGACGATCTTATCGCCTATGGCGAGCGGTGCAACCGTTATGCAATGTCCCGTCTTGTTGTCCGCAACGGCCGTGTCCCACCGGACCGCGCCGGACCTGGCATCGAGCGCGACGAGGTGGCTGTCGAGTGTCCCGAAAAATACGGCGTCGTCAAGAATGGCTACGCCGCGATTGACGCGCCCGAATCCCAGGGTCTTGATGTCTTTCGGGAGCTGCCTTTGATACGTCCATAACCGGCGTCCGGTACGCGCGTCGAGGGCCGTCACGACGCTCGGGGGTTCGGTGATGTACATGATTCCGTCCACGATCACTGGAGACGTTTCGAACTCGCCTTTTTCTTGCAGTTGGTATACCCAGACCGGCTTCAGTTCCGCGATATTCGCAGCCGTGATCTGCCGCAGGCCCGAAAACCGGTATGCCGAATAGTTGCCTGAGTAAGTGAGCCAGTTCCCGGGCTCGTCCGATGCCTTGAGAATTCTTTCGAAAGGAACCTGCGCGTTCAGGCTTACCGCCGCTAAAAAGATGAACGCACGAATTCTCATTGCTTTCCCCTCAAGCTCGCCAACCATGCAATAAGGTCGTCGAGGTCCGAACCCGACAGTTTCCCGCGATAAGAAGGCATCGGCGATTTTCCAAAGTCCTTTTGCAAATCGGCCAGGTCCTGCTTACGAAATGAATGGAACTTCCCCGCGTTATCGCGAAGTTGGATTGTGAACGAGTCTTCGTTCAATCGGACGCCTGTAACGGTTGAGGTGCCTCGCGGCGTTGCGTGGATCATCACGAAATCTTCCGGAACCGATGCACCCGGATCGAGAATGGATTCACTCAGAAACGCCGCACTGCGGCGAGCTCCGATATCGGTCAACTCCGGTCCAAAGGCTGAGCCACGGCCGTCGATGACGTGGCACCCCGCACACCCATTGTTCTGATATAGAGTTTTGCCGTGTTCGGCATTCCCCGGCAGCTTCGCGGCTTCCCCTTTCGCTGGCAGGGACCGCACATAGGCTGCGACCTGAAAAATCGGCCGCTCACCCAGGAACCAAAATGCAGGCATCCCGCTCCCGTCGACGCCGCCGGCGATGACCTCAATCAATTCTTGTCCGTCTGACGCGTGCCGCAGCTTTGGAACCGTAAGTGCCGATCCACGGCCGCCCGTCCCGCCCATACCGTGGCACAGGGCGCACTGCGAATCGAAGATTCGCTTTCCCGCCCCGAAATCGGCGTCCGTCGCCGCACTGAGCGGATCGGGAGTCTGCTGCGCGACGGCGAAGCCCGCCGAGAGGAGCCCCGTCCAAACTATCGAACGTACCATGCGCTACATTCTATCCGAATGTGACGAAGTCCTAAAGATATGAAAGCCAGAACCTCCTGTCATAACAGCCGTCCGCGGCCGTCTGAACTGATGAAACGGACGACGTCACGCGACGGCGGTCGCCCAGCATTAGCCCCAACAAGCTCGATCTGATCCTCCTCGAAACCGTACTTCAGGATCTGCGTTACGGCTTGCGAACCTTGCTCCGCAATGCGGGGCTCACCGCTGTATCGATTCTTGCCCTGGCACCGTCCCGTTCTTGCCGGATTGCTGGTCGGGATCGTGCTTGGCAGCGGCGTTTCGCATCTCCTCCGTGGCGTGCTGTATGGACTCAGCAGTCGATGCGATCTCCTTCGCTGGATCGTCTCTATTGTTTCTGACCATCGCGCTGGTTGCGACCTGTGCGCCGACCCTCAAAGCGATGCGCGTCGATCCCATGGTGGCGCTCAGATACGAATGAGGCGCGGCGCTTCGTGTGACTTGAAGCATGGTTTGGCCGCTTTCACGCGATGCTTCCGGTCCGGCAGCGAGAGTGCGGCGGGAGAGCCCGCGTGGGCGCAGGCTCTCGTGGCTCTGGGCGGCCTATTAGACCGCCTCGTGCATTTCCTCTTGGGCAGCCGCTGGCTGTTTTATGGCTCCGGTCGAGTTTCAAAATCGACGTGACCCGAATCTCGGGACGGTCTTCTTCGCTTCGCGCACGCCGGACGACAAACCGTCAACTTGGATCATCTCCATACCGCCCACGAGCCACTCGATGCCGCAGCCTGCAAATTCCGCGTATCTGGCACGCGGCTGCACCGCACGCTAGTAGCCGTCAATCGAGCCGGAGAGCGTCGGTTGGCTTCAGACGGGCAGCCCGCCACGCCGGCACGAGCGCCGCTGCGATGGAGCCTGCGCCAAGAAGCAGGGTCGCGCTGGCGATCGTGGCGGGGTCGGTCGCAGTGACGCCGAACAACTGGGATTGGACTAGCTTACCGAGGGCGGCGACGCAAGGGAGCGCGATGGCGATGCCGACGGCGATCATGGTGACGGCGTCGCGCAGGACGAGGCCGATGGTGGACGCGCCCGTGGCGCCAAGCGCGAGGCGGAGGCCGATTTCGCGGGTGCGGCGGGTGACCACGAAGGACATCACCCCGTAGAGACCGATCAACGAGAGCAGCAGCGCCAGCGCGCCGAAGCTGGCAGATAGAGCGGCGAGGAGGCGCTCGGTCGAGAGCGAACGATTGACCTGATCGTCAAGAGTGCGGAACCAGAGGATCGGCAGCCGCGGGTCGGCTTGGCGGACCAGGCGGCGGATGGATGGAATGGCCTGCTCGGGAGCGCCGCGAACCTTGATATAGAAGGTAGCGCCGGTGTCGTCGCTCTCGAAGAGCGGGAAGAAGACCTGCTCGGAGTGATCACGGAGACCGCGATAGCTTATGTCGGCGACGACGCCGACGATGGGGCTATTGGGCGTGACGTCCGAGGCGCCACCGCCCCGGGCGATGCGGACGCCGAGGGGATCGCGGCCGGCCAGATAGCGCTTGACGAAGGCTTGGTTGACGATGGCGCAACGGGGACCGATCTCGCCAGAGGGAAGGTAATCGCTCTGGTCGAAATCACGACCGGCGACAACGCGAACGCCGAGAGTGGCGAAGAAACCGGGACTGACGGCGTTGAAGTTGACAGCGGGGCCATCCGTCACGAAGCGGCGATCGGCCTGGATGGTTACTTTGTTGCTCCAGGCGCCACCACTGAGGAAGGCAAATCGGGCAGCGGCGGAGGAACGGGCGGCAGGTAAGGCGCGGACTTGCTGGTCGAGGCGGCGGACCAGGCGGGAGGCGTCGGCGCGGGAATAGCCGTTGTGCACCGGAGCGATGGCGAAGGATACGAGGCTGGACGTATCGAACCCGGGCCCTTTGGCCAGCAGGCCGGTGAGCGTGCGCAGGAAGAGGGCGGCGCCAACGACCAAGATTAGGGAGAAGGCCACCTGGAGCGTGACGATCGTCTTGCGGAGGCGGACGCCGCCGAAGCCGGTTCCGCCGCGCTCGCGGAGTGAGTTGACGATGTTGTCACGGCCGGCGTGCAGGGCGGGCGCGAGGCCGCTGAGCAGGCCCGCGGCGAAGCTCGTCACGAGCGCAAACCCGAGAAGGTCGAGGCGGAGGCTCGGACGGAGCGCGTTGGCGGCCAGGTCGCGGGGCAGGAAGGTGATGAGGGCGCGCATGGCGGGCGGCGCGAGCGCGATGCCAAGCACACCGCCGGCGACGGCGAGGAGGAGGCTATCAGCGAGGAGTTGACGGCCGATACGGCCTCGGGAAGCGCCGAGAGCGAGGCGCGTGCCAATCTCGCGGCCGCGTGCAGAGCCGCGGGCGAGAAAGAGGCCGGCAACATTCAGGCAGGCGAGGCCGAGCAGAACGCCCGTGGCGGCGAACAGGAGCCACAGCGGCTGGGATAGGCTGCGACGCAGCGGCGAATGGCCCTGGGGCGCGGAGGTGACTGCGAGAGTGGAGCCGAGGTAGTCGCGGCGGCGGTCGGCCGAAATGATCGGGAAGCCGAGGCGAAGCATGTTGTCCTGGAGCCACGCCTTGAACCACGGCTGCAAACCGGCCTGCGCCTGCGGGGGTGTAACGCCGGGACGAAGGCGGGCGAGGATCTGCAGCCAGCGGGTAGGGCCGTTGAGGAGATCCTCATCGGTGGCGAGGTTCGCGTCGGCGTACATGGATGTGGGAATCCAAAAGGCCGGCACGGCGCCGACGTCGACGCCGCGGAAGCCGGCGGCGGCCACGCCGACCACGGTCATGGGGTGATTGCCGATCAGGACCTTGCGGCCGACGATATCGGCAGCGCCGCCGAACTGCGCCTGCCAGAAGTCATACGAGAGCACCACGACCGGACCGGCGCCGGGCGCGGCATCGTCCGCGGGTTCGATGACGCGGCCGAGCGCGGGGCCGACGCCGAGCACAGGGAAATAGCTGCCGGAGACGATCTCGGCGGCAACGGGCCTGGGATCGTCGCCGGCTGTGAGGTTGACCTGGATTTCGGCGCGGCAGAGAACGCCGTCGAGCAAGCGGGTCTGCTGCTGGAGGCCGTGGCAAATGGAGTAAGGCATCAGGTTAAAGGAGCCGAAGGCGCCGGTGATCAGGTTGTCGCCGTTCCAATCCACCAGAACCAGGCGCTCGGGCTCGCGGACCGGCAGAGCGTGCAGAATCACCTGATCGACCAGCGAGTAGATGGCGGTGGTAGCGCCGATGCCGAGGGCCAGCGAGAGCAGCGTCGCTGCGGTGAAGCCGGGGCTGCGCAGGAATGATCGGGCGGAGAAGCGGAGATCGTAGAGGAAATCGCGGAACCAGCGCGTGAGCCAGACGTCTCGGACTTCCTCGCGGATCTGAGTGAGGCCGAGCTCGACGGCGACGCGGCGACGGGCTTCGGGTTCGGGGATGCCGGCGGCGGTGAGGTCAGCGACGCGGCGATCGAAATGATATTGGAGCTCGCGGTCAAGGCCACGCTCCAGGGACCCACGGCGGAACCAGTTGAAGAGCCGGATCATCGGCTGCCCTCCTCGAAGATCAGGTTGACGGCGCCGGAGAGGCGCGCCCAGCTGTCCTTCTCGATGGCAAGCTGGCGGCGCCCGGCTTGCGTAAGGGAGTAGAACTTGGCCTCCCGGCCGGTCTCCGACTGTTTCCACTCGGCGCGCAGCCAGCCTTTCTGCTGGAGTCGGTGGAGGGCAGGATAGAGCGAGCCCTGGTTGACCTGGACCACCGAGCGCGAGATCTGCTCCAGCCGCTGCGCGATCCCGTAGCCATGGGCGGGTCCGAGCGATACGATCTGGAGGATCAGCATGTCAAGCGTGCCTTGCGGGATGGGGAAACGCGGAGAGGGCACTAATTACGTTGCCTCAACCTTCGACAGATAAGCATACGACAGAATACGTCGAAGGTCAAGGTATCGATCGCCAAGACCCGCGCGGAAGTTGAGGGCCGCCAAGTTGCGGAGAAACGCCCTTCCGTGAGATTTGGGAAAAGGCCCAAATTGCTTTCGTAGCGCCGCTGGACTTCTGGCCAGACGATGCTTCCAATCGCGGCCAGACGATCGTCCAAGTCACACTGGTGACTTCCGGGAAACGTGCGTGACGCCGTGTAGCCCGTCCTGTTAAGTTCAGGCGCCCCGATCGACAACAACATCGTTGAGGGTGCCCGGAAAAGACGATTCTGAATCGCAAAAACGCACTCTTCTATAAGACGCTGAATAGTGCCGGAGTCGGTGATCTATTCAGTCTGATCCACACCTGCGAGCTCAATGGCGCCAACCCGTTCGACTATCTCACCGAGTTGCAGAGGCACTCCGAGGAGCTGAAACGGCGACCATCGGAGTGGATGCCTTGGAACTATCGCGACACACTGGAGCGGCTGGCCACCCCCGCGGCGGTGTAATATGATGACCCTACCTGGCCGAAAAGCGAGATCGTCCTTCGGACAGGTTCCCGACTTTACAGCGTTCTGAGGAACGCAATCAACGCCTGCTTGTCGTCGGATGACAGCCTTAGCCCGAACTGATGGCCTTTTACTGCACGCGTTTTTACGCCGTACCCTTTGAATCCAGTCGGAACATAGTCGTCGCGCAAACGCTTGGGGTCGAACCAGTCTTCCAGGGTTGCCACAGATCCGTTGTGTTCGATCGGACTCCGATACCAGATACCCTTCAGCGAGGGCACCTTGTAATAACCAGTTCCGCGCCTAGTGGTCAATGCGGACGAGGGATCGGTACCGACCACAACCGGCAGAATATCGTAGCGGCTCCGGTGATCCTCCGGCACCACGAATCCTTCTACCGGTGTCAGCTTGTTATTTGTATACAATGGCGGCGTGTGGCATACGGGGCACCCCTCGCTCTGGAACACGGTTTGGCCCCGGGCCGCCAATGCATCGAATTTGTTTGAATTCGGCGGCGGTTCCAACGAGTAGATGAAAAGCGCCAGGGCGTAGAGCTGCTCGTCGCTGTAGCGTCCACCGGTGATCTTCAGCCATTCCTTTGTCGGCCAGGGCTGAAACCCGTTGAAGTTCGCGATGCGGTCCGTCGTCTGGTTCGTGATAGCATAGCGCATCAGATCCTCGATACTCCGGTGTTGCCCTAATCCTGTTGCATCCAGGTACCGGCGATCCTTCACCCCGATCAGATCCGGGATCTTTGCGGGATAAGCAGGTCTGGTCCCATGGCGGGCAAAAACGCCCGGCGGAATCGATGCAGCTAGCCCCATCAGCTCGGCTATCGGAGTGCGGCCGAGCTCGGGCTGAACCGCCCACGGCGCTCCGTACTCCTTCCAGTAATCGGCCCGGACGGATTCCTCCGGCGCGGCCGTGTGTCGCTGCTTGGCCCTTCGATACAGGTATCCGTCGGATCCGCCCGCCGGAAAATTTCCTTGCGCGCCACGAATGATGCTGCCGTCGGGCAGCACACGCGTGTGACACATCGCGCAGGAGTCAAAGGCGATTTCGACCACGCCCTTTTTCCGGATCAGATACCGTCCAAACGGCATAATACCGTCCTTCGATACCGGTATCCGGAGTTCGCGATACCATTCGAGATCGCGGTATGGAGTCTCGTCCAGCGGAACCACAGCATTGGCGGATTCAAAGACCAAAGCTCCTGCTGAGATCCAGTCGCGCCGAGTCCGAAGCTTTTTGGCGTTGAATGCGATCTGGGGATCTCGCGATCGGAGCCATTGCCAATAACCTGTCGGTTCCCGGTCGGGCCGGTAAATCGGATAGCTTTTCAAAATGCCCCGGGCCGGAATTGCATAATATTCGGCACTCGATAAATAGTCCGCGGTTTGGCCATAAGAAAGCGGCAGTTCGTATGTCTTATAGGCGTCGTCCCACGCCTCGGGAATCTCAGGATGAAAGGAGGGTTCGGTTCGCGGCTGTCAAGTCACTAATACCGGCCATGCCAGCCCACACAATGTGACTATAAGCCTGTGCATCACCCTCCGGGGACTCTGCGGTGATTATATCGAGTTTAGGGTGGAACTGGAGTCCCCACCGCGGTCGACGCCACATGCATCCTTGCCGAAAGGTCACGGCTTACTGTGCATAACCGGCCTTGCGACACGTCGTCCATTGCCATTGGGCGGCTTACGTCGACAACTTGCTTCAACACTCCGGAGTCAGGCGTGCTTTGGAGACTGCCATTCTGTTATAAGCTACTCTCCCAGGAGCCCTTCTCATGCCGCTTCGCCTTGGTCTACCGCTCGCTCTTGTTCTGCTCGCTTCCTGTGCCCGGAAAGAAGGAGTTATCTCGCCGGGTCCCAACTTTGAAAAAGACCTTCAAACCGCGCTCATCGAGGCAAAGTCCGGGAGCGTAATCGAGCTGCCCGAAGGCCGTTTCAATATGACCGGCACGCTTTCGTTAACGGTGCCGAATGTCACCATCCGCGGCAAAGGTATCGGCAAGACGGTGCTCTCATATAAGAACCAGAAGATGGGCGCTGCCGGCATTCTCGCCACGGGCAACAATTTTACTCTCGAGGGTTTATCGGTCGAAGACACTAAGGGCGATGGCATAAAGATCAACAGCGCCGACGGCGTGACCATTCGTAAAGTTCGCGCCGAATGGACCGGCGGACCGAACGAGAAGAACGGGTCCTACGGCATCTATCCCGTGCAATGCAAGAACGTACTGATCGAGGACTCGGCCTCAGTTGGTGCAGCCGACGCCGGAATCTACGTAGGGCAGTCGAAGAACATCATAGTCCGCCGGAACCGCGCTGAGTATAACGTGGCGGGCATCGAGATCGAAAATTCCGAAGGCGCGGACGTATATGAGAATGTGGCCACCAACAATGCCGGCGGTCTGCTCGTGTTCGGCCTGCCAGACTTGCCGGTTCAGGGAAGCCGCAACACGCGAGTGTTTAATAACCAGGTCTACGCGAATAACACACAGAATTTCGCGCCTAAGGGCAACACGGTTGCGAAGGTCCCAACCGGCACCGGCATTCTGGTGCTGGCGACGCATCAAGCCGACATATTCAAGAACGTGATTCACGACAACAACACCGTAAATGTCACGATCATCAGTTATCAATCCACTGGTAATCCAATGCATGATGCAAAGTACGATCCGTTCGTCACAGCCGTCTACGTGCACGATAATCAAATCGGGGCGGGAGGTGCGAACCCAGCCGGTGTCGCCGCCGAAGTGCTTGCGCCAAAGCTCGGCAAGCCCCTGCCGGGGATAATGTGGGATGGCATTGTCGATCCGAAAGCGGGCGCCGATCCGCAGATCTGCATCGGCACGAATGGCAATGTGCAGTTCGTCAACTACGACGCGGGCGGCGGCTTCAAGAATATCAGCAGAGATCTGAGCAGCCACGGATGCCAGATCCCGGCAGTCGCCGCCGTCGCAATTCGAAAAGCAGGATAGGACGATCTTAGCTCTCGCGCGCTAAATCCAAAAGAAGGCCGGGTGATCGTGGCCGGTCGCATGCGTCACAATGCGGTCATACACGCGCTCTCCCGCATCGCCATTCGTGAACACAAAGATTGCGTCACCTGTCCCAGTCTCCGCGGCAACGAAGTTCTTGTATCCGCCGTTGTCCCCCCATTGCCAAACGTACTCGCGACCCGCCGTCCGCTCGATTCCCCAGCCCAAGCCCCAACTGAGTTGCGGACGGATCCTTATCTGTTCCTTTCGAATCTCCGGGTTCTTAATGGCAGCCGCCAGGAATCGCGCGTAATCGGGCGCATTCGCGACCATACTTGACGCGGCGTTGGGCAGCATCCAATTCGGAAGAGCCGGACCGCCCGATTCCCTCGCGGCGGCTTCGTAATCGGCGTACTTCCAGCTCGCCACAGGTTTGCCGATACGTTTCGCGATTTCATACTGCCGCCTGGCGGCCTTGTCCCAGTTCTTGCGCAGCTCCCCGCGACGGTCATGCGGAAGCGCGTATCGAGAGGCTAATTCAGGCTTCCAGATCATGCTGCTCGACGCCATACCCAGAGGGCGGAAAACCAGTTCCCCAATGATCTCGCAGAAGCCCTTCCCGGTCACCTGTTCCAGGACGCGCTGCAGGAAGAAGTAGCCCTCGCCCGAGTATTGGAACTTTTCGCCGGGAGCGAAGTTCGGAACCAACTTCTGTCCGGCTTCGAAGCGCCAGTTGCGAAACCCCGAAGTATGGCTGAGGACGTGGCGCGCGGTAACAAGCCTGGCGCGTTGGTCGTCGAGATCGTCGACATACGAGACCAGCGGTTTATCGAAATCGAGCTTGCCCTGCTCGCGCAATACGAACGCCGCATACGCCGTTGCCTGTTTGCTCAGGCTCGCAGCCTGGAAGATGGTGTCTCTGGTTATCGGATCTTTCGACTCGAAATTGCGAACGCCCAAACACTGGATCCAGCCGGGACTTCCGTGCTTTAACGTGCCTACGACGGCGCCCGGCACGGGGGCGACCTGCATCATATCGATCAACTCCGTCGCAAATGATTTTGGAAGGCCGTCCTGCCACGCCGCTGCTATCGCCGATGATGAAAGGACGCCCTGTAGAAAGACACGCCGGTCCATGCAAGCGAATATACCGCGCGCCGGTCAAAAAGTTACTTCCCGCTACATCCAATCGTCCCGGCAGATCCGTATCTCGGGTGTTATGCGCTTTCGCCCGATCGTGCCGCTGCTCATTGCCGCCGCGTCCTTGTATGCCCACCCGATGGGCAATTTCAGCATCAATCACTACGCCAATTTCGAAGTTTCAGCCGCCCATATCGACGTCTGCTATGTACTCGATTTGGCGGAGATCCCGACTTTTGAGCTACTGCGCGACTGGAAACTGGATCGGACCAGCCCGGGGGGCGAACTCGACCGCAGGGCCAAAGAGCAGGCCCGCGCCTGGGCTCAAAACCTTGTATTTGCGGATAACGGAAAAGCCACCCGTCCGATATTCGAGTCGGCAAAACTGGTCATCGCAGATGGTGCCGGCAACCTGCCCATCGTCCGGATCACCAGCCATTTCAGACTCAATGCCGCACCCGGACATATCGAGTATGAGGATCGCAATTTCCCTGACCGCGCAGGTTGGAAAGAGCTAGTCATACGCGGTGGCAAAGACGCGCGAATCGAAGTCGCGAGCCAGGGGCCTGAAGAACGCAGCAAGGCGCTGACGGAATATCCGCGGGACCCGACAGTAGCGCCACCCCAGGATCTGCGCGCTAGTTTCCAGTGGGTCTCGACGAAGCAGGCGCCAGCAGTTACCACAGTTAAGCCCGCTGTGATAAAGGCCGTTCCGCAGCCCACCGGTCCGCGTGCCGCAGCGCCGGCCACAATGACTCCCCAGGCCGCGCCGGCGGGAGCCGTGGTGCGCGGGGACTTTCTCTCCCGCATGCTGCACCAGCGTGAGCTGACGTGGGGCATGATCCTGATCGCGCTGTTGGTGGCGTTTGGATTGGGAGCGGCCCACGCACTCACGCCCGGACACGGCAAGACCATCGTCGCGGCATATCTGGTGGGCTCCCGGGGAACCCTGAAACACGCCGCCTTCCTCGGCGCCATGGTGACGTTTACCCACACCGTGACCGTGTTTCTGCTAGGCCTTGCGACTCTTTTTCTGTTCCGGTACGTGATGCCCGAAAAAATTACCCAGGCTCTCGGAGCCATCTCCGGGCTATCCATTGTGGCAATCGGAGCGTGGATGGTCCGGAAGCGAATCCGTGCGGCGCGCCACGCCCGCAACCATCACCACGATCATCATCACCACGATCACGCGCACGATCATCATCATCACGACGGTCATGGTCACGCGCATGATCATTATCACGACCACGATCACGCCCATGGCCACCATCATCACCATATACCGGAATTATCCTGGGGCGGACTTGTCGCCCTCGGCGCCAGCGGCGGACTTGTGCCGTGCGAGTCCGCGCTCATTCTGCTCTTGAGCGCCATCGCTCTCGGGCGCATCGGACTCGGCCTGGTGCTGCTCCTCGCGTTCAGTTTTGGGCTTGCAATCGTCCTGATGGGCATCGGCATGATAGTGCTTTTCGCCAAACACCTGCTTACTCAAAAGGGGACCACGAATGCAGCGGCATTTCGCTGGATTCCTATATTTTCCGGAGGTGTAGTCGTCTGCGTCGGCCTGGTGATGACAGCCGTTTCTCTGGGCTGGATCGAGCCGAAATGGATGATCGGGTAAACAGTTCATCGCAGCCCCAAGCGCAAGCGCGGGGGATTTCAGAAGGAGAGAAAGTAAGTGAATCCACTCAGACCAATAATCGCTGTTGTCTTATCGTCCTTCCTTGTGGCGCCACCCGCAGCTTTCGCGGCAAGCCACCGGGAAGCGCCGATCACCGCTCTTGACCACGCAGCCGACATCACGGACCTCTTCGCGTTTGTCAGTTACGACGACCCGAGTAAGGTCACCATCATTCTGGACGTGAACGGCTTCCTCGATCCGGCAAATGGACCGAACTACTTCCCGTTCGATCCCGAGATCACGTATTCGATCCTGATCGACAACAACAATACCGCAACCCCAGCCGTAGCTTTCGAGTTCAAATTTCAGACTGAGATTCGGGCTCCCGATCTCTTCCAAAGCTTCATCGGCGCCGGAAACGGAATCAAAGTGCCTGCGAATGCACCATCCGGAGGACCGGCCGCGGGCAGCATCATTATTCCCAACTCGATCACGGCTCTCGACGGTCCCGGATCGGAGGGACTCAGCCTGCGCCAGCACTATACCGTCACAATGGTGAACGGAACCGGCGATAGCGCTACTCGCACCGACATCACAAAGGGAACGCTGTACGCCGTGCCGTCGAACGTTGGTCCGCGCACCATGCCGGATTACTCCGCGCTCGCGCAACAGGGCATTTACGACCTAGGTAACGGAGTTCGTGTGTGGGCCGGCACCGCGGACGATCCATTCTATATCGATGTTGGCGCCATTTTCGATACTGTGAACCTGCGGCCATCCGCATTTCCCTCGGGAGTGCCCGGGGTGTTAACCGCGGCTCAGGATGCTTCCTCGGCCAACACGGCGCCCGACTCGCTCGCCGGTTTCAACGTGAACGTGATCGCAATCGAAGTGCCCATCGCCATGCTTACCAGCAAGAAGGCTAAGTTGCCCTTCAGCGACCCCGCTTCGACAATCGGCATCTGGGCGACTACATCCCGTCCCACCGTCACTGTTCGCACTGCACCCGGCGGCACACCATCGCAACCACCGTCCAACGGGCTGGTGCAAATCCAACGCATGGCCAATCCGCTGATCAACGAGGTCCTTATCGGAACCGGTGACAAAGATCTGTGGAGCATGACAAGGCCGAAGGACGACGCTCAATTCGCTCACTACGCCCTCGATCCGCTGCTTCCACGCGCTCTGAATGCAGCTTACGGTGGCGCGCTGAAGGTCCCTCCTCCGCCGCGCAACGATCTGCTTCCGCTGATGCAATACCTGCCGCCGATTACCTTCAATAATCCCGAGCCCGGGCCAGTTGCCGATCTGTTGCGATTGAATACTGCCATTCCGCCGACGCCGGCTGCTTCCCGCAGCCGATTGGGCCTCCTCGCAGGAGATGGCGCCGGATATCCGAACGGACGTCGCGTCTCGGATGACATCACCGATATATCGCTGCGCGTAATCGCCGGTGCTCTGCTCGCGGATTTTAACGTATTCCCGAACAACGCGCTCGGAGACGGTGTCAATTCGAACGATGTGCCGTATCAGGAAACCTTCCCGTACGTCGCCTGGGCTCACAGCGGTCTTGAGATCCCGAACGGCGGGACGGGCAATGCACCGCCAGCCAGCGGGACGCCTAACCTCGGATCGCTCGATTGCGTAAAGAATCCTCTGGCGTGCACCGGCAAGTAGGAAGACTCTGACTCCTTGGTTGAGTTGCCGTGGCCATGCCTGCGCACCCTGGCGTGGCCACGGATTTTTCGATAAGAGACAGCTCTAATTTTATTGACCTATGAAAACGATTCTCCTAACCCTTCTATTAACCGCAAGCACCATGGCGGCCGACAACTCGTCAAATCGCTTGAAGGAAATGCTCGAAGAACGCGCGGCAAATGCGCGCACCTCGCGAATGACCACCGATCAGCGCATCGATTTCTATCGTTCGCTCGTGGCGGCCAGACCTCAGAACGCCCGCTACAAGGTCCTGCTGGCGGCTGCATTCCTCCAGAAAATGCGTGAGACCACCGACTTCGGGTACGTCGACCGCGCATCCAAAGTGTTGAACGAAGTCCTCGAATCCCATCCGTCGAACTATGACGCTCTGGCCCTGCGCACCCAAGTGCAGCTTGAGTACCACCAGTTTGTCCAGGCCGCGGAAACGGCGCGGCAACTGATCCGTACCGCCCCCAACGATCCGTTAAATTGGGGGGCCCTTGGCGACGCGTTAACGGAGGTCGGCGATTACGATGCCGCAGGCGACGCTATTCAGAACATGGTAAATCTGCGTCCCGATCTGGCGAGCTATAATCGCGCGGCGCATTACCGCTTTCTATATAACGACACTGCGGGCGCCATTGAAATCATGAAGCGGGCCGTTAACTCCGGCAGCAATTCGCCGGAGAATGTAGCCTGGTGCCTGGTCGAACTCGGCGACATTTACTTCAAGACCGGTCGCATAGAAGAGGCCCGCAATGCTTACGGAGCCGCGCTGCAGGCGTTTCCACGTTCGCACAAAGCCTGGGGAGCGCTCGGGCGTTTGCAGACCGCGAGCGGGGATACCAAATCCGCCATCGAAAGCTATCGGCATGCGCAGGCCATCACACCACTGCCGGATTATGCGGCCGCGCTCTACGACGCATATACTGCCATGGGTCTCAAAGCCGAGGCACGAAAGCAGCGCGATACTATAGACTTGATCGACCGTCTTGCCATAGCGAACAACGAAAAGCTGAATCGCAACCTGTCGCTGATCTTTTCCGATCATGGCTGGAATCTCGACCGCGCCTTACAACTCGCGCAGGCCGAACTCGATTCCCGGCGCGATGTTTATACTTACGATGCCCTTGCTTGGGCGTATTACAAGAATGGCAATACAGCAGAAGCGGAAGCGGCGATTGACAAGGCGTTGAAGCTTGCGACTCCGGAGCCGCAGTTTTACTATCACGCCGGCGTTATCGCGAAAGCGCTGAAAAAGGACCAAGCCGCGGCGGCGTACTTGAAGCGAGCGATATCGCTGAACCCATTATGGCCCGGGCTGCGTGACGATTACCTGAGCAGTAATAAAATAGCGAAGCTCGAATAAACGACCAAACCGGTTGCGACAGCCGCAGTCAACAGAGCCATCCCGTTACAGAACGGGCTGTTACAGGGCCGGTTTTCTACGCGTTTTACGGTCCGTGTCATGAGGACGACTCCTTCACAGGAAAAGACGCCAATTCTCTATTTCTGTTACACCTCTACCGCTTAATGGTCCCCGACCGCAAACCGGATCGACTTCTCGGTGGCAATAGGAACCCCGTTCAGCGTGCCAGGCCGGAATGTCCACTCCCGGGCAGCCGTAATTGCCGCGAGCATTAGTTCCGCTCCATAAATAGCCGCGTTGCCCTCTACAGAAACAGGCTCGACACTCGAGACTTTCCCGGCCGGGTTAATTTGAACTTTAACGGTTACCAAGACTCTTCCGTTTAAAGCGGTCCTCACAGCCAGCGGCACCAGGATGTTTATACGCCGCAAAGGAACCGCTTCTTGGTACCGCGGCAAGGATACAGTCATCGGCGTCTTCGGCGGTGCGATGAACGGAAGCCCGCCGTTCGACTTCAAGGGATCTGAATGTATTGCCGGAACTGCTACCGCTTCAGGAGGGGCGAGCACCCGAGCGGCAGGCTGAGTACTAGCGGTCCTGCCCGGAGGTTGGAAAGCCTTCCAGGAACGGCTCGGGAGAGGGAGATCGTCCTCCGACGGAACCCGCCGGACAGTCAATCGTTCCGAGCCACCGGTGCTCGCAATTAATTTCGGAACGGGAGTTGTCCACCGGGGTGGCGCAGGCGAAATCGCCACGCTCGAGACGTTGCGCACGGTATTTTCAGCGATCTTGTTTTCACCGATCTTGTTCTGACCGATCTGGTTCTGACCGATCTGGTTCTGACCGATCTGGCTCTGACCAATGATGAGCAGCGACGCGGAACGAGTTCTGTTCCTGTCGGTAACGATTTCGAGCCTGACATTCAGGTCCGCGTTTCCTGCAGGCGAATAGACGACACGCCCCTGGCGAAGCAGGCTCACGTCCAGATCCACCGTCTTGGTGCTGGAGCCGTCTTGGAGGAACAAAGTACCTCGTCGCGCCGTGCGTATCAAACGAGAAGACCGGTTCCACGAAATATCGAAGCTGCTTCCCGAATGCGCTACCTGCAACCCCATCTGGTCGAAACCATCCGCGACACGAACGAAGCTGGCGCGTACAAGCGCGAGGTCCACGGCCGTTCCCAGCAAGATAAGCAGAAGAATAATCCCGGTCTTCCATCGGCGCGGAAAACTCCACTGGCCTGGCCACATACGGCTTCTCCCCTATGTCCTCGGGAAACGATTCGAATACTCTGGGCCGAATAATACCACTTATGGATGTGGTCCGAGGTTCCGGACATAAAAATAGGGCAGAACGCCGCGCGCCTGCCCTCTACGGAACGTGACTGCGTCCGCGGATTTAGATGTCGTAGTATAGCGCGAACTCGTATGGGTGCGGGCGTAGCCTGATGGCATCCGCCTCGCTCTTGCGCTTGTAATTAATGTACGTTTCCAGAAGCTCTTCCGTGAAAACGTCCCCCTTCAGCAGGAAGCCGTGATCCTCTTCCATGCAGTCCAGGGCCTGCTCCAGCGACGCGGGCATGGATGGCACGTTTTTCATTTCTTCCGGAGACAGATCGTAAATATCCTTATCGAGCGGCTCGCCCGGATCGATCTTGTTTAAAACACCGTCCAGACCCGCCATTGTCATGGCCGCAAAAGCAAGATATGGATTTGCCGACGGATCCGGCGGACGGAACTCCAGTCGCTTCGCCTTGGGACTTGCCGAGTACATCGGAATGCGGACCGCCGCGGATCGATTGCGGCGCGAGTATGCCAGATTTACCGGTGCTTCATAACCGGGCACCAGCCGCTTGTAGCTATTCGTGGTCGGCGCGATGATCGCCGAAAGCGCGCGCGCATGCTTCAACAGGCCGCCGATGTACCACAGCGCCATCTGACTCAGGCCGGCATACATATCACCGGCAAACAGCGGCGACCCGCCTTTCCAGAGGCTCTGGTGGGTATGCATACCGCTGCCGTTGTCGCCGTAGAGAGGCTTCGGCATGAAGGTTACGGTCTTGCCATATTGATACGCCACGTTGCGGATGACGTATTTGTACAGCATCATATTATCGGCCGACTTCACCAGCGTGTCGAATCTCTGGTCTATTTCGCACTGGCCGCCGGTTGCAACCTCATGATGATGGCATTCGATGTTCAGGTTGCAATCGATCATGGTCTGCACCATCTCGGAGCGCAGGTCCTGGTAGTGGTCGGTCGGCGGCACCGGGAAGTAGCCTTCCTTGTAGCGGGGGCGATATCCGAGGTTGTCCTTCTCGCGTCCGGAGTTCCAGCGGCCTTCCTCGGCGTCAATGAAATAAAACCCGGAGTGTTGATTCTGATCGAAACGGATATTGTCGAAGATGAAGAACTCGGCTTCCGCGCCGAAATACGCGGTGTCCGCTAGTCCGGTGTTCTTCAGGTACATCTCCGCCTTCTTCGCGATCCACCGCGGGTCGCGCTCGTAATGCTGGCGGGTAATGGGATCGATCACGTCGCACGTCATCACAAGTGTGCGAGTGTCCGCGAATGGATCCATGAACGCGGTAGTTGGGTCGGGAACGAGCAACATATCGCTCTCGTTAATGGCGGCCCAGCCGCGGATACTCGATCCGTCAATTCCGAAGCCTTCCTCGAAGGAATCTTCTTCGAGCTGAGACATCGGATAGGAGACGTGCTGGGAAAGGCCCGGCAGGTCTGTAAAACGCAGGTCGAACTGGCGAGTTTCCTTCTGCTTCGCAAATTCCAACACTTCTTTTGGACTCATCTACACTCCTTGTTGACGTGGGGCTAACGCGCACCTTGGGTAGGGTCGGACAGGGACTCGTTTACCCGGAAGTTCGTAGAGTAGCGGATTGCGAAGCTTGGTTGCAACCTAAAAATCCGGTGCTGTAATACTATATGCTCGAGATATACAGCAACTGACCGGCCGCCGAAGCGACGGGAGGGGAACAACTGCGAATGATTAAGAAGATTGGCGGGGACGACGGGGCTCGAACCCGCGACCTCCGACGTGACAGGCCGGCGTTCTAACCAACTGAACTACGTCCCCGAAGAGTAAGACGTCGGTGATTTCATCGTATCACAGGACCTCCGTGAACAAGGAGGCTTGGCGGCGTAAGATGGCGGGCACTTCCCATTCCACCCAGCCCGGAGTCACCAGAGGGAAGTACAGGCCGAGCTTTATCGGACGGTCCTCGGTTTGCGCGAGCAACCGCGCGTAGCGTTCGAGCTGCTCCCGATGGCGGCTTTTTTCATTGGCAAGGAACTGTTGCACCGACCCGCCCACATGAGAGCTGGTCTTGTAGTCAACGATCCACCTGGTTCCACTCTGGTCCACAAATGTTCGATCGATGATGCCTTCATAGATCTGGCCTTCGGAGAGGCCTCCGATCGCCAGTTCGGATTCAGCGGAAGCGTGACCCTGAAGCAGCCAGCGGCCCCGCTCGTCCGTGATCGTGCGAATCAACGCGTCTATTACCAAGCTGGATGCGGAGTCGAGTTCAGTTTGGGGTACGCCCAGGTTCATCAGCATCGTCCGAATGGCCCGCTCGCGAGATCGGACCGCCGCGGCGGGCCAGCGCTCCAAACGCTCTCTCGCAATGCGCGCAAGGTAGGTGTGGACCGCGGTTCCGACGTACCGAAGCGTATCGCCGACCCATTCATAGGTAATTTCGGGAACATCACTGACCCGCGCGGCCGTTCCAATCCACTTCACGGGGGCAGGCGGATCCGGGAGATGCCAGTCAGCGGGAAGTCTGAAAATGGGGCGGGGCTGCCAGGCGTTTTCTTGCACCGAGGGAGGAGCGGGGCCGCGTTTCAGCGACATGAAGTACGGCTCGACCGCCGCCCAAAGGATCTTCAGGAAAGAACCGGCCGCGGGGCTGACCGATCCATCCGGCTTCACATTGGCGCATCCCAGCAGATGCAGATTCGTTCGCGCACGTGTTGCCGCAACATAGAGCAACCGAACGGACTCATAATCTGACTTCTGCTGCTCGAGTTGCGAAAGATAGCGGTAGATAGGATCTGTTTTTTCACTGCCGGACTCGGTGATCGGCGCGAATAGGAGCTCGGTTGGGCTGGGCTCGTGCCACAGGATCAACTGTCCTTCATCTTTCTTCGGCGGCGCTCCGAGACCGGGCAGAATCACGGTGTCAAACTCCAACCCTTTGGCCTTGTGAATGGTCATGATCTGAACACGGCCATCCGCCGTCGCGTCTGGTTGAGCGAAGAGGCCGCGCACCTGCTCGCGCAGTACTTCGAAATCGCTGATGTCGCCGCCTTCCTCAATCGATTCGAGAAGATCGAAGTAGGCTTGCGCGTCGGCGAGATCCGCGTCGCCGGTCAGGCAGGCCGGGCCGCCGAGACGGATCCAGGTTTGTTCGACCAGCTCACGGAGTGTCTGGCGCCCTCGATCTGCGATTGCGGCTGCGATGGTCTGTTGTGTCTGAGCGAGACGCGGAGAGGCCTGTTGCAGAAGATCTTCCAGAGTCGCGCCACACCAGGGCGCGCGCAATAACGCAAGCTGGGAGATGCGGTCGGCGGGATGCAGAAGCGCGAAGGTCAGGGCCATTAGATCCTGGACGACCGCGCGCTGGCCGAGTTCGTCGATCTCAATCGCCTGGTAACGAATGCCGCGCGACTTCAATGCGGCGATGATCTCCGGGAGATGGCTGCGGGCGCGAACGAGAATCCCTACGGTGCCCCGGAGGCAGCTTTCGAGCGTGAGATCGGCTGCCCGCTCGGCTTCCTCCGTCCTGCTGTTATCGCCTGCGAAGGCGTGAAGTTGGACCGAGGCAATGCTCGTTGCGGACGATGCCTCGGAACGGGTGTATCGAACTGCGCCGAGGATGGCGTCCTCGTCTTTCGGGAAGGTGTCTGAGATCGCTTGATTTACCCATTCAACGATGCCCGCGGCAGATCGGAAATTCACGTTTAAAGTCAGGGGCTCCAATGCGAGGTTCGGGATCCCGCTTTGCCATGCTCTCAGGAATAGGCCCACTTCGGCCTGGCGGAACCGGTAGATCGACTGCATAGGATCGCCGACCAGGAATAACGTGCGGCCGTCGCCCGGTTCCCAGGTTTCAGTGAGCCGTTCGAGCAACTCGAACTGCGTATAAGACGTGTCCTGGAATTCGTCGAGCAGAATGTGCTGGATGCGATATCCGAGCGCGAGCCCGAGATCAGTGGGCCCGTCGGCATTGCCGAGCGCGCACAGAGAAGCGAGGTTCAATTCGATAAAATCGACCGTCGAGTGTTCGCGGAACACGATGGTGAGATTTGAGACGGCGATCGGCAATAGCTGAACGATGGCTTCCATCGCGCGCCATTGTGCGTTGTCGAATTGCGGGGGCGGAAGATTGCGGACGCGTTTGAAACATTCGAGCAGGTGCACGTTGCCGCTCAGACGCTGCGCGAGCGCGCTCCTCTTACGCCATTCGTTTTCCTGCGTGAGGAGATCTTTGGCGATCTGCGTCCAGGCCGGCAGATCGGAAGCGGCAGTGTGAGGAACTGAGGTTAGGCCTGCCCGGACAGCGGCTTCCCGCAGGGCGTGGAGCTCAGCCTCGATGATTCGTTCGAAGCAGCGTTCGACTTGCTCACGAATGCCGGGTTGTGCAACGTGACGGAGCCACTGATCGCGTTTCTCCAGCATCTGCGCGATCAGGTTTTGCGCACGAGTGAAGTTGTTGTCGAGGTGCAGTAGAACGGTCCCGATGGCCTCCGGGTTGCCCGGTCCGAGCAGCGTCCTGCGAGCAGCTTTCTGATATAGCGGGCCGGCTTTCTCCGTGATTTCCGGGAGCGCTCCGAAGCGGGCAATCCATGGCATCTGGCGCGTGATGGCGACGCACAGTGAGTCGATGGTTTGGATGCGGACACGCGCGGGGTTTTGAAGCAGCCCTGTTCCCGCGGTTCGAGCCAGTTCCCACGTAAGCGCGTCATGATCGGATTCCGGACGCGGCCCGAGGGCGCCGCGGAGAGCCTCCAAGACGCGGGTGCGCATTTCTGCTGCTGCTTTACGAGTGAAGGTGATCGCCAGGATGGACTCAGGGTTATCGACTGTAGCCAGCAGACGCAGATATCGCTGGATCAGTAGCTCAGTTTTACCCGAGCCAGCGGGGGCGCGGACAATAAAAGACGCCGCGGGGTCGAGGGCTCGTGCGCGTGCGAGGGAATCAGTCATGGATGCGGCACAGTGGAACAACAGTACAGAATTCGCATGTCTTATCACCGTACTTGGGGTCAACGCGAGCATCGCCGGCCCGGAATCGCTCGGCAAGATCTATCAGCGCGCGCCGCCACTCGTCTATCTGATCCATCAGAGGGGGACCGCTTTTGCCGGTATAAGACTGATACCGCGGCAAGGGCGTGTCCGCGATGCCGGTGAAGCCGATCTCATCGGCTCGAATGCGTGCGAAGGCCGCACCAGCAATGGGGGCACCGCTCGAGATGCAGTAGAGAGGGACTTGAGGCTCATCCAGGCGAGCGCCGGTCCAGCCCCTGGGTTTTATGTCGCCGGTCTTGTAATCGAGGATCAAATGGCGTCCGTCGGGCAATTCGTCGATGCGGTCCGCGCGGACCTCGAGTTGAAGTCCGCCAATTTCGATGAGCTTTTTTTCTTCTAGCGTGGCCACCGTAAACGAAGGGCGGGGGCGCTCGATGAGCTCCATCCAGTTGGTGAGCAGCTTTTCGAGCCGAGTGCGCTCAACCGCGATGTTGGTACTCTCGCCAAAGGGCGCAAGAACCGTTGCAATATGGCGGCGTATCAGGGCGGAGAGATCGCCGCTTGAAAGCGTGGTCAGGTTAGAGTGCGAGCCCAATTCCTTCAAGACAAGTTGCAGTACTTGATGCAGCACCTTGCCTTTGTCGCTGGGGCTGAGGCCAGGCTCGATTCTGTCGAGTTCCCTGGCGCCGAGCCGATGACTGGCAAAGGCCCGAAACGGACACGCGGCCATGTCGCGCAGCAACGCCGCGCCGCCGCGTTGGACGCCTTCATCGTCGAGCGGTGGAGCGGTTTCGTCGACAATGGATTCCAGCCGCGATGCCGCGAGCATTCTCGAGATCCAGGTGGACGGCGGTGCCGTCGTTGTCTGGGGCGTCGCGGTGAGGAATGGGCTCGGCGACAGCGCACGATCGCCGTCCATCTGCGGGAAGCTGAGTACAACTTCCGGGGCGCTCGAAATCAGGCGGTCGAAGACAGTCCTGCCCGACTTATATTCGCGGTCCGCGGAAGCGTTTGGCAGGCCGTATTGCCATTGCAGCGAGATCGGTAGAAACGGATTCGGGCCGGCTGGCGCGGGTAGGGCTTCATCGGAGAGGCCCATTACCCAAACGTGATCGAAGCGCATGCCAGCCATTTCCAGGTGATCCGCAATTTGGACAGGCGCACCGATGTCTTCGAACTGAAAGACACTGCCGGCCGCGAGCGCCCGATATCTTTCGACGGCTTGCGAAAAGGACAACGGGGCAGCTACGGCGTCGAGGACGGCAAATTGCGAAAGCAGTTCCGTCCAGCGGTGCATCAATTGATGGTCGCGGCTATCCGGAGGGCGATCGCCGGGCCAGCCGATTGCTTTGAGAAGCGTAGAAAAGAAGCAGCTCCACTCGGCGTGTTTGCGCGTCCCCGCAATTCCGGCTAAGGTTTCGTGGCACGCCTGGAGCGAGTGATTCAGAATTGGACAATCGGGGGAGTTATGCCGGCGCAACTCATCGAGCGAGATTTCCCAGGTACAGAAACGGCGGAGCCGCGCGTCGAGCGATGCCCGGGCGGTCCGTTCGCGGAGGCCCCGCGCAGGTACGGAGAGCGGAGCAGCACGCCCAGTTTGGTTAACGGCATGATGCCCGTCGCGAACTCGAGAATGAGGAGCGCGCTGTAAAGTATCGGGTAACGATCGAGCGACTGGCCGAGCGAGATGTGAAATGCGTCGGCTGCCCCGAGTTCGTCGCGGAAGATCCTTTCGATTTTGGATCGCAGTTGCCGGAGGTTCAGGACCACGATGCCAATGCTCGCGCCGGGATTCTCTTCGAGGATGCCGCGGGTCCAGGCGGCCGCGCAGCGGATCTCATCTTCGGCGGCCGGGCAAACCCTGGTACGGGTGACGGTTCGTTGTGGGGTGGACTGAATCTCTTCAGCGGCGAGTTCGGTTAAAAGAGCGCGTTGCCGGGGGGATATTTCGTCGAACCCGGCGTAATACGCGGCGGACGGATGCGTGATAGCTCCGCTGCACAGGCGGTTCAGGACGATATCGGCAAGACGCGAAAAGTCGAGCCAATGGCGCTCTGCGCAACGGCGCTCGAATTCCTGCGCCCAACCCTCGAATGCCGCACAGTCTTCGGTCACTTGAAATCGGCCGTCGAGGGGCAAGCGATAGGACTGGATCAAGTCCCAAGCTTCCATCGCGCACCGGGCAGTGGCTTCGACCTGTAGCAACGACTCGCCCTCCGGAGACTCGCGGATGATTTGCTGCCAGACTAATGCCTCCTGCTCGCCGGTAAGGAGCAAAAGATTCTCCGGTGCTTCCGCGAGGCATTCGCTCCACAGGTGTCCTACATAGGCATCGAGCGGCAGGATCGATGGAATTTTCCAGGTGGTGCGCCCCTGGTCGCGCTGCCAGGAGGTATAGCTTTGCCGAAATGCGCGGGCCAATCGGCGAGTGGCTGTCAACAGAACCGCGCCCGCTTCGAGCGAGGCGAAAATTTCCTGCAAGCACTATTTTCGCGCTTCGAAGCCGGGTGCGCCAGGCCGGCTGTATTCGCTGGCCTTTGCTTAGCCTGACGCAGAAAATTTAAAAATTTCACACACAGAGCTATGTTATTGAAATAATGATAGTTGTCGAGTTCGAGAGCGTTCACTGACGCAGAATTGGATAGTCTGCGTTAGGGTCCAGGGGCCCGCGGGGACTGCTCCGCATTGCGGCCGCGGGGACGCTTCGTTCGATATTCCACGGTTATCACCTCTACGATGCTTTGCGATCTGAGTATACGGGGCGGAGAACAGGCGGCGGGATGCGAGTGTAGCCGGAGAAGATTTAAACGGATGCAATTAAAGATACAACTGCGCAATAAAAAAGTAGAAAGATTTCGTGAACGCCAAGCGAACCAATGTATACTTCCATCTGTAACGAAGTAGAATTCCTACTCACTTACGTTGGAGGGGAAGCGAAAAATGCCCGATGATCCTGCTGCCAAGATCCCTTCGCACGGGGGAGCGGCCAGTTCTAAGGACGGGGCGAGGCGGGAAAAGCCAGCCACGTCCTGGCTAATTCCTGCGATAACAGCGGCAGTTCTGGCCGCCGGGTTTTGCCTCTATTACTTCGTGTATGTGGCCGCACAACGCGAATATCTTGCAAACAGGAATTTTCGATCTCTTGCCGTGCTGGGCGCCCAAGTCCAGGAAATGATCTCAATCCACGGCAGCATTCTGGAGTTCTCAGCAGACCTCGCCGACTCCAAGAGAAAGCTGACGCACCGTGAGAAGGACGACCTCGACCGGTTTCTCGTAGTCCACGGCGAGGATAAGTCGCTGCCGAAAGACGTTCTGGAAAAAGAAGCACGTAAGGACTATCTGAAGTATCTGGCGCCGAATTTCGAGTTGATGGAAAAGCCGGTTGAACATCCGGAAAAGCCTTCAAAGCCCAAATCCAGATTCGAGGTGCGCCGCCGCAACGGCAAATGGGAACTTCTCCTGACCGCTCAGACACACGAAGGGGCCATAAAAGACTACGCCGGTTCACTCGAAATCGACGGCATGCTGAAGCCATTCGTGGGATCTCTACCTTTTGACGACATCATCCTGGTGTCGGAAACAGGGACCATCGTGTATCAAAGCAACAAGGCCGGTCCACGGTTCACAACCCTCACGAGTCTTTTGCAAGCCCAACCGGACGGCTCCGAAGCAAAGCCGGCAGGAAAAGCTGCGGACGCGGAAACAGAATCCGGGAGCAAGGATGGGGAGACCAGCGAACGCACCGGCATCAATCCGAATGCGGATCGGACATGGCGGACCAAGTCGAAGCATTTGACGGACCTGGAGCTCGCCGGCACCCGCTATAAGCTTTTCCTGCAGCCCATCCTGGTGGATGTTTATAGCGACGAACCGAGCCAGAGCGAACCCGCGCGGGAGTGGGTACTTTGCGGGCTGCAGTCCGCCAAGGCTTTGGATTGGGAGGCGTTGTCAATATCTTCGACATTCATCATCTGGTTCACCGCATTATTTCTTGCCATTTGCATGAGTGGTCCGGTTTTCAAGGTGCTTTTCATGAACAAACGGGAGCGTTTTCGGCTCCGGGAACTCGGGTTTCTGGGACTTTTTCTCGTTCTGCTGACGAGTGTCTTCACTTTCTCGGGACTCGAGGCAGTAGTCTTTCCTCAGAACGATAACACCGATGCGCAGTTGAAACTCCTGGGCGACAAGCTATCGGGCAACATTCACCAGGAGCTTCGGCAAATGCGCGAGCAGTTGATAGAATGGTGCGCGGACGACAACCTTCGGCGCGATTTCAAGATAGCCGAAAATCACGAAGTTATCAGGAATACTCCATATCCAGGCGACCCGCCGTCTCCGAAGGACAGTGTCACCCCCCGCGCAACAAAATACCCTTACGTGAACAACGCATTCTGGACAGACGATGATGGACGTCAGATTGTCAAATGGAGCACGAGCAGCTATCTGACGCCAATGATCGATATCTCTCAGTCGCGGATGTACACGCATCCAAAATCGACGTACCTCGATGGCAAGGGTCCGCCATTTCATTTCGACTCAGTTCGGCCGCCGAACAAGCTCGAATACCTAGCCAGCCTGACCATGACTACCGAGGACTGCAACCCGGCTTTGCTCTCCGGGATCAGAGGCGATGTAACGGGCGGGTCTGCATTTCTGACCGCGCAGCCACTTTCGCTGATCGATCCCATACTGCCCCTCGACTACGGTTTTGCGCTCCTCGACGAAACGGGTCTGGTTTTATTCCATGCCGACAAAACGAAAAATATACACGAGAATTTCCTGCAGGAGAGCGATTGGAGCAAGCAACTGTATGCGGCTGCGTTCGGCCATTCGAACGAGCGTTCGTTGCGTGTGAAGTATCGGGGAAAGGATTACCAGGCGCGCGTAATGCCTGTTATGGGTGTATCTCAGGCGCCATGGTCGCTGATCGTCTACCGAGACCTGACCTCCGTCCGCACCCTCAATCTGCAGGCGATGACGATGGCGTCTTCGTTGTTACTGATGATTTTGGCGGGACCTGTTCTCGCCATCGCGGTTTGGTGCGCGATTCGCCGGCCCCGCTTCGCACCGGAGTGGCTGTGGCCCAATCGGGCGCGCACGGGCACGTACATGTATCAGAGTATCGTTTATGCGGCGCTTATTATTCTGTTTCTGCTTGTGGGCTTCACTGGTTCCATCGAGCAAAACGCGATCGCTTGCGTCATTCTCCCTTGTGCCGCTTTGTTACTGACGTTCTGGTGTTTCCGAACCTTTCCGCCGAAAACGAAGAAGCCGCCTGGGTGGAGACTTGGAATTTCGCTGCCCGTAATTGCTTTCCTGCTCGCGACGATTTGGCAGCGGGCTCATTTGCACGTATTCGAATATCTGTTGGGCTTCGGAATAATAGTCGTGCTGCCGCTGCTCGATCAACCGCGTCATTACCTGGCAATAAAATGGAAGCGCTCGTTTCATTGGGGCGAGGCCGGCGAACAGAGCTCTGGAGATCCGGAAGCAGCTTCCTATGCCTGGAGGAAATGGTACATCGCGGCGGCGCTCCTGCTGCTGCTTCTTGTTGGCGTATTGTTGCCCATGGCGCTCTTCCGCGCCAGCCTGGCCGTCGAACGGCGATTAGGAATTAAGCAGGCGCAACTTCATCTCGCGTCCGCTTTGGAGCAACGGCTGATCTCGACCAGCGAGGAGTGTGACAAGCGCGAATTGGGCCAGGCCGCCTGTGACGCGTTCAAAAAGAACGATAGCTCTATCTGGGGCAAGGTTGTGCTCGATCCGCTGTTTCCCGCGGACGGCAAACTTCCAATCGAGCGGCATCGATCTTCCGCAGGCCGCGAGCTGTACACCGGCTGGTTCCAGCACTTGGTCTATGCGCTTCACCATGACTACAATCAGGGCGCCGCGGAGATGCTGGGCGTGATTCCGGATCGCGCCAATCCCAAACCCGGGGATTCGTTTCCGGATTGGGCCTGGGGAGACGACGGGCGCACTATGACGCTTCGCTGGCACGGTATCGATTCGCCGTCCAGAGCAACCGACGAGGTCGAGGACGATTTGTTGATCCAGTCCCCGCCGGTAGCCTCCTCCTGGACCGATGGTCTTTCCGGAGCGGCGGTTGCGGCCGCGGTGATGGTCTTCATCGGTCTCCTGGTGTGGGCGCTGGTGCGCAAGATCTTTCTCTTCCACATTGCTCCGCTCAATATGACAGGAGCGCGAAAGGTTGTTGAGTCCATTCGCGAGGGCCGGAACGTCGTCGTCCTCGTGCCTCCGGTATCGGACTGGCGCCTGGACGTACCGAAATCGACCATGGACCTGCGTGAAATGGCTGCCGGACCTAAATGGGCTGAAATTCTGGACCTGGACAAAGTGTCCATGAATACGTTGGTCGAGATCCGGCATTTCGAGTACAGCACGAACGATGTCGAAATCGATAACCAGAAGTTTACGCTACTCGAGCGGTTGCTAAAAAGAGAGAACACGCAGCTCGCGGTGGTCCTGATCGTTCCGGTGTCTTCGGAAGACTACCGCCGCATGTTTCCGGCTTTCGAGGTGATTGATCTGCGGGAAGATCCTTTCTACTGGCTGAAGAAGTACGAGGGTCCGGCGCGAGACATCATCTGGAAAGAGTGCGGCCCGATGCCCGCTCTGTGGCCCATTGGCGCGCAACTCGCAAAGGATCTCAAGCCCGACGAGCCCTGTTCGGAAGAGACAGTGGCCTCGGAGATTTTGGAGCGGGCCGATGGGTATTACCAGCTCGTTTGGAAAGAGTGCTCGCACGACCAGAAGTTTGCGTTAGCCCAACTGGCTGAGGATGGTCTGCTGAATCCTATGAATGGGAGGGCCATCCGGCAACTGGCCCGCAGAGGCCTTGTGACGGAAGACCCCCAGTTCCGACTTATGAACGAGAGCTTTCGGCGTTTCTTGCGTTCGCACACTTCGGCGGAATTGAAGCGGCAGTGGCTGCGCGAATCGCGGCGCAGCGGCTGGGGAAAAATGCACGGCGCATTCTTCACCACGATGCTCCTGCTTGGAGTATTTCTGCTCACGACACAAAACGAGTTATGGCAATCGTCCGCGGCCTACGTGACGACGGCTCTGGGCGCGCTTGGCACGCTGAGCAAGTTGTTCAATACGTATCGCGGCGGTGGCTCGGGTACGGAGAAGGCCGGTTAGGCATCGCGCGGTGGAATCGATTTCCACGTAACGATAGTTGACACGCAGCGAAAGCGGACGTATTATTCGTGGCGATGCGTGCCTATATCGACATAGCTGTGCTCGCGCTCTCTTCCGCCTACTCGTGGGGCCAAAGTCCGGACGCGGCAATTGCGCGCTTTACCGGCCAGGAGCTAATTTTTCGCAAAGGCGGCGATCAAGCAAAAGTCAAACTCAAGAAGTCTCAATTGAGCCGTATTAAAGGTACCTGCGATGCCGCCGTGCTAGTGAAGGAGGCCGATTGGAAAGCAGGCACGGTACGGTTCAGGCTTCAAACCATCGGAACGCCTTCCGTCCTGAATCACCAGCGCGGCACCTGCCTTTTTGCGCAGGACGACATCTTACTCGAACTTTCTGAATTTGCACTCGACGAACCTGCCGATTCGTTATTGAGTTCAGTACGCCAAGTGCTTCAGACTCCGGAAGAGTACCTTGCAGAGAACGGCTTTCGCTTCTCGATCCCGCCCAGGATAGAAGACGAGATTCCCGCGAAGGCTCCACCGCCTATAATCAAGCCGACGCCTTTGCTACGTGTAGATGGTGCGTATACCCGCGCAGCCCGGTTGGCCAAGCGGAAGGGAAGTGTCACAGTGAGTGTAATCATAGGAGCCGATGGCCGGATCCACAAGGCTCATGTAATACACGGGCTCGGCTTCGGTCTCGATGAGAATGCGATGAGAGTCTTTCCGCTCTGGAGATTCGAACCCGCCCGGCAGATGAACAAAGACGTCGCGATCGAATCGACAATGACGATGTATTTCGACATCATGTGAGATGATTGCGATCCTCGACACCAGGCGTTTTGCTCATTTGCCGATGCGCCGCTTCTCGCCCCATGGCGTCGCGCCCGCGGAATGGATGTAAGATCTTTGAATGACGGTTATAGTAATGACGATGCGACGCAAATCTCTTCATCTGGTTCTTGCAATCGTAGGCGGGTCGATAGCGGCGGTGTGTCAGACCACGCCGCCAAAGTTGATCGATTGCCACTTGCACCACAATGGCAGCAGCGCCTTTCTCGAGAAGCTCGTGACACGGCTCGATGCGGCCCAGGGCATGGCACTCCTGATCACCGCGCCCAAGGATCTGGGACAGGTGACCGCTTTTATGAAGCAGCATCCCGGACGCCTGGCCGGGCTCGGCGAGATCCGGCTGGATGCGCCGGACGTGCTCGAGACTATTGATCGGTTTCATGAGGCTGGCTTCGTGGGTCTTGGCGAGATGAGCGGCCCGCAATACCCCTACGATGACCGGCGCTACTGGCCTATTTATGAGCGGGCAGAAAAATATCGCATGATCCTGCTGTTTCATACCGGTATAGTCAACCGCATGCGACCCGAGCAGCCGTCCGATGTCAGCTCGGACCGCATGCGCGTGGCGACTCTCGATCTCATCGCCCGCCGCTTTCCGGGGCTAACGATCATTGGCGCCCATCTCGGAAATCCGGATTACGCGTGGGCGGGGGAGATTGGCCGCTGGAATCCGAATCTTTATTTCGATGTATCCGGCTCGACGTTAATCAAGAAGCAGGAAGATTACAAATTCTTCCGCTCCATTTTCTGGTGGACCAGCGTTGCCAGCCCGCACACGCCCAAGGCCGCGGGGTCGGCCTTTGAGAAACTGGTCTTCGGATCGGATGTCTTTGGCGGCGAGCTGGACGAATTCGATCGCGAGTTGGAGCGCTACCACAGCATGCTGAACGCCTGCGGTATTCCGGCCGATGCTCAGGCGAATATTTTCGCGGGAACGTTATGGCGCATTTTGAATCGCCACTGAATCTGTCGTGCACTTTCGGCGAGCCGGCTCAGCGCGCTGCCGGGCTTGATGACACGCCCTTTGGACGTGGTAGAACGCTTGGACGCGCTAGCAGGATGCTGAAAAATATAGATCAAACAAGTTACATAGGATTTGTTGGATGTCTATATAGCAGTGCGCGGCCGAGACACTTCCCAAGACGCAATCTTCAGCTACGGTTCATTGGAGGAGCGGATTCCGCAGGCGCATCCGCTGCGGCCTATTCGGCGTGTTGTGGACGAGGCGTTGCGCAAGATGTCGAAAGAGTTTTCCAAACTGTACTCACAGGCAGGCAGACCTTCGATCGCTCCCGAGAAGCTGTTGCGGGCACTGCTGCTGATGGTGCTGTATAGCATTCGCAGCGAGCGCCGTTTGATGGAAGAGCTGAGCTACAACTTCTTATACCGCTGGTTCGTGGGTCTGGGCATGGATGAGCCGGTCTGGGATGCAACCGTATTCTGCAAGAACCGCGAGCGGTTTATTGACGGCGAGATCGCGCGCCGGTTCTTCGATCAGGTCTTGAGGCGGACGCTGAGAACCTTGTCAGCCAAGAGCACTTCAGTGTCGATGGAACCTTGATCGAGGCGTGGACGAGTTTAAAGAGTTTCCAGCGCAAAGACGAGGCGGGGCCAAAGCCGCCGACGGATGACCCCGGCAATCCCACGGTCGATTTCAAGAGAGAGAAGCGGCGCAACGACACGCATGAATCCAAGACCGATGAGGATTCGCGATTAGCTCGCAAGGGAAATGGACAAGAAGCCAAGCTGGCCTATTGCGGCAACGTGATGATCGAGAACCGGCATGGGCTGGTGGTGGACGTGGAGGTATTGCAGGCCAACGGCACAGCGGAGCGTGATGCAGCACTGCTGATGGCGGAACGGATTGCCGGCGAGGATCGTGTCACGGTAGCGGGAGACAAAGGCTACGACACAAAGGATTTCGTAAAGCAACTGCGCGGCATGAACATCACAGCGCATGTCGCGCAAAACACGGCGCGGCCTGGCGGAAGTGCGATTGACGCGCGCACTACACGCCACGATGGCTACCGGCTCAGCCAACAGCGGCGCAAGATCGTCGAAGAAGTGTTCGGTTGGATGAAGACCGTGGGAGGCCAAAGAAAGACCAAGTATCGAGGTCTCTGGCGAGTTAGATGGATCTTCACCTTCGCGGCCGCCGCTTACAACCTGGTGCGCATGCGGACGCTGACGGCGATCTCAGCTGAAGCCGCAAGCGCCTAGGGAGAAGTGTGCTCAAACGCCCTCAACAAGGCGTTTGGGCAATCGCACCGCGCTGTTTTCCAAGGGATACAGGCTGTTTTCGTACGTACTTAACAAACAAGATCGTTCACTCACGCCGTTTTTCAGCGTCCTGCTAGAAGCACCGGCGGGATCGTTTCCAAGAGAGGCGCGTTGTCCCGTGTCAGCGTGCCATTGAGACCTAACGGTGATCTGCGGGATTCAGAGGAGGAGATTGTCGTCGACTGGCCGGGGTGGAAGAATCGGAAGGAAAAAAACGGGGACATGCTTTCGCATGTCCCCGTTTTGCTCTCGCTGAGGAGAATCGGATGTCCTCGATCAGGACTTGGCGTACTGCTTGCGCAACTTGAATCCCGCAAGCCCAACTGTACTGGCCAGAAGGAGGATTGACGTCGGTTCGGGAACTCCGCCTTGTGTTGTGCCGCCGCAGGTGGGGCAAGACTGTAAAGTGATGCCTTCCGAAACAAGGGCGCCAACCTTGTTCCCGCTCGCGTCGACGTATTGCGCCTTAATGGCACTACCTAGGCTTGACGTATCGATAGCAGCGGTTGTGGCGTAGTGGAACTCCCAGGTGTACGCCGTTGCATTAGGAACTGGGGCCGTTTGGCCGTCTTGAGCGCAAATAAAACCATTGCCGGCACCATCACATCCACCGGCGTTGATGCCGCCGAACTGTACGGCCCAATTCGCAGCTCCACCAGGAGCGGCGACAAGAGTACTTGGAGGGACATCAACACTGCTCGCGATCTTGATGGCAACAGCATTGAGAAAGCTTCCGCCACCGGTATAGCCAGAGGTGTCAATTGTAAGAAAAACGTCGTAAACGGTGTCCGCACCGCTCGTTGTAGTGTTATTCGGGTTGTACTGCAGCAGATATGTTGAACCCTGACAGGTTCCGCAATTGCTAAGCAGGTCGGCATTGCCGATGCCCGTAAACAGCGTAAGGGTCACCAGCACCGCCATGATTGTCAAACAGTTCTTAAACTTCATTTTAATTAGCCCCGTCCTCCTCTAGGGTATTGCCCTAGCTTCCGAGTCGGAGTCGAATATGCAATTGAGTGGCCACGCGACGGTATAGGGTGCTACGTGTATTCTAAAGGGATTTACATTCCCTAAGGCCCTTTTCTCAGGAGAGCTCGCCTGACATAGATCAGGAACGAATGCAAATCTTTGGAAAGAGAAGAGGAATGTAATCACTTTAATGCGCCTGGCCTAAGAGATCTAAAGCCCTTCGCACCTCTGGCAAAGACGAGTTCTGCTTCATCACCTCCTGCAGGATGTTCAGAGCCTGATCCCGCTTTCCAATCCGAATGTAAGCCATGGCGAGGTGGCACTTCCGTCCTGGGCTGCCAGATGCTGCCGCTCGTTTGAGATACTCGACGGAAGAATCATAAAGACCCTTGCTGTAATAAGCCCAACCCATCGTGTCGTCAGTGGCAGGGTCGTTGGGAGACAGTTCCTTCATTCGCTGCGCCAGCTGAAGGGCCCGGTCCGGGTCTTGACCCGTGTCTGCAAGAATGAAAGCCAGGTTATTCAGGGCGGGCAGGTTACTCGAATCCTCCTGAATCACTCGTTCGTAGTATTCGCTGGCTTCGGCAAGATTGCCGGCTTTTACCTCTACTCCTGCAAGGTCCAGCAGCGCTCCGGTATTTCGTGGTTCCCGTCCTAAGACGGCGTTCAACCTGCCCCGTGCGGAGTCCAGCTTGTCTTCTGCAAGGTCGAGCTCGGCCAACTCGACATCTGCCACGGTAGACTTCGGATCGAGCGATTTTGCTGCGTCGAATGCTACTCGAGCACCAGTTCTATCCCCGGTCCGTGACAGCCATGCGCCGAGGAAGTTCTGCGCGGGTACGGAGGAAGGCGATCGAGAGGCATATTGCCGGATCACTGCGTTTGCCTGAACAATATTGTTTTGAGCGACATAGCTCCCCGCAAGGGCTTCCAATGCCCGCCACTCCTGGGGATTTCGCTGCAGCAACTCCTCGAGAGAAGCGCGGCCTCCGGTGTAGTCTTTTTGCGTCAATCTCAGCAGGCCGTCCTGCAACAAAAGCTCAGGCGTTCGCGAGATCGCCAGACCGGTGTCGATACCTTTCCTCATGGCGGCGAAATCTCGCAGTTTGTACAACGCGGTGTTTCTTTCTACGATGAAGTCGAGCTCGCGCTTTTGATTTTCCGGCGCCTCGGCCAGGAGCTCGATTGCTAATTTGGGCATTTCGCTTGCAGTCAGCACACGCGCCAGTTCGGTTCGCGCTTTCAGGAGATTCGGATCCAACCGCAGCGCCGCCGACAATTCCTGTCTCTGACTCGCCCGATTACCGCGCGCCTGATGGATCCGCGCCAGCATCAAGTGTGCTTCGGGCGAGTCTTGCCGGAACTTGAGGCTCTCCAAGACGTCACGCTCAGCTTCGCTGTACTTCCTTGCGCTGTAACGCAGTTCCGCGCGTTGGATGAGGGCCTCGGCATCATGTGGATTTCGCTCCAGCGCTGCGTCGAGAACCTTTTCCGCATCCGCAGTCCGCCCCAGTTGCAAGTATGTCGATATCAACCGGGTTCGTGCCTCGCGATCCTGCCGGTCCGCCTTATACTGCTGTTCGAATTCCGCTAGAGCCGCCTCGCGCTTGCCGTTCTGAAGCTGGAAAATGGCATGCAACGGACGGTAGCGCTTGTCCGGCAGCATTGATGCGCGGCGAAAAATCTGTTCTGCTTCCGAAGATTTGCCCTCATGGACTAGGACACTGCCAAGCGCCTGGATCGCCGGACCATATTTGGGATCGATTTCGAGAACTTTGCGGAGCTGCCTCTCCGCATCTCCTGGTTTGTGGATGACGGTGTAAAACAGGCCCAGTGCAAACGCGTGCTCAACCGAGCCGGGCGCCTCTTTGGCGTTGTTTTCCATCACCTTCTGAGCACCGGAGATATCGTTGTTCTGGAGCTTGAACACCGCCAGAGTCATGGCCGCGTTCAGATTTTTAGGGGCGTTCTGGAGCGCTTCCTGCAGATGCCGTACCGCATCGCCCGGATCCTCCAGGCGGAATTCCGCCATCGCCAGTGCGTTTAAGGCCTCGGCATTCCCAGGGGATAAGGTCAGGATGGCTTCTGCTCTTTTCTGAGCCTCCCGCACCAGATCGAGATTCCTGTTCCGGGTCAGGATCTCCGCGAGCCTGAGTTGGGCGGGTATGTGCCGGCCATCCAAGTCTATAGTTTTCTGAAACTCGTATACAGCACTCTGCACGGAGCCCATCTCGAGCAGTGTGAGGCCAATCTGGTAGTGTGCTTCGGGGTTCCTCGGCATGATTTGTGCCGCGTTCTTGAAGTCCAAGAGCGCCCGAGCATAGTCCCTCTGCTGCCGATGGACTTGGCCAGCCTTCATGAATTTAGATTCTTTGGCTTGAGGGGTGGACAGTGAGCAACCGGGGAGCAAACAAACGGCGGCACACAATGTTGCGATAGCAGCAGATTCTCTTCTGGAGGGCATTTGCCGCAACCTGTAGCAAGTGGCGTACCATTCACCGCGCACAGGTTGCACGGCGCTCCCTGCGCCGTGCAACTCAACGAAAGTTGTACCTCTTACTTGCGCACCGAAATTGGAGCCGAGGCGCCCATATTGCCGCTCGGGTCCCAGGCTTTGGCCGTAATCACATGTGTCCCCGCTGAGACCTTGTGCGTATTCCATTGATACGCACACGGTACGGTTGTGCAGTGGCACACTTGGACGGTGTCGATGTAGATGGAAATCTGGCTCACTGCCACATTGTCTGAAGCCGACACATTCACCTTTACGTTGCCGGATACCGTGCTACCGTTGGCGGGGCTCGTGATAAAGACCGCCGGGGGCTGGATATCCGCTACCACAGCGTTCTTCACCGTTACTGAAACCGTAGCCGATCCTACATTGTTGGCGGCGTCGTACGCTTTGATGGTAAGCGTGTGAGAGGCATTCGACAGCGAGGTCGTAACCCAAGAAAAATCGAATGATGGCGTAAGGGCCGTTGAGACGACTTGGCCGTCCACGTCAAACTCGACCTTACTCACCCCAACGTTATCCGTGGCCGTCCCTAGCACCGCAACGGTGCCTGAATCGGTGGCGCCAGGCAGCGGCGAGCTGATTTTAACCGTGGGTGGTGTGGTATCGCCGGAAATTCCAAGGGCTGCGTTGGCAGCTTTATAGGCGTTGACGCGACCCCAACCGTAGTACTGGTCGTATCCCGCCGTCCCCAGGTCGTCCGAATTCTTTTGCAACAGGCTTACCAGGGCGGAGTTGGATAACCCGGGCCGCACGCCTAGGACCAGCGCCGCAACACCGGCAGCAATTGGGGAAGAAAACGATGTTCCATACCAGGAGGCATAGCCTCCGCCGACGGTCGTGGTCAGGATTCCGTCGCCCGGCGCGGCAAAATCGATCCACGTACCATAATTGGAGAAACTGGCGAAGGCATCCGTCGGTTCCGTTGCGCTGATCGCGAGGACATTGTTGCATGCGGCTGGATAATAGGGCGTTGATGTGGAGTAGTTCCCGGCCGCTGCAAAGATTACGACGCCCTTACTCCAGGCATAATCCACTGCACTTTGCAATACGCTGGACGCGCTTGATCCGGCAATACTGATATTGATCACACGCGCGCCATGATCCGCGGCGTAGGTGATTGCGCTCGCAATGTTTGAATAACTCGCAAATCCGGTGGAATCCAGCACGGCCAGCGGCATGATGGGGGTCGCCCATGCAACGCCGGCAACGCCGATGAGATTGTCGGTTGCCGCTGCAGCCGATCCGGCCACGGCTGTGCCATGTCCATTCGTATCCGTTGTATTCGACGTGCCCAGGACGAAATTCCATCCCGCGACCAGTTTCGGTTTCAGGTCCGGATGGGTCGGGTCTGCCCCGGAATCAATGATCGCTATAGATACCGTGCTGCCTTTTGTGATGTCCCACGCGCTGGAAGCCTGGATCTTTTGCAGATGCCACTGCGACGAATAATCGGGATCGTTGGCAGTCAAAGCGGCGGTCGCTGTGAAATCCGGCTCGACAAACGTGAACAGTCCGGTATGGGAGAGCGCATCCTGTATTCGAACCAGCTCCTTTTCGGGTACATGGAGAACCGCGACATCGATGCCGGCGATACGCTTCTCTTCTGCCGCTCCGTGTGTATTTAAGGCTTTCGTAAGAGCCGTCTCCGAGGCTCCTCGACGGATCTGAGCGAGCAGCCGGCCCGTCACGTGATCAGCCGCATTCGCTTGAGCAAGAGCGACGAAAGCGGTACAAATTGACACAAGAATAGTAGATGTGGTTTTGGCCATGGAATTCTCTTGTAAGCTATTGTTTTGTAGGCTGTTCTTTAAGTATGATAGTGGCTCGGGAGCGAGAGTTCTCTCCGGGAAAACCCTCAGATCGGTCGCGGATATAACTCATAACGGTTACATCGGCGGCATCCTTCGAGCAGCGATAGCTCGAGTGGTCGCGATAGATACAGTGCTGCCTTATCCTATGGCGAACCGCATCCCGTTAATCTGAATCTGCCGTGCGCTTTCGGCGAGCTGGCATTCCGGAGGTTTATCGCCGATGAAGAACACCCACCAGCAAACCGGCGGAACAGGCGAGATTTCCGCTCGAGCTGTCAACTGGCCACGCGAGCCCGGCAGGCGAAGAATATGAGCGGCGGACAGCGGCGCCTGCGGCGCGGTGAACCACAAGTCGACATCCGGGGCGTGGAGCAGAATCCATCCGTCTCGAGACCACCACGCGGCGCCAGAATCGCCGTGCCAATGATACGCGAGCGTTTGCGCCTTGGGAGTATCGATCTCATCTGTGATAACAACCAGATTTCGGCCTTCTAACCAGACATTTCGTGCGATCGACTTTGCTTCGATGGCGGCCGGATAACAGCCGGCGAGCTCGATCCTCGTATAAAGCCGTTCTTTGTCGCGCGTCAGGGCTGTCAGGCGCGGATGTTTGTTTTCCTGCGGGAGTCCATTGATGAGCGGATAATTGTGCGCTCCTGGTCCGAGAGTAAAATCGCGCTCGGCGCTCTCCATATATTGCTGATACCCGGGATCGCAGACGATCCAGCGGCGTTTGGTTCCGATGACGAGTGTACCGTTATCGTTCTGTACGTGAGCCATGGGTGAGTTGGTGCAGGACATGGCTACCGCGAGGTCCCGATCGTCCCATCCGGTACGCAGCACGGTTGCATAGTGCGCGTTCAGAGCCCCGGCTCCGGGCGCTGTGCCAATCGAGCGCTGGTTGCGTTCAGGCAGAAGGGCAAGGGCATCCGAGCGAATCCAATCCAGAGGCCAACGCCGCAGCAGCCAAACCCGCGCCGGGCTCGGTTGCCAGACGGACACTTTGACCTGTGCAGAGAAATGGAAGGTCATTTCACGCGGCTCGACATCGCTGAGTTCGGCGACCTGCTGCGCCGCCCCGGGAACCGACAGCATGTATGACTCGTCGAGATATTGGCCGAAGTTCGGATGATTGAGAATGGCGTTGCGGTTTCCGGCAGGTTGAGTGCTCAGCCAGTCGGCTATGAAATCGAGAACGTAACCGTCGTAGCCGACAGCCTCTGTCATGCCTCTCGATCGCAGGTCGAGAAGCGCGCTGAAAATCGCATTCACGTAGCGATGGAGATCTTTCGCCGCGCTATGACCTGCAGCGCTTGCGGTGAGCGCGGCGGCGATCGTCCCGATGACTGGAATATTGGGCAATTTTTTATACGGCTCGGGTAGCGCCAGGAGATCCTCTTTCGATCGGATCGGCCCGAAGTAGGCATTCACCAAAGGCCAAACTTCGTCCACGTGGCGCGCACACGCGGCGCGGACCTTCTGACGGAGAGCCTGATTCGGCCAGCGCCAGCGAGTGCACGAACCCCATAAGATACGCCCGGCGTGCGCCGAGCTCAGGTCGGGCTGGCGATACTGGCAATATGCCGGCCACGCACACAGCGCTTCGATATCGCGAGCGGCCACGCGCGCGTACTCCGGTTTCGATAACCGCTCGGCCGTCCACCCAAGTGAGTTCACGCGCTCTTCGAGCGCCCACAACATCCACGTTGCCCAGGGATAATCCGGCAGAGACGGCACTGTCAGCGAGGGTAGCGAGAGTCCGATAATCGGCAGAGGATACGCCAGCTTTCGCCTGATTCTGTAATAATCAACGACCAGGTATTTCTGAGGAAGGAAGTCGTCCGCGCGGCGCTTCAGCTCTGCGGTGCTCCGATGCGGCGGCCGCAGGTCAGGCGTTGCACCGGTTGCGCCAGCAAGGGCGGCCAAGACCGCGCCGCTCCCGGATATGAGCTCTCTTCTGGTGGTTCGTGGCATGGCGGTCAGGGTCGCACTCAGTTCGTCCTGAGCGTAAAGATAATCTCCTGTTCATCGGGTCTCACATAATGCCCGGTCCGCGATTGCAATCGAAGCGGCACGGATAACGCGCCGACGGCATGGTCGAGCGTGGTTTCCGGACGATTTGCATAAGGGTTGAAGGGGTAGACGGGCCAGATGAGCCGCGCGCTCGGGTCGACGCTGAGGGTCCAGCCGTGGTGGGTAATGGCGCCACCGATCTCCTCCGGCCCGAGATTGATTGGATCGGCAGTGAGAGTGATTTTTTCCTTGGCCGTTTGGAGCACTTCGCCCGCTTTCAACACGAGCTGCAAGGTTACAAACGCCTCGTCCGGGGGAGTGCCTTTGCCCGTAATGACGAAGCGAAGTTTCAGCTCGCGCGGGGATAGGGGCTCGACGTAGAGGTCGGAGAAAAAGGTGTTGTACGCGAGTGAGAGCCTGTCGCGTGCGTCGTTCAACTGCAGACGGCTGCTCTGAGGCAGATGAAAGAGCCGGCCGCCGATCTTCTCACGAAAAGTGGCCAGCTCCGGCTGGTCCTTCGAATTCGCGCCCGTAACGATCAGCCCGAGCCTGCTATTAAAGATGCTGAGGCTCGATTGCCGGTCCAGGTAGAACTGGCTTAATGGCGCCTGTGTAGCAATGATTCCCGACAGGCACACCGTCCACGGCCCCACCTTGCGTATGCTCGCGGGGATTTGCATCCTTTGCACGAAATTTTCCCGGTCTTGTGGGATGGGCGTGGTAGGACCTTGGTGATAATAGAGCGCATCCTGTGAGATGCGGCCCAGCTCATCCATGGTCAGCTTGCCGGGATCGAAGAAACTCGTCAGGAATTCGGCGTATCGCCGGCCGTCGGAAAAGTTCGAGAAGGCAAACTGCGCCCACGGGCTGACGCCCCAGTAACGATTACGATCGTTGATGGTCTCGACAGGCGTCCCGTCCGGATACGTGAAGCTCTCGTGAAAAGTGAGCGCCCGGCGCAGTGCATCAAAGGCGACGGGATCCTTGCTGTGCTCCCAATAGGTGGCTACGGCCGAGAGCGTCAGATGATCATAACCGGTGGTTGGGCCTGCGCGGCTATGCTCGCCCCAGAAGCCGTCCGGCGTCTGTTCGAGTGCGAAGCGATGCAGGATAGATCCGCCCAGCCGCGTCCAAGGGGGTTTGTCGAAAACAAGGCCGGCCAGATACAACAGCTCCGCCCATTGTGCGTAATGATTCGGCGAGGTTCCAATGTATGGCGATTCGTACCAGGGGAAATCGATGCGCTCCGCCGCGTCGCTCTCGAGTGGGGCGATATTTTCGAGCAGTGCTCGTTTCCAGCGTTCACGCCGGCCCGGGTCGAGTTCGCTTTGCGTGATCCTGTATGCTTCGAGCCAGGTGTAGGTGTCCCAATCGCTGTCCAAGCGCGGCTTGAATCTGCCTTTCTCGTTTTCCGAGGCGAGCAGATCGCCGATCCGAAGCGCCAGCGCCAGCATGGCGGGGTCTCGGTAGTGAGGATTAGCAGGGTGGCGTTTGGCCCACAGGACAGCAGGCGCTAGAATCGCGTAGCCAAAATGTTTCCAGGCCGGAGTATTCTCAAGCGACTTGAGCGTTGGATTGGGTTCTGCAGCGAGCCGCGCCTGAACGCGCTCGACGCCTGCGCTCATCAACTCGAAATAGCGCTTCGGCAGTTCCGTCGCGCAGAGATGCCATGTAAGCGCGAGAACTATTGGGACGGCGACACCGAAGCGCACGCGGGCAACATACCGCGCAAAGAGAGAGCCTGTCAACCTATGGCTATTTCATCTCGGTTGAAAAATCTAAAAAGGTTTCAAACAAATTATCTAACTCCGTTACGGCCGACCTCAAATTGCGCAAACAATCGCACAATGTTCAGCGTCAAACAACGTGACGCATCACGAAGGCGGGGCCACTCGGCATCGCCGAGGCAATCAGTTCTGTCGACTCATCCTGAGCGTATTCGTACTTATGATCTCCGGTTGCGCGCAGCGTTCCACGATTGTAAGCTCGGAGCAACTGACCGGTGGCAATGTACACGTCGGTCAGCATCTGATCTATTCCTACGGATGCGGCTCTTGCCATGTAATTCCAGGGATAGCTGAAGCGGATGGACTTGTCGGTCCCACGCTTCAGGGATTCGCGTCTCGCGTGTACATTGCAGGCTCGCTGACCAATGAGCCGGAGAACCTGTTCCTATGGATCACAAAACCACAGCACGTTATTCCCGGTAACGCCATGCCGGATCTCGGCATCACTGAGCGGCAGGCCCATGATATTGCTGCATATCTTTACACCCTGCGGTAAGCGGGGTCAGTTGCGCCTCGAACAGAGATCGAAATATTGTGAAGCTCTATAAGCACATTACAAGAATTGGTATCGCGGTCCTCTTGTTGTATGCCGCAGCCTCTGAGATATTCAGGCCTGCTCCGAGTGCCGATGCGCGCACTCCCATTGTCAGCTCCTGGAAAGTGATCGTTAAGACTGCTCTGGCGACAATAGCCGCAGGCATCATTCTCGAAGCACTCGGCGGCGTTTCGTTCATGGCGTCTGGGTTCTACAATATTGCGGCAGATCAGCCGCACTTTGAACCAATACGTTGGTTTCTGAAAACTGCCAGCTCGCGCTCCGTGGTCTTTCATACTTTGCCGGAGCGGATTCCAAATCTTCACGATCCCTCGCTCATCGAGCAAGGCCTAATGTTGTGTCGCAAGAACTGCCAACCTTGTCACGGTGCTCCTGGTGTATCCGCCGAACAGATAGGCCGCGGAATCAATCCGAAGCCGCCATCCTTAGTGACGATGGGCAATGATTGGACCAACTTACAACTATTCTGGATCGTTTCCCACGGCCTTAAGATGAGCGGTATGCCTGCATTTGGCGCGCGGCTGAGTGAGACAGACAGGTGGGCAATCATCGCATTTCTTCGCCGCGTCGTGCTACTGTCGCCAGCCGAATATGCGCATTTGACGGCAGCCGCCGATGCGGGCGTTCATGATGAATCGCTCGCGTGGATCTCCAATAGCGACTTCGGGCTTCAGGAGCTCAAAATGAAGGGAAATGCCATAAGGGGACGAGAACTGCTGCGCAGCTATGGCTGCGGTACCTGTCATACAATCCGCAATATCTACTCGGGCAGCGTGGGACCGCCATTATCAAATTTCGCCGAGCGCCAGTACATCGCGGGACTCGTGGTGAATGCACCCAAAAACCTGGTCGCGTGGATCAGGAATCCAAAACGTTTCAAAGAGACGACGGCAATGCCAGTTCTGAATGTCTCGACGCGAGATGCAATCGACATAGCCGCCTATCTTTATACGCTGGGGAGTCCAAAACGCCTTAAGGTAATGCAACAAGCAGCCGGCGCGCACACGTTTTCGCTCAGCACGGGATCCTGACAATCGGGTTGGCGCCCCGCTTATTTCATCACAGCCGCTTCGCTGAGTTCCCGCAGTTCCCGGAGCTCGTGCACAGGCCTCAGCGGACGGCGGGAATGCTTGGTTGCATACATTCTCCGGTCGGCGGCGGCGAGCAGATCTTCGGCGCCGGTTCCATCACCGGGATAGCTGGCCTCGCCGATGCTCACCGCCAGCCCCACCTCCTGCGTGCATTCGAACCCGGCTTCGGTCACGACTCGAACGAATTGCCGGCACCGCTCTTCGATTCCCTTCCGGTCCGTGTCGGCGAGAACGACGACAAACTCGTCGCCACCCATGCGGGCAATCAGATCGTACTCGCGACAGGACTCGCGCAGACCATCGGCTACTTTGCGCAACACCTGGTTGCCGGTAAGATGCCCGAAGCTGTCGTTGATCTGTTTGAAGCCGTCCAGATCGAGGACGAGCACGCAGAGCGATTGCTCCGTGCGGGCGCACCTGGACAATTCCGCATCGAGATGCAGGAAGAGCGCGCGCGTATTCGCGAGTCCGGTCAACACGTCGGTAGTTGCCGAACGCCGCGCTTCACCGAGCTCGAGCGCGTGCTCGATCGTTACCGCTGCCTTGGAGCTGATGGCATTGAGCAAACGAAGATGGTCGCGAGTGAAACTGGCCCTCTCCCTGTTGTAGAGACTGAGGACACCGATAGCGCCGCGGGTTCCAATCAACGGGACAGACATTGCCGCCATCAGGATGCTGAACGCCCTCCCATCGCCGAGGTAGCCCGGTTCTACCGATGGATTCCCGTTGACGATAGCTTCTCCCGTCTCGGCAACCCACCCGGACAACCCCTGGCCAAGTGGAATTCGAATGGAAGAAAAGAGGTCACTATTGACACCGGAAACATAATGGGGAACGAGGACCGCGTCTTCGATGATATAGATGGCCATGCAATCGTGCGGCACGATGTTTTTCAGGTGGACGCCCAATAAAGAGAGCGTGCCCTCGATGGTCAGCGACGTGCCGAGCGCAGTGATGAGCTCGTGCAGAGTTTGAAACTCCTGGCGGGCCGCGGCGATCGAAGTCAGAAACCCGGGCACATCCTCGCGTGCGCCCCGTGCCGGGACAACTGAACCTGAATCGAGTGTTGGGAGACCGGATTCCTGCCAATCGCGCTCCGGCCCGATCTTCTCGTCGTGCACCGATTGGACCAGGTCGTCCAATTGGCGATAGCGCCGTTGTAACACCTCAATCACGCGAGGGTCGTAGCTGGTCCCCGCCATTTCCGCAATCTTCTTCATTGCCAGGTCGGGAGACATCGCCCCGCGGTAACGGCGATCGGAGGTGATGGCATCGAAACAGTCGACTGCCGCAAGGATACGGGCGGCGATCGGGATCTCTTCGCCCACCAGTCCCTTCGGATATCCACTTCCGTCCCACATCTCATGATGCGCCGCGACGACCGCCGCAACCGGATACGGGAATCGCACCCTGGCCAGGATTTGCGCTCCGACCGTAGGATGCACTTTGATCCGCTCGAACTCCTCCGGCGTAAGGCTCCCGGGCTTTGAGAGGATGTACTCCGGAACCGCCAGCTTGCCGATGTCGTGCAGCAAAGACGCCGCCTCCAGTGCCAGCATTTCGGGATCGCTGAGACCCAGTTCCTTACCCATCGCGATCGCAAATACCTGCTTTCTACGAAGGTCGTGCGTCGTTTCGTGCTTTGCGTCGATCGCCGCCGCGAGGGCCTCGATTGTCCGAAGGTGCAACTCCGATGTTTCTATCACATGGCGGCGCTCCCGCTCCACGCGGCCAAGATATACCCGGTACGAAGCATAGGTGACGTACGTGGCCGGGAGTACCAGGATCGCCCATTCCCAGCCGAGCATCCGTGCAATGGTGGCGAACAGAGCTCCGATGGTGGCGCCGGTGAGATATTGTGGCGCCGTCCAAAGATAGTTCTGACGCCAGACAGTAGCGATACTTTTTGAATCTGAAAACGCTACCACGCCCGCGACGGAGCCGGTATTGGACGCGAAATATGCAATAGCGGTCGCGAGGAATCGCACCGGGAGGCTGTCTAGGTGAGGCACCTGACCGATCGCGTAGTACGTCCCAAACGAGACTCCAGCAGAGACCACCTGGGCGGATGCATTAAATATCAAGTGGATGGGAGCGGGGCGGACTTTCGCCCGAAGAACGCATTGTGCGACACCCGAGCACATCGCAATGAGCAGATTCTGCGGGAGATCGCACAAGCTCATCGCGATCAGCATGAAAATGTAGTTGATGGAAAGAGTGCTGTCGATGCCCGGTAGCGAGACTTTGAGTCCCGAGGTCACGACAGCCAGAACGAGAAACGCGATAAACGTGGGAATCTGGCCGCCGGTCCAGGCGAAGGCGCTCGCACACAGCAGCGTCGCTGCAGCGACCGTAACACAAGCGATATATAGGCGAGCGACAGTCGGTATCGGCACACGTGCCTGCGTGCTCGAAGACATGCTTCAATGACTCTATCGGCAAGAATGCCCGTCGACATGAGCGGGATTACCGTAAAGCGGAGACCGCCACGTCGTCCAACTGATATCCTGTCGCTTCATGGCTAGCATCTTTCGCGAGGGTCTGCTGGACGGAAAAGTCGCGTTCGTGACCGGCGGAGGGAGCGGTATCGGGCAGCGCATCGCGGAGCGTTTTGCCGAGCATAGGGCCAAAGTGGCGCTCGCGGGACGCAACGAGGAAAAACTGGTCGCTGCGGCTGCGGCGATTCGAGACCGGGGCGGCACTGCCCGAACGTCGGCCCTTGATGTCCGCGATTACGACAAGCTCGCGGAGGCGTTCAAGGTTACGCATGAGGAGCTGGGGCCGATCGACATCATTGTCTGCGCGGCGGCCGGCAACTTTCTCGCTCCCGTCACCGGGATGTCGGCGAACGGCTTCAAGGCCGTGATCGATATCGACCTCGCCGGCACCTTCAATACGTTCCGTGCCGCGTATGAGCATCTGCGGAAACCGGGGGCCTCGATCCTTAGCATCTCGGCAAATCATGCCACGCAACCGATGGCGCGCCAGGCGCACGTTTGCGCGGCTAAGGCGGGGGTCGAACTGCTTACCAGGACACTGGCGATCGAGTGGGGACCCGAGGGCGTGCGCGCCAACTGCATCACGCCCGGACCCACCGCGGACACGGAAGGTATGCGCCGTCTGGCGCCTACCGAAGAGAGCCGCGCCAGAGTCGTCGCGAAGGTCCCGCTCCGTCGCTACGGCACCAAGGACGAATTGGCCGATCTTGCGCTGTTCCTCTCGTCGGAGGCGGCCTCCTACATCACCGGAGCCGTGTACGTGTGCGATGGAGGGCAAGGTCTGGTTCGTTCCGGCATCGTTGAGGCGGTGTGTTGAACCCTAAACTCTCCAGTGCGGCGCGGGTCAACCCGGGACATTCGAGCGGCGGGCTTCTCCGGCAGCTCGGAATCGGGAGCGCTACGGCGCTCGTCGTGTCGAACATGGTCGGCATCGGCATTTTTACCACTACGGGCTACCTGGCGGGTCAACTCGGCTCCGCCAGACTTATTCTGTGGATCTGGGCCGTAGGCGGGATCTGCGCTCTTGCCGGAGCGATCAGCTATTCGGAGCTGGGCGTCAACTTCCCAAGCTCCGGCGGCGAATATGTCTACTTAACTGAGGCGTTCGGTCCGACCTGGGGCTTCATGACGGGCTGGATTTCGTTCTTCGCTGGGTTCTCCGCGCCGATCGCGGCCGACGCACTCGCGTTTTCCTATTACGTGGGCTATTTTCATCCCTGGTTTAAGCAGGAAAGCGCCATCCACATGTTTGGATCCGGAGCCTGGGAGTTCCAGGTGGGCGGCGCTCAAGTGTTGGCCTCTGCCCTGATTGCCGCCTTTACGATTTTGAATTGCGCCGGAGTTCGCCGGACAGCGCAAGTGCAAAACGTGCTGACCGGGGCGAAGGTGTTCATCATCCTGACCTTTCTTATTTCCGGCTTCGCCTTCGGCGACGGAAGCTGGAGCAATTTCGCAACGCCGATCGCTCATCGCACATCGAACGTTCCTTTGTTTTCGCAGTTCTTCGTCAGCCTGTTTTTCATTTACGTCGGATACAGCGGATGGAACGCGGCCACTTACGTTGCGGAAGAAATCAAGCAGCCCGCGCGTACTCTTCCGCTTTCGCTCGCGCTGGGGACCACCATAGTGATTACGCTTTTTCTCGCGCTGAATGCTCTTTATATCTATGCGATGCCGCTCGATCAAATGGCGCCTTCGGCGGACAAAGTCGTCGTGGCGATTGGAAGCGTGTCTGCATCCCATCTGTTCGGTCCCGCCATTGCGGGTGTTTTCAGCGCGGCCATGGCCCTCTCCCTGATGGCAACTGTTAACGCAATGGTCACGGTCGGCCCTCGCGTTTATTACGCCATGGCCCGCAACGGCGCGTTCTTTTCCGCGGCGGCGAAAGTCGACCCGCGGTGGCATACTCCGGTGATCGCAATCGTATGCCAGGGAGTCTGCTCGATCCTGATGACGATCACGCCGTTCATAAGCCTGTTGATGTATATCGGTATAACGCTGAATTTCTCCGCCGTAATGTCGGTCGCCTCGCTAATGATTTTCCGTCGCAGGCCAGGCTGGAGAAAACTAAAGGCGGTAAGCTTCATGTACCCGCTTATCCCGATATTTTTCATTGTGGCCGGTATCTGGATCACGATATTCGCGCTGAAAGAAAAGCCCGCAATATCGCTGCTCGCGATATTGACGGTGACCACAGGTGCACTGGTTTATCACTGGCGAATTCGTGGAACTCAGAAATCCCGAATTTAAACGGCGAACTTGTTCTAGACTGACATCAGATGCTCGAAAATTTCCGCAAGTTCAAGGCCGGACCCGATCCCTTCGGCCGCATGTGGGATGTGGAGTTCCGTTGGCTTCAGACCGGTATTTCGATACGCCACGCCGATACAGTAGATGTAAAATTCGAAGCCGCTCCGGAGGGGGAGCAGAAATATGAGCGCGTCATCGCACTGATCCACCCCGACCTGGTGAAACTAGCCAAGGCTACAGGCCACGCGATTAGCGACGCGTGGTGCATGAAAATAGCGGCTCTGCATCTCGTGAATATGATCGAGACCGGCGAGGATATTGAGAAGACAGTAGTTACGCTCCGCTTTGAAGAGATGGAGCGTTATGCGAAGGAACTGCAGACTGCCCACGCGTAATACTCGACGCGTCAGCCCGTCTTTCTCTCTGGGAGGGCAGGTTGAACCGGAATCTTCTAGAAACGGTATTACGGCATCCCGACGTGGTTGCCGTTGTGGTGATTATGATGGTGATAGCATCGCGCCCTGGTCCGCCAACCTTCATTCTTCGGATCGCTGGCATCATCTGAGGGGAAAACTGATACCGCAGTTGCGATCGAGCCCCGCTCCGCAATAAAAAAGCGCCCGGACGATTGATCCAGTCCCGGCGCGGGCACCTCAAAAATCCGCGCATGCCGTCCGCTTTTGCTATATCCTATATCCAATCGGCAAAGGATCTTCCAAAATGTGGGCATGTAAAGGGGATTTCAACAATGAGCAAGCATATTTTCGCAACCGTTTCTTTATTCGCGCTTTTCGGCGGAACTGCCAGCGCCCAGCTTGCGACCACAACGTCGCTGGTCGGGACTGTCACTGATTCTAGCGGCAATGTCGTTCCGGGCGCAAAAGTAACGGCGGTCGAAACCGGCACCCAAGACACCTACAACGGGACAACGAACGGACAAGGGTATTATGCCCTGGAGTTCATCCGCGTTGGCAGGTACAACCTGTCGGTTGAAGCGCCCGGTTTTCAGAAGGTGACTAAGACCGGGATCATTGTCGAGATCAACCAGACGGTGCGTAACGACATCGCGCTGCCCGTGGGCGCGCTGACGCAGTCGATCACAGTTGAGGCGACGGCCACCGCCATCAAGACCGACGATGCCACGGTTTCCGAAATCCTAACCACGCGCGCCGTCTCCGAATTGCCTTTGAATGTCCGCGATCCGATGTCGCTCGCCGTGACGACGCCGGGCGTGATCCAAGGGCCAAAATCCTCCTCTACCGGAACACCCCCTGGACAAGATTTCATTGGCGCCGGCACGCGCGAGATCCAGAACAGCATGTCGCTAGATGGCATCAGCATCATGAATAATCTGATCACCACTACACCGACTCGCCCGATGGTGGAAGCCATACAGGAGGTCGAGGTCCAGACCGGTACCTACTCGGCCCAATACGGCGCCTATATGGGCGTTCACATCAACATGATTACGAAATCGGGAACGAACCAGCTTCATGGCGCGCTAGTAGAGTTCCTCCGCAACCAGGTCTTGGACGCCCGGGGTTTCTTCACCTTGCCGACCCCCGCGAATCCGACGGCCGCAAAGCCGCCGCTGCGGCAGAATCAATTCGGCTTCGAGTTGGATGGCCCAGTCATAATTCCGAAACTCTATAACGGCAAGGACAAAACCTTCTTTCTGAGTTCGTACGAGGGATATCGTCTGGTGCAGCAGGCGACTTCGTTATCGACGGAAATGCCGGCCGCCTTCTTTGCCGGCGACTTCTCGGCAGTGCCCGCTAAAAGCATTACGGGCGGCGCAATCAAAGATCCGCTCCACGGCAATACCCCGTTCGCGGGCAACGTTATACCGGCATCGCGTATTTCGCCGGTTATTGCAAAGTTGCAGCAGTACTATCCGGCGTCCAACTTGCCCGGGCTCGCCAGCAACTACTCTGTGCCGGTGCCTACGACCATCACGACCAACCAAACTGTGGATCGTATCGATCAGAACATCGGCGACAAAGTCCGGTTGTATGTGCGCGCCCACTGGCAGGATGAGAACGTGTTCGGGGGGAACGCGATTCCAATCAACTCTAGCACCACGCCAGTAACCACGACGAACTACACTGTCGGCTATACGCACACGTTGACGCCGAACCTGGTGAACGATTTGCGGGTGGGCCGTTACTTCTTCAACACCGCGACCCTCGACCCCTTTGCCACCAGTAACCAGAAAACCGCCGGAACGGACTTGGGAATCCCGGGTTTCAACGGAGACTCCATCTATAATAATCCCGGCATTCCGGACTTCAATATCACTGGCTTCAATGGATTGAATAACGCGGCGACCAACTGGTATCAGAATGACAGCACCGTGCAACTCTCCGAACAGATCAGTTGGAATCGCGGCTCGCACAACATCATGGCCGGGATGGAATTCCGGAGGCTGGCAACCGGGCGTGCCGCCGTCAACAGTGCTCGCGGCACCTTTACCTTCAATGGAACGCTCACCGGTTACGCGCCGGCCGATTTCATACTCGGATTGCCCCAGTCCTTCGCAACGCCGGGGCCGGAAGTCCGTGGACGCACGGCTGAATGGCGGGACGGCTTCTTCGTGCTCGACAAATGGCAGGTCTCGCGCAAATTTACTCTGAACTACGGCCTCCGTTATGAGCTGCCCACCGTAGCTTATACGATCAATGGCGTCGCCACCGAACTCAATCCGGACCAGACGGCCCTCGTCGGGGGAACGCCTGGATTCCACTTCACTTATCCGAATCACTCGGATTGGGCGCCGCGCGTCGGCATCGCCTATCGCATCACGGAAAAAACTGTGTTCCGAGCGGGCGGCGGAATTTACTACAATCCCAATCAGACGAACAGCTATACATTCTTAAACACCAACCCGCCGTACACCACAATCCTCAACTGCACCTGGTCCACCGGGCTTACGCCGCCCAGTCTGTCCGATCCGTTTGGTGTTTCGGGAGTCTGTCCCGCGGCGCCGACCGCCGGCCTGATCGTAACCGATCCATGGCATCAGCCCACCGCGCGCATGAATCAATGGAGCGCCGGCCTGGAGCGCCAGTTGTGGGGCGGCGGTGGCGTCGAGTTGCAGTATCTCGGCTCGCATTCCTACCACCTGGACCGCAGCTTCTACAACAACACCCCTCTGTTCCCCGGTCCGGGATCGGTCAACAAGCGCCGTCCAAATCCGTTGTTTGGCCCTATCCGCACCATCAACACCGATGAAATCGCCAATTACGAGAGCATGACCGCCATCTTCCGCCAGCGGATGTCGCACGGCTTGCAGATGCTCGCGAGTTACACCTGGTCGCATACTCTGGACGTCACCACCGACTCAAACGGCGGAGGCACGCCGATGATTCCGTATTGGTGGAAGGCCGATTACGGCAACTCCAACTGGGACATCCGTCACCGTTTTCTCGCGACCTTCGTTTACGAGGTCCCATTCTTTTCTACGTCGAATCCGATCGTGAAGGGCCTCTTCTCGAAATGGCAGGCCAACGGCATCGTCACGCTTCAAACCGGATTACCGTTCAATGTATCGACCGGAACCGATACCGCGAACACCGCCTCCAGTGGTACCTACCGGCCGGACCTGGTCCATGCCCCAAGCGACAACTGCGGACGTGGTCATCTGGTCGGATGCATCGATCCTTCCGCTTTCACCGTCGCGGATCTGTACCCGATTAATCCCAACCATTACGCTTACGGGAATGCCGGCCGCAATCTGCTCCATGGTCCAGGCGCAGAGACGGTCAATTTTTCGCTGTTTAAGAATTTCCCGATTCGCGAGCGCGTGAGATTCCAACTTCGGTTCGAAACGTTCGGCCTCTTCAATCACGCGAACTTTGGTAATCCGTCTTCTACGATCAATACGTCTTCATTCGGCAATATCACAAGTTTAAATGGCAGCGCGCCCGGCACCCGTAATATCCAATTCGGGGCCAAGCTGATGTTTTAGATATTCCGTCAGAATGCGCAATGATCGGCAATGGACGAGAGTGCCGCTGCCTTCGAGCTAAACTGAGGTTCTGATGCCGCGATGTATTGTCTCCGTGCTCGCGCTCGGCTGCGTTGCATTAGGCGCCCAGCCCCGGTACGACATTCTACTCAAAGGCGGCCATGTTATCGACCCAAAGAACAGCATCAATCGGGTCATGGACGTGGCCGTTGCCAACGGCAAGATCGCAAGTATCGCCGATAACATCGCACCCTCCGATGCCAAGAAGACGGTGGACGCAGCTGGCCTCTATGTCACACCCGGCCTCATCGACATTCACGTTCACGTTTACATGTGGCAGGACCTGAAAGGCGAGGGAGTGCAGGCCGACGCGTTTTCATTCCGCAGCGGTGTTACCACTATGGTGGACGCCGGCTCCTCCGGTTGGCGCACCTTTCCCGACTTCAAGACCCGCATCATCGATCGTTCAAAAACCCGAATTCTCGCGTTCCTTAATATTGTCGGCGCGGGCATGGGGACCGGCAAGGAAATGGACCCCGCGCAGATGGACCCGGAAGCGGCGGCCAAAACCGCGAAGGCCAACCCGGACATTATTGTGGGGTTCAAGTCCGCGCATTACATCGGCCCGGGTTGGGAGGCCGAAGAAGGAGCCGTCAAAGCAGGCGCGTTGACTGGTCTCCCAGTCATGGTCGATTTCGGCCGCATCAATGCCAAACGTAATATCAATGCGCTGTTCCTCGATAAGCTCCGGCCCGGCGACATCTACACGCATTGTTTTTCCGGCCACCGCGAAGAACTGCTCCAAAATGGTAAACTCAACCCCGCCATGGAAGCAGGCCGCAAACGTGGAATCAACTTCGACATCGGCCATGGAGCGGGCAGCTTCTACTGGTATGTCGCCGTGCCGGCATACGAGCAGCACTTCTATCCCGATTCCATTTCGACCGACCTGCACGAGAACAGCATGAATGCCGGGATGAAAGACATGACCAACATCATGTCTAAGCTGCTAAATCTCGGATCGCCGCTCGAAGAGGTGATTCGGATGTCGACATGGAATCCCGCAAAAGAGATCAAGCGGCGCGAACTCGGCAGCCTCGATGAAGGTGCTGTGGCCGACATCGCCGTCTTCCGTCGACCGCGGCAATTTCAGATTTGTCGATTCGGCCGGTGCGAGAAAATCCGGGAGCCAATTGATCGTTTGCGAAACGACTCTGCGCGCGGGCAAGGTTATGTGGGACCTGAACGGCCGCGCCAGCGAGGATTGGAAAACATTCCCTTACCATAAGGAATCATGGAAGCATTAAAGACACGCGTCGGGAATGTTATAGTGCGGAGCTGTCCGCATCAGCGGCACGATGTGAACGAGGGACGCGCAACGGCGATCCGACCTGCTCCGGAATAAGAAAGGCGCCGGGCGATTCGTTCGGTCCGGCGCTCACCAAGAAATAGTCGGATCAGGCCTGCGGCGAATATTCCCGTCTCGTTTGACCAGCAACGTTGCCGACCATATCGGAGACTTTGTCCTTCTGGTTCATCACTACGTTGCGGCCCTTGTCCAGAAGATCCGACGCAGTATCCTTCAACTGCTGGCCCTGCTGCATCAGGTAGTCCGATCCTTCGTTCGCCTTGTTAGCCAGATACTGCCTCGTGTCGGAACCGGCCTTGGGCGCAAACAATACGCCAACAGTCACGCCGATTCCGAAGCCAAGTAGGAAATTGTTCATAGTCAGATTCCTCCATCCGGAGAACTTTATGTCCCGCTAGCTTCGTTGCAAGTCTCAGTCCAATACGCGGGCTCAATAGTTTACAAGAGGTGAGCTTTCGTATTACGGAACTTTCTTCCGTATTGCTGTTATGCGTATCGTTATGTTTGCGCGGTCCACGCCACCGCCAAAGAGTATTCTCAAGATATATGGGACTTAGGACGAGGGTTCTCGCTTCGATTTGCGCCTCGTTGTTTGTTTACTTTCCTCTAGCTGCCGCCGATTCGCCCCCGGAGCCAGAGACCGTGGGCATCTTTCAATCCCACAGGGATGTCGGAGACCGGTGCGCCACGCCGAAATCCACCGGGTGCTTCGTGTTTGCCGGACACGCCGAATTCGACCCCGCCAAACAGCAATACCGGATTACGAGCGGCGGCGAGAACATCTGGGCGAGAAGTGACGCTTTCCACTATGCGTGGAAAAAGGTGTCGGGCGATATCGACCTTCAGGCCGAGGTCGCCTTCGAGGGTGGCATCCGGGAGACTCACCGCAAGGCAATCCTGATGATCCGGCAGACGCTCGAACCCGATTCGCCGTACGTCGATATTGCCGTGCATGGCGATGGTCTGACCTCGCTGCAATGGCGTGCTACTCCCGGCGGCCTTACTCTGGAAACACGATCGTCGGTCATGGGTCTTAAGAGCGGCTTGAGGGGACCTCGCCGAATCCGAATCGAACGCCGCAGCGACACGTTCGAGGTCTTCGCCGCGGACGAGGGCGAGCCTCTAAATTCGATTCGGGCTTTGCGCCTAGTTCTCCGGGATCCGGTTTACGTCGGCCTCGGCGTGGCATCGCACGATGCCAAACGACTGGAAACGGCAGACTTCACGAATGTGGAATTCAGGAATCAACCGGAGCGCCACATCATCAGGAGCAAGCTTTCCATATACGATCTGGGGACCAGGAGCGTAAAGGTCATTTATACGGCCGACAAACGATTTGAAGCGCCGAACTGGTCTCCGGACGGCAAGTACCTCCTGTTCAATGCGGAAGGCGGCCTGTGGCGATTGCCGCTCAATGGATCCGAGGCCGCCGGACAACCTCAAAAGGTATTGCAGGACCCCGACGTGAGCTTCAATAACGACCATGGAATCTCGCCCGACGGCAAAATGCTGGCGCTGTCGGGCTCGGGCGGGCCGCAACAGGGCTCAGCGGTGTACGTGGCGAACGCCGACGGATCGAACCTGCGGAGGCTGACTCCGAAGACGCCCAGCTACTTTCATGGTGAGTCGCCCGACGGCAAATGGCTCGCATTCGTTGGACAACGTGACGAGAACTTCGATATCTATCGCGTCCGATCTGACGGCGGGCCCGAGGAACGCCTGACGTCCAACAAAGGGTACGACGACGGACCCGAATATTCGCCCGACGGCAAATGGATCTACTTCAACTCAGATCGCAACGGGCATTTTCAGATTTGGCGCATTCCCGCCGAGGGCTCCGGCGACGGCGATGCAAAAGCGGAGCAGGTGCTCGAGAGCGAAACTCCAGACTGGTTCCCACATGTCTCGCCTGACGGCAAACGGATTGTCTTCATCTCCTTTCCAAAGGGAACACTGGGACATCCGGCAAACCGGAACGTGGAACTCCGCTTGATACCCGCTCCCGGCGACCGAGTGCGGCCTGTCGAGGCTACAACATTAGTCAAATTGTTCGGCGGACAGGGAACTATGAACGTGAACTCCTGGGGTCCGGATTCGAATCAATTCGCCTTTGTGAGTTACGAATATATCGTGGATCTCTCGCGTCCTCCAGCTCAGTGAGAATAGAGGAAGCATATGACGATACATCCATTCGAAGCGCTTCTCGCATTTGTTATTTTTTCTCTCCCGGCCCTTGCGCAGGAGGAGCCGGGGAAACCGGTAAGCGCGTCCTACGCCGCGGAACTGGAGCAGGAGGCAAAGGCGCATCCGACGCTCGCCATTGGTTCCCAGGCGCCGGACTTTTCACTTCCCGGGATCGATGACAAGACTCATAGCTTGAGCGAATACAAAGACAGTCCTGTGCTCGCGGTGATGTTCATTTGTAACCATTGCCCGATGTCACAGCTCTATGAGAGCCGGATCAAAAAGCTGGTAGACGATTACCGGAACAAGGGAGTGGCCTTCGTAGCGATACAGCCGAACGATCCCAAGGCGATCCAGTTGTCTGAGCTAGGCTATACGGACGTAAGCGACAGCTTTGAAGAGATGAAGATCCGCGCCGAGTACCGGCACTTCAACTTCCCTTACCTGTATGATGGCGACACGCAGAAGGCCGCGAATGCATACGGCGTGAAGGCGACGCCGCACCTGTTCATTTTCGATAAGGACCGGAAACTTCAGTATGAAGGACGCGTTGACAACAGCCCCCGCGAATCCGCTGTGAAGACCGCGGATGCCCGGAATGCAATCGAGGCGCTCCTAGCCGGCAAGCCTGTGCCCGTGCCGCATACACCAGCGTTCGGTTGTTCAACTAAGTGGAAATCGAAGATCGACGGCCAGCTTCGGGAGATGAAAAAGATTGAAGCGGAGCCAGTGCATTTGGAGATGGCCACTGCTGAGGAGCTCAAGAAGCTGCGCGCGAATCCTACAGGCAAGGTGCTGCTGGTCAATTTCTGGGCCACATGGTGCGGGCCTTGCGTTGAAGAATTCCCCGACATTGAAACGACCTATCGCATGTTCCGCCATCGCGACTTCGACTTGGCAACCGTGTCGGCCAACTCGCCCGATCAGAAAGCCGCTGTAATGAAGATGCTCGAGAAGCAGCATGCCTCCAGCCGTAACCTGCTGTTCGCATCAGACGACGTTTATGCGATGCAGGCGGCGTTTGATCCCCACTGGGAATCAGGTGTGCCGTTTACTATGGTAATCTCGCCCTCGGGCAAGATCATCTTTCAGCAACAGGGCGAACTCGACATTCTTGCGATGCGGCGCGCCATTCTGGCAAACCTGGAGGACGACAGCGTCTACCCGGGGCATAGCGGGTACTGGGCGAAGCATTGACGAAGTCAAGCCTTCCCGGTGCCGGAGACTGGTCTAGCCGCAATACAATCGCGTGCGCTGCGGACCGTGCCTGCGTGAATGCGCACGGTGTCCTCAACCTTGCGCGCATAGCCTCCTGCCAGGGTTACAGCGACCGGGATATTGTGGGACAGGCACAAGTCCAATATCAGTCCATCCCTCGCGGCAAGTCCGTCCATGGTAAGGCCCAGCCCGCCGAGCTGATCGTCGAAATACGGATCCGCGCCCGCGACATACATCAACAGGTCCGGTGAAAAGCTGTCGATCCCGAATCGACACGCCTGCTGGAGCCGCTTCAAATACTCGTCGTCTCCAGTGCCGTCCGGCAGGTGAATGTCGATCGTCGAAGGCGGCTTAACGGTCGGGTAATTATTGTACTGGTGAATGGAAAGAGTCAGCACCGAGGTGTCGCCCGCGAAAATCCCGGACGTCCCGTTGCCGTGGTGCACATCGCAATCTACCACCATCGCTTTGCGGATGAGTCCCTCTTTCTGCAGCTTGCGAATCGCGATCGCAACGTCATGGATCGCGCAGAAGCCTTCGCCGTGATCGGGGAACGCGTGGTGGAATCCGCCGCTCAGATTGAACCCAAGGCCGTCTCCGAGAGCATTGTGCGCCGCCAGGATCGTTCCCCCGGTGGCCAGCCAAAATGCGCGGACCATTGCCTCGGAATATGGGATCTCGAGCGTCATCAGCTCCGCCGGGCTGAGCGTGCCCGTCTTGAGCCGGTCTACCCAGCCACGCTCGTGCACCAGCAGAACGTCTTCGTCGGTAGCGGGCTCCGGCTCGACGAAATCGGCGGGCTCGGCTGTTCCGTCGTTGCAAAGGTAATCGCGGAGCAAGCGGTATTTTCGGGATGGAAACATGTGTGCCCCAAGGTTCAGATCGTAACCAGGGTGGTAGATCAGTTTGAACGGGAGCAAATTAGGGTTTTCTCTTTCCATATCTGGCCGTTCTTCATGGTTGGGACAAACTATCGGATTAAAATATTGTCGCGACTGGTAGTTCAAAGCCGGGAACCAAGCCTGTCGTGATGGTATCGCCGGAGGACAGTTTGCGGATCTCCTGCGCGGACGCGTAGATCACGACCTGCTGCGATTTGGGGTAGACCTGCCAGACTTCGAGTGCGCCATTTTGAAGATAGGCATCCACTTTGCGCATGCTCTCCGCGGTGTGTTCGCTCGGCGAGATCATACACAATTTCCTGGTGATCCAGCGTCGGACTGGATACTTCAACGAGATCTCCCTCCAGCAGTTCCCAGTGCCGGCGTTCTTCATCGGGTAAGGCGTCGAACTGCGCGGCTGTTATAGTCGCGGTTGTCACCATCTGAGAAACTCCTCCCTATATTATGCGTTTCGCAGATTGGACCAGGAAGTCGTCGGTTAACCCTGGAGGGAAGCGTATATTATCGTGCTCGCGACCTTGCTAAAAATCGTGCTCACGAAGCTACCCACACCGGCCACGATCGCTCCGGCAGCTACTGCCACGAACCCGGCCATCAGAGCATGTTCAATGAGATCCTGTCCGCGGCAATCTTTCCAGATCGTGAGCTTCCAAACGGCTGCATTCATTGATTTCATGAGCCAGTATCCGCGGTCCGGTGGGCTGCGCCCATATACCGGATGATTCAATCTCATTCCACAATGGTTCATATGCGAGTTGGCCTTTATAGCATTACGTACCTGGGACTGTGGTACCGCGGAAGGGCTTTAACACTGGAGGAGCTGATCCGCCGTGCGCGAGAGCTGGGTTTCGATGGCATCGAGTTGGACGGCAAGAGGCCGCACGCGAATCCGCTCGATTTGCCGCTGGACCGTTGCAGCAAAATCCGGTCGCTCGCCGCGGATGAAGGCATCGATATCTATGCGCTCGCCGCGAACAACGATTTCAGCAGCCCGGTCCCGGAGCATCGTGAAGCGCAGCTCGCTTACGTGCGTGATCTGATCCGCCTCGCCTCGGCCTTCGGAGCGAGAGTCCTGCGCGTATTCGCGGCGTGGCCCGGCGTGACCGTTCACAACGGAATCGGGCGCTATGATCTGGCACGACAGCTTTGGCATGATGCGCACCAGAAGTTTTCACCTGAAGAGACCTGGGAATGGTGCCGCAGCGGGCTCACTGAGTGCGCCCGTTATGCCGGAGAGGAGGGCGTGACGCTCGCGCTGCAGAACCATCCACCGGTGATCGACACCCACAAAGATATGCTGAGAATGATCGACGAAGTTGGCTCGCCGGCACTGCGCGCCTGTCTCGACGCGCCTCTGGTCGCTAAATACGAGAAGACGCCCATGCGCACAGCTGTGCTCGCTACCGGAGGTCTCCAGGTCCTCTCACATTTCGGCGGTGAATACGATCGCGAGCCGGATGCATTCTATAGTGACTTCGTGCAGGCGCTCGCCGAGATCGGGTACGACGGATATATCGGCTACGAGTTGTGCCATCCGCTACCGGTCGTGGACGGCCAGACTGTGGGACTCGATTTCGCCGACCGCAACGCCCGGCTCGCCGCGGAGTACATGAGGAACACGATCCGGTCCGCGCAACAATAGCGGACTCACGCGTGGCCCGGGAAGAATGATACCGGTGAGGTTTAGCGGATCGGAATTGGCTAGCTCACGAAGCGCCTCTGCCGCGGGGGCGCGGCGGACGGCGCGCAATAGATCGAGGGCCTCCGGTCTGGCGAATTGTTCGCCGGTGAATCCGGCCACGAAGCGTCCACCGCGAATCTGACCGCGGGCTTCCATGCGGCGCAGGATGGGCAGCAACTCACGCCACGGCGGAGCTCCCGCTTCCCGCGCAAGAAGATCGCGAATCAGAACGCCCCAGCGCAAGAGGAGTTGGCCGGCCCATTTTTCGATTGCGTCCTGGCCGGCCGCTCCCCTGCGAACTAGTGCCCAGCGGCCCGCTGCATTGCGTGGGCGGCCGCGCCGGTTGCGCAATTCGCCGCGACGCCGTTTCGGATCGATGAGGGCGCGCAGGTTTTCAAAGCCATCGGCGGT
>JADMIO010789664.1_pt1 | contig 105509 bp, 96 predicted proteins | sample 8958161 | NCBI WGS metagenome assembly JADMIO01 (sample SAMN16585339, study PRJNA669376) | soil metagenome | isolation source: Crop rotation soil | place: USA: Cullars Rotation, Alabama | collected 2011
GCCGCGACTTCAAGTCACGTGAATTCCAAGCTTCGGATCCCACTGTGCTGGAAAGAAACGCAAAAGACGCGAAGACGGTATTGCAGGATACCGAGAAAGCCATGGGCAGCATCAAATCTGTCCGCTTCTCCGCCACCGGCTCCAATGCCGCGCTGGGGCAGTCACACAATCCCACCTCTCCATGGCCGCGCTTTGACATCACCAGTTATACCGGCAGCATTGATTTTGAAGCCAAAGCCGGCAAGGTGGAGCTCACGCGCGTGCAGGGTAACAATCCGCCACGTGGCGGGGGTGGAACGCCTTTGGCAGCTGAGCAGCGGCAGAATGCCAATGTGAGCGGTAATACGGCCTGGACAGTAGGGGCGCAAGGACCAACCGCACAACCGGCGGCCGCCGAGGAGCGCCAGCTCCAGATATGGCTCACACCGCACGGATTTCTTAAAGCCGCCATGGCGGGCACTGCAACCGTGAAAGCAGCCACCGAGGGTGGCAGGAAAGTCCAGGTTGTCTCCTTCAGCGCCATGGATAAGTATCGCCTTGAGGGCGCCATTGACGCCCAGAACACGGTGGCCTGGGTGCGCACATGGATTCCCAACCCCGTGCTGGGAGATATGCCGGTCGTCACCAGTTATTCCGACTACAAGGATTTCAACGGGGTGAAGTTCCCCACTAAGATCGTGCAGACCCAGGGCGGCTATTCTGTTCTGGAGCTGAATGTAAGCAATGTGGAGCCCAACGCGCCATTGGACCTTCCGGTTCCTGAACAAGTACGCAGCGCTGCCCCGCCGGCGCCGGTGAAAGTTGAATCTGCAAAGGTAGGTGACGGCCTCTGGTACCTTACCGGCGGCTCGCACCATAGCCTATTGGCGGAGTTTGACGACTACATTGCGATCGTGGAGGCCCCGCTCAACGAGGAACGCTCCAGCACCGTAATTGCTGAGGCAAAGAAGCTGGTTCCCAACAAGCCCCTCCGCTACCTGGTAAACACCCATCACCACTTTGACCACTCCGGGGGCCTGCGCACCTATGTAGCCGAGGGCGCCACCATCATCACGCACACCATGAACCGCCCCTTCTATCAAAAGAGCTTTGCTGCCAAGGCCACGCTACAACCGGACAAGCAGGCCAAGAGCCCCAAAAAAGCGCGCTTCGTGACGGTGAATGACGAATACGCCCTCTCCAACGGAACCCAGACCATGGAGGTTTACGCGCTCAGAGATGACCCCCACAATCAGGGAATGCTGGTGGTTTACTTCCCCAAGGCCAAGGTGCTTGCCGAGGCAGACGACTACTCGCCTCCCGCAGTCGGAGCCACGCCTCCGGCCACACCCAGCCCCGCCTCGGTGAACCTGTTCAACAATATCGAACGGCTGAAGCTGAATGTGGAGCAGATCGCTCCCATCCATGGGAGGTTGATTCCGTACGCGGATTTCAAGAAAGCAATAGGAAAAAGCTGAAAGGCCGCAGCATGCAGCACCGAAGCTGCCTCACGGTTGTTGGATCGGGGCTAACGTCCGCCAGAAGGCGGCCTTCGGCGGTTAGGGCATGGTCAATGCATTACCGCGCTCTACATTGCCGCCCAGAGTGGACACATGCCGATGCTGAAGCTCAGCGCCGATCGCTCCATTCAAGAGGATCCGTACAACGGAACAGCTGAAGGCCACGCGGCATAGTCATCTTCGTTCGCTTGGAGCGTAGAGATGCAGCTTGCTTGCCTCGTAAAGCCTCTTGTAACTTGCGAAGGCGTAGCGAGCTGCGTCTCAACATTACAGAAAATGTTTAATACTTTTTAATCCGTTACGGTTATTGTTCCTTGGTGGGACGTTGTACGAGTATCGTGATACTTGTAAATTCCTGCCGTGGTAAATGTAAATGAGTATTCATCTCCTGATACACCCTGATTGAAGTCGGCGTAATCAGAAGTCACTTGCATAGAAACGCCCCCAGCTGCAACAAACCTAACGGTAGCACCCCTCTTTATCCTGACGTCAGTCGGTCTAAAACCATCTTTTTGTTCGTGAATGGTTACAGGTGCTGGCTTAGCCGGTTTGGCGGGTTGTGCAGAATCTGCCCTCGCCCTAGGGACTGCCGATTCCGATATTGTGGGTGAACCCGTTTTTTCTGAGGTTGCGACCGGATTGGCAAGCCCATCATAAAGACCAGTCAGCATAGGAGCTAACCAGTACAACGCAATGAGGAGACCTATAACAACACTGATGCCAAAAGGAATTGGCCGTTTATTTACCTTGCCACTACGTATTATCCCAACTGCATATATAACGCAATACGACAATATGCTGGCTATGAGCCATATAACAGGAAAATGCCAGACTGAGAGCGAGTTTGCATCTCCCCCAACACGTATAGCCTTTGGAATTCCGTGAGCGAACTCACCGCCCATATACAGGAGCATAAATACGAGTCCGGCAATCACTGCCTTGATTACCGTAGATTTTTTATTGATAGTCATAATTATTTTAGCAATTTAGTTTTAGCAGTTTAGTTTCAAATGACTAGCAAACCGGAGTAGCATCCGGTTCTATCCTTCGTTACTCGATTTGTTGCTGCAACACACTTGAAACAAAAGTTTGCAGCAAATACGCCCCACCCACCACCAGCGCCCCAGTCATGAGAATGGTGGAAGCGGCAAAGGGCAGCAGCACAACCGAGAGCGCTAATCCCGCCGCTGAACTCGCGAAATAAGCCGCGTCCGGCAACCAATCAGCAGACAGGTCGTGTTCTTGCCCGGCGGCTTTGGCAAGCACAGCGGCCCGGAAGTGCGGACTCAGGAGGGGAGATGTGATCTGCTCCTGCAGCTGAAGATCAAGCTGGCTTTGCAGGGCAGCAAAGCGGGTACACTCCTGGCATCCGGCGAGGTGTTTCGCCAACCCGCTCTTGTCTTCATCACGAAATTCGGCCGCACGCAGTTTGGCGTCGAAGCTTTCCAGTATTCTTTCCTGGGCGTCCCGGCAATTCATGGTCAGCTCCTCAGCTTTTCATCCACTCCGCTAGTGTACGTCGGGCGCGATGCAGGTGGCTTTTCACCGTTCCCTCGGGAAGGTCCAGCATTCTGGAGACCTCTTCAATACTGCGGTCCTGCAGATAAAAGAGCGTAATAACGTCCTGCTGCACTTGAGGCAGCCGCCCAAGGATCTGCCGGATTTCCAATCGCTGCAAGCCGGCTTCTGAACCGGAGGCTGGCGGGTCACATTCCTCCAGAGGCGCGGTCTTCCTGTAGGACTCGGCACGCAATGCCGATAGCGCGGTATTCCGCGCGATGGCATAGAGCCAGGTAGAAAGCGATGCCCGGCCGTCGTAATCGGGCAGGACCTGCCATAGCTTCACAAAAATGTCCTGCGTTACCTCTTCGGCCCGGGCCGGCTCCTTCAGTATCGAATACACCAGGCGGAATACCTTCGCCTGATAGCGGTTCAGGAGGTGTTCAAAGGCTGCAGCCAGGAGGCGGTCCTGCAACAGCCTTTGAACGTCCTGGTCCGACACACTCTTGATACGTACGAAGTCCCCGTAAAGTTGCAGGAATTTATTTACTCGCGCCGCAACCAGCGGGATCTCCCTGCGAGTATTAACAACCGAAAGGAAGGGTAAACGAAAAATGGGAGATATCGGACTAGCGGTCGTATTGGTCGCATTGATTGCCTTTTCCGGATTTCGGCAGTGGCTGCAGCATCAACGCCGGGCGATGATCCACAAGGAGCGCCTGGTAGCCATTGAAAAAGGAGTGGCCATTCCGCCCGTGGAGCAGGAAATCCGGCGCAGCAATTGGAATATACAACGATTTTTGCTTCTGGCGGGATTGATCTGGATCTCTTTGGGCACCAGCCTGATTGTGGTGTTTAGCGGATTGCTTGCTCATCCGCAGGAAAAAACCATTCCAGCAGGCGCTCAATGGATCGGACTTGCGCCGGCGCTGATAGGGATCTCCCACCTCATTGTTTATTGGTGGGAAGGAAAAAAGAGAACTGAAGATCGCGCGCTCGCACAAGCAAAGGAGTTAGAGAACAAATACTAAGTTGCCCTGGGCAGCGAAGGGTTTGAGCGCCGCTTCTGACGCGGTGGTTTGTTCAAGACTTCCCTGTTGCCTTAGGACGAGCTGTTGAATAACGGCTATCGCGCCAGCTCGTACCCCGCGAAGAAATAACTCAGCTCAAAGCGGGCGGTGTCTTCCGCATCGGAGCCGTGCACGGCATTGTTCTCGATGTTGGCGCCCCACTTCTTGCGCACTGTGCCCTCGGGGGCGTTGGCAGGATTGGTGGGACCCATCAGCTCGCGCCAATCCTTAATGGCGTCCTCTTTTTCCAAGGCCATGACCACGATGGGGCCGCTGGACATGAAAGCAGTGAGTGACTCAAAAAAAGGCTTGCCGGCGTGCACGGCATAAAAGCCCTCCGCCTGCTGCTTGGTGATCTCCAGCATCTTCATGCCCAGCAGATGAAAGCCCTTAGCGGTAATCATGGAAACGATGTCACCGACCGCCTTTCGGCGCACGGCGTCCGGTTTAACGATGGCGAAGGTACGTTGCAAGGTCTTCATAAGTTCTAGTGCTTGCCTTCGATACAGATGAATTTGTTTGTCATTCCGAAGGCCTTCAGGCCTGAGAAATCTGTTTTAACTCTGGAAACAACAGATTTCTCGCTGCGCTCGAAATGACAATCCACATGAGAATCCATGAAACTTTTCCTATGCCTTGGCCGCGGCGCCCAGCACTCGCATGAGAGTATTGCCAATTTCGGCGGGCGAGCGCACCACAGCTATGCCGGCAGCCTCCAAGGCGCGCATCTTTTCCGCCGCGGTTCCCTGCCCGCCGGCGATGATTGCGCCCGCGTGGCCCATGCGACGGCCGGGTGGCGCCGTCTGCCCGGCGATAAAGGACACTACCGGCTTCCTCACATGCTGTTTGACGTACTCCGCCGCCGTCTCCTCGGCATTACCGCCGATTTCGCCGATCATCACAATGGCTTCGGTCTGGGGATCGCGGTTAAACAATTCCAGCGCATCCACAAAGTTGGTGCCGATGATGGGATCGCCGCCGATGCCGATGGCGGTGGATTGTCCCATGCCGCGCAGGGTGAGCTGATGCACCGCTTCGTAGGTAAGCGTTCCAGAGCGGGAGACAATTCCCACCGAACCTTCGCGGTGAATGCGGCCCGGCATGATACCGATCTTGCACTTACCGGGAGAGATAATGCCGGGGCAGTTGGGCCCGATCAGGCGTGAGCGCCGCGTCTGCAGGAACTCCCAGGCACGCACCATATCCAGCGTTGGAATGCCCTCGGTGATGCAGACGATCAGCTCAATCTCCGCATCGGCAGCTTCCATCACGGCGTCTGCCGCCGCCGGCGGGGGAACAAAGATCATGGTCGCGTCCGCGCCGGTTTTGTCCACTGCCTCCTGCACGGTGTTGAACACTGGCCAGCCTTCGTGGGTGGTGCCACCCTTACCAGGAGTTACGCCTCCAACAATTTTGGTCCCATACTCGGCGCAGGCTTTGGCGTGGAAGGTCCCCTCACGCCCGGTAAGTCCCTGGACGATGACCTTGGTCTTTTTATCTACCAGTACGCTCATGCAAAAAAGCTCTCAGTTCCCAGCAGTCCTAGCGACCGGCCGCCGCAGCCACTACCTTGTCGGCAGCGTCCTTCATGGTTTCCGCCACGATAAAGTTCAACCCTGAATCGCGCAGGATCTCGCGCCCTTGTTCCACGTTGGTTCCCTCGAGGCGCAGCACAATAGGAAGCTGAATGTTGGTCTTGCGCGCCGCCGCCACCACGCCATTGGCGAGGGTGTCCACGCGCAGAATGCCTCCGAAGATGTTGATGAGCACCGCCTTCACGTGCTGGTCGCTGAGCAGGATCTCAAAAGCGTGAGTCACCTGCTCCTCGTTGGCGCCCCCGCCCACGTCCAGAAAGTTCGCGGGTGCACCGCCGGCATACTTGATGATGTCCATGGTAGCCATGGCCAGGCCTGCGCCATTTACCATGCAGCCCACAGTGCCATCCAGCTTGATGTAGTTCAGCCCGTATTTGCTGGCTTCCACCTCCAGCGGATCTTCCTCGGCGGTATCGCGCAGCTCGCGCAGGTCTTTGCGGCGGAAGAGGGCGTTATCGTCGAAGTTGACCTTAGCGTCGAGGGCAACGAGGCGGCCGTCTTTGGTTGTGATTAGAGGATTGATCTCTACCAGCGAAGCGTCCGTCTCCTGATAAGCCTTATAAAGCGCGGTCATCAGCTGCACCGCCTGACTCACCAAGCCGCCGCTCAAGCCAAGGCCAAACGCTAGCTTGCGCGCCTGGAAGGCCTCCAGACCGATGCCGGTATCAATATGCTCTTTCAAAATCTCGTCTGGACGCTCTGCCGCTACCTGTTCAATGTCCATGCCGCCGGCGGAGGAGGCCATCAATAGCAGCCTGGCCTCGGAGCGGTCCAGCAGCAGGCTCAGGTAAAGCTCGCGATCAATAGGCAGCGTCTCTTCAATCAACAGCCGCTGCACAATGCGCCCCTCGGGGCCGGTCTGGTGGGTCACCAGGCGCATGCCCAGCATGGCCCCGGCAATCTGCGCGGCTTCCTCCACCGATTTGGCGATCTTTACGCCCCCACCCTTGCCGCGGCCGCCGGCATGAATCTGCGCCTTGACCACAACTCCCTGCGCGCCGGAGTCAAACAGCGCGCGGGCGGCGGCTTCCGCCTCCTGGCGGCTGGCCGCCATTTGGCCCCGGGGCACAGGAACGCCATACCGCGAAAGAATGCCTTTGGCCTGATATTCGTGGATTTTCATCTTTGGGAATCCCAACTGAACTGCCGGCAGCGATCAGCGAGACCTATGATTGTACCGGACGAAAAATGAACGGGCAAACTGCAACTGGATGGCAAGACAGAAGAAAAGCTAACCACAAAGGACACAAGGGATTTTTGACGATGTGCGGGCAAATCAACGCCTTTGTACCGCTCTTCGTGTCCTTTGTGGTTAGGCTTTAGTTCGTTAAGATAATCGCTCCTAAATGATCTCCGAAGCTCTTCACCGAATTGCTGTGCATCGGCAGTCGCTTGACCGCGATCAGGCGCGCGCTGTGATGGCGGAGATCCTCGCCGGCAAAATAAGCGACGTCCAGATCGCGGGCCTGCTGGTCGCCCTGCAGATGAAAGGCGAGACCGTGGAGGAAATTGTCGGCTTCGCGGAGGCCATCCGTGCCGCCGCCACAGCACTGCCGGCAAATGAGTCCACAACAGATGTGAGCAATACCGGCCGCGACGCTCTGGTGGACACTTGTGGCACCGGAGGCGATGCCAGCGGAACCTTCAATATCTCCACCGCGGCCGCGTTCGTTGCCGCAGGCGCGGGAGTGCGAGTGGCCAAGCACGGCAACCGCAGCCTCAGCTCTAAATGCGGATCGGCGGACGTTATGGAAGCTCTGGGAGTCAGCATCACGCTGCCGGCAGAGCGCATTGCAGCTTGCCTTAAGGAGGTGGGAATTGCCTTTCTGTTTGCGCCCGCGCTGCACTCTGCTATGAAGCATGTCCAGCCGGTGAGGCGCGAGCTCAAGCTGCGCACCGTGTTCAATCTTCTGGGACCGCTCACCAATCCCGCCCGCGCCTCCGCCCAGGTGGTGGGAGTCTATTCGGCTGCGCTGGTGGAGAAACTGGCGGAGGCACTTGGCATGCTGGGAGCGCGCCATGCTCTGGTGGTACACGGCTCCGACGGACTGGATGAGATCACCACCACCGGTCCCACGCGGATCGCAGAGGTCCGCGAGGGGAAGCTGCATGCCTACGAAGTGGAGCCGGAGCAATTCGGAATCGCTCGCGGCTCTTTGTCCGACCTCGCCGGAGGCGATGCCGCCGCCAATGCAGTAATCATTCGTGGCATTCTGAACGGGGCGCGCTCTCCCCGCCGCGATATCGTGCTGCTCAACGCCGCCGCCGCCGTGCTGGTTGCCGGAAAAGCAGAATCACTCGCGGACGCAGTCCCTTTGGCGGCACAAGCGATTGATTCCGGAGCTGCACTGCAGAAGCTGGAAGCACTCAGAAAGTTCACATCCTCTTAAATAGAGAGCGTTACCTTCTGCAGATACTCCGCCACTTCCACCCGCCATCCCAGCTCCTTGCCAACCGCGCCGCGCAATGTTGTCGCCGCCGTCGGCTCTCCGTGAACGAGATACGTAACCGCAGGGGCCTTGGGAAAGGTCCGCAGCCACTCCAGCAATTCCGGCGTATCGGCATGGTCGCTGAACTGTTCCAATGCCGCCACTTGGGCGCGGACGGTCACCTCTTCTCCGAACATCTTCACCGTTCGCGCACCCGCCTTGATTAGCGCACCGCGGGTACCGGGCGCCTGGAAGCCGATAAACAGCACCAGGTTTTTAGGATCGGGAAGGCGCTGTATCAGGTGATGCAGAATCCGACCTCCGGTCACCATGCCGCTGGAAGAAACAATGATGCAGGGATAGCGTTGATCATTAATCTTCTTCGACTCTTCCGCGGTGCGCGCAAAGGTAAAGCCGGGCCATGTTAGAGGAGAGCCGTAGTGAGCGATGAGCGCACGCGTACTCTCGCTGAATTCAGCGGAGTACTTTAAAAAGACATTTACCGCCTCCAGAGCCATGGGGCTATCGGCAAATACCGGCACACGCGGCATCTGGCCGGCTTCCATCAGTTCTTTCAGCAGGAACAAGAGTTTCTGAGTACGCTCCACTGCGAAGGCCGGAACCACCATAGTGCCGCCGCGCTCAGCCGTCTCGCGCACCAGCCGCGCCAGCTCCGGGCGGACATCGCTTGTGGGATGCAGGCGGTTGCCGTAAGTGGACTCCATCACCAGCATGTCCGCCGCATTTCCTGAAGCGGGCCCCAAGTGCACAACCCGCCCCGGAGCTGTCTCGGTTTCCCTTACCCTGCCGATGTCTCCGGTAAACAGCAGGCGGCGATCGCGTCCATCAACGCGTACGGTGAGCTCCGCCATTGCCGAGCCCAGGATATGTGCCGCCCGCACAAAGCGAAAAGAAAGACCCGGCCGCACCTCGATCTGCCGGTCAAATTCCACCGGCTGGAAATACTGCAGGGATTGCTGCGCCTCCTCCAGTGTGTAGAGAGGTAGTGCCGGCACATGCCGGGAGCTCTTCCTCTTGTTGTGAAAGGCAGCGTCCTCTTCCTGTAAATGTCCGGAGTCGGGAAGCAGAATGGAGCACAGGTCTATGGTGGCCGGAGTGGCGTAAACAGGTCCGCGAAAGCCCTGCTTCACCAGGCGCGGAATCCAGCCGCAATGGTCCAGGTGCGCATGGGTAAGAATTACGGCATCAATCTCCCCGGTGGCGAGGGGTAACGGCTCCCAATTGCGCTCCCGCCATTCTTTCTGGCCCTGAAACAGGCCGCAGTCCACCAGCACTTGCAGGCCTGCCCGGTTATCTGTTGATTGAATAGTATTGATCAGGTGCTTCGATCCGGTGACGGTGCCGGCAGCTCCAAGAAATTGGATGTATCCCAAGGATTCTCCTCTGCGGTACTAAATTTCTTATTGTAGAGGAAACAAAACCGAAGGCTTCAAAGGCCGGTCTTTACATTCGCCCCGACGCGGCAACTTGCAGAGATGTTTAAGTCATCCAGGCTGGATAAAAAAATAAAGGGAGCGGGCTTGCCGCTCCCTTGTGAAGCCACCTTAAGCTGCGGTCTTTTCCTGTCTCCTGCCCTGCCGGACCCGCGCCCAGCGCGCTCTCTGGGCAGCTGCAATTTTTCTCCGGGCAGCTGCAGACATCGTCCGCCGCTTTCTTCCCCGTTTACCTGCCCCACGACCGGCAGATCCGCCTAACTGCTCCAAAGCGGCAATCGCTTCATCCAGCCTGGTGAGTTCCCGGCTGGCGGAGGAGCGCTTGTCCCGCAACTGCTTGAGTAATTGATTAAAGCTCGCCATGTCTTTTCTCTTTTCTATTATCTATTTACTTAAGGCTTGCCCATACGCAGAGCAGGATGAGGTTACTCTGCAGGCAGAGGAAAAGCTACCTTAATTTCGCGTAGCTTCTCGCTCAAAAATACTAAAAACATGAAACCGATTGTGCCAAAGTTATCCGACTTTTTCGGCGAATACGGGAATTGCTGCCCGCTGAATTTACAGGATTTTCCCTGGGCGAGCGGAGTTTGACAGCCTTCCCGCATTCTGGCTCAGTACACGGAAACCACGCTAAACAAGGTCTTTGAACCCGCACGGGAAGGAAACCTGGTCATAGCTAAGAACGACAACGAAAAGCATTAGGTGGGGACTCTTCCCGTCCCAGACTTTGTGGATTATGGAATTATTTTCTGCAGGAAGGAATAGGGTATCTGCACCCAGTTACGTAGTCTCTGCTGTTTGTTCCGAAGCGGTGTAAAGAGAAATGATTTTGAACAATGCGGGCTTATGGATCGGCTTGGTGAGGTAGTTATCCATGCCGGCTTCGAGGCAGCGCTCGCGGTCGCCTTTCATGGCATGCGCCGTCATCGCGATAATGGGAGTGTGTCTCCCGCTTTCGCGCTCCAGCGAGCGGATGGCCGCGGTTGCCTCAAAGCCATCCATCTCCGGCATCTGTACGTCCATCAGAATCAAGTCAAAGGTTTGTTTTTGATAGTTTTCTACTGCGGCTTTGCCGGTCCCGGCAACCGTCACCTCGCAACCGGCCTTCTCCAGAATGCGGATGGCCAGCCGCTGATTAACGGGATTGTCCTCCGCCAGTAATACCTTCACCTGTTGCAGCACAGGTTTCTCCGGCTCGGGTAATAATTGTGGCTCCCGTCCCCGCGTTTCCAGCTCTCCCAGCGCCTCAAAAATCGCCTGCAGGAGCTCCCCACGCCGGATCGGCTTGATGAGATAGCTGGCGATACCCAGCTCTTTGCACCGGGCCAGGTCCACACGCTGGCTTCCAGACGTAAGCATCATGATGATGGCGCCGGCCAAACGGGAGTCCAGGCGAATGCGCTCCGCCAGTTCAAAGCCGCTCATTCCCGGCATGTTTCCATCAATCAGCACCAGCTTGAAGGGAAGGGTCTCGCTCCAGGCTGCCTGCAGACAGGAAATGGCCTCAAAGCCACCTTCACAAAGCGTGGGGTTCATGTGCCACCCGCGCAGGTGGCCGCTTAGAATCTTGCGATTGGTGGCATTGTCATCCACCACGAGCACCCGCATATCGCGCAACAGGGCCACATCCGACTTCACATGGGCGGCAGGGCGCGCTGCGCCAATCCCAAAATTAACCGTAAAGTGGAAGACGCTTCCTACGCCTTCCGTGCTATCCACATCAATTTGCCCGCCCATCATCTGCACAATGCGGGAAGTAATGGCCAGGCCCAGGCCTGTCCCTCCAAATTTGCGAGTGGTAGAACTGTCAGCCTGGCCGAAAGCTTCAAAGATCAGCCGGCGCTTCTCGTCGGGAATGCCGATTCCAGTGTCCCGAATCTGAAGCTGAATGCTGGCTTCGTCGTTTGTGCGCTCGATTTGAGTAATGGTGATGCAGATTTCCCCGTGGAGCGTGAACTTGATGGCATTTCCGACTAGATTGGTGAGCACCTGACGCAGCCGGTAGGGATCACCCAGCAGCACCGGCGGAATGCTGCTGTCGATGTCATAAACAACCTCTAGCCCCTTTTCATGCGCGCGCAAAGAGAGCGAGCGCAAGGTATCCACCAGCACTTCCTCCATGCTGAATTCGGAGGTCTCCAGGTCCAGCTTGCCCGCCTCGATTTTGGAAAAGTCGAGGATGTCGTTGATCAGCGTCAGCAGGGAGTCGGCAGACAACTTCACCGTGGTGAGGTATTCACGCTGCTCCTGGGTAAGCTCGGTTTCCAGCGCCAACTCCGTCATGCCAATTACGCCGTTCATGGGAGTGCGGATTTCGTGGCTCATGTTGGCCAGGAAGGCGCTCTTGGCGCGGCTGCCGGCCTCGGCGGCTTCCTTGGCCTGCCGGATTTCTTCATATTGCTGGTTGCGCTCGCGCAGAGTAGTGGCTAACGCATGCGCCATGCGGTTAAAGCACTCTCCTAATTCCTGCAACTCATCCCGCGTGCGAATGTGGATGCGAGTTTCATGGTCCCCATTGGCGATCCTTTCGGTTGCCTCCCGCAGCGTGAGAATGGGGCGGATGATGTTTCGCATCTGCAGCAGCGGAGTGCCGACGCCCAAGCCTAAAAACACCAGACCCAAAGCCACGGTCAGGAGAGTAATTTTTCTGGAGTAGGACTGCACCAGAACCACCTGATGCAAAAGATCCCTTTGCCTTGCTGCTTTGAATTGCTCCAGCTCTGCCTGCAAACGGCTGCCCGCAAGTTGCACCCGGCCATCCAGGTCAGCGATGCTTTGCGGTGCATCTCCGCGGTCAATGGCCTGGAGAAGCTGCGCACCTAAAACCTCCAGCTCATGATATTGCGCTTCAACGCGGGCTACCTGGGCGGACGCGGCAGGATCTTTGGAAGCATCCTCCGCAACCTTCTGTTTTAACTTTGCCAAGGCTGCCTGGGCGTCGAAGCTGGTGGAGGCAATCAGGGCCTTCCAGCCAGCTACCAATCCTTTCTCCTCGCGCAGAACGGCAATTCCGCGATAGAGGGATACGAGGGGAGCGATGTCCCGCCCAAGAAGGTGGTCCGCTACCACCAGCTTGGCGGCGTTCACTCTTATCTCAATTGCGGTGTCAACCATCTGCCGGGAAAAGGCCAGGGGTGACCCCTCCACAATTCCGGTAAACAGGTCCGCATTGGTGAGAACAAGATCGTCCGACTTGGCTTTCATCCGTCCGGTTTCCGGAAATGCCTGCCGAACTACCCGGATAAAGTCGTTGGCTACGTACTTCTGACCGGCTACCTGACCGGAGGACTCCACCTCCTGCTTAACGCTACGGATACCCTTATTGATTGTCGCGTGGCTCTGAACGAACAAATCAATCTCGGATTGAGACAATCCCGTGCGGTCGTCATGGTGCTGCTTCAGCTCCTGCAGCCGGGGTTCAACCAACTCCTCGGCATTGAGGAGTCTTTGCAGCCCCTCTCCCTGCGCGCCAAATAAAGACCAAACATCGGCCAGTTGCTTATCCTGTAAAGCGGATATCTTATTGATTTCAAGGAGCTCGGAAAGGCTTGATTCAAGGCCGGTAACCCTGCTTTGCAGACGAAACTGCGGAGCCCAGAACAACACCAGCAGAAGAAAACTTGCCGCCAGAAGCGGACACAGTAAGAGACAGAATTTTCCCCGGATTCCCAAACGTAATTTCACTGATGCTTGCCTTTTTCCTTGTGCCAACTGTTCTTTCGGACAGGGGGCGTCCCGCGTTTTCTAATTGTTCTCAATTGTTATTGAGCAACTGGGCTTCCAAGCCGGCAGTGGAATAGTTAGAAGTGGGACACTACGGACGTCTCACAAGCTTTGTGTTCTTAATATCTTGTAAAAGCCACTGCGCCTGGGACAACCGCGGAAGGGGTAATGAATCTTTACACGGCAGTGCACCCCGGCAATTCAGATGTTGGGACACCTTTTCAGCTTTTTCTGCTGCGGGCAAGCATGGCGTCCAGGCTCCACGGACCTGCGCCGGCAAACGTGAGGTAAAGGAAGAAGAAGCAGTAGAGAACCGCCGGAATGCCCTGGTTTACCGTTGGAAAGATTGAGGCAGGCGCGTGAAACTGAAAGTAAGCTACCGCCATCTCCCCGGCAAGCACGAATGCCACCGGGCGGGTAAACAGGCCAAGCACGATAGCCAAACCTCCAACTACCTCGAGAATGGCTCCGATGCCAATCTGCGACAGCAGTACGAAGGGCGGCGTGTTCTGCATGGGAGGATAGCCGAACATCTTTGTCGTTCCAGCGGAAAGAAATATCAGTCCCGCCACAATGCGAAAAATGCTGAGGGTTCGTCCAGTCCAGGGTGAATCCGAGGCTTCGAAGATTGACATTGGTGTTGAGTTCCTTGGGAGTTGAGCTTACAGGAGGAACACTATAGCTGATTCTGGTAAAAGGCTGGAATTCGGAAAGAGCAGACAAGGTTAATAGCTCACGAAAAAAAAGCAGCCGCTTTGCCGGCTGCGGCTGCCTCTTAATAGTTCGCTATTTTCAGATCGCCTGTTACAGGCGGCCGGTTAGAGCCAGTATCAGGACAATCAGCAGAACCAGCCCCAATCCGCCGCTCGGGTAATATCCCCATCCCGCGCTATACGGCCACGTTGGCAGGGCGCCAAGCAAAAGCAATACCAATACGATAAGCAGAACGGTTCTCATAGTCTCTCCTTAAGCGCGCACAAATGGCCTTTACTGATTGATTGAGTTGCGCCGCCTTCAGTGAGGAAGAAAACTTCCTCAAGTGAATGAGTCATCCTCACTAACCTGCGGGTTAGATTCCGGAACAGACCTTAAGGATGTTTGGCAACCTGCACTTCTGCCTGGGCTGGCCCGGGTGACTCTTTAAGCTGTTTAATCTCTAAAGCCGCATTAATGAACAGAAGTTCTTATGAGCATTTCCCAGGTGGCATTCCCGCAGCGGGGCGCAGCAACTAAGTCCCCGCCCTTGGCATCGGACGATACGAACTGCAGGCTTGATACGCAGGGGAAAATTGCTATGAAAATGCTTGGACGAATCCGCTCTACTTCAGAAGATGGAAAAGTTGGCTGGGCCCTTCTATGGCTTCTAGGCGTTCCCATCCCAATTTTGCTCATCTTTTTCCTGCTTCGTGGTTGCACTTAGACAAGAGGCGTCGCCAACAGGTTTAGCAGGCGAAAGGCTTTCTTCGGATTTCGACTCACTTCCGATACTGCTGGTCGGTGACGTGCTCCATCCACTCCACCACTTTTCCGTTGAGGCTTTCCTGAATGGCAATATGCGTCATGGCTGTGGCGGGGGTGGCGCCATGCCAATGCTTCTCGCCCGGCTGGAACGAGATGACGTCGCCGGGCCGGATCTCTTCGATAGGCCCGCCCTCACGCTGCGCCCAGCCGCAACCTGAAGTTACGATCAACGTTTGCCCGAGAGGATGTGTATGCCACGCAGTGCGAGCGCCCGGCTCAAAGGTTACCTGTGCACCGCTCGCTCGTGCCGGATCGAGCGACTGAAAAAGCGGATCGATTCGTACAGTTCCCGTAAACCAGTCTGAGGGTCCCTTGGCGGAAGATTGCGAACCGACTCTCTTGATTTCCATGGTTGCTATCCGATTTCGTCTATAGTGCGGACTGCTTCGCAACTCGCCAAGTTTCTGCGCACTTATTTAAATATTTTAAGGTCGAAGGCGTCTGCCATCGCCTGATTGCCGGCGTCATTGGGATGAAGGTGATCGCCGGGATCAAATTCCACCTTGATGCGGGCCGGCCGCTGCGGATCGCGCACTGCGGCGTCAAAGTCCACGACCGCGTCGAAGTTTCCCGTGGCGCGAACCCATGCGTTCACTGCCTGGCGGATTCCTTCGGTGCGCTCCGAAGCCGGAGGGACTCCCTCTTCCGGCATGATTGTTGCGCCCATCACCTTGATGCCGCGTGTGTGGCAGCGCGCAATAATCTGCCGGTAGGCCCCGATCAGTTCCTCCGCGGTGAGTTGGGTGGGTCCCTCGAGACGGGCGCGACCATTAATGTCGTTGATGCCTTCCAGCAGGATCACCCACTTCACCCCCGGACGGGCCAGCACATCGCGGTCGAGGCGTGCCAGGGCGCTCAACCCTGCGCCGTCGCGAAGCACCTGGTTTCCCGAAATTCCCTGATTGACTACGGCAACATGCTGCGTGGCCTTGTTCGCATTCAAACGCTTGGCCAGCAGTGCCGGCCAGGCCCGGTCCGTGTCGCGCGTAGTGGAGAAGCCATCGGTGATGGAGTCTCCAAAAGCAACCACGCTGAACGCGCTGGCGGGCGCGACCACGTCCACGCTCGAAATCCAGGCGTAGGCGAACATGGTGGTTGGCTCAGGCATGGCCGCCGCGCCGGCAACGTTGCCTTTGGAAATGTAAGCCGTGTGCAAACCCAGTATGTGGCTGGTAGGGGGGCCGGTCTCGCGCGGAAGATAAAGGGAGATGGCCAGGTCGGAGAGCGGCGCAAACCCCAAGTCCACTGGGTCGCTTACCGTCAGCACGCCCGGCAGCAAGACGAATGTAGGCGAGCCGCCGACGGTGAGAGTTCGGTCGCTGCCCTCGGCAATTGCCCCGCCTCCCTTGTGAAGAGCGATGTGCGCTGCCCCGATCTCCACCGGCTGCGCCGTCAGCATATGGGAAAATTCCACGCGCACACGCCGCCCGCCCAGGCTGGTATGCACGATCATGCGCACGGTCTGATCAGAAAATGATGGCGGCAGATTGGAGGCCATCGGCCCCCCGCGGCCCTGCGGTGGCGCATTCCCCTGTTGCGCAGGAGGATTGGCTTGCGCTGCCGGTGTATTCGCCTGGGCCGCTGGTACATTTGCTGACTGCGCGGGAGTATTTGCCTGTGTTGGCGCATTCCCCGGCTGGACCGGCGCATTGGTCGCAGCGGAGGCATTTGCCGCAGGGGCAGGACCACGCCCTCCTCTCCCGGGACCGCCGGGCATCAACTGCTGGGCCGTGGCCCACGTCGCTACCCAATGTTCAAACTCACTCTTCGCACTCCGGGCCTGTCCTTGTGCAATCAGCGGCAGCAAGTTCAACGCGAGTACAACAGCGATCCAGCAGTACGACCGGACTATCAATCTGCGCATGCTTTATCTCCGAGACTTGTCTTTAATCTCTTTTGTTGGATTCGTAAGCTTCAGCTTCGCTCTTCTACTTTCATGCAGGACTGAGCTGCCTTCGGAAGTCAGTTGCCACAGCTTTATGCCACAGCAGCTTCGAACACTCCAACAAGTATTTGGTGGCCGCACCATTGCGCGCGCAAGAAGAGGTCGAGTTGCCAATTGAATCAAGAAATAGTTTCTTGTTTCAATAGGTAAATATATTACTCATTGACATAAGAAGGTCGCAATGTGAGAATCCGCGCGCGCATGCCGGCCACTTGTAGCCCGGGCGATGGAAGTTCAAGCAGAACTTGTTGTCGGGAGTGAAGAGCTTCTTTGCGCATTGCATTCGACTCAAGGCCGAATGCGCTTTTTAACGTATTTACCCCTAAATTGAGCCAGGAGGCCGAGATGAGACGCGTCGTAAATTCCTTTGCTGCACGGATATTCCTGACGTTAATGATTGTGATGCTGGTCGTGCCGGCATTCGCACAAGTTTCACAGTTCACCGAGGACAATTATTTCAGGAGAGCCCTTGATCCGTTCTGGCGCACAAGTCAAGTGCGCGGCGAATCCGTCTTGTTCTTAAAAACAAACGATGGCAAGCCGCACAATCCAACAAACTGGCCACATGCCAGGCTGCTGTTCAATCCCCACAGGGTAATCAGCGTAACCAGCTCGGATCACACCATTACCTACCAGCTTGGATTGGACTATCTCGTGGACGAGCAAACCGGCACAATGTATCTGACACCCTGGAGCCGGATTCCGTTCAAGACGCTGAACCAGCTATACCCACTGCTTACGGCGGGGGATGCGACGAATCCCGTCATCTCAAAGACTGGCGACCTCACCCGCGGAGTCCTGTTTGGGGAAAATGGGCTTTATCAATCTCTACAGGTCGAAGTTAACTACACCCTCAGGCCGGGGCAGTGGAATGGCTACATCCCACAGTATGCCGGCACCCTCTTGCCCAAAACGCTTGCCAAGCTGCAGGCAGGGCAACAGATCAAAATTTTCCTGATCGGTGACAGCATCTCGCAGGGTTACAGTGCATCGAAGTGGGAGGTTACCACCCCTTTTCAGCCTCCTTACGGAGAGCTGGTAGCGGGAGCATTACAGACTGCTTACCATGGGTCACTTCCCGTGGTGGGCCAATTCCGCAATTTTGCGGTCGCCACCTGGCCGGCTGGCTTAGGATTACAGCAAACCCAAACCCTGCATACCGGCCTCGATCAACCCGACCTGGTGCTTATTGCTTTCGGCGCGAACGACGCGTTTGCCCAGGACCCAGCGACGTATAAGGCAAACATTCAAGGAATCATCAATGCGGTCCGTGCGGATTCGCCAAATACGGAGTTCATCCTGATCTCTTCCTTGATCGCCAACAAAGAATGGACCCTGGTCGTTCCTGGGCGCATTCTCCCGTTCCCGGTGGAGCAATTCCCACTGCTGCGCGACGCTCTCGCGCAATTGACGGGGCCGGGCGTAGCTCTGGCTGACGTTACGGCTGTATGGCAAAAGCTGCTGGAACGCAAGCAGTTTGCCGACCTGACCGGCAATGGCGTCAATCATCCGAACGACTTTGCACACATGGTGTACGCGCAAACCGTCCTTGGCTTGCTGGTAGGAGGCCCGACAGCCCATGTTGGCAACTGGGCCCAGACGTCGCGCTCACAAACCTATCAGTTGAATGGCACTGCCTCACTGCCTGGACCGAATGGCCCAATCACTTCGTACCTCTGGCAGATGACGCCAACCAGCCATCCGGCCACGATTAGCCGAGCTGATACCGCAACTCCTAAGATCACCTTCGGCGCCGGGCCAGGAACCTATTTCCTCACCCTGACCGTCACCGACGCACAGGGAGTCAAGAACACTGCGCCGCTCACTTTGTCGTACATCGGCGACTAATTGCCACGGCGGAAACAAGGAGAGCGAAACTGCTCTCCTTGTTTCTTGCCGTTATCTCCTCACAAAGCCCGACGTCACGAAGCCGCGCCGCACAACGAGATGAATCTCGGAATGGGTGGGTGGATCCGGAACTGAATGTACCGCCAACCGAAAGGTTCGGCGGTTTTTTATCGTGTCGCGACACTCAGGCTGCAATGCGCCTCTCGCGGCGGAGCGTGCTTGAGGCATTGAGATTGGCGTCATCGTAAACGCCCACGCCGAGGCGGTTCACCAGTTCGCCGCCCAGCCAGCCGGTGACGAATGCAAGGGCGCCACCGACGGCTGCAAGTCCGATTGCCGCTGGTGATGGCTTCCTGGGATTGCCTCTGCGCAACAGCCAACTGGCGGCGTAAAGTCCCGTGACAGCGACGTTGCCGATACCGTGCATCAGGCCGACACGCCGGGCGCGCGTGTTGTCCGGGATTGCGAGGAAGTCAATCAGGCCAGGCACGGCGGCGGTGAGCCCGCTGACCACTCCAGCTCCCATCATGTAATGGCCGACTTCCGCCCACTTGCTATTTTTGGCGGCCGCAGCAATCGCATCAAAGACGTTCGAAGTTGCCAGCAGCCCGAGCGGAAAGACGATCAATATCTGGTGGAGTGGATGTCCGAGAACCTTTACCTGGCTTTCCATATGGATTCCTCGCTATGGCAGATGGCTGCCAGAGGACGCGAGTTGCCGTAGGCGCCATGAAAGAATCGCCGACTCTCTACAAGTGCTTGAGAAGAGTGGCGGGGACGACGGGACTCGAACCCGCGGCCTCTGCCGTGACAGGGCAGCGTTCTAACCAACTGAACTACGTCCCCAGGCCGGACTGCTGAAATTACTGCATTTCAGCAGGATAACGTGGTTGATTGCGGTTGCCGGTCTCGTGCATCCAGCCACAATCTGATCAGAAAATCAGATGCTGATGGCAAGAAACCGTCCAGTACATTGTAACAGAATGGATCAGGTTCCCTGCCGCTGCATGCTGGCAATGGCGCAAAGTTCTCCATTCTTCATGCGACATCTGCACGGGACACACACACAAGACACTGCGGTCCGCGCTGGCAGAGCCGCTGGCACGTGTGCTATTTTCATGCCCTCTTTCTCCGCTTTAGATTAGTGGAAGTGACAGGAGAGCAGCATGGCCATCATCGAAACCAAGAGCACGGTTGAGGTCAGAGGCAATCTGGATGCCGTAGTGCGCGAGCATTCCTTTCCCGACGTGCATGTCGGCCCGGACGACGTCGAATCTCCCTGGGTGCCCTTCAAGGAAAATGTCTTCATCCGGCACCTGAGCTTTGATGTCCGCCATAACATCTACGCCAATCTTCTGTGGCTGAAAAAGGGCGGCTCGCTGGGTAAGCACCGCCACCGCGGCAAGGTCTTCGCCTGCACGCTCGAGGGCGACTGGCGCTACCTGGAATACGACTGGGTAGCGCGCCCCGGCAGCTATGTGCAGGAAAGTCCGGGAACAATCCACACGCTGGTCTCCGACAATCCCGAGGGCATGAAGACCTTTTTCCTGCTTTACGGCGCCATTGACTTTTTTGATGAGAATGAAAAGCTGCTGGAGACGCTGGACGTCTTCTGGTTCATTGACCACTATCTCAGTCACTGCCGCAAGCACGGCATTCCGGTAAACCAGAAGCTATTTGTGTAAGTCGTGCAGGAAATGGCCTGTGCCACCGTAAATGGCATACGCTTTTGGACAGAGCGTGAAACTGAATCATGGTGGGCAGTGCAGGACTCGAACCTGCGGCCTTCTCCTTGTAAGGGAGACGCTCTAACCAACTGAGCTAACCGCCCCTGATGAACTCCTGCAGAATCCCAAATTCAAACAATTCAGCGCAACTTTGGGAAAAATTGCGGGAAAAATTCGACTTAGCATCCGGAAAACAACGCTTAGGCAGTATATGCGGGGCTGGAAAAGCGGGTCAAACGCCCTCCGCTTTTCAAGGTGCAACGTGCGTATCGCGGGCCAGATGTTAGTTCTTGAATATTGATGCAATCGTAAACTGTCCTTGCATATCCGCAATATTTTCACTTCTGAAAGGCATCTTTTTCAGGCCGGGGGGAAACCAACAGGGGAGCGCCTACCGCGCGCGGCGGAAGTTGCTTCGCGTGGTCTACCTTTCTTTCTGCTTTGCGGGCGCCGCAGGCATAATAAACATGCAATCGGGTGAGCGTAAGCATGAAAGCTATTCTGTTCGTGGATGACCATGAAGTTCTGGCCCGCCTGAGCTGCGGGATTCTGGAGACCCAGGGCTACCGCGCCGAATACGCCTACAGTGCGGACGAAGCCCTGCGCAAGTTTGACCGCGAGCGCTTTGACCTGGTTGTTACCGATCTCCGCATGGAGGGGATGGACGGCCTGGAGCTGGCGCGCCAGGTGCACGCTCGCGACCCGCGCATTCCCGTCATTATTGTCACCGGATTCGGCCCCGTGGATGCGGGCAGCGACGTCAAAGCCTGCCTCTCCAAAACCGAGCTCTTCCCCGACCTGCTGGAAAAGATCAAGCTTTACCTGGACGAAGACACCCCCGAACGTACTCCTGCTGAAACTGCCCGGGTTTAGTAAATTCCTGGGAGAACGCAGCGGCTGCGTCTTTCACCCCTATTTCCGGAAGAAAGCGCCTTGGCTCGTCTATCCTGACTCTTCCGATTCACTCCTTGGGCTTAATACAAATTTCATGGTCAACAGTGACGCCAAACTTTCTGCATCGGAGGCGCGGCTGAAACATCGGAATACAGGGTCGAAAGCGGAGCCAAGATGAAGATCGGCATTACCTGCTATCCCACCTACGGCGGCAGCGGCGTGGTGGCTACGGAGCTGGGCATTGAGCTGGCACAGCGCGGCCACGAGGTGCACTTCATCAGCTACTCGCAGCCCTTCCGGCTGCAATCTCCGCAGCCCAACATCCTCTACCACGAGGTCGAGGTCTCGCACTATCCGGTGTTTGAGTTTCCTCCCTACGACCTGGCGCTGGCTACGCGCATGGCAGAAGTGGCGGAAATTTACAAGCTTGATCTGCTGCACGTTCACTATGCCATCCCGCACTCGGTCAGCGCTTATCTGGCGCGGCAGATGCTGGCCGCCACGGGCCGCCGCAAGCTGCCGTTTGTAACCACCCTGCATGGCACCGACATCACCCTGGTCGGCCTGGACCGCTCCTATCTCCCTATTACCCGCTTTTCCATAGAAGAGAGTGACGGCGTTACCGCCATCTCGGAGCACCTGCGCGAGCACACCTTGAAGGAGTTTGGGACGCGCAATGCCATCCGCGTAATCCATAATTTCGTCAACTGCGACGTTTACCGCCGCGACGCCGGCTGGCAGGAGCGCCGCCGCGAATTTGCCGCGAAAGACGAGCGCCTGCTGGTGCACCTCTCTAACTTCCGCCCGGTGAAGCGCATTACGGATGTCATTGAAATCTTTGACCGCGTGCACAAGCGTATGCCCGCGCGCCTGCTCCTGATCGGTGACGGCCCGGAGCGCTCGCGCGCCGAGCGCCTGGCCATGGAAAAAGGTATCCACGAGCGCGTGGTTTTTCTCGGCAAGCAGGACCGTGTGCATGAAATCCTAACCGTAGCGGACGTGCTGCTGATGCCTAGTGAGATGGAATCCTTTGGCCTGGCGGCGCTGGAGGCCATGGCCTGCGAAGTGGTGCCCGTGGCCACTCAGGTAGGCGGGGTCGGCGAGGTGGTTCAGCACGGGGTTACGGGATATCTGGCGCCGGTGGGAGATACCGATGCTATGGCCGGATATGCAGTCGAAGTCCTCTCGAATGCAGAACGTCTGCAGGCGATGGCCCGCGCTGGACGCAACGCTGCCCAGGAACGCTTCTCCACCCCGCGCATTATTCCACTCTACGAAGACTACTACCGCGAGGTGGTGGAGCGCGCCTCGTGATAGTTGTACATCTCATCGCCGCCAAGCCCGCCGCGAACTACCGGCAGGCTTAGTCGCACCAGCGTCCCTCCGGCGGAGCCTTCCAGAATCACCAGCCGCGCCGCCTCTCCATACAGCACCTTGAGACGCTCGGCGACGTTGGCAATGCCGATGCCGCTGCCGCCCATGCCGGTAGGCCGCTCCAGAAAACTGGCCGCGCCCATGCCGACGCCGTCATCTTCCACTTCCACCGTCAGGCTGCCATCCTGCAGCCGGCTGCGCAGATGAATGTTGCCGCCCTCGATCTTCGGCGCCAGCCCGTGCTTTACTGAGTTCTCCACCAGCGGTTGCAGCAGCATGCTGGGCACCATCACATCGAGAGAAACCGGTTCCAGATCTTTGCTTACGCGCAGCTTGTCGCGGCCGAAGCGCACCACCTCAATATCCAGATAATCGTCAATAAAGCGGATTTCCTCCCGCAACTGCACAAAGGCCTCGCTGTGCCGCAGCAGCCGCCGCAGGATGTTCGCCAGCTTTACGATCAGCTCGCGGGCGGTATCCGGATCGAAACGCACCAGCGAGGAGACCGAATTCAGCGTATTGAACAGAAAATGGGGATTGATCTGGCTCTGCAACGCTTCCATACGCGCCTGCAGGAGCAGCCGCTGCTGTTCTTCCAGCTTCATCTCCATGCGGGTGTTGTTCCATATCTTCAGCGGCGTGGCTACCGCCATCATGGTACCCGCATAGATGGCCACCAACATGGCCCAGTGGTCACTGTCAAAAGCAAATATCTGCCCGGGGAAGGTGCGGTGCAGCAAGGTCTGCAGGAAACGCAGCGCCAGAATGACCACGAACAGAGAGATTTGCCAGTCCAGCTTCGGCCGTGGAATATTGCGGCGCAGCCAGCGGTAGAGGCTTAAATCAATGAAGGGGGAAAATGACCATATCTCCTCGCGGTCGCCGGCCAGTTCGCGCAGCACCCCCGCCATCAAGCCGGCGAGCATGTGAAAGGGCAGCGTCAGAAACTCTCCCTGGGCCATTGCCGGCAGCCCCAGCAATGCGCCGCCAATCACCCCCGGCAGCGGCCCTGCCATCACTCCCAGCAGCACTGCCGCCTCAAAGCCAAGGTCCGCGGCCAGAAAGTTGGGGGTCACCAGCCGCACCACCACTCCCATGGCGAAGGGCGAGCCGATAAAGAGCACCAACTGAAGCTTTTCCGTCAGGCTGCGCTGTTCGTTGAACAGCAATTGCTTGAATTTTCGGGAGCGCACCAGCACGGCGGCTACGGCGGCGGCTACGCCGAGCTTGACCAGCAGGTTGATGAGGATCAGTCGGTCCATCGGAATTACGAGTTCAAATGAGCCCGCCGAACGGGCGGATTACGTGTCCACCGCGCCTGGAATGCTCGTACTCTAGCATGTTGCCGCGCCGCATACTCGCGGCGCTTCAGGACGCACCTCCTCGTATCTCAACTCCTGGAACTCTGGATTGCTATCGAAGTTGGTGCTAGAATTGGGCCATTCAAGCGGATTTTCTTTATGGGGACCAGCGGCCAGCGTTCGCGGCCAGCCCATCTCGACGCCCTGGACCCAGAGCTTCTGGCAACACTCGTTCAGGCCTCCGTCGCATTAATCTCCTCTGCCGACTTAAAAGCGGCTCTCGACCACGTCCTTGATCTGGCAGTGGCGCTTCTCCCTGCGGACGCCTATGGTGTCTGGCGCTATTTTGCCGTCCCCGAGGCATGGAAGCTGGCTGCCGCGCGCAACCTTTCGGCGGAGTATATGGCGCAGGCATTCATCTTCTCTCCTGCCTCGGATATGCCTTCTGCGCCGGTAGCAATTCCCGACATTAGTATTTCGGAGGAGTGCAAACCCCGCCTGGAGATCTATCGCAAGGAAGGCATTGCCGCCATGCTCAGGATTCCCATGATGCTGTATGGCGAAGATGTGGGCTTAATGGTTTTTTATTATCGCCGTCCCCACCAGTTTTCCGAGTGGGAGATTGGGACTGCTGAGCATGTGACCCGCATGGCTGCCGCCGCCCTGCAAGTGGCGGAGCGCAACCTGGAGCAGCAGCGCCTGCGCGCGGAGGCAGAACTGGCGCTCTCCGCCGCGAATGCATGGTCCTGGGAAATTGATCCCCAAACCGGCGCAATGCAGCGCTCGCAGGACGTCGCCTGGGCGTATGGGGTTTCCTCGAGGTCCATTGGGACCGTTCCCGGGGCGCTGCAGAATATCCATCCCGACGATCGCGAGCGCGTGCTGGAGGCATTGGCTCATCTGCAGCCTCACCTTGACAACCACATGGAATACCGGGTCTGCCTCCCAGATGGAAGTCAACGCTGGCTATGGTCCCGCGGCCGTGTTATGCCTCAGACTGATGGCTCCCTTCGCATCGTGGGCGTTTCCATGGACATCACCGAGAGAAAACGCGCTGAGGAGGCAATGCGAACAGCCGAGCAGCTGGCAATGCTGGGACGGATGGCGGCTACCGTCGCCCATGAAATCAATAATCCTCTGGAGGCTGTGACGAACCTGATTTATCTGGCCACGGACGATACCGCTCTGAGCCCGCAGACGCGCGAGCTCCTCTCCCACGCTGAAGGAGAGCTGAACCGCGTGGGCCAGATCGCGCGCCAGACGCTGGGGTTTTATCGGGAGTCCACCGCACCCGCCCCGCTGCGTCTCGCTGAGGTCCTGGAGGAGTTGCTGCGGACATTCGAAAAGAAGATCGCCTCCAAAAATCTCAGTCTGGAACGTCGCTATCGCGTTCCCGGCTTAATGGAGGGTCGCAGAGGGGAGATCCGCCAGGTGCTTGGAAACCTGCTCGCGAATGCCATTGACGCTTCTCCCCAGGACGCCACCATCACGCTTGCCCTCCACGCCGTCCGCCATCCCAAAACCCAGGTGCCGGGCCTGCGCATTCTGATTGCAGACCAGGGAGCTGGGGTGCCAGCGCAGCACCGGCGGCGCATCTTTGAACCCTTCTTTACTACCAAGCAGCATGTAGGAACCGGCCTGGGCCTGTGGGTCTCCCGCCAGATTGCCGCCGGGCATGGCGGTGGAATTTCCTTTCGCAATCTCCCCGGCAAAGGCCGAGGCGCAGTCTTCTCGCTATTCCTGCCGGACAGATTTGTGGGTCCTTTGCGGTCAACAACAGGAGATCGGCAGGTAGCTGCCTCTTAGTAGGGCTGGATGATTCCGCCCAGTGACCGCCCGGCCGGCTGGCCTGTTTCCCTGCCCGCCTCCGAAGGTAAGCTCGCAGGCTTTGCTCTTCCCACCCGCTTCTGCGCTATTACCAGTCCGCGCGGGGTAGGCAGCAGCACAACGGAGATGAGACCCTCCTGCTCCAGCTTCAAGGCAGCCTCGCGCACCAGCTTCAGGTGGGAGCTGGCATCGTGCATCAGGATCACGCCATTGCCACTGACCTGAGGTAGAAAGTGCCGTACCTCCTGCTCGCGGATGGACATGTCGCTGTCGCTGAAGAGCAGGTCAATCGTGCCTTCTACCTTCAACTCCAGGCTCGACTGCTGCCGCAGGTCGATCCACTCGCCCAGCCCCGAGCCGTCAATCTTTGCCTTAGCCTTGGAGAAGATCAGCGGATCTAACTCGCAGCTAACTACCTTGCCGAAGCCGTTGTGCTTGAGGGCCTCCGCAATCCACAGCGTGCTTACTCCGAGAAAGGTTCCGGTTTCCACCACCAGCATCGGCTTAATGGTAGTAACCAGCGTGCGCAAAAATTCCAGTACTTCTAACTCGGCCGTCATGGAGTCGTACATGCTCCAGCGCTCGGGGTGGGGACACTCCGGCGTAGGCCGGTGGTATTCCGACTGCAAGCCCTCGCCTCTGCGCTCGATCTCGCGCAGGACCTTGTGCTCCTGCTTTTCTTTTTTCCCAAAGAGGTGCTTCAGTTTCACGCCGCAGATCCCTTCCCGTCGCTGAAGTGCTCCAGCGCAGTATACGGGAGAAGGAATTATGTCTGGATATTGCGGAAGTGGTGCTTAGGTTTTAGCAGGAGCGGGACGCATAACAGGGGCTGACTTCGCTTGCTCCCTGGATGACACCGCATCAAGGATGCTCCGCATCCGCGCCAGATAAACGTTGAATGCCTCTCGCCCTTCTGCAGTCAGGCGTAACAGCGTCCTCGGCTTCTTCTCGACAAATTGCTTCAGCACCTCGACGTACCTCGCTGCCTCCAGCTTGCTGAGATGGGAGGACAAATTTCCCTGAGTCAATCCTGTCTGCTGCATAAGAAACAGAAAATCTGCCGACTCGATCACATAGAGATGGCTCAGCACCATCAGCCTCGCGGGCTCGTGGATCACGCGGTCAATATCGAAGGCACCTTCGCGATTGGGTGACGACTCAGCCATGGAGTGCCTGCTCCTTTCCCTGCCCCGGGTAACGGCGCAGGAACATGGCCAGGACCACTAACCCAGAAATGATTGCGGCGGCCCCGGAAACCACCAATACCCATTCTCCGCGTGCTTCAACCGCGAGCAATATAGCGGTGCTGAGCAGGACTACCGCCGCATAGATAAGCAGTCGCTTCAGTTCAAACACATAGCCGGCGATCGCAAGGGGAATAGCCAACAATACGGCTGCCTTCCACCTGCCGGGAATCTGGAGCAAGCCCTGGCGCAGCGCCTCCGGCCCCAAAAATTTAGGTAACAACAACACCGCCAGCAAACCGGCAACGCTAATTGCCAGAATACATCCTGCACGTTTCATCCTGCTTTTTCGCGCGGGGTTCCATTGCACATAGCCGACTCTCGGCTCAGTTATTCTCTTCCGCAGATATCTCCAGACGGGCATTGAGAAGGCAATTAATAAATATCCCGGGATCAAGCGCCGGTGGGTAATTCCGCTTACGCCCATGAGGAGAAAGACAGCACCCAACAACAGGTCCCACAGCCCATCATCAACTACAGCGCGATAAGTCTGGCCTTCCAGTTCGCTTAGCCTATGTGTGTCCATAATTGTCTTCCTCCCGAAATTTCCGGCTTCCGCCGTAATTCGGAAAGAAAGTATCACAGTTTAGTTTGCGTTGCAAACCTAAATGCTACACCAAGGAGAAAAGCCAAAATTGGTGTTTAGCGCTTACCGGCTTGTCCGGTTCGGCGAAGAGCCGGATCGCTCAGACTCCGACAGCTCTTCAGCAGAGGCGCGGACCGCAAAGCCCGCGGGAAGGATGAGCACTTGCGGCAGGTTTCCGCCGGGGCGGCGATACTTCTGCACCTGCTTCAACGATTCAATCTTCAGCACCCGCCGCAGAAATCCGGCGCCGGGAATATCACGGAACTGAAAGCCCGCAGACGGACGAAATTGCCGCTGGGTCGCAACAATGAGCTGGTTTTCGCTGGAGAACTCCTGTTTCAAGCTCGGATCCAGTACAACCCCCCAATAAACATCCCACTCCACAGCACCGCCGCCGGTTGGAATTTCGTTGATGATTTCCGTGTGATCGTAATCTTCGAAGCCGGAAATATGGTGCTGGCGGCCGGGCGCTATCAAGTAAAGGTTTCTCTTTCTCGACTCCAGTGGCGTGGGATTGGAGATGCGTTCGCCGAACAACCAGGGTCCAACTTCAAGGCCGCCCTTGCGCGGCAGGGTGGCGATACGAAAGGCAACCGTCCGGCCCTCAAAGTAGACGGTATCCACAACCCGCTGGTTATGCTTCTGCGCTGTATAGGCATAGGCGCCCAGTAGCGTCGCCGCCAGTACCCCTCCCGCGATCGTTCGTTGGACTGTGAAGCGCAGGCAAGCCCCCGGATTCCAATAGTATAGAGGCCTGAACTACATTTCGGATGGTCACCAAGGTCGCTGCCTGGCGGAGCCAGCACGCCGGCAGCTGAAAACCCGGCTATTTTCGCAATTCTTCTCCCCTCAGCTAGAATGCGGTGCCGCAAAGACAGCGATGGAGGCAACCCAAATGCCCGACTACGATAGCTTTCTGAACAAGCTGATCGCCAAAAGCGAGGAGGGACGGATTCCCTGGAAGCCGGCGTATGACTCCGACGCTTTTCTGGCCTCCATTGAGAATGAGTTTACCGTCATCATCCTTAAGGGCGCGAAGCAGACATACACTCTGCAGATGAGAGACCAGCAGGACCACAAGCTCATCAACCTGACGGCGGAGAACCGAAAATCCTGGGAACCGGGCTACGAAGAATCCGACGAATGTTTTGACCGCCTTCGGCGCCTCTACGAAGCCGCGGGCATTGTCGCCCTGGACGTTCAGAACAAACTCACACGGGCTGAATCGCTGCTGGATCGCTTAGAAAAATAACCACCAAGATCACAAAGAAACACGAAGGAAAGAGATCATCACTTACCTTCGTGAACTTTGTGTCCTTGGTGGTCAACTGTTTTTCCCTTTGCTATCCTTTTCGTTCTCAAGGAGCTCAATGAACATCAGCCTGGAAGGTCGCGTTGCGGTCGTCTTCGGAGTTGCCAACAAGCGCAGCATCGCCTGGGGTATCGCTCAGCGGTTGCAGCAGGCGGGAGCGCAGCTGGTCATTACCTACCAGAACGAACGCCTGGCAGCCGAAGCAGCCGATCTGGTCGCGGAGCTGCCCAACGCCCGCGCCCTGCAGTGTGATGTGAGCAATGACGCGGAAATTGACCGTCTCTTCGCCCAGCTTGCGGAAAACAATGGCAAGCTGCACACGCTGGTGCACTCCGTGGCCTTCGCCCCCGCGGAGGAGTTGCACCGCGAGTTCCTGCTTACCTCGCGCGAAGGTTTTCGCATCGCCCACGACGTCAGCGTGTATTCATTGATCGCGCTCGCCCGCGCCGCCGCTCCGCTTATGAGTGATGGCGGCAGCATCATGACTCTTACTTATTACGGCGCGGAGAAAGTCGTCCCCAACTACAACGTAATGGGAGTGGCTAAAGCTGCGCTGGAGGCCAGCGTCCGCTACCTGGCCAATGATATGGGGCCGCGCAAGGTGCGCGTGAACGCCATCTCCGCCGGCCCAATCAAGACCCTGGCTGCGCGTGGCATCTCCGGCCTGGGCGACATGCTAAAGGCCCATGCCAATCGCTCGCCCCTGAAGCGCAACGTGCAGGTCAGCGAAGTGGCAGACACCGCATTATGGCTGGCTTCTGACTTGAGCACAGGAGTAACGGGAGAAGTGGTCTACGTGGACTGCGGATACAACATCATGGGATTTTGAATTTCAAATTTAAGATTTGCAAATAACTCTGACTATACGAGCATCTTCCCCCGCTCTCTCAATCGCGATCTCTACGTCTCTTCCCTGCTCAAACTGCGGGAACTTCTCTCCCCACTCAATCAACAACAGATTATTGTCTCCGTAAAGTTCGTCGAGACCCAGGGTCTCCAGCTCGCGCTGGGTATCAATGCGGTAGAGATCAATGTGGAAGATGTTTGCCTGCGGCCCGCGATATTCGTGGATCAGCGTAAAAGTGGGGCTGGTCACATCCTCCTGCGAGGCGCAACCCAGCGCTTCCGCGATTCCCTTCACCAGCGTGGTCTTGCCCGCGCCCAGCTCACCACGAAGCAGCACAAGACATGGTGGCTTCAACTCAGCTGCCAGTTGGCGTCCCAGCGTGATGGTTTCTTCGGGGGAGTGGGTAGCGTATTCCCGGGTGGTCTGCGTCATGCTCAGGAATTCTACGGGTTGATCGCAACTTCCGTTCTTCCCGACTGTGCGCGGGCGAGGTGGAAAGCCTCCGGCAGCGCGGAAAGCAAATCCGTGGCAACCAGCGAGTGCTCTCCCATTCTCTCCCGGGCCAAATCGCCAGCCAGCCCGTGCAGATAAACTGCGGCTGCCACTGCCTGGGGCAGCTGCTGCGGATGCTGCGCGATCATGCCCGCAATCATGCCGGTCAGAATGTCGCCGGTGCCACCCGTTGCCATACCGGGATTGCCGGTAGTATTGATCCAGACCGTGCCATCCGGATGCGCGATAAGCGTGCGGTGCATCTTCAACACCAGCACCAACTCGTGTTGCTGCGCAAACTTCCGTGCCAGCTCAACCGGACGCGCCAGAACCTCGGTGGTGTTGATGCCTGCGAGGCGCGCCATCTCCCCGGGATGTGGCGTCAGTACCAGCGGACGCCGCTTGCCGCTCAACCTTTCTGCGCAGCCTTCAAAGGCATTGAGTCCGTCAGCATCCACCACTACCGGACAAGGAATGCGCTCCACGCTGCTGCGGACAAACTGCACCGTATCGGGGTGGCCCGAAATTCCCGGCCCCAGCGCGACTACGGTTTTGCCCTTTACCAGTCCATCCAGCCTGCCATAGTCCCATGCCTCCATGGCAATGCTGCCGGCGCCGGTCTCCGCCAGCGGCTCCGTCATCAGCTCAGGCATGTAAGCAGCTACTAGTGGCAGCACAGAGCGCGCCGTGGCCACGGTGCTTAAACCTGCGCCTGAGCGCAATGCCGCCGCCCCCGCCATGGCAGCCGCGCCCGACTTCCCTACCGAACCGCCAATCACCAGCGCGTGCCCAAAGCTTCCCTTATGAGAATCCGGCGGGCGCGGGCCCAGTAAGGAAGAAATATCGCGGGCCGTAATGGCTTCTAACTTCAACTCGGAAAGGATCGCTTCCGACGGCGAACCGATTGACGCCACCACGGTGGGTCCCGATGTCAGCTGAGCAAAGAGGTGCGCCGGACGTGGCGCAGTAAATGTAATTACAGCATCGGCGCGGCACTTCAGAAGAGTGGCACTGGAAAAATAGGAATCAGCTTCTGAACCGGAAGGAACGTCCACTGCGATCACCGGCGCCGAAGCGGCATTGATGCCCTCAATGGCCGCGCCATACAGGCCTGAAACCGGCGGGCGAAACCCGGAGCCCAGAATTGCATCTACAATCAGCTCCGCATCCAGGCTTTTCACCGCTTCCGTCTGCATCTGCTCTTCGGAGCTGACCTTCACCACCGGGATCGGCAGCCGTTTGAGCATCTCGGCGGCATCGCCGCTCACCTCGGCAGGGTCAGCAAGTAGCAGCACCACCACCTTCCGCCCCGCCTGGTGCAGCTTGCGAGCGGCAACCATGCCGTCGCCGCCATTATTGCCTTTGCCGCAAACCACCGTGATGCGCTCGGCTTCATATTGCGCAAGCGCAAACTCCGCTACCGCCGCCCCTGCATTCTCCATCAGCGCGAGCGAAGGAACGCCAAAACGCTCGCTGGTAGCGCGATCGCACGCACGCATTTCGGCCGAGGTAAGAACCCTCATGGAATTCAGGCCGCTTTAGCGGGCCGAAGACTGCACACTGCCCTGGCGGTTGAAAAATCTGGTAAAAAATTCCAGTCTGGCCGGCGCAGCGATGGGCCGCGGCCCCATCCTGTCGCCGAGCTCCATTGTGTTCTTACTTTGCTCCTGGAATGCCGGCCACCTGGAGAGGCCCTTACCGTTAGGGCTGCCGGTGGTAATAAAGTTCACCCAGTAGGAGGACATCCTATCCGCTGTCCGCCGGTCCGCCGCTTGCCAAGGACGCTTCAGCAGGTCCAGGTTATTGAAGACGTAGGGGACTTCGGAGGTGTGAAAGACGGCAAACTCGGGATGTTCCGGCCACGGAATGGCGTGATTGAAGTAATAGGTATAAGCACTGGTCTTGCTGATCTTCGCCCGTGTTGCCGCCCAGAGGTAAATGGAAGCCAGTAATTGCTCACGTCCTCTGCTCTTTTCCGACTCACCCGCCTGCACCTCCGTGTCTGCCGGATAAAGCTTCAGAAACTCCTCCGCCATTTCACCGTAGCTCTCCTGCGCCTGCTTCCGGAAGCTATTCGGGGTGGCTTTTCCATAAGAAGTGGACGAGCTGCCTTCATCCGCATTCAAACCGCTGATGGTTGGCACATCATTCTGCGCTGCCGCGCCAAAGGCTTCCATCATGCCTTCAGGAAGAAGCCAGCCGTCCGCGACCGGCGCAAAGCGTATGCTGGCATTGCCGACGAACTCTTTCGCGGGCAGTGCGCGCAGCTGCGAAAGCGAGCTTGCTCTCCGGGATTCGGCATATTTCACGCCATTCGCTTCGGCCTCGGTCAGGGCACCGGGCGTTCGCACGATGCCTCCACTTTCCATAATGGCGCGATGGAACAGGCCGCCGGCCAGCGGCGATGCAATCATCACCCGCACCGAAGCGGCCCCGGCAGACTGTCCGGCGATGGTCACTCGGCGGGGATCGCCTCCGAAAGCGGCGATATTTCTCTGCACCCATTTGAGTGCGGCAATCTGATCGAGCAATCCATAATTTCCGGAAGAATGATGTTCGGACTCACGCGTCAGCTCCGGATGCGCCAGAAAGCCCAGCGCGCCGACGCGATAGTTGATGGTGACCACCACCACGCCTTTTCTTGCCAGCTGCGCTCCGTTGTAGAGCAGCACCGAGCCGGAGCCTTCGACGAAACCGCCTCCATGGATATAAACCAGCACCGGCCGCCGCTCGCCGGCCGCTTTGGCTGCAGTCCATACATTCAGATACAGGCAATCTTCACTGACGCCATCGCCCTCAGGAATCATGAACTCCGCTGTCCAGGGCAGGCGGATGCCGACCTCCTGCATGCAGTTGGCGGAAAAACGATCGGCTTTGCGTACGCCTTGCCATTCCGCCCCTGGCTGTGGAGGGCGCCAGCGCAAATTCCCTACCGGCGGAGCGGCAAAGGGAACTCCTTTGAATACCCTAACGTCTCCCGGCTCGGTAACGCCGGCAAGCTCACCCTCATTCACACGCACAGTAGTGTCGCCAGCCGCCAGCGCCGGCAGGCTAAGCATGCTGCAGCAAAGCAATACCAGAATCCTGTTCATTGCATCCTCTTTTAACGTTCCAGGGTTGTTTTCTGCGCCTGCCCGCTGTGCGCCATCCTGGCAACGACGCTATGGTGACGGCTGTAACCAAAATAGATGAGCAGGCCGACGATCAGCCATATAGCCAACCGCAGCCAGTTTTCCGCTGGAAGAGAAAACATCAGCAGGAGACAGCACAGAATGCCAAGAATAGGCACCACGGGACTGAAAGGCGTGCGGAAGGGACGCGGGACATCGGGGTGGGTCTTGCGCATGATCAGAACCCCGGCGCACACAATTACAAACGCCAGCAGCGTGCCAATGTTTACCAGTTCGGCCAGAATGCGCAGCGGAAGCAATGCCGCCAGCAGCGCAACAAAAATGCCTGTCAGGATGGTGGACTTCCAGGGGGTGCGGAAGCGCTCATGCACGGCGCCGAAAAAACCGGTAGGCAGAAGCCCGTCGCGCGCCATGGCCAGGAAAATGCGCGGCTGGCTCAACATCATTACCAGCAGCACGGAGGTGATGCCGGCGATGGCGCCCACTGAAATCAGCAACTGCGCCCAGGGCAGTCCCGCCTGGCGGAAGGCATCGGAAACCGGCGCATCAATGTTGATCTGGTTGTAAGGGACCATGCCGGTGAGCACCCCGGCAACGAGGATATAAAGGACCGTGCATAGCACCAGAGAAACAATCAGCGCGATGGGAACGTCGCGCGATGGGTTGCGCGCCTCCTCCGCGTGCGTGGAAACCGAGTCAAATCCGATATAGGCGAAAAAGACAATGGCAGCGCCCGCCAGCATGCCTACCGGCTCTCCCGCCGGACCGGTTTGTCCGAAGAGCGTCTTGCCAAAAAAGCTCACCCCGGTAAGACCAAATGGTGCGAACGGCGACCAGTTTTCCGTCTTTACATACATCGCTCCCACAGCAATGACAAACAGCACGATGGCAACTTTGAGGATGACGATGGCCGCATTAAAGGTGGCGCTCTCGCGGATACCCTTCACCAGGATGACGGTCACTAACAGTGTAATAAGAATGGCCGGCAGGTCAAACCATGTGCCGGTCGCCACCAGATGACCGCTGACGGGATCGTAATCAAAGGGCGCATTGGTGAAGACATGCGGCAGATGAATATTGAAGAAAACCAGAAAATCCTGGAAGTAGTGGGACCAGCCATGGGCCACCGTGGAAGAGGCGACCGCATATTCAAGAATCAGGTCCCAGCCTATGATCCATGCCAGAAGTTCGCCCAGGGTGGCATAGGCGTAGGTATAAGCGGAGCCAGCTACCGGCACCATGGATGCGAACTCGGCATAACACAATGCCGCAAAGATGCAGGTAACCCCGGCCGCTACGAACGAAAGCATGAGCGCCGGGCCGGTGCGGTCGTGCGCGGCCACGCCCACCAGCACAAAAATGCCGGTGCCGATAATGGCTCCCACTCCCAGGGCCGATAGCTGCACCGGACCAAGGATGCGCCGCAGCCGATTGTCTGTCTTCAGCTCGTCCAGCAGCATCGCCAGGGGCTTCTTTAGAGTTAACTGGCTCAAGTGCGCGACCTCCGAAAAATCATTAAGGAAATTGGGTACTGGGCAATTTAAGTAGTCCGATGCGCCCACACTCTTCGCGACAGGAAGTAAACCGGAATCCCAATTAGCACGATTATCAGCCCCGGCCAGGTGTACTGAGGCTTATATCGCAGCAACACAATATCAATGAATAGCGCCAGCACAATATACATTGCCGGCAGCACGGGATATCCAATGGCCCTGTAGGGACGCGGCGCCTGCGGCTGCGTGCGCCGCAGCACAAACAACCCCACGATGGTGAGCACGTAAAACAGCAGCACGGCGAACATAATGTAGTCCAGAAGCTGACCGTAGCTGCCGGTAAGCGTAAGCAGGCAGGTCCATACCATCTGCACCATCAGGGCAATTGCGGGGGTACGGTAGCGTGGATGCAGGCGGGCTGCGCTGGGCAGGAACAAGCCATCCTTAGCCATGGCGTAATAAACGCGGGCGCCCGCCAGGATAAGGCCATTCACGCAGCCGAACGTTGAAATCATAATGGCCAGCGCCATCAGCGCGGCGCCGCTGGCACCAAACATCACCTCCAGCACCGCCGTGCCGACGCGGTCTTCGGCGGCGTACTGGATGCCACGCGCCAGAGCGGTTGCGCCATGGGGATCTCCCCACAGCGGAAGAACGCTCAGGTAAACGAAGTTGGCCGCTACGTAGAGAGCAATCACAATGCCGGTTCCTAAAGCCAGGGAGAGCGGCAGGTTACGCTGCGGATTCTTGACCTCCCCCGCGGTAAAGGTGACATTGTTCCAGGCGTCGGCAGAGAACAACGATCCCACCTGCGCCACCGCCACCGCCAGCATGGCTCCCAGAATTCCGCCGACTCCGACCTGCGAAAATACAGGAGCGCCGCTGCCCACATTGGCCCAGAAGTTGCCGAAGTTTGCGGCCACAGCCTGGGCATTGCGTCCGATCACCACCCCCAGCACCACCAGTCCGAGCAGCGCCGCCGCCTTGGCAATGGTAAACACGTTCTGTACTAGCGCGCCGGTGCGCACTCCAAAGATATTCACCACCGAAAGCAGTACCACCACCACAATGGCCGCCAGGTTCTGCGTGTTCAACCCTACTTCCATGTTGCCTAAGACCATCGGACCCAAATGGAAGGGTGGAACCTTACCGAAGTAGATAAGCCAGTGGGTAGAAGAAACCGCAGGGACGAAGTGGCCGAGAAATTTACCGAAGGCAACGCCCACGGCGGCGATGGTGCCGGCCTGGATCACCAGAAACAGCGTCCATCCGTAAAGAAAGCCCCAGAGAGGGCCGAGGGACTCGCGCAGGTAAACGTACTGGCCGCCGGCGCGGGGCATCATGGCGGCCAGCTCGCCATAGCAGAGTGCGGCAGTAATAGTAAGCACTCCGGTGACAACCCAGGCCAGAATCAGCAAGGCAGGCGAATTCACCAGCCGGGCGATATCGGCGGAGACAATAAAAATGCCCGACCCGATCATCGAGCCGATTACCAGCGTAGTGGCGCTGGTAAGCCCGAGGCCCTGCACCAGCTCCGAATCCTGCGTGGCTGGGGAACCGGGCAGGGATGCGGATTTTGCGTCTCTGATAGTGCTCACAAGTTATCCCTGAAGGAGCGGCTGCCGGCCACTTTATATCAATTGATTTGTAATTTGAAATTGGCAATTTGGCTGCTGAGAGAGCTACTCATTGAAGTTACAAATTACAAAGTTGCAAGAACTCTTCCACTGCCCTCTTCGGCTCTCTTACCAGGTCCGAGATCACCGCAACCGAATCCGCTCCCGCTTCCAGCGCCTGACGGCAATTGGCGCGGGTAATGCCGCCAATGGCCACCAGCGGCTTGCGCGTCAGCCTCCTCGCCGCGCCTACGCCTTCCAGGCCGAGCACCGGGTCGGGATTGGCTTTGCTGGAGGTGGTAAATACCGGTCCAATGGCGATGTAAGCCGCGTCGGTTGCATCGGCGGCGCGCACCTGCTCGGGATTGTGAGTGGACACGCCAAGCCATCGTTGGGGACCAATGAGAGTGCGCGCTGCCGCGGGAGAAAGGTCTTCCTGGCCTACATGCACGCCATCAAAATCGGCCGCCAGGCAAAGGTCGGCGCGGTCATTCATGATGAAGGTGGCTGCAGCGAAGAGGCGCTTCAGCTCGCGGGCATGCTCCAGCATTTGCCGCGAAGCGCCCTGTTTATTGCGGTATTGCGCCAGTGTGACCCCAGCTCCCACCAGTTCCCGCGCAAAAGAAAAGAATGCGCCATCGTCTGCGAAGCAGGAAGGATCAAGAATGGCGTAGAGCTTTGGTAATTTCAAATTTGGAATTTGTAATTGGAGGGGAAAGCTTTGCAGGCGAAACCACGTTCTTAAATTACAAATTACAGATTTGAAATTGCAAAATCTCCTACACCGCTACCTTTTCTTTTTTATGTTCCTTGTGCTCCACCATAAACCGCTCCATGAACTTGGTGTCGGTGCGGCCGGCGCGGAAGTCAGGATCTGCCAGGATCCTTCTATGCAGCGGAATGCTGGTATGAATGCCCTCTATGATAAACATCTCCAGCGCCCGGGACATGCGCGAGATAGCTTCAGCGCGGTCCTTGCCGCGCACCACGAGCTTGGCAATCAGCGAGTCATAGTACGGTGGAATCACACCTCCCTCGTAGGCGGCGGTGTCCACGCGCACTCCGGTGCCGCCGGGAGGATGAAAGGCCGTAATCGTCCCTGCCGAAGGCGTAAATTTCTCCGGGTGCTCGGCGTTAATGCGGCACTCAATGGCGTGACCGCGGTGAACCACCGGGCCATGCAGGACTTCATTCAATTTTTGTCCCAGCGCCAGCATTACCTGGCTCTTTACCAGGTCCACATCGGTGACCATCTCGGTAACTGGGTGCTCCACCTGGATGCGCGTATTCATCTCGATAAAGTGGAGCGCACCATCCTCATCCATAAGAAACTCGACGGTACCGGCGTTGACATAACCGATCTTTCCCAACGTTTTTGCCAGTAATCCGCCAATTTTTGCCCGCAACTCCGGGGTCACAACGGTGGAAGGCGACTCTTCCAGCAGTTTCTGATGGCGACGCTGGATGGAGCATTCTCGCTCTCCCAGGCTCATAACGTTGCCGTGTGCGTCCGCCAGAATCTGGAACTCAATATGTCGCGGTCGCTCGATAAACTTTTCCATGTAAACGTCGCCGTTGCCGAAAGCCGCCTCCGCCTCCGACCGCGCCGCGTTAAAGAGCCTGGAGAGCTCTTCCAGGGCGCGCACTACGCGCATGCCTCTTCCGCCTCCTCCCGCCGACGCCTTAATAATCACGGGGTAGCCAATGCGGGCCGCCGCTGCCTGAGCCTCTTCCTCGTTGCGTAACACCCCGTCGGAGCCTGGCAGAATCGGCACTCCTGCGGCCTTCATGGCCGCCCGCGCCTTCTCTTTTTCTCCCATCAAACGGGTAATCTCCGGCGGCGGGCCGATGAACTTGATGCCGCTGGTTTCCACCACTTCGGCAAAGTTGGCATTCTCGCTCAGCAGGCCATAGCCGGGATGAATGGCATCCACGTTGGCAATCTCGGCCGCGCTGATGACAGCAGGAATATTGAGGTAACTCTCGTTCAGCTTTGGAGGTCCGATGCAGATGGCCTCATCGGCAAAGCGCACATGTAGCGAATTTCGGTCGGCCTCGCTGTAAATTGCGACCGTGCGGATGCCCAGTTCCTTGCAGGCGCAGATGACCCGCAGTGCGATTTCTCCACGGTTGGCGATGAGTATCTTTTTAAACACGGTGCAGTTCGATTAAGCCCGTTGAAAAGACTGCCAGTGGCTACACCCGGCGTTTCTCACTTCTTCACGCGCACGGAAAACAGCGCCTGGCCATACTCCACCGGCTCGGCGTTCTTTACATGCTGCTGCACGATTTCTCCCGATACCTCGGATTCGATCTCATTCATCAGCTTCATAGCCTCGATAATGCAGAGCACATGGCCGGCTTCCACCGTGTCTCCAGCTTTCACGAATGCCGGCGCTCCCGGCGAAGCCGACTCATAATAAGTGCCCACAATAGGTGAGCGGATAATGTGCAAACCGGGCTCATCGGCAGGGGCAGCCGCTGGGGAAACCCCAGCCGGTGGCTGAGCAGGTACAGCCGCCGCTGCTGAAGCAGAGGCCGGGGCAGCGACAGGCGCCGCAGCCGGGGACAGGACTACCGTTCGCGGTTCTGCAATAACGTGGGTTTCTGCCCCGGCGCGCTTGATGCGCACCTTTACGTCACCGCGTTCCAGCTCAAACTCCGCGATGTCCTTCTCGATTAAAAACTCGATTAGTTCCTTGAGCTCTTTTTGGTTCATGCTGTGTCTGGGGCAGGATCCACCCCAGGGCGCCGTGGGTGGAGCAGGCGCCCATTTGCAGTCATAACTCGATCAATTCCCTGGGAGCAGGCGTAAGAACCCGGCCCCCGGCTGCCGTAACCACTACCATATCTTCAATCCGGACCCCACCCTTGCCCGCAATGTAGACTCCAGGCTCAATGGTGACCACCATGCCTGGTTCAAGCGGCTGTTCCTGCCCGCGTCCCAGGCGCGGCGGCTCGTGAATCTCCAGCCCAACTCCATGGCCGGTAGAATGCGTAAAAAACTGGTCCAGCCCGGCTGACCGCAGGACACTCCGGGCTGCGGCATCCACCGCCCCGGCCGAAACCCCGGGACCCACGGCGGCCACCGCCGCCTCCTGCGCCTGCCATACCGCCTGGTACATGCGCCGCCCGGCCGCTGTGCACCGTCCCATGTGCACGGTGCGCGTCATATCCGAGCAATAACCGTCGAGTGTAACACCGAAATCCAAGATTACGAAGCCGTTAGCGGGAATCCGGGCAGTGGAGGCATGGCCATGCGGCAGAGCCGAGCGTGGCCCCGACGCCACAATCGTGTCAAAGGACATCTCCGACGCTCCCGCCTTGCGGGCAGCATGCTCCAACTCCCCCGCCACCTCTACTTCTCTCACCCCTGGCCGTAATGCGGTCAGAGCTACATCCAGCAGCCGGACACCGAGCCGCGCCGCCGCCTGAATGGCCTTGATCTCGTCCCCTTCCTTTATCATGCGGGCGCTCTCCACCAATCCGCTTGCCTCCCGCAGCCGTGGACCTCCTCCCAACGCCTGGCGCAGTGCGGTGGAGGCCGCCAGCGAAGTGTGTTCCGCTTCCACCCCCAGGTTTCGTAACTTCAGCCGTGCTGCATGCCTGGCGGCGAACCCCGCGGGAGCCTGCCGAGATATCGTCACCCGCGCCCGCTGGACCTCCTGCCTGGCCTGCTCGGTATAGCGACCGTCAGTAAAGAAAGCCGGCCGGCGGGTTCCGGCGGTAAACAACAATAGCGCTCCCGCACTGCCGGTGAAGCCACATAGATAGCGGAGATTTGCAGGATGCGTCACCAGCATGGCGTCCCAACGCCGGCGGCTGATCTCTTTCTCTATCGCCTTCTGGCGGCGAAGATAGTTCATCGCTGGCTCTGACTCCCGCTGGGTTTACCTGCCAAGAAAAACGAGCCGCGGGGTTCCGCGGCTCGGCAAGCTTGCTAGTTAGGATATCAGCTAAGTCTGCACGATCTTCGGAGTAATAAAGAAGATCAGCTCCTGGGTGGAGGTGGACACGCTGCGGCGCTTAAACAGGTTGCCCAGCACCGGCACGCTGCCCAGGAAGGGCACCTGCTCCACCGTAACTGAGTTCTGGGTCTGGATCACGCCGCCAATCACTACTGTTCCACCGTCGGTCACCAGCACCGAGGTAGTCGCCTGCTGAGTGACCAGGGTGGGATTGCCCAGCACCTGGCGGCTGAAGTCGGGCGAGGTATTCTCCACATCCACGTTGAGGAAGATGGTGTTTTCGGCCGTTACCTGAGGCGTAACCTGCAGGCGCAGCGCCGCTTCCACATAGGTGGTGGTGGGAGGACCGCCCAACTGTGCGGCCGTCACTACCGGAATACGTACACCCTGCTTCACCGTTGCGCCGATGTTGTTCTGGGTCACAACGCGCGGGCGAGACAGAATCTTCAACAAGCCGCGGGATTCCGCAGCCGTCAGAATAGCGTCAATACGGTAGTTGGCCGTGCCATTGGTAAAGCCCAGGCTGGTGGTGGGGCTGTTGGCCGGCAGGTTAGTAAACAGCGGAATCTGCGAGATGCTCCCTGCGGCCCCAATGAATTGCTGACCGGGAATTGAGAAATTGATGGGGCTGTTAGCGGAGTTAATGCCGCCCACAGCGCTTGGACCGTTGCCCCAGCCGAAGCCCAGTTGAGTTCCAATGTCGCGAGCAAAGCTGCGGGTAGCAGCTACTACACGCGCTTCAATTTCAACTTCCTGGGTTTTACGGTCGAGTTGAGCCAGCAGCCGCTGCACCTCGGGAATTACGCTGGGAATGTCTTTGATGAGCAGCGCGTTGGTACGCGGATCGGCCAGCACATCACCACGCGAAGTCAGGAATCGCTTGATCAGCGGAACCACGTCCTGGGCATGGGCATAGCTCAGGTAGTGGGTATATTGCGCGGGATCCACAGCCAGCGCCTGGGCTTCAGCCTGCGCGCGGCGCGACTCCGCCTCCTTGGTAAAAGTCTCGCGGGTGGCGATTCGCAGGACGTTGCCTTCCAGATGACGGTCCAGACCGTTGTTTTGAAGAACGATGTCCAGCGCCTGGTCCCAGGGCACGTCATCGAGCACCAGAGTCAAATTGCCGTTCACGCTTGGATCGAGCACGATGTTCAACCCGCTGATCTCATGCACCAGGCGGAAAAAATCCTTCAGGTCAACATCTTTGAGGTTCACAGAAATCGGCTCGCCGGTGTAGCGAGAGCCCGGCGCCGGCGCCGGTTGTTGCGCTGCTGCGGCCTGTGCCTGCTGCTGTTGCTGCGCCAGGTTGGCGCTGACCACCGGCATGGTGACCACGGTTGGCCGGGGCTCAATCGCGGTCTGCATTACCTTGGCCGCATCAGCAGCCATCTGTTTCGGACTGTCCTCCGTCTTGGGCTTATAAGAGGGCTCAAGAACCACGAAATCCGGCGTCTGTTGCGGATTTGCGGGCGCAGGAGAGGGCGCAAGTCGGGAAGGGGCATTGTTCTGCGCGATGATTTGCGGCTGCTCTGCAACCGGATTTGCCGGGACTGCGGCCGAAATCGCACGCAGCTTTACCACAACCTTGCTGCCGATGGTAGCGACCTCAAACTCACGGTTGGAAGCCAGGTCCACCGCCACGCGGGTCACCGGCGGGGTTTCCTGGTAGCGCGCAACTCGCACAGCCCGGATCTCGGAGCCGTTGACCAGCAACGGCTGCTGTCTGCCCGCAGGCACCGCATTGGGTATATCAATCACGATGCGGTCTGGCGAGGCGAGTTTCATCGCCGTCGGTTTCACCGGCGCGCTGGTGGCAATCTCCACCTCGGCGCCATTCATTCCCCGCACCACTCCAACATGGCGCACGATTACCGGCTGTATCCCGGCCGCGAAAGCGGTCGGAACCAGCAGGACACCAACACTCAGCAGTTGCTTCAGCCTCATCTCGCCTTCTCCCCCAGCGCTCGCAGAGTTGCCGTTGCTGCCGGCGCCTCCCGGGCGTGTGCGGCGTTGCCGCCGCGTCAAGATTAGCCCGCCGTGGAACCTTCTCCGCGACTTTCCGCGGCTTCAGGAACCAGCAGGGTTATTGCCTGAATTCATTCCTAAACCGCGGGCGCTGTCACCCGCTTGGTGATGTCGCGTGTGCCGGGACGGCCCAGATTGTCACTGGTGTTCTCCCGGAAAACCACTGAGTCGGCCGTAATCTTCACCACGTAGCCGTTAAACACCGGATCGTTCTCGCGCAAAAAGTAGCTGATCTTGCGCCCCGTGCTCTCTACTACCGCGATCATGCCGCTCGGGCCCCGCACCACTCCCCGAAGCACCACCTGGTCCACAGCCAGACATTTTTTGCCTGCTCCCGCACAGGGGGCGCCGCCGTTATCGGCGCGAACGATCGGGCTGAGAAACGGGTCCCGCCGCGAGGCATTGCGTACCGGCGCCTCGGTAGGCCTGGCCGCCGCATCCACCGGCTTGGGCTCCGTGCTGCGCTCCGCCGGAACCACCTTGGACGCATGCTTCGCCGGCGCTACCTGCTGGGCTTTCTGAACTTGAGCCTTGGTAGCCGGAACCTGAGCCGGCATTTGCGCGCCGGCAATTCCTACTCCCAGAAGCGTAATCAATAAGCTGTATCGGGTCTTCATCACTACCCCTTAGTTCGCTTTGACGGGAGGGGCGGACCCATCCCGGCTGAAATACGTAGTCGCCACAGCGCCCACCACCACGCTCTCCGAAGGAGCGTACTGGTAAACCTTCTTCACTCCCGCATCCGCAGGCTTGCGGGTGGATGCCATGCGCATCTCAGAAATATTGATGATCCGTTCCAGGCTGCCCACACGCTGGAAGAAATTCAGCAGGGCGTAGTAAGGACCATCCAGTTCCACATCAAAGGGAACTTCACTGAAAAATTCCCGGTTTGCCACCGGACGGGATGCATAACGGCGGATCTCAATCCCGGCGCTGATAGCCTCTGCCTGAAGCATCTGCATGAACTGTGACGCTTCTTTTTCGGAAGGCACAATCCGGTTCAAGGTATCCAGCTGGCCGCGCAGGACCGCGATGGTGGATTCCATCTCCGCCTTCTTGCTTTCAAAGGGCTCCAGCTGGGCGTTTTCCGCCTGCTTGCGCTCCAGTACCTCGGTGCTGAGCTTGTTCTGCTCCATCATGGCTTTGTACACCGTGTAGTAGAGGCCTCCGGTTGCGAGCAGCACCAGTACCAGCATGATCCCGAGCTGTTGTTTCAGCGGCAATTCCGTAAACTTGGACATCTCTCCCCCTGCTAGCTCTTTTGCGCCTGCGGTTGTCTCTCGCAGATCAGCGTGAAGTTGAAAGCTTGAACTTCTTTCACGGTTTCATCCTGAAAGGTTTCCTTGATCTCGATCGAGCGGAACTGGCCGGTCTTGCGCAGGTTCTGCATCAGGGTGGCGACGGCATTCACGCTCAGCGCCACGCCCTCCAGGTTGACGTTGTTTCCGTCCTCTTTCATGTTGTTGAGCCACACCGCGTCGGTGCGATTGACGGTTTCCGCAATCGTGGTCAGCAGCTCCGCCGGCCCCTTCTTGCTCTTGGCCAGCTCGTTAATGACATTGACCCGGTGCTCGTACTGGTTCTTCTGCCGCTCCAGTTCCAGATAGCGGGTCTTGATGTCGGCCAAACGGCGGTTTTTTTCCTCTTCCGCCTGGATCTGCTTCTGGATGGTTTTGCCGGCATGATCCAGCTTCCAGTACCAGAAGTAATTGCCGCCCGCAGCGATCGCCACGACAACGGCCACAATGGCCAGAATGTTCGGCGACACGTTGGCGCCCGGTAACGCCGCCACCGCCCGCCGCTTCGGTTTGGAAATGCCAAGGAGGTTGATGCGAATCATAAGTCTTCAAAACTCCTCAAGGCGAGGCCCACGGCGACCGCGAGCTGCCCTGCATTGTGTTCGATCAGATCCGCCGCCGGAGTGCCGGCAGCGTAGCCGATGCGCGCGAAGGGATTGAGCAGCTCCACCGGCAGAGAAAATTCCTGCCGCAGGGCTTCATTCAGCCCCGGGACCCGGGCAGAGCCGCCCGCCAGGTAAATGGTTTCAATGTGCTCTCCCGCAGCGGTTGCACGGAAGAAGTCGAACGTCTTCTGAATTTCCAGCACGATGATTTCGGTGACCTGCTGCAGGATAGGCAGCTTGGCATCTTCGCTCACGGTGCCGATCTTCTGGCCCAGCTTCAGCGCCTCGGCGTCTTCGAAGCTCAGATCGAGTTCCTTCTGCAGCGAGTCTGTGTACTGGTGGCCGCCCACACTCACGTCGCGGGTAAACAGCGGTGTAGTGCCCTTCACGATGTTGATGTTCATCACGCTGGCGCCCACATTGAGCAGGGCCACCGTGGAGCCCGGGACCGGGTCGTAGTTGAACTCGTAGCAGTTCTGCAGCGCGAAGGCGTCAATATCCACCACCGCCGGGCTCTTGCCCGCCATGGAGAGCACGTTGGTGTAGTTGAGGATTTTGTCCTTCTTCACCGCCACCAGCAGCACGTCCATCTGCGGTCCACTCAGGTCTTCAGAGAGGATCTGGTAGTCAATGTTGACTACGTCAATGTCGAAGGGGATATGCTGCGCCGCCTCCGTCTGAATGCTTTCGACCAGCTGGTCCTCGGTCATGGTGGGCACCGGGATGCGCTTCACGATCACCGAGTGTCCGCTTACCGAAGTGGCCACGGCCTTGGCTTTAATGCCGCTGTCGCCAAAGATCTTGCCGATGGCTCCGGAGACGCTGGGAGAATCCATGATCATGGAATCCACCACTACGTCGCTGGCCAGGGGCTCAATGCCGAGGTGCGCTACTTCAATGCCGCCCCGCGAGCGCTTCAGCTCGACCGCTTTAATGCAACTGGAGCCGATATCCAGCCCCACGATTGTTTTCGGTGTGCCGATTCCAAACATGGTTTCCCTCTACTGGCCCGAAGCCGCGCGTGCCGGCCTGGGCTGTTTCTTCTTTTCCCGCGTCTCCCGCGTGGCGCTCTTTTCTTCCATCCACTCGTCCAGCTTGGACTTCTTGAACTTCCAGCGGTTTCCCAGCTTGAAGGCGGGGATCTTTTCCTCGTAAACGTACTTGTAGAGCGTGTCTGGACTCACGCCCAGATACTGCGAAGCCTGGCGAATATTCATTACTTCACGAGACTCGGCCATAAACACGCTCGCCTCTCCAGAAATTGGGAGTGGCCACTACAACCAGGGACGCCTCGAGGACGGCGGTTGTGCCATCCTCTTAAGTCGCTGTGACGCTACTTCGGGTGCAGCGGTTACGGGGCGTACGCCTCCAGCCCTTGGTTAGTGGCTGGAACTGCCGACTCTTCCGCGGCGCCTTGGAGCGCATCGCGGTAAGTCTTCATAGGCGCCGCAGAGCGTAATCCTCTGCTGTCTCGGGGGGAATATCTGAGCGCTGCACCTTATATCAGGCAAGTTGAAGGCGGAGTCAAGAAATACTTTGGGTTTTACAGGTAGTTTTCGGGTTTCTAGGGGTGCATCTTAGGCCATGTACAGAAGTAACCAAACTTGCAGAGTGTGGTTATCTTGTTTAAAAGGCGCAATCTATAGCGGTTCTGCAATCAGAGTATCCGGCAGAATCACTTAACGAGCACTAAAGTTGTATAACCGATGACAGTCAATGCTGCATTGGCCAGATCGGCATATTAGTCAGCGGGCCAACCTAAAATTACAAGCTGAGTTAAACAGATCATAAGAAAAAACATTCCTAAACCAAAAGTGATTGAATAATAAAGCCGTCCTTCAGGGTATAAGCGACGATATTCTCGAAATATTCTTAGATATCTCATTGGGTGTCCCCACAAGTACGAAATTCTCTCGGCTTCGGGCAAGCGCTCGTTTGCCTTGCCAATCATAGCGAACATGATAAAACCTGACGTCACAATAAACGATTGTGCCACCACAAAACATACTACCGCTGTAATTTTTAAGGCTGACATAGAGTTATCTACACATTGCGTTAAGTAACTTTCTAGACAGTCGCATATACATCTTGAAAATAAAAATACCCTCCCGAAAGGGAGGGTATTTAAAATTCAAAAAACCACTAAGCATCCTAGCTAGAGCTAGCTGGCTGCCGCTGCACGCATGCGCTTGGCCCACTCCTGCATGCGCTTTTCCATGGCGCTTAAGCGGTCGCGGCCTTCCTTCGAGCCGGTGATCACCTTTTCCACGCGGCCGAGGAAGTCGGGCATATTCAGCTTGGCGCGCAGATCTTTAATGTACGGGCTCAGTTTGGCATAGATAAAAACCATCTCGCCGCAGTTATCCAGCAGCAGCTCCTGGTTCACTGCGCCGCGAAGGTAGAAACTGGCGACCATATCCCAGTAGCTGGTCACCTGACGGAACCAGGCATTTTCAGGGGCGCCGAAATTGTTCAGAACCTTGATCGCCTCATCCGCATTCTGTGGCATAAAACCTGCGAACCAGTTGCGCGCCTTGCGCATCTCGGGTTCGCGGCGAAGATCGTAGAGTTCCAGAATTACCTGGACGTCGGCAGCGGTAGCTTTTTTCGATGTAGCCATGATTTCTCTCCTAAAGAGGGTTGCGCTGGAAGTTTAAAAGATCACTGCCAGACATGCAAAGGGAATGCTGCATAAGCGTTATGAAATCCCTATAAATCTTGGGCTTGCGGCAGGGATCCTTCGCTGCGCTCAGGATGACACATTCAGCCCGGTGCTAAAGAGAACGACCCTGACGAACTGAATAATGATGCACTGCAATTTTACGAAGCTACTGTCGCTTCAATCGGACGGCTGTAGCCGCAGGTAACGGTGGCAGTTTTTTCCTCTTCCGCGGCCGTCTTTCCCTTCTTGCCGCGACGCTTGGGCTTGGTGGTGTCCGGCTCTTCCGCAGAAGGCTTGCGATTGTTGGGACATACCAGCATGGAGCCTGATTTCAGATTCTTCTCCAACAAGTACGGACTACCGCACTCCGGGCACTTCTCCGCTACCGGCTTATAGGCGGAAGTAAACTCGCACTTGGGATAGTTCGAGCAGCCGTAGAAGATGTTCCCCCGACGGCGCGCCTTTTTCTCCACCAGTTCGCCGTCTTTGCAATCCGGGCACTTCACCCCAATAAAATTCTGCTTCACGTACTTGCACTCGGGATAGCCGGAGCAGGAGATAAACTCGCCATAGCGCCCGTGGCGCATCACCATGTTACGGCTGCACTGCGGGCAGAGCTCCTCCAGAGGAATATCCGGCACCTTGCGTCCCTGGTCGAGCCGCCGCGTGGTCTTGCATTCGGGATATCCCGTGCAGGCCATGAATTGGCCAAAGCGTCCGCGCTTCAGCACCATCACCCGGCCGCAGTTCTCGCAGTACTCCTCCTGCGAGGTCTCCTGCATATCGGCGGAGTCCAGATCCGTAAGGTTAATGGGGTTTTCTTTAGTGAAGGTGCAGTCGGGATAAGCGCTGCAGGCATAGAACGATCCGTGCTTGCCCCACTTGATTACCAGCGGAGAGGCGCAACGCTCGCACTTCTCCTCCGTGGGCTTCTCCATGCGCTTGATGTTCTCCATATGCTTTTCGGCATAGGAGAGGTCCTTCTTGAATTTCTTGTAGAAGTCGGCGAGCGCCTGCGTCCACTTCTCTTTGCCCTCTTCGATCTCGTCCAGCTCTTCTTCCAGGCGAGCGGTGTACTGATAGTCGAAGATGTCCTCGAAGTTCTTGACCAGAAGATCGGTGACAACAGTGCCAATCTCCGTGGGGATGAACTTGCCTCCTATCTTCTGTACGTACTGCCGCTCCTGAATGGTGCCCAGAATGGCGGCATAAGTAGAGGGCCGGCCGATGCCGCGTTCTTCCAGCTCCTTCACCAGAGAAGCTTCGTTATAGCGCGGTGGAGGCTCGGTAAAGTGTTGCTCCGGGTTCAGCGACTTCATGGTCAACGTGTCCCCGGCTTCCAGCGGCGGCAGCTTGTGCTTCAACGCCTCATCTTCTTCGTCCTTGGCATCCTTGGCCTCTTCATACACCTTGAGAAAGCCATCAAATTTGAGGACTGAGCCGGTTACGCGGAACCAATAGGAGCTGTTGCCAGCCTTGGCATCAATGTCCACCGTGGTCTGGTCGAAGACCGCGGGATTGATCTGCGAAGCCACAAAACGCTGCCAGATGAGCTTGTAAACCTTGTACTCATCTTCCTGAAGGTATTTTTTGATGGAGTCCGGAGTGCGCGCCACCGCGGTTGGGCGGATGGCCTCGTGCGCCTCCTGCGCCTGTTTCTTGGACTTGTAAACGTTGGCGCTCTCCGGCAGGTAGCCGGCGCCATACTGCGCGGGAATAAATTCGCGCACCTCGGCAATGGCGTCATTGGAGACGCGCACCGAATCGGTACGCATGTAAGTAATGAGGCCGACAAGTCCTTCATCGCCCAGTTCTACGCCTTCGTAAAGGCGCTGCGCGATCATCATGACGCGCTTAACGCTGAAGCGCAGCTTGCGGGTGCCATCCTGCTGCAGCTTGGAGGTAGTGAAGGGAGGCGCAGGGGAGCGGCGGCGCTCGCGTTTATCCACCGAGCGAACGCTCCAGGCGGCCTTCTCCAGCGCGGCGACAATCTTTTTGGATTCTTCCTCGTTAGTAACTTCGAGCTTGTCTTCGCCCACGCCGACAAAGCGGGCGTCGAAGGCCGGCGGTTTGGGGCCGGCCAGGCTGGCATCGATGGTCCAATATTCCTTGGCCTGGAAGGCCTTGATCTCGGCCTCGCGCTCCACAATCATGCGCAGCGCTACGGTTTGCACGCGACCCGCGGAGAGCCCGCGGCGCACCTTATCCCACAGCAGCGGGGAGACCTGATAGCCCACCAGCCGGTCGAGCACCCGCCGTGCCTGCTGTGCGTCCACCAGGTTACGGTCAATGTCCCGCGGGTTCTTAAAGGCTTCCTGAATGGCCCGCTTGGTGATCTCGTGGAAGGTAACGCGGCGGATGCGTTCACCTTCGGTTTTCTTCTTCTTACTGCGTGTTCCGTCCCCGTCCCCAAGCTCTTCGGCCAGATGAGCGGCGATGGCCTCGCCCTCGCGGTCCGGGTCGGGCGCCAGGAAGATGGCATCCGCCGACTTCGCCAGCTTCTTCAGCTTGGCCAGGACCTTTTCCTTGCCGGGAATAACGATGTACTCGGTGTCGAAGCTGTCCTCGATGTCCACGCCCAGCTTGCTCTTAGGCAGATCCTTGACGTGGCCCAGCGAGGCCTCTACTTCATATCCCCGCCCCAGATACTTCTGGATCGTCTTGGCCTTGGCCGGGGATTCGACGATGACTAAATTTGACAATGATTCCTCGTGTTTCCGGACGGTTCGTTTTTGAAGCTAGCACGGGATGGCACCTTTACGCCATCCCAGGGCTCTAGGCCGTCAGCTATCAGCTCTCAGCCCTCAGCTGTCAGTTCGACTCGCTCGGACTTTCTGTAATAGCGAAGCCAGCATACGTTTGATTTCTACGACTTGGGTGGAAATCTGTTCATAATCTGCACGTTGCAAAATTTTCAGGTCACGCGCTAAAAGCAAATGGTATTCAAGTTCTGAAGCCGACCCCATGGCCATTTGCAAAAATCGCGCCATATCTGCATCTGTATTGCGCCCACAACCCTCCGCGATGTTTGCAGGCACGGAAGAGGCCGCCCGGCGAATTTGATTAGTGATGCCGTAAATCTCTTGTTTAGGAAATGAGCCTGTAAGCTGGTAAACCGCCAGCACAAGCACATGAGATTTCTCCCATACTTTCAGATTCCTAAAATCCTGCACGCAAGCCTTCCTTATCTGGACCTGAAACATCGCCCCAGAGGTGTGCTCCTACTGAGAGCTGAAAGCTGAAAGCTAAAAACTTTTTACATAATTCTTTCCCGGCATCTGTCGTATCTTTCCTGCCAGCTCAAGCTCAAAAAGCGCCGCGAAGATTTCTGATGATGACATCTCGTTTTCCAGTATCTCCACCAGCGTGTCAATGTGCGTGGATTCATCCGCCCGTATCAGCGCCAGTACCTTACGCTCATGCGGCGAAGTCTTGTCGTCCGCAAACAGCGACGCCGTTTTCCCAGGTGCATCGTTCGCATTTGCCTGCGGACTAAGCGCCAGCTTGGCATCTGCCGGCAGCTCCTCCCACACATCTTCCCAGGTGGCAGTAAGCTTCGCGCCCTGCTTGATCAGGGTGTTCGGGCCCCAGGAGTTGCGGTTGGTCACATTTCCCGGCACTGCAAACAGCTCGCGGTTCTGCTCCAGGGCACAACGCGCGGTAATTCGGGTGCCGCTGTACTCTCCCGCCTCCACAACCATCACTCCCAAAGAAAGGCCGCTGATGATGCGGTTGCGAATGGGGAAATTCTGAGGCGCGGCAAAGCTGCCTATAGGAAACTCGCTGACCAGCGCGCCTCCCAAGGCGAGTATCTGGTCGGCCACCCGTGAGTTTTCACGGGGATAGATCACGTCCACGCCGGTGCCGAAGATAGCCACTGTCTTGCCGCGGGCGGCAATGGCCCCGCGATGGGCCGCTGTATCCACTCCCCGGGCTAGCCCACTAATAATGATGACGCCGCGGGCCGCCAGGTCGCAGGAAAGTCGCTCCGCCATCCCCAAGCCATAGGGAGTGGGATGGCGCGTGCCCACCACGGCAATGCCGGGCTGGTCCAGAAGCGCTGCCTCTCCGCGTACATATAAGACTACCGGCGGATCGTAAATTTGCCGCAGCCGGACAGAGTATGCCGGACTGTCGGGCGTAACAATCTGCGCCCCGGCAGCAGTAGCGCGGATGATCTCCTCCTGCGCAGCTTCCGTGGATTTGCCCAGCGCAATGGCCTGCGCCGAAACCGCCCTCAGGCCGGCAGCTTCCAAATCGGTAAGCGTGGCCCGAAAAACCTCCGCCACCGAACCGTAGTGTTCCACCAGCTGGCGTGCGCGACTCGGTCCCAGACCGGGAGTGAGCGCCAGGGCCAGCCAGAAGATTTCGTGGGTGGAAGTTCGCTGTGTTGTAGCCATACTTGGGTTCGACAACTCTTCCAGCGGCAATGACTGACCGCTAGACCTTCCAAATCGCGCGACTCTACACGCCTGCTAACGCGCCGTCAAGAAAGCCGCCTTTGTTAAAATTGCTGAGAGACATGCGACCACTGCGTATTTCCGCGATTTCCTACCTCAATACCGCGCCGCTCATGTGGGAGTTTGAGCACGGCCTTCCGCCGGCTGGAAAAAAAACCGAAAACCCACCCACTCAAGCCAAAAATGGGCTTGAATGGGGCACCCAGTTCGAAATCGCTTACACCACGCCTGCACAGTGTGCACAGCAGTTACAAACAGGAGTAGCCGATATCGGCATTATCCCGGCGATCACGTACGCCGAGATTCCGGATCTGGCCATCCTGCCGGATGTAGCCATTGCCGCCAAAGCTCAGGTACGCTCCATCCTGCTGGTGAGCAAGGTCCCGCTGGAACAGATCGGCTCCGTGGCTGCGGACGCCTCCTCGCGTAGCTCCGTTGCTTTAGCGCAGGTGCTCTTCCGGAAGTTCCTGCATCAGGATCCGCTCTTCACCCCTGCCGAGCCACATCTTGATGCAATGTTGGCCGCTGCGGATTCAGCACTGCTCATCGGCGACCCGGCGCTGCGCATTCCGCTCGCCGGTTCCGCCTATCATCTTTTTGATCTTGCCGAACTGTGGAAGCGCTTTACCGGCCGGCCTTTTGTCTTCGCCTTCTGGGCGGTGCGCATGGCCGCACTTGAGAAGGCCCGGCCCGATCTGGACCTGGCGCAGGTTTTCCGCAGCTCCCGCGACTACGGTTTAAAACCGGAAAACCTTGCCCATATTGCTCACCACTGGGCGTCGCGGGTTGGTATTCCCGAGTCGGAAGCCCTGGCATACCTCACCCGGAATATCCATTATTTCCTTGATGAAGAGTGCCTTGCGGGTCTGGACCTTTTTTATAGCTATGCAGCGGAGTGCCGCCTGATTCCACGCGCTCCCGAATTGCGTTTTCTCGCTACCGCCTGCCTTCGTTAACTCCCGCAAAAAACCGGTAGCGTCCCCGCCGCGGCAACTTGCGTCTAACCTCCCTGGCGGCATAGGATAGCCGCCTTTTGCTCGTGTGCCGATTTTATGTGGCTGCTCTGGATTGCCTTTGAAGACTGGAAGGGCTGGCTCCACAACCTGGGGGGCTTCGGCCTCATCCTGCTCGGCCTGCTGGACAACTCCGTGGTGCCGCTGCCCGGCAGCATGGATGCGCTCACTATCTTCCTCTCCGCCTCCAACCGCTCCTGGTGGCCGCTATATGCAGTGCTGGCGACAATGGGTTCCCTGCTGGGCGCATACCTTACTTATAAGGTAGCCAGCAAGGGCGGCCGCCAAACTCTGCAGAAAAAGATTGGACGTGAGCGGTCCGAACAGGTTTACCGCAAATTCGAAAAGGGCGGCTTTCTCACGGTCTTCATCGCCTGTCTTCTGCCTCCGCCTTTTCCGCTGGTAACGGTGATCATGGCTGCAGGCGCATTGCAGTACCCGGAGCGAAAGTTCCTGGGCGCTGTGGCCGCTGCCCGCGGAATCCGTTACCTGGTGGTCGCCTATGTCGGGCATCGCTACGGCGAGAGCATTATTGGTTTCTTCTCGCAGTATGAGCGGCCGGTGCTATATGCGCTGATTGCGCTGGCGGTGCTGGGCGCGGCTGCCGCAGTGCTCTACTTTGCATGGTACCGACCCCGGCGCACACACCAGGCACGCACACAGCCGGCCACCATGCGCTGATTGGCCGCTTCGGTTTACAATTCCTTTGCATGCCCTTGACCCCGGCGCAAGCTTTGGAGATGTTCCAGTCCGACGACCTGATCGGTATCGGCATGGAGGCGGACTCTCTGCGCCGCAAGCTTCATCCCGACGGTGTCGTCAGCTATGTGATTGATCGCAACATCAATTACACCAACTTCTGCACGGAATACTGCACCTTTTGCGCTTTTTACCGTCCCCTGAAGGGCAAGTTGGCCGCCGAGGGCTACATCCTCGACTTTGAAACCATCTACCAGAAGATTGCTGAGACGGTGGAGTTAGGCGGGACCGGTGTGCTCATGCAGGGAGGTCTGCATCCCGATCTGAAAATCGATTGGCACGAGGCCATGCTGCGCGGCATCAAGCAGCGCTTCCCGGGTGTGCACATGCACTGCTATTCGGCGTCGGAGATTATCGCCATCGCCGAGTACAGCCAACTCAGCATTCGCGACACCATCCTGCGCCTGCGGGACGCGGGCCTGGACTCCATTCCCGGCGGCGGGGCCGAGATTCTCGACGACGAGGTTCGTTTCCGCATCGCCCGCCTCAAGTGCCTTACCGACGACTGGCTGAATGTCCACCGCACTGCCCACCAGTTGGGAATGCGCACCACCGCCACCATGATGTTCGGCGTAGGCGAAAGCTACGAGCACCGCATCAACCATCTGCAGCGGCTCTATGAGTTGCAGGAGGAAACCGGAGGCTTCACCGCCTTTATCCCCTGGAGCTTCCAGCCGAAGAACACTGCCCTCGGCGGGCGCGGCTGGGAGGAGGCCACCTCGGTTGAGTACCTCAAGGTGCTGGCCATCTCCCGCCTCCTGCTCTCCAACATTCCCAATGTGCAATCGAGCTGGGTCACTCAGGGGTTGAAGGTTTGCCAGACCGGGCTGCGCTTTGGCGGCAATGATGTCGGGTCGGTGATGCTGGAAGAAAACGTGGTAAAGGCCGCCGGCGTGAACAACTGCACCACTGAGGAAGAGTTGCGACGCATGATCCGCGACGCCGGCTTCAAGCCAGTACAGCGCGACACCCTTTATCGCACCTACTTCTTAAATTAGCCTCCACCTAACGCCTCAGAATCAGGGCGCTTACAGAATTTTCCATCTTTTCATCCAACCGGCGCAATCCAAGGTGCGGGCGGCTGCGTACATAGGCTGAAGACGGCTCAGAGGCATAACACGTTTTGCCATCCCGGAGGCTGCGCCAGGCGCGTAAAATTTAGAGAGCAAAGAACTCTGCGAGGGAAATATGCTGATTAAGAAGGCAGCCGACATTCCGTCTTCCGAAATAACTCCCAGGAGTCTGTATCTCAACCGCCGCCATTTTATGGCGGGGGCAGCGGCAGCCGCGGCTGGAGCGGCAGTGCTGGGAATGCCTTTCTCCGCTGATGCCGCAAAAATTGAAGGCGTGACCAAAGGTCCCTTCGGCACTGATGAGAAGCTGACGCCGCTGAAAGACATCTCCAGCTACAACAATTTCTACGAGTTCAGCACCGACAAGTACGAGCCGGCCCAGCTTGCCAAGAACTTCCGAACCCGCCCGTGGACGGTGAAAATAGAAGGCAATGTCGCAAAACCCAAGACCCTGGACATTGACTCCATCCTGCGCATGGCCGCGCCGGAAGAGCGCGTGTACCGCCACCGCTGCGTGGAAGGCTGGTCCATGGTGATTCCGTGGGTGGGGTTTCCGCTGAATGCACTGATTAAGCAAGTGGAGCCTACCTCCAAGGCCAAGTTTGTGGAGTTCACGACCCTCAATGACCTTAGCCAGATGCCAGGAGTGCGGCGCGAAGTTCTGGATTGGCCTTATACCGAGGGACTGCGGATGGATGAGGCCATGCATCCGCTGACACTGCTGACCTTCGGACTCTATGGCGAAACCCTTCCCAACCAGAACGGCGCGCCCCTGCGCGTGGTGATTCCGTGGAAGTATGGCTTTAAGGGCGCCAAGTCTATCGTCAAGATTCGATTCACGGAGAGGGAGCCGGCCACTGCCTGGAATAAAGCCGCAGGCAATGAATACGGCTTTTATTCCAACGTCAATCCCAACAAGGCACATCCCCGTTGGAGCCAGGCTACGGAGCGCCGCATTGGAGAGCTGTTCCGGCGCAAGACGCTGATGTTTAACGGCTACGGAGACCAGGTCGCCAGCCTTTACGCGGGCATGGACCTGCAAAAGAATTACTGATGAAGAACATCCGGTGGCTCAAAGTAGCGGTTTTTCTCGCCTGTCTGGAGCCGCTGGTTGCTTTGGTTTGGGGATGGCGTTCCGACACTCTCGGCGCGAATCCTATTGAGGTGATCACCCGCTCCACCGGCACCTGGACGCTGGTGTTCCTGATGGTGACGCTGGCGATCACCCCTCTGCGGCGCATTGCCGGGGCGCCGTGGCTGATCCGCTTCCGCCGCATGACCGGCTTATTCGCTTTTTTCTATGGCTGCCTGCACTTCGCCATTTACCTCGGCCTGGACCGGCTGCAGGATTTCCTTTTGACCGTCGAAGGCCAGCCAACTGCCACGGCGTTTCTCGGCTCCGTGCTCAAGGATGTCGCCAAGCGCCCCTTTATCACCGCCGGCTTTACCGCCTTCGTGCTGATGGTTCCCCTGGCTCTCACCTCCACCCAGGGCTGGATTCGCCGCCTCGGAGGCAGCCGCTGGCGCAAGCTGCACTGGCTGATTTACATCTCTGCCATCGCGGGCGTGGTGCACTTCTGGTGGCTGGTAAAGGCGGACGTGCGCGAGCCTTTGATCTACGCCGCTGTGCTCACAGTTTTGCTGGGGTATCGCGTTGTGGCCTTCGCCCGCAGCTTGCAGAAAAGTCCGCAACCGCTGCCCCGCTCCCGGCGCGCTACCGCAGATTAAGCTTCACTCCCCGCACTGCGGCAGGCTTAGTAGTTTGTCAGCAGCGGTAAGATCGGGCGAGGAACATAGAAACTCATGACCGGGTCCGCAAAAGGGACACTTGCCGAGGCAAACCTCCGCCTCCCAGCCATCGCGTCCGCGAACGTAAAAGCGGTCGCCGTCGGGTAAGCGCAGCTGTGCCAGTACCTCTTCCGCCATTAGCACGCGCTGCCATCCGGCATCGTCGCCAATCCCCAGGTGGCTGATGTGGCGGTGCGGATCTTCATCCTTGAATTTGCGGGTAATGCAGACGATTCGCTTGCGGTCCACTGCCTAGGGATCGTACACCGAGCTGCCAAAACCTGCCTTGCGCGCCGCCTCTTGCAGTTCTTCCAGCTTCTTCTTCTCTTCTTCCAGCCGCTTCTCGCCGCGGTGAACTTCTTCCATGCGCCTTGCCATTTCCTGGTTGTACTGCGGTCCGTTGCTGTAGGCGTTGGCCTCGACGAATTGAATGCTGCCCTTGGCTTTTTCGATCTGGCTTTGGAAAGAAGCGACGGCCTTTTTGCGCTCCAGGATCAGTGCCTTCCACTTCTCCGCGGTGCGGGCAAACTCTCCCGCCGAGGTCTGCGTGGACGAGCTTGACGGCAGGGTAAGGGTGTTAGGGGGCGCAGGCGGTGATGAGGATGTATCCGCGCTGGCGGAGATATCTTCGTTGGTAAGAACTTTGCGAGGAGCCGCAGTCTTCGCCGCCTGTTTTTGCCGCTGCTCGCGGGCAGCCTCGCCCAGGGACTGAGCAAAAGCGGATGCGGAGACAAATACGGTGGCGCCAAGCAGCCCCGCCACAATTTTTTGTGATGGAAAATGCATGCCTAAACCTCGCGCGAACGTGTCGGCATGCTACCGCAAAAAACGCCATATTCCTGCATTACGGGAGTGCAGGCGCGTGCAAGCCCCTCCGGGGTCGTGCTGGCGGAAGGTCCGCCAGCACGTACTTAGGGCTTAGTTTTTAGGGTAGTTAGGGTCGGCCTTGACCTCTTCTATCTGGGCCGTGTGCCGGCGGGAGTGTGCGGAGATCAACAGCATCCACTGATACGAATCCAGGACGCCGCCGCCTTCGCCGGGACCGGCGCCGCCGTGCTTCCGCATCTCGCTAGCCTTGGCTTTGGCCAGCTCAATGTGGGCTTTACGGCTTGCCTGGAAGGTCTTGACCAATTCATCACGGCTGGGCCACTCCTGGTTGGGACGCAATTGCGGCGGGGCCTCTGCCTTCCGGCTGCGGTCCGTAACCATGGTCATGATCTTGTCATCCATGTCCTTGCTGGCTGCCAGTTTGTCCGCGGACAAGGCTGGTGCTGCCAACTGGTCTTCCACCGTCTTGCCCAAGCCTACCTCAGACTTGGTGATGTGCTCGGCGACTTCCGCAATGGACCAGCGGTCCGGCCCCGGCTTGAACTTCCACTGCGCATCCGAGACACCCTGAATACTCTTGAGAAAGCCCTGGCTGGTTTCTTCAAGGTAATTCGCAAGAAACTTGCCATCGTGAGCAGCGGGCGCGGTTTCCTGCGCGCCAACCATGGAAACACTGAGCATCGCCAGCGCAATTACCGGCGCCAACCAACGACGTAACACCATATGCACCCTCCTGAGGATGAAGGAACTATAAAGCAACCCGTTGCGACACAGCAATCTCCGCACTTCTCTCGCGATTTCTCAAGAGAGCAGAAGGGTTACAATTTCCACGATGAACCTGCTGCCTCTTTTCCCACTGCAAGTTGTGCTTTTTCCAGGGATGGCGCTGCCGCTGCACATCTTTGAGCCGCGATACAAGGAGATGATGGGCGAGCTCATGGCGCAGAATCAGTCCTTCGGCGTGGTGCGCGCGCGGGAAAATGGCATTGCCGAAGTCGGCTGCACCGCCGACATTGTGGAAGTGGTCAAAAAGTATGAGGACGGCCGGCTGGACCTGCTCACCCAGGGACAACGGCGATTTGAGGTCCTGCAGCTCAACCAGGAGCGGGCATTTTTACGCGGCGAGGTCCTGTACTTTGAAGATGAAGCGCCCGATCCGGAGAAGCAGCAAATCCAGCAATTGCTGGAGCTGCATACCGAGGCGATGAAAACCCTGGAAGGCGAGGTCCCATTGCCCAGCCCGGACGAGCCCGGAATCTCCTTCCAGCTGGCGGCGGTGATGCCCTTTGACCTGGACTTTAAGCAGACACTGCTGGGCATGCGCTCGGAGGGAGACCGCGTTAAAACCCTGCTGGAGTATTACCGCGCCGTGCTCCCCAACCTGAAGCGCGCGGTGCATGCGCGCAAAAAGTCAGGCGGAAACGGGCACGTGCCGTAGGAAGCAGCTATTTCGGCAACTGCTCAATCTTTGCCGCCAGAATAAAGTCGCTCTCCGTCAACCCGTCAATTTTGTGCGTCCAGATAGTGATCTCCACCTTGCCCCAGGTGAGCAGGATGTCGGGATGGTGGCCTTGCTCCTCGGCCAGCGCACCCACTCGATTGGTAAATGCCAGCGCACTTTTGAAGTCCGAGAAGGTGTAGGCTTTGTGCAGGTGGTGCTCTTTCGCTACTTCCCACCCCGGCACCTCGCGCTGCAGCTTGCGCAGCTCTTCTCCCTTGAGCGGCGGCACCCCACCGCGGCAGGGCACACAGGTTTTGGCAGCAAGCTCAGACATAAAACCTCCCATTTCAATTACCAATTACAAATTACCCAATTAGAAATTCGTGCTGCGCTTCCGTGAGCGGCACCACCGAAAGCCTTCCCTGACGCACCAGCGGCGAGTCGGCGAAAAGCTTGTTGGCCTTGATCTCCGCTAGCGACCTGGGCTGTGCTATCGCCTTGCCGGCCTTGATGGTCACCCGCGGATTTTTGGGATCGCCGGCATCCACCGCAACCACGGAAGCCGTGCCCACGGCGCTCTTCTCCTCTCCGGTATGGTAGATCACCAGTTCGTCGCCCGGCTCCATGCCGCGCAGGTTCTTCAGCGCCACGGGATTGGTGACGCCATCCCACACTGTCTGGCGGTCACGCTGCAGGTCGGCGAAGGAATATGCGGAGGGTTCGGTTTTAAGCAGATAAGGCATGAAAGAATTTTAAATTCGAATCGGATAATTGGTAATTTGAAAAAGCTCAATAGCTATTAGACTGCCTCATCCAACGGTACAGGTTGTAAATTACAAATTTACAAACCGCCGAATTTAAAATCATTGTATGTCTCGCATCTTTGCAGGCACGTCGGGATGGGCCTATTCCAGCTGGAAGCCGGCATTTTACCCACCCAAGCTGGCATCCAATAAATTTCTAGGCTATTACGCCACCCGCCTTAATTCGGTGGAGCTGAATTACACTTTCCGGCGCTTTCCTACGCAAAAGTTGCTGGATGGCTGGATCGCGGCCACGCCTGCTGAATTTCGTTTCTCCGTCAAGGCCCACCAGAACATCACTCACATTAAGCGCCTGCGCGAGACGGAAGAGTTCACCCGCAGCTTCCTCTCTGCGCTGCAGCCGCTGGCGGAGGCGGGCAAGCTGGGAACGATTCTTTTTCAGCTGCCGCCCTTTCAGAAGGCCGATGTTGGACTTCTGGAAGCGTTCCTCTCTACCCTTCCCCGCACCGTCCGCTGCACCTTTGAGTTCCGACACGACTCCTGGTTCAGCGAGGCCACCTTCGAACTTCTGCGTCGCTTCAACGTAGCCCTGTGCTTAGCGGAAAGCGAGAAGCTGGAGACACCGGAGGTGCAGACCGCCGACTTCAGCTACTTCCGCCTGCGCAAGCCGGAGTATTCGCCTGTCGAGCGCCAGACACTGGCTGCAAAAATTGCGGCATTGCCGGGCGATGCCTATGTGTACTTCAAGCACGAGGAGTCGCCGGAGGGCGCAATTTACGCAGAGGAGCTACTGAAAAAAGCTTAACCACAAAGGGCACCAAGGAGCCCGCAGGATGACAAGGCGCTGTCATTCTGAGCGTAGCGAAGAATCTCTGTATTGTTTTCGAATGAATAGATCCTTCGCTTGCTGCGCGAGCTCAGGATGACATCCTTTGGGGCTAGATTTTCTTTTGGTGGTGACGTTGCTCGCAACGGTCTCTGATCTTTTAATTAATTAAATCGTGAGACGTAGCAAGCTACGTCTCTACCGTCCAGAATCATCCCTGCACCAACTCTCCTACTCTTTCCAATGCCGGCTCCAGGCGCTGCTTCAGCTTCAGCACCGGGGCAAATAGGTCGCCTACTCGCTCAAAGCGGGCGCGGGCGTTGCCCAGGTGGAACTGCGCGGGAGTAAGCCCTTTGACGACCTCCTCCCACTTCAGCGGCGTGGAAACCGGCGCGCCCGGATACGCCCGCAGAACATACGGCGCGGAGATGGTGCTGCCCTCACGGTTCTGCATGTAGTCAAAGTAAACCTTGCCCTTGGTGCGCTTCTCCACCGAACGCGGTGTGGTGAACAGGTCGGGACGCTCGTGTGAGACCAAGCGGGCCAGAATTTCCGCGAAAGTCCGCGTCTGCTCGTAGGTGTATCGCGGCTCCAGCGGAATGTAGATGTGCATGCCGTCGCCGCCGGTGGTCTTGGGCAGACCCTCGAGGTCAATAGCGTCGAGCTTGCGCCGCACCAGCTGCGCCGCCTCCACGATACGGTCATAGGCGCACTCCACCGGATCGAGATCAATCAGCACAAAATCCTGATATTCGAGCGAGCCTACGTGGCTCATCCACGGGTTCTGGTCAATGCAGCCCAGGTTGGCGAGAAAGAGCAGGGTCGCACGGTCGTCGCAGACCACATAGTGAATGTCTTCGCCGCGCTCTTCTGAGTGAATGGGCTCGATGCGCAGCCAATTGGGAAAGCTCTCGGATGCGTCCTTTTGAAAAAAGTACTTGCCCTCGATGCCGTTGGGATAGCGTTTGAGCGAGAGCGGCCGCCCCGCCAGGTAAGGAACGATGAGCCCGGCAACCGCGTTGTAGTAGTTAATCACGTCGCGTTTGCGATAGCCCTCGCGGGGATAGAACACTTTGTTCAGGTTGGTGAACTTCAGGCGGCGGCCGTCCACTTCCAGCACAGCTTCAGCCTGGGCGGCTGAAAGCAGCGGCTGGCGAGACTGGCGTGTTGCGCCGGCAGGCGTCTTTGAGGCTTCTTTCGCATTCGCCTTGCCCGGCGGAGCCTTAACGGAATCCGCGCCGGCTGTCCGGGCAGCACTCTCGCGGACCACGTCTTCGGGAGCAACGTCAATCCGCAGTCCCATAAAAACGGAGGCGCGCAGGCGGTTGTCACGCGTCCAGCGGGAAAACTTGACCTCGCACATTAACTCTGGCCGCACCCAGTGTGCCTTCTTTACCTCGGCCGGCACATCCGCAGGTATCTCCTGCAGCGGTGAGCGTTTGATTTCCAGCGCTTCGAGGCGGGACTGCAGGCCGCGTATGGAGGCATCGGTGAAGCCCGTGCCTACACAGCCTGCGTAGATCAGATGACGTTTGCCGCCGCGCTTGCCCTCAGCGGAGTCGTAGTATCCCAGTACCAGCGAGCCAAAGCCGGAGCGCTCGCCTTCCGTCCATCCGCAGATAACGAACTCCTGCTGGTTGACGATCTTGATCTTCAGCCAGTCCGCGGTGCGCCGCGACTCATAGACACTTGCGCCACGCTTGGCCATGATGCCTTCCAGCCCGTTCTGCCGGGCAGCGTCGAGGAGCTGTTTACCGCCGGTGAAGTGCTCGGAGTAGCGCACCAGCGCGCTGGGCTTGATGATGGCATGCAGCAGGCGCTTGCGCTCCACCAGCGGCGCCTGTCGCAGGTCGTAGCCATTGAGCCAGGGCAGGTCGAAGGCGAAGAGCACCACTGGCGCCAGCCGTCCGGGACGCTCGCTGCCGGAAGACCGACCCGGATTGATTCCTGTGCGGTCCTGGATCAGCTCAAAGCTGGGGCGGCCCTGCGGGTCCAGGCATACGATTTCACCATCCACAATGGCGCTCTCCGCCTGCAGGCACTCCGGCAGGACACTCAGCTCGGGGAAGAAGGCGTCCAGCGGATTATGGTTACGCGAGCGCAAGCGCACGCGGCCGTTCTCAATAAAACAGAGGGAACGAAAGCCGTCCCACTTCACTTCATAGATCCAATCCGGGTCCGCGGGCGGCAGCGCCTCCGCCGTGATCGCCATCATTGGAGTCAGCTTCGTCGGCAGGGCGGCGCGCACCGCGCCCGCCACCAGCGCGGGATCGGCGCCAGGAGCGGCCACGCTGCGCAGGTCGTCTTCCGCATTCCAGCCTGCGCGTGCGGCAAAGTCTTTTTTCTTGATGAGCAGCCACTCATCGCCCTTGCCGCGCTTCGTCCTGACCAGGGCAAATTCGCCCATCAGCTTTTCGCCATGCAGGCGAAACTTGAGGTCGCCAGCCTCCCACATCTGCTGCGGAGTTTTAGCGGTAAGCCACTCATAGGTGCCTTTATCCCACAGCAGGACCGAGCCTGCGCCGTAATTACCGGCGGGAATGGTTCCTTCGAAGCTGCCGTACTCCAGGGGATGGTCTTCCACCAGCACCGCCAGGCGCTTCTCCGCGGGATCAAGCGTAGGACCTTTGGGCACCGCCCAGGACTTGAGCACGCCATCCATTTCCAGGCGCAGGTCGTAGTGCAGGCGGCGGGCGCTGTGGCGCTGAATGCAGAAGCGCGGCGCGGGCGGGGCCGGTAGCTGGTCTCCGCCGTCGGCTTGCGGCTCCGGGGTACGGTCAAAGGACCGCTTCTGTCTGTATTTATCGAGCGGCACAGGAGAGATTAACCACACCGGACGCAGAGGGACAGAGGGGATGTGTTCCGTAGCGAAATCTGAAGAAAATTGTCCTGTTCATACCCTTAAAAGGGTCGTGCTTGCTATGCCCCCAACATGTAGTGTTTGTACCCATGAGTGCTGGCTTGAGCCTGGATTGAAGTGCCCCATTGCGTGTGCTATATCCCGAAGTTCCCGTAGTATTTGAGGCCGGAGACAAGAATGGCAAGCACCGTTTGGAAGGGCCACCTCACCTTTGGGCTGGTATCGCTCCCTGTGAAATTGTATAGCGCCGCGCGCGCAGAAACCGTGAGCTTTAACCAGCTGCACAAGGCCGACGGCTCACGCATCAAGCAGGTTATCTTCTGCCAGGCAGAAGATAAACAGATTCCGCGTAGCGAGATTGTGAAGGGCTACGAGTACGAGAAGGACAAGTACGTAGTCGTTGACGATGAAGAAATCAAGAAGGTGGCCCCGCGCACGGCCAAGACCATGGAGATCCTGGAATTCGTAAAGTCCAGCGAGGTAGATCCTCTTTATTTTGAGAGCTCCTACTACCTGGCCCCGGACGATGCCGGCGAAAAGCCCTATGCGCTGCTCTTCAAAGCCTTGAAGGAGTCGAGATACGTAGGTGTGGCCAAGATTGCCATGCACAACCGCGAGCACATCGTGATCCTGCGTCCCGGCGCAAGCGGAATTCTGCTGCATACCATGTATTACACGGATGAGATCCGTAAGGTGGATGAGTTCCGCACCGACACCTCGCTGATCCGCGAACCCGAGCTGAAGCTGGCTAACACACTGATTGAGTCTCTGGCAGCTGAATTTGAGCCGGAGAAATATAAAGACAACTATCGCGCTAACCTGATGAAGCTGATCGAGGCCAAGAAGGCTGGACAGCAGATCGTCGAGCCGCCGGCTCCGGCGCACATGGCGCCGGTTGTAGACATTCTGGAAGCTCTAAAGATGAGCCTGGAAAAGACCAAGAAACCGGCGGCTTCGGTGACGCTGGACGAGGCAGCCGCTGCACCCAAACCCAAACGGGGCAGAAAGACCGGCGGCTAGTCCGGTGGCTTGGCAATCCTCTTTACCGTGCCGTTTATATCGCGCTGCGATGGTAATCGTGCTGTTGTAGAATTGCGCCCCTGATTCAAATCTCGAGTTGGCAGCGGTCCCAGCTCCTCCTGTAATTCTCAGGGGCTTTGCCTCTTACGCGCTGCTAACTGCATCCAACTTTTGTGCACACAGCCCTTAAAGCCCGGCGGCAGGAGCAGGCAACATCTGAGTCTGCCGACAAACTTTTGTCCCGCCTGATGGAGCGATGTCTTAAAGTCCGTCAGACTACGGAGCAGCTGGCGGCACCGCTCTCTTCCGAAGATCAGCTGCTGCAGTCCATGCCGGACGCCAGCCCCACCAAATGGCACCTGGCACACACCACATGGTTTTTTGAGACGTTTATCCTGACGCCCCACCTTGTGGAATATCAATGCTTCCATCCCGATTTCCGGCAGCTCTTTAACTCTTATTACAACGCTGTGGGCGAGCGGCCGCTGCGCTCGAATCGCGGGCTGATGTCGCGCCCGCCGTTGGAACAGATCCGCGATTATCGTCGCCATGTGGATGAGGCTTTGCTGCGGCTGCTTGAGCGCGGCGGTGCGGACCCCGTTATGCAGCTGATTGAGCTCGGGCTCAACCATGAGCAACAGCACCAGGAGCTGATCGTCACCGACATCAAGCACGCCTTCTGGACGCAACCGCTTAAGCCAGCCTACATCGAGGACGCGGCACCGGAAGCGATCCCGGCTTCTCCCCTCCGCTGGTTGCCCTTCTCCGGAGGCATCTACCCTGTTGGACATGAGGGCAAAAACTTCGCCTTTGACAACGAAGGACCACGACACGAGGTGCTGCTCCAGCCGTTCGAAATTTCGTCACGTCTGGTGACCAGCCGCGAATACCTGGCTTTTATGGAAGACGGCGGCTACCAACGTCCCGAGCTCTGGCTATCCGACGGCTGGGAGACAGTGCAGACAAACCAATGGAACGCGCCGTTGTATTGGATCAAAGAAGAAAGCGGCGATCCGGGCTGGCAGATATTCACCGCTTCCGGTGTGCGCCCCATAAATGGGGACGCGCCGGTCTGCCACCTCAGCTACTACGAAGCTGACACCTATGCCCGCTGGGCAGGCGCGCATCTTCCCACTGAATTGCAATGGGAAACGGCTTGTGGCACTGAACAGCCAGCAGATTCCGACAGCGCCTTCCTCGAAGATCGCGGCTTTCATCCCCTGCCTGCCCGCCCTGGGGATGGGTTAAAGCAGATGTTTGGAGATTGCTGGGAGTGGACCGCCAGCCCTTATGTGGGCTATCCCGGCTTTCGTCCCAGCGCGGGAGCACTGGGCGAGTACAACGGCAAGTTCATGTGCAACCAGATAGTGCTGCGCGGCGGCTCCTGCGCCACTCCGCGCTCGCACATCCGCGCCACCTATCGCAATTTCTTTCCACCGCAGATGCGGTGGCAGTTCGCAGGAATACGGCTGGCCCGTTGATGAAAGCCCGATGACCGCACTCAAGCACAGCACGAGGTTTTTGCCCGCGATCGCGTCGGAAGTTATGGACGGCCTTGCGCGGCAACCCCGCCGCCTGCCTTCCAAGCTGTTTTATGACGCCCGCGGCTCGGAGCTGTTTGAAGAAATTACCCAGCTACCTGAGTACTATCTCACGCGCACCGAGCAGGAAATTTTGCAGCACTACGCAGGCGAGATCGCCGAAGCCGCCGGCAGTAATCTCACCCTGGTGGAATTGGGCGCCGGTAGCGCGGTGAAGACTTCAGTGCTGATTGAGGCTCTTTTTCGGCGGCAACTGCGGGTGACGTATATCCCGATTGATGTCTCCCGCAGCGCCCTGCAGTCGGCTGCCAAGCGGCTGCTGTCGCACTTTCCCAATCTGAAAGTACGGCTGCAGGTCGCCGATTTCACCAATGGATTTACCGGCCTGGATGCCACCCCGGGACGCAGGCTGGCAATGTTTATCGGCTCCAGCATCGGCAACTTTGAACGGGAAGAGGCCGTCGCCGTTCTGACGCGCCTGCGGCGTGCCCTCCGGCCCGGAGATGCGCTGCTGCTGGGCACTGACCTGGTAAAGTCCCCCGCCCTGCTGGTGGCGGCATACGACGACTCCCGCGGTGTGACCGCAATGTTCAACAAGAACTTGCTGCTGCGTCTGAACCGTGAGTTGCGAGCAAACTTCAATCTCGATGCCTTTCGGCACGTCGCCTTATGGAACTCCGATGAGGCGCGCATGGAAATGCATCTGGAGAGCCTCCGCGAGCAGCGCGTGGCCATTGCCGGCCTGGGAGTTGAGGTGCGCTTCGCCGCCGGAGAGCGTATCCACACAGAGAACAGCTACAAGTACACAGTTTCCGGCGTGTACGCTATGCTACTGGAAGCCGGCTGGCAGCCGGAGCGCACCTGGACGGACCACCGCCGCTGGTTTGGGGTCCATCTGGCGCGCGCCGTTTGAGCGGCACTTTCGGAGCAATGACGACTACTCCTACTGACAAGTTTTACCGCGCCCTGGTCACCGGCAGGAACGATTACTCCCACGACTTGTGGTCCCTTCGCATCAAGCCCGAGGGAGCCTTTCCTTTTAAGCCGGGACAATACGCCACGTTAGGCGTTCATAACGGCCAGGAACTGGTGGAAAAACCATATTCCATCGTCTCCGCGCCCTTTGAGCCTGAGCTGGAGTTCTTCTTTGAGCTGGTGCCGCAGGGTGCGCTTACGCCCCTGCTTTACAAGTTGAAACCCGGCGATACGTTGAGCATGCGCAAGGCGGCCAAAGGGCTGTTTACGCTGGATATGCGCAGCGGACATCGCAATCACTTCCTGGTTTCCACGGTCACCGGCGTGGTTCCCTTCGTCAGCTACGTTCGCAACCTGAAGCGCGAGCAACAGGAGGGACGCTTCCCCGAAGGCTTCCGCCTGTTTGTGCTGGATGGAGCGAGCCGATCCCAGGAACTGGCTTATTGCAAGGAGATGCAGGAGTACGCAGTCGAATTACCGTGGCTTACCTACGTTCCCACGGTAAGCCGCCCCTGGGATAACGCCGGCTGGAGTGGCGAGACCGGACGCGTGGACGATCTCATCCGCAAATACACCGATCTGTGGAACCTGAAGGGCGATACCACCACTGCCTATCTGTGCGGACATCCGCAGATGATTGAGCACGGCAAAGGCATCCTGCAGCGCGCCGGCTTTTCCAAAGAAAGCATAAAAGAAGAAGTCTTCTGGATTCCGGCCAAAACGGCGCAGTCAGGCTCCTGAACTGCTCGTTCGCGAGCTCAGACGTTTTAACGCCCGCGTTAGCTCCTTTAGCGCAACCATTTCGTTAGTTAGAGACAGCATTCCAGCAGCGCTCCGCATCAACTAAATATGGCGGTCGGCCGCCATTGGTGTCCCTGTCAACCGCACCACACTGGAAGATGAGTTTCAGCGCCTGATCGAGCGGCGCCTAAAACTGATGCCAGCCTCTTACACCACAAAAAAGACTGCCGTAAAAATGACGGGCGCAGTGCGCAGCCGCAGCGCACAGACCGGCAACTCCCAAAGCCGCCGCGCAGAGCCCTCCCCGCCACGTGTAGTCATTGAAAATGTGCAGCCCGCAGTGGACGGCGGGCGCTTTGCCGTTAAGCGGACCCTTGGCGAAGCAGTTCGGGTGAGCGCGGACATCTTTGCCGAAGGTCACGATGCACTTACCGCGGTGCTGCTCTATCGCCACGCTTCGGAGGCAGGCTGGCGCGAGGCTCCCATGCGCGAGCTTGGGAATGATCGCTGGGAGGGCAGCTTTACTGTCGGCGAACTCGGCTCCTATGTCTTCACTATTACGGCATGGGTAGACCACTTCCGCACCTGGCGTCGGGACACTGAAAAAAAACTGCTGGCCGGGCAGGACATCTCTGTGGAACTGCGGGTGGGCGCAAGCCTCATCGAAAACACCGCCGGGCGTGCCGCAGCCTCCGACCAAAAAGAGCTGGAGGCATGGGCCGCATCATTGCATGGGAAGTCCCGTGTACAGGAGCGCGCTCGCAGTGCGCTCAACGAAGAGATGGCCGCAAAGGCGGAGCGCTATCCCGACCGCAGCGTCGCCACCCTCTATTCATCTGAGCTCCCCGTCCGGGTTGACCGGGAGAGAGCAGGCTTCAGCGCCTGGTACGAGTTCTTTCCCCGCTCTGCCGGTGAGAACGGCAAGCACGGCACCCTCGCCGACTGCGAGCGCCGTCTGGACTACGTAGCTTCCATGGGTTTCGATGTGCTCTACCTGCCTCCCATTCATCCCATTGGCCACACCCACCGCAAAGGTCCGAATAACACCCCGGAATCAGGCGGAAGCGATCCCGGCAGCCCCTGGGCCATCGGGGCGGGAGAGGGCGGGCACAAGGCCATCCATCCTCAGTTAGGCACGCTGGAAGACCTGCGCCGTCTGCGCCAGCGTGCCGCTAAGCGCGGCATCGAGCTCGCGCTGGATATTGCCTTCCAGGCGACGCCCGACCATCCCTATGTACGCGAACATCCGGAGTGGTTTCGGCATCGCCCTGATGGCTCCATCCAGTATGCGGAGAACCCGCCAAAGAAGTATCAGGACATTTATCCCTTTGACTTTGAATCCACTCACTGGCGGGAGTTGTGGGAGGAGCTGAAGAGCATTTTTGTCTTCTGGCTGGAGCAGGGTATCCGCATCTTCCGCGTGGACAATCCCCACACCAAGCCATTTGCCTTCTGGGAGTGGGTGATCGCGGAAATTCGCAAAGATTATCCTGAGACCATTTTTCTCAGCGAGGCTTTCACCCGTCCCCGGGTGATGTACTTTCTGGCCAAGCTGGGCTTCACCCAGTCCTACACCTATTTCACCTGGCGCAACACCAAGCACGAGCTTACGCAATATCTGGCAGAGCTTACCCAGACCGGGGTGCGCGAATTCTTTCGTCCCAACTTCTGGCCCAATACGCCCGACATTCTGCCCGAATACCTGCAGTATGATGGCCGCCCCGCGTTTGCGGCGCGGTTGGTGCTGGCGGCCACGCTCTCTTCCAATTACGGAATTTACGGGCCTGCATTCGAACTTCTGGAGAATACGCCGCTGGCGCCCGGCCGGGAGGAGTACCTGAATTCGGAGAAATACCAGATTCGGCGCTGGAATCTGAAGCAGCCCGACAGCCTGCACGATCTGATCGCTCGCGTGAATCGTATCCGGCAGGAAAATCCGGCGCTGCAAAACAACCGTAGCCTGCGCTTTCACGACATTGATAATGACCAGATCCTCGCTTACAGCAAGAGCAGCGACGATGGATCGAATTGGGTGGTGGTGGTAGTCAACCTCGATCCATTTCATCGCCAGTCCGGCTGGCTGCAACTGCCGCTGGAGGAATTTCATCTTGATCCAGGGCAGTCGTACCAAGTGCACGACCTGCTTTCCAATGCGCGCTTCTTCTGGCAGGGTGCGAGAAACTACATCGAAATTGATCCCCATGCTATTCCCGCACACATCTTCCTGGTTAGGCGGCGCGTGAGGAGCGAAAAAGACTTTGATTACTTTATGTGAGGTTGAAAGATGCCGAATTGCAGAACTTCAGAATTGCCGGATTGCGGAACTTACTTTTAAGAATGTTATTTCTGAGCGAAGCGAAGAATCTCTGCATTGAGGGCAATTCGGCAATAAATCATCATGCCCCGTAACTCCTCAAAACGCCTTCAGCCCGAGCTGGATTCGCTCTGGTACAAGGACGCCATCATTTATGAGCTGCACGTGCGCGCCTTTAAGGACTCCAGCGGCGACGGTGTCGGCGACTTTCGCGGACTTGCGGAAACATTGGATTACATTCAGGACCTGGGTGTCACCGCCATCTGGCTACTGCCCTTCTATCCTTCCCCGCTGCGCGATGACGGTTACGACATTGCCGGCTACAAAAATGTCCACCCTGCCTATGGCAGCCTGCGCGACTTTAAACATTTCCTGCGCGAGGCGCACCAGCGTGGCCTTCAGGTCATCACCGAACTGGTGCTGAATCACACCTCTGACCAGCATCCCTGGTTCCAGCGCGCCCGCCGCGCCCCTGTCGGCAGCCCTCTGCGTGACTTCTATGTGTGGAGCGATAACGCCGAGAAATATAAGGAAGCGCGCATTATCTTCAAGGACTTCGAATCCTCCAACTGGACCTTGGACCCGGTGGCCAAGGCCTATTACTGGCACCGTTTCTACACTCACCAGCCGGACTTGAACTATGAGAACCCGCGGGTGCGTGAAGCCATGTTTGACGTGCTCGACTTCTGGATGGAGATGGGCATTGACGGCTTCCGTCTGGACGCCGTGCCCTACCTCTTCGAGCGTGAGGGCACAAACTGCGAAAACCTGCCGGAGACCTACGAAGAGATCCGGCGCCTGCGCCACCACGTAGAGGAAAACTTCCCCTCCCGCATGCTGCTGGCTGAAGCCAACCAGTGGCCGGAGGATGCTACCGCGTACTTTGGGCAGGGGGACATGTGCCACATGGCCTTCCACTTCCCGCTTATGCCGCGCATGTTCATGGCTACGCGCATGGAAGACCGTTATCCCATCATTGACATTCTGAACCAGACGCCGGCGATCCCGGAGAACTGCCAATGGGCGCTCTTCCTGCGCAACCACGACGAACTCACGCTCGAGATGGTGACCGACGAAGAGCGTGACTACATGTACCGCATGTACGCCACCGATCCGCAGGCGCGCATCAACCTGGGTATCCGCCGCCGCCTGGCGCCTCTGCTGGGCAACGACCGCCGCGCCATCGAACTGATGAACGGCCTGCTCTTCTCCCTGCCGGGCACTCCGGTGATCTATTACGGAGATGAAATTGGAATGGGAGACAACATCTACCTCGGCGACCGGAATGGCGTGCGCACTCCCATGCAGTGGAGCGCCGACCGCAACGCCGGCTTTTCCCGTGGCAGCTCACAGCGCCTCTATCTGCCGGTGATTGTCGAACCCGGTTACCACTATGAAGACCGCAACGTGGAGGCGCAGCAGCATAACGCTAATTCTCTGCTGTGGTGGATGAAGCACATCATCGGTCTGCGCAAGCGGTACAAGGCCTTCAGCCGTGGCAGCCTTCAATTCCTCTATCCCGAGAACCGCAAGGTGCTGGCATACATACGGCGCTATCAGGACGAGCGCATTCTGGTGGTCGCCAATCTTTCGCGCCTGGCGCAGTATGTGGAGCTGGATCTCTCCGAATTTCGCGGCATGGTGCCGGTGGAGCTGTTTGGGCAGACTGACTTTCCCCGTATCGGCGAACTTACCTATTTGCTGACCCTGGTCCCTTATGGATTTTATTGGTTTGTGCTTGAGTCCAGGCGAGTGGCGGATGCGGAGGCAGCTACCGGGGCCCCCGCCACGGAGGCCCCGCTGCTGGTTACCAGCGGCACGTGGGAAGAAATTTTTGAAGGCCGGTCGCGCCGCGACCTTGAGCGGTTGCTGCCGGACTTTCTTCGCACCCGCCGCTGGTTCGGTGGTAAAGGGAGGAAAATCCACTCTGTCGCAATCATTCAGGCGGTGCCCATTCCGCACGATGGGCGCACCTCCTACATGGCTAGCGTGCAAGTGAACTATACCGAGGGGGAGCCGGATCACTATGCGCTGGCGCTGGCTTTCATACCCTCGCAGCGGGCCCAGGATGCTCCCGCGAACGAGGCCTTGGGAATCATATTCCGCCTCCGTACCAGCCAGGGAGAAGGAATTGTTTACGAAGCCCTGCGCGATCGCGGCTTCGCGCTGGCTCTATTGGAAGCTGTTGGCCGGCGTCGGCGCTTCCGCAGCGATGCAGCGGAGATCCAAGGTGTTCCTACGCGGGCGTTCCGCGCCATGCGCGGCGACAGCTCCACGACTCTGGAGCCTTCCCTGATGCGTGCAGAACAGAGCAACAGCTCGGTGCTCTATGGCGATCGTCTCATCTTGAAGCTCTTCCGCCGCCTGCAGGAGGGTGTGAACCCGGATTTTGAAATTGGCGCCTTCCTGACGGAGCGTGGCGTTCCCTTCGCGCCCGCGGTAGGGGGCACATTGGAGCTGCGCGAAGAAAGCGGCTCCACCATGACTCTGGCCATCCTGCAGAGCTACGTAGCCAACGAAGGCGATGCCTGGACTTATACTCTGGACAACCTTCGCCGCTACTTTGAAGAGGTACTGGCGCGCATTCACCGGGCTGAGGGCCTGCAAATCCCCTGCCGGCCACTGCTGCAGTCGCTGGAGGAGGAAGTTCCCACCGGCGCGCGGGAGATGATCGGCCCCTATTTGGAGTCCGCGCGCCTGCTGGGAGAGCGCACCGCTGCTATGCATCTGGCGCTGGCTTCCGACACCGAGAATCCCGACTTCCGGCCCGAGCCCTTCACCACCCTGTACCAGCGCTCTACCTATCAAGTGATGCGCAACCAGGCGGGACGGACGCTGCAGCTGCTGCGCTCCAGGCTGAAGTCGCTGCCGGAGACGGCCGCCGCCAGGGCCGCTACGGTACTGGCCAGGGAAAGCGACATCATGGCCCGCTTCCGCTCGATTTTGGACATCAAACTTCAGGCAACGCGCACGCGGGTGCATGGGGACTATCATTTGGGACAGGTGCTGTGGACGGGCAAGGACTTTGTCATCATTGATTTTGAGGGCGAGCCGCTGCGGGCCATCAGCGAGCGCCGCATCAAGCGCTCGCCACTGAAAGACGTTGCAGGCATGCTACGGTCGTTCCACTATGCCGGGTATGCTCGCCTGTTCACTCCTGAGTCCGGGGGTGGGGTGGTGCGCCCGGAAGATGTTGCGCAACTGGAAAAATTTGTGCGCTGCTGGCATGTATGGGTCTCCTCCGTTTTCCTGCGCAGTTATCTGCGCGCCAGCGGGGACGCCAGTTTTATTCCCCGCGACCGGAAGCACCTGGAGATCATGCTGAATGCCTATCAGCTCGAGAAAGCTCTTTATGAGCTCTCCTATGAGCTGAATAATCGTCCGGAGTGGGTGGCGTTGCCACTCGAAGGGGTGGCGCAATTGCTGGAAGGAACAGGATGAAGAGCCACTTCAATAGATTTTGAAAATAACCGATACAAAGCCGCAATCTATGCAGACGATTTCCAAATCCGAGGTTCGCTACGATCTCAGCCTGCTCAGCGAAGACGACCTTCATTTATTCAACGAAGGCACGCACTATTGCCTCTTTGACAAGCTGGGATCTCACTCAACCCGCATACGAGATGTAGAAGGAACCTACTTTGGGGTGTGGGCGCCGAATGCCGAGTACGTGAGCGTTGTGGCTGATTTCAATGGCTGGGACCGCGGCTCGCATCCGCTGCGTCCGCGCGGCAGCTCCGGAATCTGGGAGGGCTTTCTGCCGCCGGTTCCCAAAGGCTCGGCATACAAATACCACATGGCCTCGCGCTTTCATGGGTACAAGGCAGACAAAGCCGATCCTTTCGCTCTCTATAGCGAACAACCGCCCCGGACCGCCTCCCGCATATGGAGCCTGGAATATCAGTGGCAGGACCAGGACTGGATGGCCAAGCGGCAGGGTCGCAACAGTCTGGCTGCTCCCATCAGCATTTATGAAGTCCACCTTGGCTCCTGGGCACGGATGCCGGAAGACGGCAATCGCTCGCTCTCCTATCGCGAAATCGCGCCCAAGCTCGCCGAGCACGTTACCCGCACCGGCTTTACCCATGTGGAGCTGCTGCCCATCATGGAGCATCCGTTCTACGGCTCCTGGGGCTACCAGTCCACGGGATACTTTGCTCCCACCAGCCGCTACGGAACGCCGCAGGACTTCATGTTCCTGGTGGACTATCTGCACCGCCAGGGCATCGGCGTGATACTGGATTGGGTTCCCTCCCACTTCCCTACCGATGAACATGGGCTCGCTTACTTTGACGGTACGCATCTGTTCGAGCACGCCGATCCGCGAGAGGGATTCCATCCCGATTGGGGCAGCTACATCTTTAATTACGGACGCAATGAGGTGCGTGCCTTCCTGATGTCGAGCGCCATGTTCTGGCTGGATATGTATCACGCCGACGGCCTGCGCGTGGACGCCGTGGCTTCCATGCTGTATCGCGACTACTCCCGCAAGCAGGGCGAGTGGATCCCCAACAAATTCGGCGGACGCGAAAACCTGGAAGCCATCGACTTTCTGCGCCGCTTTAACCAGGATGTCTATCAAACCCATCCTGACGTTCAGACCATGGCGGAAGAATCGACAGCCTGGCCCATGGTCTCTCGCCATACCTATATCGGTGGCCTCGGCTTCGGTATGAAGTGGGACATGGGATGGATGCACGATACCCTGCTCTACTTCGAGAAAGATCCCATCCACCGCAAATACCACCAGGGCACCATCACCTTCCGCATGATCTACGCCTTCAACGAAAACTTTGTTCTGCCGCTTTCGCATGATGAGGTGGTGCACGGCAAAGGATCGCTGCTGGGCAAGATGCCGGGAGATGAGTGGCAGCGCTTCGCCAATCTGCGTCTGCTTTATGCCTACCAGTGGTCACAACCGGGCAAGAAGCTGCTCTTCATGGGAGGCGACTTTGGCCAGGTGTCGGAGTGGCGGCATGACACCAGTCTGGAGTGGCACGTCCTACAGCATCCCAATCATGCCGGTATCCAGAGATTTCTTGAAGATCTGAACAGCCGCTATCGTAGCGAGCCGGCGCTATTTGAACGCGATTTCGAAGGTGGTGGCTTTGAGTGGATTGACGCCAACGACGCGGTGAATAGCACCCTCGCCTACCTGCGCCACGGCAATCGTCCGGAAGACACCGTGCTGGCGGTGCTGAACTTTACCCCAGTGCCGCGCTACAACTACCGGGTGGGCGTGCCGGTGGGAGGATTCTGGGAGGAAATCCTGAACAGCGACGCTCCCCAGTACTGGGGCAGCGGCCAGGGCAATCTGGGTGGAGTGGAGGCTGCTCCCGTGGCCTCTCACGGCCGTTCGCAGTCTCTGTCGCTAACGCTGCCGCCGCTGGGAGCGGTATGGTTGAAGCCGCGGAAATAAATTTACGTTTTCTAGGTTCTCGTTCCTGGTTTCGGAACGAACTCAGGATTACAGGAATGCCGCCTAAACTGATGCGCCTGCGGTAACGCCCGCTACTGCGAAGCGGTTGCGCCCGTTGTGTTTGGCGGTGTACATGGCGTTATCGGCGGCGCCGAGAAGCTGGTCCACGGCCATGCCAGGTTGAGCCAATGCAACGCCAAGACTCAGGGTGGTGCGCCAGGTTCTGCCGTTGTCCAGATCCACCGGTTTGCAGTCCACTGCCTCGCGGATGCGCTCTGCCAGCATGGCGCCATTTTCCATATCGCAGCTGGGAGCAATTACCAGAAACTCCTCGCCGCCATACCGGCCGACGTGCTCATAGCTGCGGACGGCGAAGCGGATTCGCCGGGCTACCTCCACCAGCACGTTGTCGCCAGTCAGGTGTCCGTAGGTATCGTTCACCCGCTTAAAGTGGTCTACATCGCACAGGATGGCGCACATGGGGCGGTGGTCGCGGGTGGCGCGATCCAGCTCCTGCTGCGCCAGCATCAGCAGCATGCGGCGGTTGAGAAGGCCGGTAAGAAAGTCATGCGAGGCCTGGTACTTGGCGGTATCGCAGGCGGCAATCAGGTCACGCTGCAGGCTGATGATGCGTGCTCCCACCTGCAGCCGCGCGCGCAGCTCCTGCTGCCGGAAAGGCTTGGTGATGTAGTCGTCCGCCCCCGAGGTAAGCGCCTCAACGATGTCGTCGTGCCCGCGCGAGGTCAGCAACAGAATGTAAGGATATGCGGTCAGCCCCGGCATGCTCCGCAGCTTGGAGGCGATTTCTACACCGGACATCCCGGGCATTTCCCAATCCAGAATGGCCAGTACCGGAGCGTTCGGGCCCAGCAGCTTCTCCCATGCCTCCGTGCCGTCACTGGCGGTAACGCAGGGATATCCCCAGCTCTCCACCAGCCGCTGCACCAGCGTCCGGACTACGGAATCGTCGTCTGCGACCAGAACGTTCATGCCTGCTGCTCCAGGAAGTGGCCGAGAGATGCCAGAGGCTCTCGTAGTTTCAGCACCAGCTCCTCATAGGCAGCCGGCGCCGCGGGCCAGTTCTGGGTTACTGCTATGGTCTCTATGCGGGCGGCCAGTCCGGCCACCTCACTAGCCTCAAACAAAGTGAGGGTGCTTTTCATGCTGCAGGCGGCCAGCAACAGCTCTTCGCTGTCTTTGGCGCGGATGGCGCGCTCCATGCTCCGCAACAGCGCCGGGGCCTCTTCGGAAAAAACCTCGGCCAGTTGCGCCAGAATGGCAAAGTCGCCCCCCAGCCACTCCAGGGCAGCTTCAAAATCGAGACCGCCTGCCGGCGGACTTGAAACCGCCACCCTTCCTAATCTTTCTCTCATATACGCTGATTTCACAGGGTGGGGTTATTTACTTCCCAGCACCATGCAACCGCTCTCCACACCATCGGCAGAGATACGCGTCCACACCACCTGCGCCTGCAACTGGCCCCAGGGATACACGACTGCGACCTTTTGCCCGCTCCGCAAACCTCGGTCGTGATGGGAAAAGCGGAATCCACCGCAGCTTACATCCATCAGCTGCCCCTCAATCACACATCCCGGGCTGTCAACGGTAACGACGGTAACTCCGCCCCGGACGTGCCGGCGCTCCGCCTGTCGTTCAGGCCTGGGCTGGGCCGGTTTCGGTTTTACCCCTTCGGAAATTACAGAAATACTGTCTGCCACAATGCTTCTCCAGCGCGGCGTAAAAGCCGCCCGGTGGATGGTGCACGCTGAGCGCCACTCTTCAGCCCATGATTACCGGATAAATTTTTGAACCGCACTTTTATATTCAGTCACTTAGCAGCTGACTGCCGGAGCAACGGAAAGCCGGAACACTGCTCTTATGTCTCAAAAATCGACATCTTGAACAGTATTTGTTTGGCAGGAATGTAGGAAACAAACCAGCTTGGCGGGGACAGTCGGTGAATCTAGAAACTGGACGGGGAATCCAGCTCAAAAGGCCATGGAAGTACAACAATCTAAACGTCGCAAGTTTGGCGATGGGAGTGCCAGATAAGAGACAGAGCCAAGTGGCTCAAAATTCTTATGGCTATCTCAAGTGTCGCTCAAAACTATCCCGATCCCCGCGCTGAACTGGAGGGCGCCAACCAGCGCCAGGTTATTCTTTTAGTTACGGGCGAAAAGTCCCTGATCGGCCCGGGCAGGATTGTTGAGGACACTACCCATGGGGTCTGTGTATCCCATGATTTGCAACTTGCTGTAGGGCAAACCGTTGAGCTATTGAGCCCATCGGAAGAGATCATCACCAAGGTAGTCGGCACGCGGCAACGGCGCGGCTTTTTGACCAAACTGCAGGTGGTGGAGCGCCGTACCTACAGCTAACGCCTGCGTTGAAGACCCATTTTTTTGATTCCCTCCCCTCCCCCCTTTCAATCCGGGTGCACTGCCCAAAATGGCACTTTCGTAAGTTGTCGGATTAGCGCCCACTCCCAATAAGGCTTCTTGATTCAGCTGTAACTGTCATCATAATAAACACGTACGTCATCGACAGGGTGCATGCGTCCGCCCCACCTCCAGGGCCAACCGTGACACGGGAAGGTTGATTCGCGGTGACCATCAAGCTGCTGGCCATTGATAACGATATCCAACAATTGGAGCTTATTCAGGACAGTCTGGAACAGCCGGGGCTGGAAATTCTTACCACTCAGGATCCCGTGAACGGCATGGAGATTGTCCGCCGGGAGCATCCCCGCATTGTCCTTTTGGACCTGATGATGCCGCAGATGAGCGGGCTGGACGTCCTGGAACAGATCCTGGCATTCGATCCCGGAATAGAGGTGGTGATGTGCACCGGCCATTACTCCAGCGAATCCGCGGTGCAAGCCATTCAGAAAGGGGCCTCCGACTACCTCAACAAGCCGCTGGACCTTACCACCCTGCGCGCCCGAATCAGCACGCTGATTAAAGAGGCGCAGAGCCGCGCCGAGTCGCTGCGGCTGGACCGCGAGCTGTTGCATACCTATCTGTTCGAGGGCATGGTGGGACGCAGCCCGCTGCTGCTGGACGCGTTTTCAAAGATACGCCGCATCGCGCCTCACTATCGCTCGGTGCTGGTCTGGGGCGCTACCGGCACCGGCAAGGAGCTGATCGCGCGCGCCCTGCATCAGCGCAGCCCCGTGGCATCGGGTACTTTCGTAGCCTGCAACTGCGCCGCCCTGGTTGAGACACTGTTTGAAAGCGAGCTATTCGGTTACGTGCGGGGAGCGTTCACCGGGGCCACCCAGGACAAAGTGGGCCTCTTCGAGTTTGCCAATGGCGGCACCGTCTTTCTGGATGAGATCGGAGAGATGCCGCTGGCCGCGCAGGCCAAGCTGCTGCGCGTGGTGCAGAACCAGGAGGTGCAGCGCCTGGGCTCTCCCGTCACCCGCAGCATTGACGTACGCATTATCGCCGCCACCAATCGCGACCTGCGGGCCATGGTGGCGGAAAAGAAGTTCCGCGAAGACCTTTACTATCGCCTCTCCATGGTAGAGGTAACCGTGCCGCGGCTGCAGGACCGCAAAGAAGACCTGCCGCTGTTGCAGCGCCACTTTCTGGAAAAATTCTCAGCGCAATTCAACAAGCCCATCGCCGGCCTTACGCGGCGGGCGCAGGCCATCCTGAACCGCTACTCGTGGCCGGGCAATGTGCGCGAGCTGGAGAACGTTATAGGCAACGCCTGCATGATGGCCGAGGGCACCGTGCTGGACGTCAAGGACCTGCCGGAGCGGCTGGTACAGACGCAGCCGGCGGAGGAGGAGAACAGCGACTGCGGCGATCTGATCTCCTTCGAAGAGCTGCAGCGCCGCCATCTGCTGCGCGTGCTGGAGCGCGTGAATAACGACAAGACGCGCGCCGCGGAGATCCTGGGAGTTTCCCGCGCCACCATCTACAACATGCTTGCCGTCATCCAGGCCAAGGCGCCAGCATCGTAGCTCAGGGGCGTGCTGCGCACGCATTGCAGCTTGAGGCGCTTTGCGGGCGTGAGCGATTCCGCCGCAGGCGGATGAGTGGGAGCCCACAGCCGAAATCCTGAGTCCGCCAGGACGAAGGACCTCTCCAAAACAATTTCAATTAGAACTGGTGGGCCCGGCAGGAGTCGAACCTGCAACCAAGCGATTATGAGCCGCCTGCTCTGACCATTGAGCTACGGGCCCGAAGCTGAAGCTCCGGTAATGCCTGCGAAAACAGTTTAGCGTAGCATTGGCCTGCCTCGGCACGCGACTTCCTGTCCGTTCTCCCAGAGCAAAAATCAATCCCTGCGGCACAAGCGCGTACAATTGAGAGAACCGGGGCGGAAACGATCCGCCTTCCAAAATACAGGAAGCATTCTTCTAATGGCAGAACGCACCGCTATTCTTGTTCGTTGTACGGAAGAAGAAGCTGAGATGATTCGCGCAGCCGCCCAGCGCGAGCGCCGCACCATCAGCGGCTTCATACTGAATGCAATCATGAACCGGCTGCAGGCGCGGGCGCGGCTGACAGGCGAGTTCCGCCAGCAATCCGGAATACGAAGCTCTGACGGCGGCGCGAAGAGCAAAAAGACCCAAGCCTAGCATTGCTCAGAAAATTTAGAGGTAGGCACGCACCGGACCGTCCGGCTTTCCGCGTGAACCGTTCAACTCGATGCGCAGCAAAAGCCAGCCAAAACGGGGCAGCGCCCGACCCCTGGCCAGAGTTGCGCTTACTCCGCGCACCGGACGGCGCTTCGATATCGTCGCCATTGGGGCCTCGGCCGGTGGCTTTCATGCCATTACCGAAACTCTGAAGTCCCTTCCCATTGCTTTTCCCTGCAGCATTGTCATCGTGCAGCACCTTCACCGCCGGCATAAAAGCCTGCTCAGCGATCTGGTGGGACGCCTCACCGAGTTGCCGGTAAAACAGGCGGAGCACGGCGAGGTGCTGTTGCCGGGAGTGGTATACATTGCGCCGCCCGATGAGCACCTGCTGGTAGGGCCGGGAAAGTTGCAGCTCGCCCACACGCAACTGGTGCGCTTTGCCCGCCCATCGATTGATCTGCTGTTTGAGTCCGTTGCCGGCACCTACGGCTCCAGGTCCATCGGGCTGGTGCTCAGCGGCTCGCTGCGCGATGGCTCCCTTGGACTAAAGCTGATTAAGCTGGCGGGTGGCACCACGCTGGTCGAGGACCCGAAGGATGCCGAGTTCGGCTCCATGCCACGGGCGGCTATCGCCACCGAATGCGTGGACCACGTTCTGCCCTTACGGGAGATTGGTCCAATGCTTATGAGACTCTGCGGGGAAGAGAAACCCGATCATGCCGGTTGATTCTGCCCTTCTCGAACTGCTTGACGAGCTGGCGAAAAACCGCAGGCTCGACTTCCGGGGGTACAAATCCACCTCGCTGGAGCGCCGCCTGCGCAAGCGCATGGCAGAGCTCAAAATTGCCAACTATAAGGACTACCTGGATTACATCCGCCACGATGGCAGCGAAATCACCCCATTGCTGCAGGTGGTGTTGATCAATGTAACGGAATTTTTCCGTGATCCGCAGGCCTGGGAGAGCCTGCGCACCCAGGCGCTGCCGCTGCTGCTGGGCGGGTTGAAGCCGGGAGACACCTTTCGGGCCTGGTGCGCCGGCTGCGCCAGCGGGGAGGAAGTGTATTCGCTGGCCATTCTTCTGGCCGAACACTTCGGCCCCCGGCTGCACGAATACGACATCAAGATTTACGCCAGCGACCACGATGAAGACGCGCTCAACATCGCCCGCCGCGGGGAGTATCCAAAGGAAAGGCTGCAGCGGGTCAATCCGGAGTGGCGGGAGAAATACTTCACCAAGAACGCCAGCCTGCTGCGGGTGCAGCGGGATTTGCGGCGGCTGGCCATCTTTGGGCGCAGCAACCTAGTGAATGACGCCCCTATTTCGCACGTCAACATGCTGATCTGCCGCAACGTCCTCATTTACTTTGACGCGCCTCTGCAGCACCAGATTCTGGAGAAGTTCCATTACGCCCTGGAAGGCGGAGGCGTTCTCTTTTTGGGAAAATCGGAATCGCAATTGCGCGATTTTTCTTCTTTTCGACCCATCAGCCCCAAATGGCGCATCTTTCAATGCATCAAACAAGGCGGCGGGAATGTGTCCCGGGGGGAAGCCAGATCCAACGAAGAGAGCCGTCAAATCGAATCTGCGCGCATGCTGCAGCGTTCGTTGCTGGAAACGGTAAAGTCCGGCATTATCCTTCTCGGTCCGACAGGGGTGATTCAATCCATCAACCAGGCTGCAATGCTCACCTGGGACGTCGCCGAAGATCGCCTGCTTGGAAGTTCCATCCTCCAAAGCCCGCTGGTGCACGTCTGCCCAGAGCTTGGCGAATGGTTTCAGATGGAGGAGAACAAACGCGAGCTCGTGCGCTTCACCTGCATGCTGACAGTGAAGGGAGAGCAGCGGACCTTCGAGGTCACCGCCCGTCCGGTGGCATCCAGCGACGGCGGCCGCCTGGGGTCGGTAATCTATAGCGAAGACATCACCGGGCCGGAGAAGCTCCGCAATACCGTTGAGGAGCTGGAAAGCACGGCGGAAGAGCTGCACTCTACCAACGAGGAGCTGGAGACCACCAACGAGGAGCTGCAATCGGCCAACGAGGAGCTGGAGACCACCAACGAAGAGCTGCAATCCACCAACGAGGAGCTGGAGACCACCAACGAGGAGCTGCAGTCGCTGAATGAAGAGCTGGAGACCACCAACGACGAATTGGAGCAGCGGACAAACGACCTGCAAGAGGTCACCACGCGCTATGCGGAGACTCTGGCCCTCATGCCGTCGCCCATTGCGGTGGTAAACGATTCCTCTGAAATCCAACTGTGGAACTCCGCCGCGGAACAGCTCTTCCATCTGGATGCCAGGGGCCTGCAGGGACTCAAGCTCAAACAATTGCCTCTTCCAAGCAGAATGCGGACTGCGCTAATCCGCCGGCATGAGGGCGCACTGCGCACGCAACAGACGAGCATCCTGCGTGGATTCAAGGTCAAATTGGAAGGCTTCAGCGGAAGCCTGGACATTCGCTTCACTCCCATTTCCAGCAATGCCGGACGCGGAGTCCTGATCGTTTTTGATCCCCGTCGCTCAACCCGTCCCCCGGAACCCGCCAGGAAGCAGCCCGACAGGAAGGTTGCAAAAAAGAAGGTCGCAAAAAAGAGCGCTGCAAAGAAGAAGCCTTCCACTAGCCGGAAATCCGCCGGCGCCCGGAAACCCACCCGCGCGAAGAAGCGCAAATAAACCTTCCATAGGAACACTTCATTCCCACAGGCGGCATCTGACTTAAGAGGGGTGCCCCATGCCCAAGCAGCCGTCAGACCCTGCGAGAAGCGAGGCCAGCGCCATCCAAAGCCGCGCCGCGCACGTTATGCAGCAGGCGCAAACCATGGTTGCAAATGCCGAGCATATTCACGAAGAGCTGAAACAAGCGGAAAAGAAGCTGGAGCGGCTGCACAATACCGGCAAAGCAGGGGCCGGCCGCCGGCAGGATAGTCCTCGAGGCGCGCCCAAACGCAAGGACGGAAATGAAGCGCGAAATAATTGTAATTGGCGCCTCCGCCGGCGGCGTCGAAGCCTATTTACGCCTGGTTGCTGCCCTGCCGCGCGACTTTTCCGCTGCGATCTTCCTCGTCCTGCACACTTCTTCCGAGACGCCAAACTCCCTTCCAGGCCTGCTGGCAAGACACAGCAATCTGCCGGTGGTAGCTGCGGAGGATGGGGCGGAAATCCGCCCCGGCCGCGTAGTCGTGGCCGTTCCCGATTATCACCTGACCCTGGAGCGCGGCCGGATGTATCTCACTCACGGGCCAAAGCAAAACCGTCACCGCCCTTCCATTGATGCGCTCTTCCGCTCCGCTGCGACAGCTTACGGCTCTGCCGTGATGCGTGGTGCTCACCGGGTTGCTGGACGACGGCGCCGCAGGTCTTGTCCGCATCAAGCAGCGAGGCGGAGTAGCAGTGGTACAACAGCCCGAAGATGCCATCTTTACCTCCATGCCGCGCAGCGCCATTGAAGCAGCCAAGCCTGACTTTGTGACTCCGCTCTCAGAGATTCCCCATCTGCTGGCCCAACTGGCCAAGGAAGAAGTGATAGCGGCCACGGCAACCCCGTCGGGAAAGGAGAGGCTCATCGTTATGGAGAACAACACGGAAGATGCCCGCGAGCACGAGGACAAAGCCGGCAACCCCTCGGTTTACACCTGTCCGGAGTGTTCGGGCACCCTGTGGGTAAACAAGAGCGGTGAACTTGAGAGCTATGAATGCCGCATCGGCCACAGCTACTCGCTCTCTAACCTGGTGCAGGCCAAGGAAGAAGCGGTGGAGCAGGCGATGTGGACCGCCCTGCGGACCCTGGAGGAGAACGCTTCGCTGGCGCAGCGCATGGCGGAGCGGGCGGGGAAGCGTAACCTGGGGATGGCCAAGCGCTGGGATGAGCTGGCGAAGGCCCGAATGCATGACGCCAATCTGCTGCGCGAAATTCTTACCCGCGGGGCGGCTACAGAGCCGCTTGCGGTCAACGAATAGCCCGCCGCAAAAAATAGTTTTGGATTGTGGGGAATTAACGCCCGCGTTCGACATACAATTATTCTCGCTATGTCTCCCCCTCGGAAACTTTCCCGGGAAGAGATTGCTCTCTCCAAGCAGCTGATCAACCGGTCACGCAATGAGGCGCAGAAGACGGTACTGCTTGTCGAGGTGGCGCGCCTGCGTGGCCTGATTAACGCAGCGGAGTTGTGCCAGAAGAGCGAGAAGTTGGTGAGCAAAAGCAAAGAGCTGTGCGGGAAAAACCAAGGATTCACTAAAACCCGCAAGACCTCTCTACGCAAAGCGGGATAATCGCCGTCCATCTCGAAGCGCAGGAATCCCTCCTCAAAAACCTTTGGTTTAGACTGGTGCCGTGAAGCGCCTGATTGTGAACGCCGACGATTTCGGAATGACCGGCGGCGTGAACCGTGCTGTCGTGGAGGCGCATCAGGCCGGAATTGTGACCTCCGCCACCATGATGGCGACGGGAAGGGCCTTTGCGGAAGCCACAGCTCTGGCGCTCTCACATCCTCAATTAAAGATCGGCTGCCACGTCACCCTGCTGCAGGGCATGCCTCTGCTGGAGCCGGCGCGCCTGCCTACGTTGACGCGTACTCAGGCAGGCAAACCATCGCTGCGCAATGGTTTTGGGGGATTTGCAGTGGCAGCGTTAAGCCGCCGCATCCATCCCGAGGAAATCACGGCCGAAGCTGAGGCTCAGATCCGCAGGCTGCAGGGTGCGGGAGTCACCGTGGAACATCTGGACACCCACAAGCACGTGCACATGTTTCCGGCTGTGCTGCGCCCGCTGCTGCGCGCCGCCCGCAATTGCGGCGTGCGGGCAGTTCGCAATCCCTTTGAGGCCTCGCCCCGGCTGGGGCCGGCAGCTTTTCTGGGCAAACCGAAGTTATGGAAGCGCTATCCCGCGACCCAGCTGCTGCGAGGCTTTGCTGCCGGATTCCGGCGCATGGTGGCGGAGGAGAATATGGTGACCACCGACGGCGCTTTGGGCGTAGCCCTTACGGGAAGCATGAATGAGGTCCTTCTTGAACGCATGCTGCGCCGCCTGCCGGCGGGCACCTGGGAGCTGGTCTGCCATCCCGCTTATGTGGATAGCGAGCTGCGTTCTCTCAGCAGCCTGCGCACGGGCGAGCAGGAGCTGGCGGCGCTGACCTCGCCGCGCATCCGCAGCTGCCTGCAGGAGTGTGGGATTGAGTTGATCAGCTTTGCCGATTTGAGAGAAACAAAAAGCTAACCACAAAGGGCACAAAGGCGACACCAAGGAGTTCGATAAAAATCCTTCGTGAATCCTTTGTGACCTTTGTGGTTCGCTTTTTTAAGCTCTTCTAATTTCCCTGCGTAAGACTGGAAACCGGCGGCGGGGGTGCAGTAGCGCCCGGGAGCGGCTTGCGCGGGATCATCTGCTCGCGCATTGCCGCCTGATAAGCGAAAGAAGCGACAATCACCGCGTTCTGCATCATGTCCTGGCGCTGCAGGCGTTCATAAACATCCATGTTGGAGTGGTGAGTGCGGCTCCAGTACTCCACCGCGTCCTGAATGAACTGAAAGCCGGGAAGGCCGACGGAGTCAAAAGAGGTATGGTCGGTACTACCGGTACTGCGCAGGGTGCAGGTGGCTGCGCCCAAATCGGCAAAGGGCTCCAGCCATGCCTGGAATATAGGACGCGCCGCCGCATTCTCCTGCAGATAAATACCGCGGATGCGGCCGGTGCCGTTATCCACATTGAAATACGTCGAGAGCTTAGCGTGCTCGGGCTTCAACGTCAGTGGTCCGGGCGTTTGCGGGGCAGGCGTTTGCGGAGGGGCGGTCCCCTGGGCGCTCTGAGCAGGAGGCTCCGGACGAGAGGCAAAGTGATCTTTTACATAAGCGCGGGAGCCCAGCAAACCCTCTTCTTCCCCACTCCACAGCGCGACGCGAATGGTGCGCCGGGGCTTAAGGTCCAGCGCCTTTAATATCCGCATGGCCTCCATCACCACCGCCACCCCGGCGGCATTGTCGGTAGCGCCCGTGCCGGTATGCCAGGAATCCAGATGCGCGCCCAGCATCACAACCTCGTCGCTTTTGTCGCTTCCCGGCAGCTCAGCTATGGTGTTCCACTGGGACTCGGCGTCGTAGAAGCGGTTCGCTATGCTCACTTCCAGCTCCACCGGCACATTCCGCTCCAGCAGGCGCGCGATGCGTCCATAGTGCTCGATAGCCATGCGGATGCTGGGGACCGACGGGGGCTCGCTTTTTCTGTAAGAGCCGCCACTGGCGACGAAGAGCGTGCCATCCTCGCCGGCGCTGGCGCGGACGACCAGCGCAATTTTCTCTTCGCGCAGAAACTTCACCAGCGCTGCCCGGAACTCGCGCTGCCGGGCCGCCTGTTGAGGATCAACCGCCGGACGCGGACGCTCGCTGGGTATCTGATAGGCGGCAAGCTCCGCCAGGCTCTCGTCCGTCATGCGGTCCGAGTCTGCCTTTTCACGCGGCTTGACCTCGCGCACCGCGTCAATCAGCACAATCTTGCCGGCCAGTTTGCCGCGGTTGGCGTCCAGGTCTTCTTTGGCGGCCAGCTTCGCAAACACCGGACGGCCGCGCAGCGTGCCCTTGAGGCCGGGAGTCCAGGCCTCGGCGTATGCAAGTACGGGAGCCACCTCCGGGCTGAGCATGCGCACGGAGATGGACTCATTCGTCCACCCCTGCCCAAAGGGCCCCCAGGCTTCAAGATGTGCATTCTGCAATCCCCAGCGGGCCAGCTGGTCGCGCGTCCATTGATTGGCTTCGCGCATGGCAGGCGAGCCGGTAAGACGGGCGCCGATGCGGTCGGAGAGCTCGGCGGCCATTTCCATCACCTGAGAGCGCCGTAAGCCTTCGTCGCGGATACGTGTAAACGCTTGCAGATCAACAGTTTCCTGGCTTGCTGCCGGAGGCATTGCAGGCGCCACGGCAACAATTCCAGAAATTACCAGGCCCGTGAGCAGATGTTTATATCTCCGCCGCCATTCCATGCCTGTCTCCTGAAACCCTGCCTAAAATAGCAGATGAAGTTACCTGCGGTCAGCTTATGACGAGGGCGGTAATCGGGTAACCTGTCTGCAACGGACATGGGCGTATTTCCCTTAAGTGCAAACTTTTTACTTTTCCACAGGCTGCCGCAACTCAAAACAGGCGCATCATATTTCCGGCACCTGGACGGGAGTTTGCCGTCTCTGCTGCTGACGTCAGGTTTTCCGGATCGAGGATTCTATGCTCTCCAAATGCGCCAATTCGGAATGCAATGCTCCGTTCCACTACCTGCGGGAAGGCAAATTGTTCCAGATAGACTCGCGCTCCTTTCGGGGGCCGCAACTGGTTACAGAAAAAAAGAATCAGCGAGTTGAATACTTCTGGCTTTGTGGAGCCTGCGCGGAGGTTATGACTCTGACCTTCGATCGCAGCAAGGGAGTTGTGGCCGTCCCGCAATCGCCCTCGCACACTGCCTGGCAGCATAAGGCCGCCGGCGCCTGATTCTGCCCGCTTCCAGCGCTTCTTCCAAGCGCTTCCTGATAAGAAGCGTTCCGTAACCATATCCAGAAAATTGAGCGCGCGCCCAGATTATGCGGCGCGCGTTTTTGTGAGCATGGCAAAGAATTCCTGGACCAGGTTCGGGTCCCATAGTCCGGCGCGCGATTCCTGCGCCATGGTGCGGGCTGCCTCGTCATGGGTAAGGGCGGGCTTGTAAGGACGGGCGGTGGTGAGCGCATCATAAACATCCACTACCTGCAGGATGCGTGCGAGCAGCGGAATCTGATCGCGGTAAAGTCCGTCGGGATAGCCGCTGCCGTTCCAGTGCTCGTGATGGCTGCGGATAATCGGCAGTACCATGCGCAGCGACTTCAGCGGGCGGCAGATGGCTTCGCCGGTAAGCGGATGCTGCCGCATGATCTGCCACTCTTCAGAAGTGAGGTTGGTGCCTTTTTTCAGGATCTCATCCGGGACGGTGATTTTGCCCAGGTCGTGCAGGTAGCCGCCGCGGCGGAGCGCCACCACAGCTTCTTCGTCCAGTCCGAGATGCATGCCCATGTGGCTGGCATAACGCGACAGCCGTTCGCAGTGCCCACCGGTATAAGGATCGCGCGCCTCCACGCTCAGCCCCAGGGTGCAGAGCACATCTTCGGCGCTCTCCAGCTCATCGGTAAATTCTTTCAGCTTCAACAGCGAGCTTGCCCGGGCGAATAACTCCTCGGGATAAATCGGCTTGTTGAGAAAGTCGTCCGCTCCTGCCTCGATTCCCCGCACCCGGTCGTCTCGCTCGCTGAGGCCGGTGATCAGCACGATGGGGATCAGCCGCGTAGCCCGGTCGCGCTTCAGTTCCTGGCACAGCTGGAAGCCGGTCTTGCCGGGCATGATTACATCCAACAGGATAAGGTCGGGGGGCTGGCGATGGATTTCCTGTTCGGCCTCTGCGGCATTATGGGCCACGGTTACGCTGTAACCCCGGGAGCTCAATAGCTCGTCCATTAAGGCGGCGTTGTCGGGGTTGTCGTCCACTACCAGCACGCGCGGCATAGGTCGTTGCAGGGTCAGGGGCATCTTTAAGTGGACGTTAGCATACCGTACAAGGTTGTATATGCACCAAATTTGGTGCATATGTGGCAACTATACAAGGCTGAGAGACGAGCTTTGGAATCAGGCTCTTGCGTGCTTGCCGCGCCAGGCAAGGGGGAGTTAGGCTTGGGCCATGCGCGAATACCGCCTCCGGGGACTGCTCTGCACACTTGTATTGACTTCTGCAGGCTTTGCGGCCGCCAAACCGCACGTAATCGTCTTCGGCAAGTGGACCCCGGTAAAGCTTTTTCTCGGTACCCCATCAGCAGCCGCCACTGAAAACGCCACTGAAAACGAAGAAGAGCGCAGCGTAGAGATCAAAATCCGTCCGCTTTATGTGGACGGCCAACTGAAGGAGTTCACCACCGGCGAGCCTTATGACGTTACCGATCGCCAGTTCGTGGTGCGCCGCGCCTACCGGTTAAACGACTGGCTCCCTGAAGATGTGGAAAAGGCCGCCGCCCTGCCGGCCGGCAAGCGCACCAGCCACCGCTTCCAGTGGCAGCGCGGCGGATGGCTGCTGGTGGACCGCACCTCCGGCCGCATCTCGCAGCTGCGGTTGCCGGACTTCGATCCCTTTTACTCCACCGCCAGCTGGTATCGCGACTACGTGGCGTATTGCGGCATCTCCGATGACGGGGAAAAACTCTACGCAGTGGTGGCCCAGCTGGGACACAGCAAGGCCATCGTGCGCAAGCAGCTGCGAGCGGCTTCAGGGAGCGAGTTGCCGGATTCCGAGTGCCCCGCGCCCGAGTGGCAGCGCCAGCCGGCGCGGGTGATGTTTGCACCTGTAGGCAGCGACAAGATCACGTTTTCTATCCGCGGCCATGCCGGCGACGTGATGACCGCTACAGAGCCTGAGGAGAGCAGTGGGCAGTGATCAGTGGTCAGAGCGCGCATGGTTTATCGCTAAAAAATAAAAGCATTAACCACAAAGGGCACGAAGGAATCACCAAGGAGCACGACGACAACAAACGCGCGCTATGCACAATCCTTTGTGAGATCTTTGTGTCCTTTGTGGTTAGTTTCCCTGCGGGTTGTCGAAATCCCGCGTGTTTGCTACGATTTTTATGTATATCTTGCGCAGCCGCCCTCAGAGGCGGCTTGTCTTTACTGCAGCTGTTGCAACTGTGGCTGTGGCGCTATCGTCTAGGGGTTAGGACGGAAGATTCTCAATCTTCAAACCCGGGTTCGATTCCCGGTAGCGCTACCAACTGCTCTCCTGTCACGATCTGATTCCGGCACTTACAACAAAGCTGGCCACCCTGAACACCAATTCTGTATCGAATTTAGGAGATAAAAGCATCTTTAGGAGGGAAGCAATGCTAAATCCCAAGAAGGCATTCAGCAGTTTTTCAGTGAATGATATTCAAAAGGCCAGAGAGTTTTACGGTAAAACCCTGGGGCTCGAACTTTCCAACGGGCCGGAGGGTACTCTGATGTTTTCCCTCGGCGGCGACGCCAAGGGCCTGATGTACCCCAAGCCCAATCATCAGCCGGCTAGCTTCACCGTCCTGAACTTTCCGGTAGACAGCGTGGAAAAAGCTGTGGACGAACTCACGCAGCGTGGCGTGCGGTTTGAAGTCTATAACGAGCCAGATTTAAAAACGGATGCGCGTGGGATTCATCGCGACAGCGGACCAAAGATTGCGTGGTTTAAGGATCCGGCTGGGAATATTTTATCCGTGCTCGAAGCGGCGTAAAGCAATGCTGTTCAATCGCCAGCTTATCCGAAACGATGATAGGTATCCCTGTTCACCATGTAGCACTACGCTCTTTCCAACTAGTGGCCCGCACTGCGACTAAGCCAACCATTCAGATATTGTTTAATATGCACACCGTGAATGGCACTCATGTAGCTGAATCAGGACGCTATTCCACCTGTCAGCCAGCCAGTTAAGTTCGATTTCATGAAGGGGTGGGTACCACACCGTTTCTCTGCCTCTTGCAGTTCAGCCCGCATTTCTGCTGCTGATTTACAATTCTTCACCTGAGACTTATGCCTCCATCTCCAATCACCTTTGCAAAGGGCGCCCGCGAGATTTCCCTTGGCCTCTCCATGGCCAACCGCCATGGATTGATTACAGGAGCTACGGGGACGGGCAAGACCATCACTCTGCAGGTACTGGCGGAACACTTCAGCGAGCGCGGTGTGCCGGTATTTCTGGCGGACGTTAAGGGCGATCTCAGTGGGATCTCGCAAGCGGGCGGCGGAAATCCAAAAATCCAGGAGCGGGTGAGCAAGCTCTCGCTGAGCGAGTGGAAGGCGCAAGCCTATCCGGTGGCGTTCTGGGACCTGCTGGGGACGCAAGGGCATCCCGTGCGTGCCACTGTCTCGCAGATGGGGCCGCTGCTGCTGGGACGCATTCTGAACCTGAACGATGTGCAGGAAGGCGTCCTGAACCTCACCTTTAAGGTCGCCGATGACGGCGGCCTGCTGCTGCTCGACCTGAAGGACTTGCGCGCCATGCTCGAGTTCGTGAGCGAGCACGCGGCGGAGATCAAGAGCCAGTATGGAAACGTTTCGGCGGCAAGCATCGGAGCGATTCAAAGAGGGCTGCTGACGCTGGAGCAACAGGGCGCGCAGGCATTCTTCGGCGAACCGGCGCTCGATCTGCAGGACATGCTGCAGGTGGATGCGAGCGGGCGCGGCGTTATCAATATTCTGCAGGCGGCACAACTTATCCAGTCTCCACGACTCTACGCCACATTCCTGCTGTGGTTTCTCTCCGAGCTCTTTGAAACGCTGCCGGAAGTGGGCGATCCCGAGAAGCCGGTGCTGGTATTTTTCTTCGACGAGGCACACCTGCTGTTTGAAGACGCGCCCCGGGAGCTACTGGACCGCGTCCAGCAGGTGATCCGGCTGGTGCGCAGTAAGGGCGTGGGGGTGTACTTCGTTACCCAGAACCCGCTCGACGTGCCCGAAGTTGTGCTGGGACAATTGGGCAACCGCGTTCAGCACGCTCTGCGCGCTTACACACCCAAGGACCAGAAAGCGGTGCGCGCGGCGGCCGAAACCTTCCGCGCAAATCCTGGGTTGAATGTAGAAGCAGCGATTATGGAGCTTGCTGTGGGCGAGGCGCTGATTTCCGTCCTCGACGACCATGGCGCTCCCACGCCGGTAGAGCGCGCATGGATTTATCCCCCGCAAAGCCGGGTTGGGCCGGCTACGACTGAAGAGCAGAAGAGGGTGATTCAGTCATCAGTGCTCTTCGGCCACTACGAGAAGGTTGTGGATCGTGAATCAGCTTACGAACGGTTGCGCCAAAGAGCCGTGCAGGAGCCGCCACTGGAGAGCCGGCCGGCCGCGCAATCGCCGTCCGCAAGCCCTACATGGGGAAATCCAGCTCCAACCAGCCCGTCGGGCGGTACTCTCGGAAGCATGATGGGGACACTCTTCGGAAGCACCGGCCCGCGCGGCGGACACCGCGAAGGGCTGGTAGAGGCAATGGCCAAGAGCGCAATGCGCTCCGCAGGATCAAGCGTCGGTCGCCAAATCATGCGCGGCGTATTGGGTTCCATTCTGGGCGGTACGGCTTCGCGGCGCGGTTAGGCACGGCTGCCGACTCTGTCGGCGTTTCCCAGACCACATTTTGTAAGCGCAACCTGGGCCAGCCCCTAGCCGGCGCTATTGAGTTGTTCCCGTTCCCTGGTTCATTCCCTGGGCTCCAAACTGCGGCAACGGCAGCTGGCCATCCGCACCGCTGGTGAGTGCGATGAATTCAGGGTCTTTCATTAATGACATGAAGACAGCGTCCACCCGTGCCTCCATCATTTCTTTCGAGCGTACGGCTTGATAACGCTCATAGGTAAAGAAATGACGCTTTAGCATGGCCAGAGCTTTATCGCGCTGTCCAAGCTGGGCATAAATGGCCGCCAGATTATAGGACGCGGGCAACATCGCTTCGTTTTCGCGCGCGATTTTCAAAGCTTCGTCGCCGCGGCCATTTGCTGCCATGAATCCCGCCGCAAAAACCAGGTTGTACTGGTCGTCCGGCTCGAGCTCGAGCGCTTTACTGACGTAATAATCGGTTTTCGCCGCATTCCTCTCAGAATTCCAATACACGGCAAGATTGCGATATGCGAGGGCCAGCGGGAAGGCCTCAACCGAGCGCTCCATCAGCGCAAGCCCTTCCTTGAAGTTTCCTTCATGGATGGTCATCTTCCCCAAGCCATGCAGCGCAACGGCGCGGGCAAGAGGATCGGACGGCATCGCCAAGATTTTTTCAAACGTTTGCCGCGCCTTCTTCCAATCGCCGGTGTGATGGCGATACAGTTCGCCCAGATATCGCAGAGGAGCCGGGTCGGCCGGATCCATACGATGGGCCTGCGCATAGAGCCGCTCCGCTTCGCTATAGTTTTCGGCATTTTCCGCTGCCAGCCCGCGCAGCATGGTGGCTTCGATTTTGGCGCTTTCAGCGGCAGTCAAGACCGGCGAAGCGAAGGTTGGCGCATTCAGAATTTCTGCCACATCCGTCACGCCGAGCTTCTTTAATTCCTTTGCCGCATCCTTGGCTTTTTTGGGGAAGAGGCATTTCTCTTCGAGTACGGTACGGTAAGCCGCAATTGCTCCGTTGTTATCGCCCGACTTTGCGAGTTCCTTGGCCTGTTTGAATTTCTGGTCAAGCAAATTGTCGCGCCGCTTCAGCTCTTCATCGACGAGCTTCTCCACCGGGCCGGCGCGGAGGAATCCATCTTTGTTTTCAACTTTAGCAATTGGAGTGCCTTCCGGCGTGGCGAGTACAGCGACCGGCGGTTTGGCATCGCCGACCAGTTTCCGTCCGAACGCAGAGGCCGCATCGGCAATTTCCATGGAAACGCATTGCGCGGCATACAGCGACAACAGGCGGGACGTACGCAGACTGGATTTCTGAAATTCCTGTACCGACGATGGGAACCACAATAGGACTATGCCAGAGGTGGCTGTCGGCCGTTCTGTCATTATCGGGCGCCAGGGAACGTTGTACGTCTGCTCCGGCGCCATGCTTCCTCCCATCCCCATGGACATGCCGCCGGTGCCACCTCCGCCGCCTCCTCCGCATGTGCCCCAAAACTGCGTAGTGGAAACGGTTGTGATCAAGAGTAAGGCTATGCCACGAGACAGAAGCTGTTTCATGCCGGGGATTGTAGCACTGAAGCTTGCGAAATCAGCCCGATAAACCCTTCCCCAGGTTTACTTCTATGGCCATTCCAACGTAGTTTTCTCCCTCAGTTTTAAGCCATTGCGCTCGGCCGGACCGTACCAGATCGTGCACGATGTATTGGATCCATGATAGGGCTGCTTTCGCGCCGCCACTCGTGCGACGCATATTAGCAACTGCCACAATGAGTAATAACGAATCTTCTACTTCATTGCCGGCTCGCGCACTCCCTGTGCGGAGTTCTGGTGCATCAATCCAACAATGGCCTGATAGAGCCGGGCGCGAGTGGCATAGCGCTCGCTGGCGCGGCTGACGTAGCGAACGCGCACCTGCACTCCGCTGCCCACGGGACGCACGCTAACCGCCGGGGCGCCGGAGGCCGACTGCACCACGCGATGCGGACCGGCGGCATGCTGCCACTCCTGCTCCGCCATCCTGGCATTGGCCTCGGTCTCGCGCGCCACCATTTTCTGCACCGCCTCGATAATGGGATAAGGGTCTTCCTCGCCCGGCACTGTGACCTCGAGTTCATCCCATAGCCACTGCCCGCTAGTAGAAAAGTTAAAGAAGTGTCCCTCGATGGCGTAGCCGTTCATAAAGGCCACTTTCCGTCCGGTAGGATGGCCGGTGTCGGTCCAGTTGCCGGTTTCGAGCAGCACGGTGCGTAGCAGGCTGATCTCGATTACCTCGCCGACCACGCCATTAATCTCCACCCAGTCGCCCACGCGGATGCCGTTGCGTCCCATCAGCACAAACCAGCCGATGAATGCGACGATAAAGTCCTTGAGCGCCACCGTTAGGCCTGCGCCCGCCAGCCCCAAAATGGTGGAGAGCTGGCTGGGCGAGCCAAAAACGACGAAGATCACCAGCAGCACTCCCAGCATCTGCAGCGCCACGCGGGTCACGCTGCGCAGCGTACGCATGCGCGTGCTCTCGGCGGTGGCCTGGGGCAGCAGCCGGTCCAGGGCGCGGGCAACAAGATAGAGAGCCAGCACAATAATGAGGATCCAGAGCACGGAGCGGATCATGCTGCTGATGGAATCGCGCTTACCCGCTCCCACCGCCGCTATCCAGTTGGCGTAAACATCCGCCAGCTCCTGCGTGTCCTGGACGCGGCCATCCAGGCTGGCCAGGCTTTTCTGCTGCTCCGCCTGCCTGCGCAGAGCGGCGACTGCGGCGCCGGCATTGTTTGCGCTGACTGCATCCGCAGATCTGGCGGCATTGTTTCGCGCAGCGTTAGTTTTCGTCTCTGGCTGCCGTTTCTGTTCCTCTAAAGTCTCGTGCTGCTGGTTCAGAGACTGTGTAGCGGCCAGGGCCTCATTCCGTGCTGCCTGCAGCTGCCGGGTGCGTGCGTGCAGGCCGTACCAGATGCGAAACTGCGCCAGCAGATTATTAGCGGATGCATCTGCCTCGGCAGCATTGGCGCGGGAGACGCGGACATCGGCCGTACTCCCAGCCGGCGCGGAACGCGCTGCTTCAGCAGCATCCTGAGCGTTATGCTCGGCCGCCTGATGGCGCTCAAACTGCCGCCGGATGCGGCTTAGCGGATCAGCTCCCGAGCGCCGCAGATCGAGGCGGGCATCCTCCAATTCATCCTGGTCAAGCTCCAGCTGTGCCTGGGCAAGATTCAGCTGCTGCTGGAGGCTGGTGCGGGCAGCAGAGCCGGCGGCGACTAGCCCCTGCTTCAGCTTTTCAACCTCTCTTTCCCCCGATTCAACGGATTGCTCCAGCTTCTGAATGCGTTCATAGAGCTCTTTGGCCTGCGAGGTGGCGGGAGGCGTGGAGGCCGAGGCCTGGCGCAGACCATCCGCAAAAGCAAGATCAACCTCATGGTCAGCCAGCCGGAGCGCCTGCTGGGAATAACGCTGCTCCTCGCGGGTGGAAGCCTGCACGGCCACACTGTGCGCCGTCTGCAGCAGTCGTTCGCTTACTAAAGGTGTGCGCCGCTGCCGGGGAGCTGTCTGTTGCCCCGACCACGACATATACGTCAGAGCAACCATGGCCAGAGCAATAAGGCCGAGCAGGGAGCCTGTTACCAGCCACTGGCGGGATGTCATCCAGGACTTCATTAAGGGCATTATAAGTTTTAGCAGAGTGCTCTAGGTTGGATGCAGGCGAAGGTTCTAAGACTGGGGGATGCTGCGAAAACCTGCTACTCAAAGGGATTACTACGGATACAGCCGGTGCAATGTACGCGCGAACGGAATCGTCTCTCGCACGTGTTCCAGTCCACATACCCAGGCCACTACGCGCTCAATGCCCATGCCGAAGCCGCCATGGGGCACGCTGCCGTATTTGCGCAGGTCGAGGTACCACTGGAAGGCCTCTTCCGGCAGGCCGTGTTCGCGGATGCGCGCCAGCAGCAGATCGTACGACGAGATGCGCTGCGAGCCGCCGATGATCTCCCCATAACCTTGGGGAGCGAGCACATCCACGCATAGCGCCAGCTCCGGACGCTGCGGGTCCGGCTCCATGTAAAAGGCCTTTACCTTGGCGGGATAGCGGTGCACCATTACCGGCTTTTCAAACTGCTGGGAGAGATAGGTCTCATCCGGCGAACCCAGATCGCCTCCCCACTCAAAGCGACTCTCCAGCTTGCCTTGGGCGTGGCCTTCCTGAAGCCGCTGCACGGCTTCGTCATAGGTAATGCGGGGGAACGGAGGCGTCACTTTTTCCAGCAGGCCGAGATCGCGGCCAATCAACTCCAACTCGCGGCGGCGCTTTTCCAGCACCCGCTGCACAACAAAGCTGAGCAGCCCCTCGGCAAGGTCCATCAGGTCGTCGAGGCCGGCGAAGGCCACTTCAGGCTCCACCATCCAGAACTCAGTAAGGTGGCGGCGGGTCTTTGACTTTTCCGCGCGGAAGGTGGGGCCGAAAGAATAGACCTTGCCCAGCGCCAGCGCCGTGGCCTCAATGTAAAGCTGGCCTGACTGGGTAAGGAAAGCCTGCTCTTCAAAATAATCCACCGGAAACAGAGTCGAGGTGCCTTCGCAGGCGGCAGGAGTGAGAATCGGCGGATCGGTGAGCACGAAGCCGCGGTCGTCGAAGAAGTCGCGGCAGGCCTTGATGATCTCGGCTCGTACCCGCAGGATGGCGGCCTGGCGGGGCGAGCGTACCCACAGGTGGCGGCGCTCCATGAGGAAGTCCACCCCATGCTCCTTCAGCGAGATGGGATAGGGATCGGATTCCGCGACGCGCTGCACCACCTGAGCATCGCTTACATCCAGCTCATAGCCGCCGGGGGCTCGCTTATCGGCGCGGACGCGTCCGCGCACGATCACGCTGGATTCCTGCGAGAGATTCTTCAGCGTTTCAAACAGCTCAGGCGAAACTGCGTTCTTGGCCACCACTCCCTGCAGCAGCCCGGTGCCATCGCGGAAGATGGGAAACAGCAACTTGCCGCTCTCGCGCAGGTTGTAGAGCCAAGCCTTCAGGGTGACTTCCTGGCCGTCGTGATGGCCAAGGTCGGAGATGCGGGCTTCGGGAGCCGGAGCGGGTTTATGATCCGCAGCCATAGTTTGGGCTTCTGTCTTGTGTCCTCAAGAGCTGCTAAGAGACCGCCACCTCATCCAGTTTGCGGTACGTCCGGGGCATTCCTTCCAGAATGGCAGCGTGTTCCTTGCCTTCGCCTTCAATTTCCAGCAGCATCGGCGGTGTCTGCGGCGCTGAGTGCAGCAGGCGGACGGCCTCATCCCAGTCAATGCTGCCTTCGCCCGGCCACAGGTGAGAGTCGCGGTCGCGGGTATTGTCGTGAATGTGGGTGGAGCGGATCCGGTCTTTCAGGATCGCAAACGCTTCTCCGACATTGCTCATCAAGTGCGCGTGCCCGATGTCGAAGCAGATGCCGACGTCTTCAAAATGAGAGGTGTTCAGAAATTCCATCAGCCGCTCGGGAGTGGAGAGCTCGTTGGGGATGTTCTCCAGCAGCAGCTTCACGCCCAGAGGCTTAGCAAAGGCGCGCAGGTGCTCCACCGAGGTCATCGCAGCTTCGAATTTTTGCTCGGTAAAGTCCTCGCCGCCGGCGCCAATGTGCTGCACCAGGAAGCGGAAGGGCACGTGTTCAGCTACCTCCAGCACGCGCTTGATCTCGTCCATGGCATCAATGCGCTGCTTGCGGTCGTTGGAAGCGATATTGATGGGGGGGCCGCCGCTGCGCCCCCACTCATAGTCGCTATAGAGCGGCGAGTGGATGGAATGGAGCGGCACGCCCGCGCTCTTGAACCAGGCGGCAATCTCGGTTACATGCTGGCGGCGGTTGGCGTAATCAAAGTGCCCGCGGGCGGCGAAAATCTCAATGGCCTCGGCGCCGCTGCGCGCCAGGCTGTCGAGCAGGCCGGGATGCAGCCGCTCCTTGACGAAACAGAATGTGGACATCGCTCGCAACATCAGATTTTAGTTTCTGGTTTCCCGTTTCCGTTCAAGCTCTGCTTTATCGGCGAGTGGCAGGACCAACGCGGACAATGGTTGAGGCTAGCCCAGCAGGGCAGGAGAGTCAAATAGCGATAGATGACGACGGTGGAATTTCAAAAAATAGGAAGTGGAATCAACTCTCGCGGTGATAATGCACCGGCTTGGGGTCCACGTCTTCGTCAATGGCGGGCGCCGCCGCCGTCTTTACCTGCTCCAGCAGAACATACTTGCCGAGGTAGAAGCCCAGCGGGCGGAGCGGCTCCGCGCCCTGGTAAAGCTCCTGCACTTCTCCGACAACGATCCAGTGGTCGCCGCCCTCGTAAACCTGGCGCACGGCGCAAGCCAGCGAAGCCATGCATCCCTCCAGGCAGGGGACGCCATTCTGCTTTTCGAAATTAAAGGGCGGCGGCTCGGGCTGCTTCCAGCTGCCGGCGAAGTAATTGGAGAGCTCCTGCTGGTCTTCCCTCAGAATGTTGACGGAAAAGCTCTTGAAATTGGCAGCCTGCTTTCCTGTGCGCGTGGTCTTTCCCGGGCAGAATAAAACCAGCGGCGGGTCCAGCGACAAGGAAGTAAAGGAGTTTACCGTCATGGCCTGCACCTCGCCGCCGATATCGGTGGCAACCACGGTCACGCCGGTGAGGAAGCGGCCCACGGTCTGCCGGAACAATTTGGAGTCAATCGTCATGGATGGGGTTTGAGGATAAGGCTTCGCTAAATGATTTTCTACTATGCCGAATAAAGCTGTCGGAAAAAGGGTGCGGCAAGTACTCGGGATCGCGAGCCGCGTGCTGTGTATAATTTCCGCCCCGGAGGGCATTCATGCGTCCAGATCGAGAACTATCGAGTCATCGGCAGGGAAAACCGTTCTTTTCTTATCTCGTGAGGTCCTGTGCCGTCGTCGCGCTTCTCATGGCCGTCCTCTCGCCCGCTCTGCATGCGCAGTTCGGGCCACCGGCGCCGCAGGGTTCGGGGCCCAAGCTCCCGGCGCCCACGGCGTTTCCTCCCTCCGGAACTTTTCCTACAACTGAGTCAGTCACGTTGCTGGATGCCGAACCCGGGGCGACGATTTATTACACCCTGGATGGCAGCGCCCCCACCGCCAAGAGCCTGGCCTACGATCCCACCCAGCTTTTATTTGTTGGCGGCTTTTATGAAGGAGAGCGCGGCATTAAGGCAGGCTATACCATCCGCGCAGTGGCCATTAAGGAAGGACACACCAACAGCGACATCAGCAACTTTATCTACACGATTGACCGGCGCGACCGCACCGCCTACGTCTCCGAAGAAATTCTGCCGGGCGTCCGCATGGTGCGCGACTCCGATAACGACAAAATGTTCCTGGTCAAGGGGACGAATAAATTCGCACTGATTGATTCCGGCCTGGGCCGCGGCGATCTTAAGTCCTACCTTTCGCAGTTCACGGGTGGCCTGCCGATTGAGGTGATCTTTACCCACAGCCATGGCGACCACATCGGGCAGGCAGACCAGTTCATCCGCGAGAGCGTGGAGCACATCGGCGAGGGAGACCGCCCGGGCCTGGAGCGGTTGCTGAAGAGCCGGGGGGTGTCGGACGATGTGATCGCCAAAAACGCGGTGGCCGCGCATGACGGAGACCGAATTGACCTCGGGGACCGCGCCCTCACCATCTACACAACGCCCGGTCATACTCCCGGCTCGATCGCCATTCTGGATGAGCAAAACGGTTATCTCTTCACCGGGGATTCATTTGGCAGCAACTCTGCCACAATCCCGGATGCTCTCTGGATGCAGGGCTCGCAGGCGCCTCTAGATTTGTATTTAGCCACCATCAAAAGCGCCCGTTCCAAGTTTGGCGGCAAGGTGAAATACCTGATGACCGGCCATAACGATCGCCCGCTGGAGGGCGAAACCTATCTGGACAACTTGGAGACCGCGCTGCAGTCCTTAATGGATAAAGGGGACGAGGTGCTGGTGCCCTCCTATCGCCCCGTGGGGCTGCGCCAGGTGGTTGTGGGCGACCGCTTCAAAGATCCCAACTGGATCGCGATTAATGTAAACCGTGACCGCTACCTTCCCGCGCCGGTGGATAAGATCGCCCGCTTGATGGGGATATCCATCGAGGGATTAAAGATGACGCCTGCTTTCTCGCCGGAGGTAAAGGACTACACGGTAGAGGCGCCGCGAGGAGCCAAGAATTTGAAGGTCACGGCGTATCCCACCTCCTCGCGCTCCACAATTACCGTAAATGGCAGCCCGGTGACTGCAGGAAAGCCTTCCACGGTAAAGCTGCCCACTCCCAAACTCACGGTTGACGTTAAGTCTCCCGACGGAACGCAAACCAACACATTTACAGTAACGGTCTCCAGAAAATGAAAACCGGCACACAGAGCAAGCACCGGGTTTTATGGCTGGCTGCCCTTCTGTTCGCCACCTCGGGAGCGTTGGCTGCCACGAGCGTCACTCAAGCGGCATGGGGAAAAGACTCAGCCGGCGAAGCCGTGGATTTGTATACCGTGACCTCGCCGCAGGCCGAAGTTAAGATCAGCACATACGGCGCCCGCATCGTGAGCCTGCGCGTGCCCGACCGGCAGGGAAAGATGGGTAACGTCGTTCTCGGGTTCGACTCGGTCGAAGGCTATCTCACTCCCCGGGGCTCGGCGATGGGAGCCACCATTGGCCGCTACGCCAATCGCATCGCCGGAGGTGAATTCACCCTGAACGGCGCCACCTATCAGATACCGAAGAACTCAGGAAAGAATGCTCTCCACGGCGGTCCAGCAGGTTTTGACCGCAAAGTCTGGTCTGCCAGAAAAGTGAAAAATGGCGTCGAGATGACGCTGGTTTCCCCGGATGGCGATATGGGCTTTCCCGGCAAGCTTAGCGTGCGCGTTCGCTTTACGTTGGAGAGCCGGAAGGGAAAGCCGGCGCTGAACATTGAATACTTCGCCACCACAGATAAAGCCACTGTCATCAACCTTACGAACCACGCCTACTTCAATCTGGCGGACGACGTCGCCACTCCGGTGATGGACCACAAGGCAATGATCCGGGCCGATGGCTACACTCCGGTGGATGACACCGGAATTCCGACCGGTGAGATTCGACAGGTGGAGGGCACTCCCTACGACTTTCGTGCAGTACACGCCATCGGAGACAACATTCCCGCGCGTGGATACGACAACAATTTCGTTCTTCGGAAAACCGGCATGGCTCAGGCCGCGGCGGAGGTAGAAGAACCAAAGAGCGGCAGAACAGTCCAGGTTTTTACCACCGAACCCGGACTCCAGTTTTATGTGCCGCGCTTTCCCGCCCCACCACCCTCCGCCGATGGGACGCGCCGACCTGGCCTGGCGGCATTTTGTTTAGAAACACAGCACTTTCCCGACTCGCCGAATCATCCCAACTTTCCTACCACCACGCTGCTGCCGGGCAAGCCCTTTAAATCAACAACCATATACGTATTTGGTATCTCTGCATTGCATCCGGGCGCGAACTAACGTGCTTGTTCCGGTTCATTTTGCCGATGTCGTTTCGGCCAGATAGTCTTCCATCGCTTCCAGACTGACGCCCTTGGTTTCCGGAAATATCTTCCAGACAATGATGAACTGCAGCGCCATCATGCCGGCAAAAAATACAAATGGCACCGACCCGGATCGGGCCGCCATTACCGGAAATATGGCTGAGATGAGCGCATTCATGATCCAGTGAGTAAAGCTTCCCAGGCTCTGGCCTTTGGCGCGCACCACATTAGGAAAGACTTCACTGAGATAGACCCAGATCACGGCGCCCTGCGAGAAAGCGAAGAAGGCGATAAAACCAACCAGCAGCCACACCAGCATCTCCGCGTGCCTGCCGGTGGCGAAAATTGCGGCCACGCCAGCGAGACAGAAGCCGGTGCCTACAGCTCCGGTGAGCAGCAGCTTCTTTCGCCCGAAGCGGTCAATGACGCTCATGGCGATGATCGTGAAAACCAGGTTGGTGAATCCGATCAATACTGCCTGCATGTCGCTGGAGACGCGGCTGAAACCGGCGCGCTCGAAGATGTCATTGAGGTAATACAGAATGGCGTTGATGCCGGAGAGCTGGTTGAACATTCCAATCGAAATCGCAAGAAATACAGGCAGCCGGTAGCGCCGTTGAAACAGCGGCTCGTTCCCCACGTGTCTCTGGCTTCTGAGCGTTTCTTCAATCTCTGCCAACTCCCTGTCCGGATCAAGCTCTCCCATGCGCATCAATACGACTCTGGCCTCGCTGCTCCGTTCCGCTGCCACCAGCCATCGCGGACTCTGCGGAATCGTGAAGAGCGCCAGGAAGAAAGCCAGAGCAGGCAAAGCCGCTATTCCCAGCTTCCACCGCCACTCCGCAGGCCCCAGCGAGACATGCGACACCAGATAGTTCGAGAGGTAGGCCAGCAGAATGCCGCCTACTACATTGAGTTGAAAAAGTCCCACCAGGCGGCCACGCTTTGCTGCGGGAGAGATCTCGGCGATATACATCGGACCAACCACAGAAGAGCCGCCGATCGCCAGACCTCCTACCAGCCGGAAGAACAACAGCGCATACCAATCCCAGGCAAGCGCGCAGCCGAGAGCGGAGACGATGTAAAGCAGCCCGAGGACGGCCAGGCAGGCGCGGCGTCCGTAACGATCGCTGGGAGGCCCCGCAAACAGGGAGCCGAGGACCGTACCCCACAGCGCCATGGAAACGGTTACACCCAGCATAAGGGCGGAAAGGCCGTAGGTTTCGGTGAGCGCGTGCGTGGTACCTGAAATGACGGCGGTATCAAATCCAAACAGCAGACCACCGAGCGCGGCCACCAGAGAGCTGCGAAGAAGGTAAGAGTTCATAAGCTTGCTGTTTCGGCGATATCCCACTCAGGAATGGCTCCAGTGCGGCTCGCTACTAACGCACCGAGCTGATTACAGAAGCGCGCGATGTCGGCAACCGGCCACTGTTCGAGCAGTCCGTGTAAAAACGCCGCGGCAAATGCGTCACCGGCCCCCACCGTATCCGCCACCTGCACCGGGCAGCCTTGGACGCGGACGAAGTCGGACCCCCGCAGCATCGCGCAGCCCTGTTCTCCCAGCGTCACGCATACTGCCGTCCACCCGAACCGCTCCGCACCGCGGCGGCAGAAAGCTTCGAGCTCCGAAGGGAGTCCAAGAAAAGAACCGACGGCATCAGCCTCGGATTCATTCAGTTTCACCACATCGGCCTCAGCGATCAGCGTTGCTACCAGATCGAGCGAATCAAATCCAGGCCTCAAATTTACGTCATAAAAGCGCTTTGCCTGCGGAAGCGCCTCCAGAAGCCGGTCGAGCGACGCCTTTGACTCCGGTCGCGATGGGAAAAGGGTCCCGTAGTACAGCCACGAGGGTTTGTGGCTCGCTAATTCCTCAAGATCGCTCTGCGTAAATTGGACGTCATCATAGGCGGCAGGCCGCTCAATGCGGAATGCAGGATGACCGTCCGGGCCGATGGCAACTGAAGCCGTGCCTGTCTTCCACAGCGCGGAGCGGCGGAGCATGCTTCCATCAAGGCCAAGAGCACAAATGCTTTCAGCAGCGCGATGGCCGAGGTCGTCCGCTCCTAGCGCACTGATAAGGAGGGGAGAATGGCCGAGCCGTTGAACATGCGCCGCAAAATTGAGGGGCGCGCCGCCGAGACAGACTGATTCAGGGAAAACATCCCAAAGCACCTCGCCCATCACCACAATGAAAGCCCCGGCATTAGAACGGTGGGGCGGAGATGGGCGCTCCCCTCCGCGCTCGTGCATGCGCTCATGTGGCGGCATGGGGCTGTAGTGTAGTGGGGATGGTGATGCGGGACAACTTGTATTCGGGAACTACGCGTGACGCCAGGTGAGAGCAGCAGTTTGGTTATTGAGTCAGCGTAAAGGAAAAGGTTTTATGAAGGACCCGTTCAGTGTCCAAACTCAACCGAAACCGCTTCGGGATTGATGAACTTGAAGCGCACCAGCGTCTCCGCCGGGCCTTCTGTGACGGCATAGCGCCACTGGCTTACGGCGCGCCGGGCGGCAGCCGCCAGCGTCTGCTCGCCGCTGAGAACCTGCACTCCGGTCACCCTGCCCTTGGCGCCAATCTGCGCCTTCAGCACCACGGTGCCACGCTTGCGCTGCGCCCAGGCTGCGGCGGGATATTCGGGATAGAGAATGGTTCGCGGGGCTTCCGCTATCAGTCGCGGCGTGGGTTGGAACGCGCTTCCATGCTCCGGCCTGGTTTCCAGGTCCATAGGGCCAAGTCGCGCGAGCTGCGATGGGAGCTTTTTGGCGACCTTTGCTCCATTTATACGTGGCCGCGAAGGATTTTCTGCTTTGACGCTCTCAATCCTGGGAGCGGCTGGTGTCACCACCGAAACTAGCTTCTCCGGAAGCGGGCTTTGCACGGCGACAGGGGCTGGCGTGCTCACCAATGGCACAGGATCCTGATTATTTTCAACCGGCGCAGCTGGAGGAATTGGCTGAACTTGCACCGCTGGGGCCTCATCAACCGGGGGCACACTTGCGGGCACGGTCGCGGCCTCAGCTACGCCAATATCTGACCTGCTCGCCGCCGGGTCGCGATAGAGTCCGAAGGCAAATAGCGCGAACAGGATTGCCACTGCGGATGCCGCCCACCAGGTGGTGGATCGCGAGGTCTTTGGGGACGGGCTTTGTTTCGCTACCAGCTGCAGCTTCGCAGCAGCGGGCTGAACATGCTTTTTTCCGGATTTGTGCTTACGAACCGCCGCGCCGGCAACTACCGGTTGCTTTTCGCTCTGCTGCAATAACTGCTGCAGTGCCTGCGCCTTGGCGGACATTCCTGCCGGCGCTGCGTCCCGTGGATGAACGGCGCTATCGGCGACAATGCAAGGCTTCAAAGATTCAAGCACGCCCGTGCTCGCGGCAGCTACTCCAGCCGCAGCCGCTGCAGCCCGAGACACAGATGCCACTGCTACCGCGGGCTGAAATTCAGTTTGCGGGCGCTTGCCTACCGACCCATGCCGGCGAGCCGGAGGTGTTGGCAGAGAAGCGCTCGGTTTCTTCCGGGAATTGTTTTGAACCTGCTGCTGCCGCTCGAGGGTGCCGATCACGTAATCTTCATCGAAGTTACGGGCAGTCTGTCCCTGGGATATGAGCCTCTCTACCAGCTGCCGATCGCGGTGAGAGAGGACCTCCTCAGGCAGGTTATGAAAGTTGCGGAAGAGCCAAAGCAGCCGTAGCCGCTCCGTGGCGGAGGTGCAGGCCAGACAGATTTCGTGGTCGCTGACCACGCGCAAAACGCCGAAGCGCAACTTGGTAAACAACATGGATGTTAGCTCTGTTGAGGCCATAAACTACGCCTCCCCCGCCAGGGGCGCAAGCTACCGCCAGAGACCAGCGAGAGGTTACCAGCGGGTAGGCCCACTCCACAGGTCCCCTGGCAACTCCTGCCCCTGAGACCCCCTCCGCTTCCTTCAGCTACAATCGGCTTCTCGATGGGCCATATTCACGTTCTTCCCGAAAACGTAGCCAACAAGATCGCCGCCGGCGAGGTGGTGGAGCGCCCTGCTTCGGTGGCCAAAGAGCTGCTGGAAAACTCGCTGGATGCGGGTGCACGCCGCATCCGGGTGAACGTCGAAGCAGGGGGGAAACGGCTGATCCAGGTGGTGGATGACGGCTGCGGCATGAGCCAGGACGATGCTTTGCTGTGCTTTGAGCGCCATGCCACCTCCAAAATCCGCAGCGCCGACGACCTGCTGGAAGTGGAAACCCTGGGCTTCCGGGGGGAGGCCCTGCCCTCGATCGCCTCCGTCTGCCGCCTGCGGCTGGAAACCCGCTCCCCGGAAGAAGAGGTAGGGACGGCGGTGGAAATTGCCGGGGGCAAAATTCTGCGCGTAGAAGAAGCTGGGTTGCCGGCGGGAACCTCCATCTCGGTTCGCGACCTGTTTTTTAATATGCCGGCGAGGCGTAAGTTTCTGCGCTCGGAATCCACCTTTCCAGCACATTGGGATCCTAAGCTTAGAATTCCACGTGGACAAGTTGTCGCG
>JADMIO011678438.1_pt1 | contig 105508 bp, 83 predicted proteins | sample 8958161 | NCBI WGS metagenome assembly JADMIO01 (sample SAMN16585339, study PRJNA669376) | soil metagenome | isolation source: Crop rotation soil | place: USA: Cullars Rotation, Alabama | collected 2011
CACCCGAAGGTGAGCCAGTGTGATTACATTTGCGGCCTAACTGTGGCCAGTCCAGTTACGCTGGAGTCACTAGTATTTAGGTGACACTATAGAAGCGGCCGCGACAACTTGTCCACGTGGAATTCTAAGCTTAGGATCCCAATGTGCTGGAAAGGCCGCATCCTTTACTCCTGCGGCCGGCACAAAAAGGACCGAGATGTCGATGGTGCCTAACGAGTTTACGGCGTCTTGTGGTGTGTTGAACACAGGGACACCGAGAACATCCTGGCCCCCTTTGCCTGGCGTCACACCGGCAACCACGTTGGTTCCGTATTCGCGCATAAGTCGCGCGCGTGCGCGTCCTTCGCGACCTGTGATGCCTTGTATCAGGACGCGCTTTTTCTCATCAATTAAAATCGCCATTTAGTCAGCGCCTCCCGACTAATTCGTCCAATCCTGGAACATCCAGCTCGAGATAAAAGCCTTCAATCTGGCCGAGGCGGCACTCGACATCACAAGCAAGTAATTCGGAATCTTTGGTAGCAAATTCTTCCTCGGATAGTGAAGGCACAGGCACCCCCTCGCGATCGACAATCAATCCGCCCGACAGCGTTTCGACAGCACTGCAAATCTGTGGCCACTGCTGAGTATCGATCCAAACGCTACCGTTCTTGACGGGCAGGGAAAGGACTGACGAATCTTTCATAAATTTCGGAGCGCGTGGGACTCGCGGTTTCCACTTGGTGGCGCCCGCGCTCTCCACAAGTTCGGCAAAGCGCGTCGCAATCATGGCCGGCGTATCGGTCTTACGATAACCCTCGACCGAGGCGCGCAGCAGGCGGGCCATTCGATGTAAGATGTCCACTGCGCGATCTTCAGTGTTCCCACCCAGACGGATCACCGCTGGAATATCAAGATCGAGTTCCCAAAAAGCCTTGGCCAAGCCGTACGCGGACCAATATTGCTCCTGGCTCGCCACGCCCGAACCGGAGCCGAAGTAACCCGCCAAATCGGGCTGGGCCAAAATGATTCGGGCGGCGCGATACACCTTCGATGCAGATGGATTACCGCTCGTATCTGTAAAGTTCGCAATGGTGAAGCCCGCGTTCACGATGGCATCCATCGACATCATCGATCCGCCGCCGCCCGCGCCATGAAAACCGACGAGGCCTTTGGACGTTTTGGGAGCAGCCGTGGCCAATTGAGCGAAATAAAATGTCCCACGATGATCGCTTTGTTCGACTGCGTAAGCGACGCGTTCCAGTGCAGTCGGTGGATGATCGAATTCGCGGGCAATTTCAATTCCCAGGTCAGGGTGACGCGCGACGGCATAGTCATCAATCGTGATGCGGCAGTCGGCTGCGACGAATTCACCGCTTCTGGTCAGCACGAGCGGATTGATTTCCAGTGAACGGGCTTCAACGCTGCGCGCCGCGTGGAATAATTTGCGAATCGATTCCGCTAATTGCGCGGCGTGTTTTGACGAAACTTCGGTCGAAGCAACAGCGTCATTCACGCCGGAATCGAGCGGTCCTGCGTTGACGTCACAGGGGATGCGGCGAGTCAAGCCGGCGCGTTCTTCGATTCCCGAGCCGCCCCCCGCCGCGAAGATGATCATGGGCGCGCGAGCCGCATCATCAATCGCAAAGGACAGAAAAAACTCACGGTCGATATCGATCTTTTCCTCGACCAAAACAGCTTCGACTGGAAACTGCCCCACTTTCATGGCCAGCATTCGGCCCGCGTGCTGGCGAACCTCATCCGGCTTTTTAGCGAACGCGACCCCCCCGATGCTTGCCCGCCCCGTCGTCCAGGCTTGAATCTTCACAACCACGTCTCCGCTTATCTTTTCGGCTGCCTTTACCGCTTCCTGAGCTGTTCGAGCTGCATAGCCGCGCGGGATTTTAAATCCGTTCGCGGCAAGAATTGCCTTACCTTGATATTCGTGAAGTCGTGCCATGACTACGTTGCGTCGCGCGACTTTAGCTAGATTTTTAGGAAGCGCACGTAGCGTCACTACCCGCCCACAGCCTGATAATGGCCCAGTCCCCGTTTCCACATGAATTTCGCCCAGGCCCAGGCCAGGAACAGCCAACCCGTCTGGATTGCCAGCGCTTGAACAAGTTCAGAGCCTTTCAAACGGCCGAGGAAGATCGCAATCGGACAAAACAATTCATAATAGAACGGCAGCCATTTCATGACCGCCTGAACGGCAGATGGCATGATGTCGATGGGAAACATTTGACCGCCCAGGAAGTATTCGAACGAATAGACGATGAAAACGATTGTCGAGATTTCCAGAATCCAAAAAGCCATCATGGCGAGGCTGTAGGTAATGAAGAATTGAATAAAAGCTGCCATCAGCAGCGAAACAGTTGCAAACACGTAGACCATGGGATCGGTAGGGAGCACGATGTATTCGCGAAAATAAATGAAAATCAGCGCAATCGGCGGCAAAGTAACGAATGTGTAGACGAGGCGTCCGCTTAAAAAAATGCTGAAGCGGTACGCGAGATAACTCATGGGCTTCGTCAGAAGCGCATTAATCTGGCCTTCACGAATATCGGCGGCGATCTGCCATTCATCCTCCGTCGGCGTGACCAGATTGCTCACCAGGATGGTGAGCAAATAGTAGTATATCATTGAGCCATAATCGTAGCCGTGCAGTCCGCCGCCACGCTCTTTGAAAACCGCACTCCAAAGAAATACCGTACCGGCCAACGGAATGAGTCCGAACAACGCTCGCAAAAAGTAATTCCACCGATAAACGAACGTGTTTTGTAGCCCGATATTGAAAACCGAGAGGTACTTTTCGACGGTGCCCGCAGTCATTGCTCGCAGTTAGGTCAGTTCGAAGACGACTTGCTAGCCAGATCCGCAGCCAGATTGATCGCGGCGATCATGCTATCGGGACGCGCAATTCCTTTGCCGGCAATTTCAAAGGCGGTGCCATGATCGGGACTAGTGCGAGCAAAAGGGAGGCCAAGCGTCACATTAATGCCTTCGTAGAACGCCTGAAGTTTCAACGGGATCAAACCTTGATCGTGATACATGCATAGAACCCCATCAAATTCACCTTCAACGACACGATGGAAAATTGTGTCGGGAGATTGCGGGCCTTTGAAGGCAGGTGGTGTTTGGTCCGAAGTCGGACGCAGTCGGTTTAGTTCAGCGACCGCCGGGGCGATGATTTCAATTTCTTCGCGGCCAAGTTTGCCAGATTCGCCGGCATGCGGGTTCAATCCAGCAACAGCAATGCGCGGGGAGCTTGCGCAGCGCGAATCCAGGAACTGCGCAAGCAACAGACCGACACGAACGATCTCCGATTCCTTGAGCGCGCTTGCAATCTTCCTCAACGGGAGGTGACCCGTGACCAGAGCAACCGTGATTTTCCGGCTCGTTAAGCACATCGCGAAATTTTTGACCCCGCAACGCTCCGCGAAAAATTCTGTCTGCCCGGGAAACTTGAAGCCTGCTTCGTACATCCGAGCCTTGTGGATCGGGCCTGTTACGATGGCATCCAGTTCACGGCGCCGCACAAGCGTGATTGCTTCTTCCAGCGCGGCAGCTGCGGCGCGCGCAGTTTCGGCGGTCGGATTCCCTGGTCGGCAAGCTGCGTATTTACCGATAATTTTGCATTCAGCGGCGTGGGTAATGCGGTTCGAGTTTAGAGCAAGGTCCACAACTTCCGGCCCAATTCCCGCACAATCGCCAAGCGTAATTCCGATTCGTGGCTGGTTATCTGCGCTCATGGCCTGGATTGTATTCTAATCTTATTTAACCGATCCCTGCCACGATTACGAGCGCGAGACCCGAGGTCGGAGACTTTTTTCGATCACACAGGATTGATTTTCCCCGTAGTTTAAGGAAAACTGCTCCCCGGCATGCAGCAGGTCACCGCGTTCTCGAGTCCGCAAACTGTCCCCGCTGCGCCTGCCGCTGTGCGAAAGCAAGGGTTGTGGATTTTGGACAGTTGGCGCGACCTGGTTCTTTACGTCTGCACACCCCTGTTGATCATACCGATCTTTCTCGTGGCACAGGCGCGTTGGAGCGCGCAGGACATTTATCTTTTCGTCGCCGCTTTTGGTGCCATGGGCCACCATCTGCCAGGAATGATTCGCGCTTACGGGGATCGCGCTTTGTTCCAGCGTTTCAAGTGGCGCTTCATTTTCGCTCCGGTTTTTCTGGTAGTCGTCTGCGCCGCCTTCTCGATCTGGGATCTTAAAGGCATCGTACTGGTGGCCTTTGTCTGGGGCGTGTGGCACGGGATGATGCAGACCTACGGCTTCTGTCGAATCTATGATGCCAAGGTCGGTTCATTTGCCGAGATCACGCGCCGTTTGGATTTCGCGTTGTGTGGAATCTGGTTTGCCACGGCGGTCCTGCTCTCACCCCAGCGAATGACCGACACTCTTGAGACCTACTATTCCGCTGGCGGACCTTTCATCCCGCCGGCGCTGCTTCACAGCGCGCAACAAGCGTTGCTGGCTCTGGCTGTCACGGTTGCGGGGTTGTTCCTGGCAAATTACATCTTGTCCTGGGTGCGTGGGCAGCGGCCAAGTCCGGTCAAGCTAGTGCTTCTCGTCACCAGCATATCATTCTGGTGGTACTGCAACAATATTGTGGCCAGCGTTCTGGTCGGGATCGCGTTGTTCGAAGTCTTTCACGATGTCCAGTATCTCTCGCTGGTTTGGATTTATAATCGCAAACGTGTCGAGTCAGACAACTCGATCGGCGGATTTATGCGCTTTGTGTTCCGGCGCAGTGGCTCGCTGGTTGGTCTTTATGTGGGCCTGATCTTCGCCTATGGAGCCCTTGGATATTTCAAGTCGAGTGTTGGCGTGGATTCTGTGAAAAACATCCTTGCCGGTGTGGTGACCGCGTCCGCGCTGCTTCATTTTTATTACGACGGGTTCATTTGGAAAGTCCGGGAGAAATCCACCAGGCAATCTCTAGGCATCAGTGGCGGGACAGCAGACGTGTCGCTAGGTGGATTTTTTCCTAGCTGGGCGCTGCACGGCGCGAAATGGGTAGGCGTTTTCGTCATTCCATTGGGAGCGCTCTGGCTTGGCCAGACCCACACCGCCCGCACCGAGCTTGATCGCGTCGCGATGATCGCCGCTGATCTCCCGACCAGTTCCCGGGCCCATCTTAATCACGCCACCGCTTTACTAGACGCTGGCAAAGACGATGAAGCAGTTGCGGCTTTTTCCAAGACGCTTGTCCTCAATCCTGATTCGGCAAAGGCACACGCCGGTCTCGCGACTATTTCAATAGCGAAGGGAAACCTGGACCAGGCGCACCAGCATTACCAAGTAGCGTTAAAGATCGACCCGGATAATGCGGAGTACCACTCCGGATATGCTTATCTGTTGGAGCAACAAGGCCAAGATGACCAGGCGGCTGCGGAGTGCGAAACCGCCGTTCGGTTGGCGCCGAAATCAGCGCAAGCTCACCACAGCTACGGCGCGTTTCTGGAAAAACACGGCAAATTGGAAGAGGCCATCATGCAATATCGGGAAGCAGTGCGTGCCGATCCCGGGCTTGTGGATGCCCAAATAGATCTTGGCACCGCGCTTTTGGGTCAAGGCGATCTCGCAGGAGCAAAAGAGCATCTTCAAATTGCAACAAAACTCGATCCAAAACTTGCGCAGCCGCACAATTATCTTGGCAGAGTTTTCATGGGAGAAGGCAACATTCCCAGCGCTATCGCGCAGTTCGAAGAAGCGTTGCGTCTGCACCCAGACTTCCCGGAAGCCGAGGAAAATCTGCGAATGGCCAAGGCCACCGGCGAAGGGGCGCTGACTCTGTCGCCAAGGTAGTTTCGACTCAATCGACGGGGCCGCTCAGAACACAAGTAGTCACCGTATCGGGCGCGATAAGTAATCGTCGTACCGCCCATCCTGAATCTCTGAGAGAAGCTGGCGAAATGTCTCGCGGCTAATCATACATCCATGCGCGACTTCAACCGGATTGTTGGAAGGAGCCAACGAATCAAAAACCCTTTGGTACGTGGTGCGATCACACCGACGCAAGCCAACCAGGATGTAAAGCTTGCCTGCAGGTGTGGCTTCGGCAAACGCCGCCTGCAACTGCTGAGAAGCGTCTGGCCGCTGCAGGACAGTTCGCAAATTTCGTTCGCCTTCCGAGATGGTTCCCGCCACACCGACACCGCCAAACGCAAACCATTTTGCCGCGGCGAGGTCACGCGCGGCTGGACTGTTCGAAGTAGCTGTTACCAAGACGCCAAAGGGCGCGAGCAGACTGCTGGCGATGAGGGTCATACCGAGTGTTTTCACACAGGAGTGGCGTAACAGCATCGAAATAGAGTCGGACTGGATTAGACGAACATTCGCGATAGAAAGCCAACATTTTTCCGTCAGAACCATCACGGGTGGCGTGAATCTAAGCCTGACAATTCGGCGTGCACCTGCCGCCTGGCGGGGGTCACAGCATCAACCCTCAGAACGTCTTGATATAAGCCTTTTCGCGCAGGCTGGCGATCCAACGTTCTTGAATTTGCACCGCTTCATCCTGAATCAGTTTTTTCTCAATATCAGCTCGCGCTTCAGCAAGCGATTTCGTTGTGCCACCGCGTTTGTCTTCGACCTTCAAAATATAATAGTTGCCCGCGTAATCGATGATGCTGCTAATTCGACCCACAGGCATGTTAAAAGCGAACTTTTCCAGCGGCGCGGCAAGAGTGTTACGTTGAATCCAGCCCCAGTCGCCGCCGTTATCTTTGGTGCTGTCTTCGGAATAAATCTGGGCTACCTGTTCGAACTCGCCGCCGCTTGCAAGCTTGCCGAGCACTTCTTCAGCCAAGGACTTTTGAGCTTCCGCATTTCCCGTGTCCTTTTGTCCCGAAATCATGATCATTCGCAACTTGATCTCTTCTTTGGTTGTAAACAGGTCCCGATGCTTCTTGTAGAACTCCTCAATCTTGGTAGGCGAGATAATGTAGTTGGTTTTCACATTATGGCTGCGCATCGCCTGTACGATGATCCTTTCCATCTCTTTTTCCTTGAACTCGCCCAGAGAGTAATTCTGCGCCTCAAGAGTTTTGACAAAAGTATTGCGATCGCCGCCGAAACTTTCTCGAACAATATCGTGCACGCGCTGATCCACGATGTGGTCGGGAATTTGATAGCTTTCCTTCTTGAACGCCTGAATGATAAGTCGCCGATCGATTAAGTCCTTCAAAGCGAGTTGGTGCACTTCTTTGAGTTTGTTTTCCAGATCCTGTCCTGTGAATTGTGATCTCAACAGTTTTTCGCGCGGGGCAGCCAACTGGCGGACTTGCGAGTATGTGATGACGTCGCCGTTCACAATCGCAGCGATGCCATCCACAACCTGAGCATCTTGCGCGAATGCATCGCAACAAATCGGCGACAGCGCGAGCGCACAGACTGCCAACGAAACCGCAGTAAATGGACGCACAAAGATTCTCATAATTTCTTTATCAACTCCAAAACCTCTCTTAGATGGTCCTCGATTTTGGCTCCAACTAAACGAGGGAATTTGCCCGCGACAAGTATAAAATCTCCGCGCCGGGTCAGCATCAATTTTCCCTCCCGCACTTCGACACGGGTTATCCCCAATTTTGCGGCTGCGAGCTTGATTTCGATGAGGCCAAACAGATTGTCAACCGCCTGCGGGAGTGGGCCAAAACGGTCTCGCCAGTCGCGGCTTAGGCGCTGTAATTGCTCGTTTGTAGTGACTTCTGCCACCTCGCGATAAGCCCGGATGCGCAAGCTGGGATCACTGATATAGGTGATTGGAATAAAAGCCGGGATTTGCGAAGCGGAGCTAGCGGGTCGGCGTCCACTGGTGTTCGGCGTCGGAACGAATTCAGCTTCATTTGAGGCCACGAAGTCGAGGTTCAAATCTACATCGAGGCGAAACCGCGGCTTTTTGCCTTTAAGCTGTGCCACGGCTTGTTTGAGCAACTGACAATACAGGTCGAAGCCGATCGCGACGATGTGACCGCTCTGAGCTGTGCCCAGGATGCTGCCTGCTCCCCGAATCTCCAGGTCGCGCATGGCAATGCGAAAGCCGGCTCCAAGTGAACTGTATTGCTTTATCGCGCTGATCCGCTTGCGTGCTGCGCCGACAGTCATCATTTCGCGTGGCAACAACAAATACGCGTATGCCTTGTGCTCGGCTCGTCCGACGCGTCCGCGCAATTGGTACAGATCTGCGAGACCGAATTGATCAGCGCGATCGATGATGATTGTGTTCGCATTCGGAATATCGAGGCCGCTCTCGATGATGGTGGTGCAGACCAGGACATCGATTTTCCCTGCTATAAACCGCGACATCACGCCTTCGAGCTCGTCCGCATCCATCTGGCCATGCCCGATTTCAACTCTGGCTGCGGGACAAAGGTCGACGATCCGGTCACGCACGCGTTGAATACTTGCCACCCGATTGTGCAGGAAAAATACCTGGCCCTGGCGTTCCAGTTCCCGATCGATGGCCGCGCGAATAAGCCGCTCATCGTAGGCCGACACGACTGTTTCCACAGGCAGGCGATTGAGCGGCGGCGTCTCAATAGTGGACATATCCTTCACTCCCACAAGAGACAAATAAAGGGTGCGCGGGATTGGCGTGGCCGAAAGTGTGAGTACATCGACCAGTTTGAAGAGCTCTTTAAATTTCTCCTTGTGCAGCACGCCGAAACGCTGTTCCTCGTCGATCACTACCAGTCCTAGATCTTTGAACACGACATCGCCGGAAATCAGCCGATGCGTGCCAATGACGATATCCACTCCGCCTTCGCGCAGTAACTGCAAAACCTTTTTCTGCTCGGACTGCGACCGAAAACGGCTCAGCATTTCGATGCGTACTGGGTAATCGAGCATTCGTTGCCGGAATACCTCAAAATGTTGCTGAGCCAGAACCGTAGTCGGCGCAAGCACAGCCACTTGTTTTCCGTCCATCACTGCCTTAAACGCAGCGCGCACTGCTATTTCGGTCTTGCCGAATCCGACGTCACCGCAAATGAGGCGGTCCATAGGCCGGGGACGTTCCATGTCCATTTTCGTGTCGATGATCGCTTTCATCTGGTCCGGCGTTTCGCGAAACGGAAAGGAATGCTCAAACTCTGCCTGCCACCTGCTGTCGGGAGCGAAGCCATAGCCTGCATGCGTTTCACGCTGCGCCTGAACAGCGAGCATTTTTCCGGCGTAATCGAAGATCGAAGCGGCCGCCTTGATTTTGGCGCGCGCCCATTTTCCGTTGCCGAGTGAGCTAAGAGGTGGCGATTTTTTTCCCGCGCCAACGTAGCGTGAAACTAGATAGGCCTGCTCAAGTGGAACATAAAGCTTTGCTTCGTCTGCAAACTCGAGAACCAGCACCTCCTGCGGTTTTGCTTGCCGTTGTAGGGCAACCGCTCCGCTTGCAAATTCTGTCCTGTCCGCGTCAGGTACCCGATGTGCCTGCCCTACAGGGATTTTTTGCAGGCCCATGAAGCGCCCAATACCATGCTCAAGGTGTACCACGAGGTCGCCCTGGTTGAGCTCGCTGAAATCAATCTGGGCCCGATTGCGTTCCGCGCGACGTAAGCGTCTGCGTGGATGCGCGGCGAACCGTCCAAATAATTCCGCGGCTGAGAGGACGACGAGATTGGCGGCAGGAAAACAGAATCCGCGCGCCAGCGTGCCTTCCACAAAGTCGACGCCTTCAAGGGACCCAGCCATGATCTCGCGAAAACGCTCGATTTCGCCTTCTGTCTGGAAGTAAATGGCGATTCTTGCGTTGATGCGCTGCCATTCTCGCAAGCGCTCGATAAACTGCGCCCGTTTCGCTTCAGCAAGCACGAGATCGCCAACTGCAAACTCACCAATGTCACAATCTTGAAATGCACCGCGAAAGTCTTCCGGACCGTTTTCAATCCAGCCTTCGCTAATCTGAACGTGCGCCGTTGAAGTTTCTTCGGGTTCGATATCGATTACTAGATCGTCCCCGCGGACGTAGTGGCGAACCTGGCTGCTTTGCTCCAGCGCTCCCTGGTCGAGCAAAACATCGACTGATTTCAGATCGCGCACCGAAGTTTGGGTGTCGATGTCGAACTCACGAAGCGATTCGATTTGATCTTCGAAAAATTCGATTCGAAAAGGCATCGGCCTCTGCCACGAATAAAGATCGACGATGCCGCCACGCACCGCGAATTGTCCTCGAGTGGTGACCTGGGCGACCCGTTCATACCCGGTACCTGCAAGTCGCTTAATCAGATTTTCCATTTCTAAGGCGGCGCCACGTTGAAGCCTGCTGACACCGGATTCCAGCGTGATATGTTTCGGTGCTGCTTGTTCCAGACTCGCACGCGTCGCCACGACCACATGTTGTGAGCTTGCCCGCCCGAGTTCCATCAGCACTGCCAGACGCTCCGCGGCAATTTCCGGGTCGGGCAAAACATTTTCGGCAGCTGCAAACTCTGCTTCTGGGAGGAAAAGGGCATCCGGCTGCCAATTCAGCAGACTTTCATAGATCAACTCCTGTGAATGAACCGTGGGACAAAGTATCCAGATCGTCGACTTCGCCGGCTCCGGCTGACGAGGCGATGGACGATGCCAAGCCTGCGCCACGATTACAGCCAGGAATGGCTGTGCCGATTGGATGACATGTGATAACTGCACAGGCCATCGAGCCTCCCGGATGAAGCGTAGCTTGCGGGCAATGGGTTCGCTCTCAGCTACGCATTTCAGAAGCTCAGCGGGGATTTGCTTTTCCACCGCAGAGTTTACGCCATATTTCGCCACAGTTGTAGCCACGTCTCGATGCTCGCGTTTTTTGCGAGTAATCCAGCATCGTCTTCGGAGAAGCCAATCCACCGAAGGGCGGAACGCGTGATTCTCAATCTGTTGGCCGAAATGGCCCGAAGGGCTCGGAATTTACAGTGCCCGACCAATTGCGGCGGCAACCGCGCGCAGACGCGGAACCAGCTCGGCAAAAATTTCCGGCGTAAGCGCTTGGTTGCCGTCACTTTTCGCCATTTCGGGAGAATTGTGCACCTCGATCATCAGCGCATCGGCGCCGGCGGCTACTGCTGCCAGAGACATCTGTGGAACAAATTCTCGAAGACCAAGGGCGTGCGCCGGATCAACGATGACAGGCAAATGCGTCTTAGATTTCAGAAGTGGAACAGCCGCCAGATCCAATGTGTAACGCGCCGCGGTCTCGAACGTGCGAATGCCGCGTTCGCAGAGGATCACATTGGGATTGCCCTCGTTGAGAATGTATTCAGCGCTCATGATCAAATCATAAATAGTGGCGCTGAATCCGCGCTTGAGGAGCACGGGAAGTCTGCTGCGACCGACCTCTTTTAACAGCGAAAAGTTGTGCATGTTGCGAGTACCGACTTGAAGACAGTCGGCATACTTCTCAATCATGGAGAGATCGCGCGGATCCATGACTTCGGTGACGACAGGCAAGCCTGTGGCCGTGCGCGCTTCGGCCAGAAAACGGAGTCCCTCTTCGCGCAATCCTTGAAAACTGTAAGGCGACGTTCGCGGTTTGAACGCCCCGCCTCGGAGAATTTTTGCGCCGGATTCTTTTACAATAGAGGCGATCGACTGAATCTGTTCCCTGCTTTCAACCGAGCATGGCCCACAAATGAGAACAACGTCTTCGTGTTCACCGAGCCGCACGTCGCCGACTACAACAGAAGAAGCCCCGCGCGAATCGCGAGCCGCGAGTTTGTACGGCTTTAAGACTGGGACGATGGCTTCCACGCCTGGCATCGAAGCAATCGGTTTTTCGCGAAGCAGCGCTTCGGGTCCGATCACGCCAATAATCACGCGCGATGCACCGCGACTGATCTGTGCTTCCAGGCCGAATTCCCGTACGCGTGTGATGATTCGCTGAATCTGTTCTTCGGTGGCGTTCGGTTTCGTGATGACGATCATATTCCTGGCGGCGAAATCAGCAGGATGACGTTCCCGGAAATTTTCTGCAAGCCCAGATACGGGCCGCCCCTCAAAAGTCTAGTTCGTGATTGTGACCGGCGTCCCGACCGAGACTGATTTGAAGAAGTCTTCGGCCATGAATTCCGGCATCCGGATACATCCGTGCGACGCCGGGTATCCCGGCAAATAGCCGGCGTGCATGCCCGTTCCGGAAACGATCCGCATAAAGTAGGGCATGGGAGTCCCCCGGAAATGCGTGCCAGGAGGTTTTGGATCCTTCTTTATATCCACATTCGGCACGACCACATTGCCCGCGTTGTCTACATAATCCCCGAACAGGCTGGAGACGTGGTCTTTATCCTTCTGAATGATCTTAAAAGTGCCGGTCGGAGTGTTCAGTCCTTCCCGACCGGTGGACAATTGCGAGACACCAACCAGCACACCTCCCTTGTAAAAATATGCCCGCTGCTCTCCCAAGCTGATCTTCACGGATGGACTTCCGGTCACATTATCGCCATCCCAATAGGAAACAGTATCGCGCGGCGGCCCAGCCTGCTCACCGCCGTAAACCCCGCCTAAATACGGCGTGTTTGCGGAATAACGATCATCAGCGCAGCCTGTCGCCAGTAAAACCAACCCGACTGAAACGACCGCCTGCGAAACACGAGAAAGGGAACGAGCCATAAGATTTTTGATGGCGTTCTTAATGCGCACGCTACGCAAAAAGTCAAGAGGAGGGAACCCCCGCTGGGCGGTTCCGGACATCGCAGCGCGATGTCCCTACCTTTTGCACCATTGGTCTACCCAATCGTTCACTGTTTTGTACCAAAGCTGGCTGTTCTGCGGCTTCAGCACCCAGTGACCTTCGTCCGGGAAATACAACATCTTTGACGGCACTTTGAGTATTTGCAGTGTAGTAAACAGATCGAACCCTTGTGAGACGTCGAGCCGGTAATCAAGCTGGCCGTGTACAACCAGCGTCGGGGTTTTGAAATTCTGTGCGTATTCGTGCGGCGACCATTTTCGGTACAGCTCGCGATTTTTCCACGGTGGCCCTTTAAATTCCCATGTGGGAAACCAAAGTTCTTCCGTCGTGCCGTACGCGGACTCCGTATTAAACATGCCGTCGTGCGACACGACGCATTTGAATCGGTTCGTGTGGCCGAGGAGCCAATTGGCCATGTAACCGCCGTAGCTCGCGCCCAGCGCTGCCTCACGGTTCTTGTCGATAAATGGGAATGTTTTTTCCACGTAATCGAGGCCCTTCATCAAATCGACGTATGGTTTGCCGCCCCAATCGCCTCTGATTGAGTCGGTAAACTTCTGGCCATAACCGGTCGAGCCGTGGAAATTGATCATCACCACCACGTAGTTGCCGCTCGCCGCGAACAACTCCGCGTTCCAGCGATAAGTCCACGAATTACCCCACGCACCCTGCGGTCCGCCATGGATCAAAACTTTTAGCGGATATTTCTTATTTGGATCCAATCCCGGGGGCTTAACAATGAAGCCCTGAACCTCTTCGTCATTCGCACCCTTGAACGTAAACGATTCCAAGGGCTGCATATCAATTTGCGATAACAGCGCGTCGTTCATGTGTGTGACGGGCTTTAGAAAGCTATCCAGATTGTACGTTCCCATCGTATCTTTTGGAGTCGCGTCCTCTCGCCAAATTTCGGTCGGTGCCCGCGCTGACATCCGAGTGAAAAACAGTACATCACCTGAAAAAACCAGATCGTCGGCATGCAATGCGTCAGTGCCGCCACCGGCTGGTTCCGCTTCCTGGACACTGACGCCGAAAATTGGCGCGCCGCCATGATCCTCGGCTGCAAACGCCAACCGATTCGAATTGGGTTCCCATGTAAAGCTTCCGACCGATCGATCAAACTTCTCCGTCAGATCGCGCGTTTTCCCGGACTGTCGATCTTGCACGAAGAGGCGCCATTTATCGGCTTCGAAGCCGGCGCGGGCCTGCGAACGCCAGGCAAGATATTTTCCGTCGGGTGAATAGAGCGGGGTGGCGTCGGCGCCCGGACTGCTAGAAATTTTCTTTGGCGTCCCACCTGCGATCGGCACGACGAAAATTTCGTTGTTCGTGCTGGTTGCTTCGACTTCGTCGATATTCGAGGTGTAGGCTACTTCCTGGCCGTCCGGTGAAATCGCATACATATCCTGGCCGCCTAACGAGAACGGCGGCACATCGTGATCACCCGGCGTCAGATCGATGGGCTGGAAGCCTGACTTCCGATCAGCTCCATCCGCTCGCGCGTCTGCGCTAACCACAAACAGATGGCTGCGCTTGAATTCAGTGAACGCATTCCAATGTCGGTAAAACAGCCTACTGAAAATTTTCGCTTTGACCTTGCTCTTCTTCAGCTCTTCGTCGCGCTGTTTGTTACACGCGTCATCTTTGCATTCTGGATACACCGCTGACACGAACCCGATGTTCCTGCCGTCTGGGGACCAGATCCCGCCATCAGCCCCACTCGAGATGGACGTGACTTGATGTGGATTGCCGACCAGTTGTCCTTTTGCGGGATCGAAGTCGCACATCCAGATTTGCGTTGGATCGGTCGCCTTGGATGTCCACATCAGGCTTTTCCCGTCGGGTGAAAATCGTGGCCGCTCCTCATGATTCGGTGTTTGATTTAGCCGTCGCGATTCACCGCCGGTTGCCGGCACGATCCATAAATGGGAAATCCTGGTGTTCGCTTCCAGATCAACGTCAATGCAGTCAAACACGACCCACTTCCCGTCCGGCGAAGGCACCGGCGCGCCGACACGCTTGAGTTTCATCATGTCCTCGAAGGTGAATGGATGTTTTTGTGAAGCTGGCGAGGGCGTTTGCGCAAAGATCGAGCTGGTCAAAAGAAGACCAATTACAACGAGAATCTTCATGTGTTCGTTCCTATTTTGTCATTTCGAGCGGAGTCGAGGAATCTCTAACTAGCTCTTAAATCCGGAAACATCCATAGATGTCTTGACTTCGCTCGACATGACAATCCGAAGACATTTAAAGTGCGGCATGGCTCAGGTAACAATCGAAACAATCAAGCACGGCCCTACATCGTGAATGGCGAAATCCAGTTGATCGATACCCACGGAAATAAGTACCCGGTCAAAAAACGGATGGCGCTTTGCCGCTGCGGTGCATCGACTGAGAAGCCTTTTTGCGACGGTACACATTCCAAAATCGGTTTTCAAGCTGCCGAGAAAGCCGTGCCCGAGTCGAAAGAATAACCTTTTGTCATTGCCAGCGAAGTCGAGGAATCTGTCGCATGCAATTTAGAATTACGCTCGTAATCGCCGTTTCACTCTTTTCAGTGACGGCTCGCGCGGAGCGGATATCGCTCGTTGGCGGAACCGTGATCAATCCCGCGGACGGCCAAGTTTTACCAAATGCGACCGTGGTGATTGACTCCGACAAGATTGAAAGCGTCGCGATGGGCAAACAGGACGCGGCGAAGCTTGGGAAACAAATCAGTTACGTCGGCAAATTCATTTTGCCGGGTTACATCGACACACACGTTCACTTCTTTCAATCCGGAGACTTGTTTACGCGGCCGGACGGCGCCGATTTCAACAGCGTCCGTCCATATAGGGACGAAGTCGCGTGGGTAAAGAGTCACGTGAACGACGTATTTGAACGGTATTTGCGCAGTGGTATCACGAGTGTTGTCGATGTAGGCGGACCTTTCTGGAATTTCGACGTACGCAAAATCGCGGACCAGACGCAGAAAGCGCCGCACGTGGCGGTAGCTGGTCCGTTGATCTCAAGCGTGTCACGCGAAAAACTCGATCTTGGCGATCCGCCGATCGTGAAAATCGACACTCCGGACCAAGCGCGTGAATTCGTGCGCAAATTAGCCGAAAAAAAACCCGATCTGGTCAAGATCTGGTACATCGTAGACAAGGATCATCCGGTCGAGAGCTTTCGGCCAATTGTGCGTGCCACAATAGAAGAAAGTCACGCACACAAAATCCGGGTTGCGGTGCATGCGACGGAGTTGGAGACAGCGCGCGCAGCGGTCGAAGAAGGCGCCGATATACTGGTACATAGCGTCACGGACAAACCAGTTGATGACACGTTCGTAAAGCTTCTCAAGGACCGGCACACAATTTTGTGTCCAACCCTCGTGGTATTTGAGCGCTACGGCCGAGTGTTTTCACACCAGTTGAATCTCACGCCTGAAGAACAAAAATGGGGCAATCCCGAAGTGATCGCGTCGCTTGATGTGACCAAGATCCCACAGGACAAGTTGCCGCAAAGAATCAAGGATGCGCTTGCAAAACCAGATGAGGTGCTGGGTCGAATCAAAAAGACTTATGACATCGCGCTGCCGAATTTGAAAAAACTGGAGGAGAATGGTGTCACGATTGCGTCAGGCACTGATGCAGGGAACATCGGAACAATTCATGGCCCTGCGCTTTTCCGCGAATTTCAGCTGATGAAAGAAGCGGGATTAACGCCGATGCAGATTCTTCAATGCGCTACCGGTAACGCCGCGAAACTTTTTGGCGGAGATACGGGTGCGCATATTGGCCAGCTCGCACCCGGGTACTTCGCCGATCTGGTCATTCTCAATTCCAATCCGCTGGACGACATCGCACATGCTTCCGACATCGACACCGTTATCAAAAACGGAGTCGTTTATCCCGCCGATTCTATTCTGCATTAAACTGGCCTCGATGAAGGAAGGGTCGATTGCCGTTATTTTGTCGGTGCTACTTGCGCTCTCAAACGCGGAAGTGGCGCCCACACCGTCACCGGCGAGTCCCACAGGCGTCCATCGAATCGCCGAGGATTATGTAAAACTGGTGCTTGCCACGGGCCAGCATGATCCGGATTACGTTGATGCTTATTACGGACCGCCGGAGTGGAAAAACCAGCAGAAAAGATCGCTCGATGCGATCGCGGCTGAGGCTGCCCAGTTACGCAATGCGTTGGAAAACATCCCGAAGTCAACGGATGAGATGGAGCAACTGCGCCGCGCCTATCTGACGAAGCAACTGTCGGCGCTCGGCGCACGAGTTCGCATGTTGAAAGGAGAGCACTTGAAGTTCGATGAAGAGTCGCAGGCTCTTTACGACGCCGTGGCGTCGATCCTTCCCGAAACTCACTTCCAGGAGATCGTTGCCAAACTAGAGTCGAAAATTCCCGGGGACGGACCGCTCCTGCAACGATATGAGAAGTGGCGGCAGGATTTTCTTATCCCCAGAGAGAAACTGGATACGCTATTTCAACTGGCGATCAAGGCGTGCCGCGAACGCACCCTGGCACACGTCAAACTGCCACCCGGGGAAAACTTCACGGTTGAATACGTGACCAATAAACCATGGGGCGGCTATAACTGGTACAAAGGCCATTACAACAGCGTCATCCAAGTGAATACGGATCTTCCGATTTACATCGATCGGGCGATTGATCTGGCTGCGCACGAGGGTTACCCGGGCCATCATGTTTACAACACCCTCCTCGAGAAAAACCTGGTTCGCGATAGGGGGTGGAAAGAATTCTCAGTCTATGCGCTTTTCTCGCCTCAATCGCTTATAGCTGAGGGCACGGCGAATTTTGGTAAAGATGTTGTCTTTACGAAACCAGAGCGGTTCGAGTTTGAGAAAAAAATGCTTTGGCCGGCAGCGGGCCTCGATCCCGGACGGGTAGAGGAATTTTACGAAGTGGAAGAACTAGTGAAGAAACTAGGTTATGCAGTGAACGAAGCGGCGCGGCAGTATGTGAATGAGAAGATCGATCCGAATTTGATTGTAGCCTCGTTGCAAAAGTACGCGCTTATGGACCGCAAAGAGGCGAAGAAACGGGAAGAGTTCATCGAGAAATACCGAAGTTACGTGATTAACTACAATGTCGGCGAAGACATGGTTCGCGCTTACATAGAGAAACGCGGCGGTACAGTTAACCAACCGGAAAAGCGCTGGCACGAGTTTGAACAATTACTAGCGTCCCCCCGGCTGCCGGGAGACCTCCGCGCGGATTGACAGAACGCTGTTGATTGCGGCTGAGGCGCGGCGTTTGTACAATAAACCTGTTGTGCCTTCGTTAGTGCTGGCATCCAGTTCGCCCAGACGCGCTGCGTTGCTCTCGGAGAATGGCTTCGAGTTCGAAATCGCTTCGCCGGGGGTCGCGGAAAAATCTGGTGCAACCCTGACTTTGCGCGAGGTCACGCTCTGGAACGCGGTTCGGAAAGGAATGGCTGTAGCGCAAGTGCGACCCGATGCAGTCGTGCTGGCGGCTGACACGTTGGTTGCGTTCGAAAATCAGATCATTGGTAAGCCAGCAGACTTGCGCGAAGCAGCCCAGATACTCCAACGGCTAAGTGGGCGGACCCACGAGGTTTGTTCGGCTGTGGCGATTTACCAGCAGAGACGCGGTAAATCGGCCTTTTTTTATGAAAGCTCACATGTGCGTTTTCGGCGCCTAAGCAATGAGATGATTCAGGGTTATCTGACGAAAGTGGATACACTCGACAAGGCGGGAGCGTATGCCGCGCAGGGAGGCGGAGCGGAAATCATCGCAAGGATCGACGGCTCTTTTACAAACGTCGTCGGCCTGCCGATGGAAAAGACCATTGCCGAGCTGGCGAAATTCCAAATTTGTCCGAAGGCAGCCTGGCGCAACAGCTAGCCGGCCTCTCAAATCAGATGTTCGCGATTATCTGATCGCAACCGAATCGTTTTCATTTGCAAGTTGTGTCTCGCCTGAACGAATCGCACGGTCTTGCTTTTAGCGCGCATCAGAATTGAATGCGTGACGGCCGTGACGCCGCCATGAGCTCGCACGCCGCGCAGTAACGCGCTATCACTGATGCCGGTGGCGCAGAAGAGAATGTTCTGACCATTGGCCAGGTCGTCGGCTGAAAAGATCCGGTCCAAATCTTTCTTGTAACCCGTATCGATAAGGCTTTTCCGTTCCTTCTCGTCGCGGGGCCACATCTTACATTCCATATCGCCGCCCAGACACTTGATCCCCGCCGCTGCCAGCACCGCTTCGGGAGAACCACCGATGCCCATGTAAAGATCGACATCCGATTCAGGCAGCGACGGCGCGATGGCTGCAGCGATATCGCCGTCACCGATCATACGCAACGAGGCGCCCGCGGCACGAATTTGTTCGACGATCTCCTTGTGCCGCGGTCTATCCAGCATCATTACGGCCACATCCTGAACCCGTTTGTTGACTGCGCGAGCTACGATCGCCAGCATCTCGGGAATCGGCATGTCGATGTGGAGCGAGTCGCCGCGTTTCTTCATGTAATCGATCACACGCGGTCCATACGCGAGCTTCGACATGTAAAACGACGGCACGTCCCGGAGCGCAACCTTTACTCCCTGTTCCGGACTCGCCGCGGCAATGCAACTGATGGAGTTCGGTGCGCCCTTGGAGATGTTGGTGGTGCCGTCGATTGGGTCGATCGCGATATGAAACTCTGGCGAACCGGGAACCCAGGTGCCGAGTTGTTCGCCTTTGAAAATGCCCGGCGCCTCGTCCTTGATCCCTTCGCCGATGACAACTTCTCCACAAATGTTCATCAAATCGAACATGCCGCGCATGGCATCACAGGCTGCCGCGTCGGCTGCCTCCTTGTCGCCGCGTCCGAGCCAGCGCAATGAATTCAGGGCAGCAGCTTCGGTCGCGCGGACGAAGTCCAGCTCGATGATGCGTTCGATATCCTGATAATCTCGTTTCGGCAGTCGGAGAGGCACGGGGCGTTAATTTTCACGCAGGTCGCGCACGATGACAAGAGACGAACGCGAAAGGTTGGCGGCTATCCTTTTCAGGTCAGCGGGTAGTCAAAGAATTTTCCGAAGGTGAATAGTCTAAGTGAGGAAAACCATCCTCAAGAACGATTGGAATCAGATTAGCCCATGAGGCTTGCGCCTTCTCGTCTAAACCAATTTGAAGTAACGCACCGCGATTCCACGACCGAACCGTGGGTGCGCCATCGAAGACCAAATTGCCAAGAGAGTAAGCAATTGGACGACCATGATAAAAATCGAGCGGTTGAACACAATGCGGATGCGATCCAACAACAACATCGACTCCGTGGTCGATCAGCCACCGGGCTAGTTCGCGCTGCGAATTGGTGATGTTTTCGCTGTTCTCGATTCCCCAATGAACCAGACATGCCACGAAATTTGCCTTTGATCTGGCATCAGCAACCGCGGCGTGGAGAGCAGGATGGTTCGATGCCGCGGCAACCTGAGGACTTGTAGCGGGGCCGACGTCACTGATTGCCAGCAGCGCAAGCTTCTTCCCATCTGGCAGCGAGAAGAAAGCCGGGCTCCATGGATTGCCGCCGTGTTTTTGAACTCCAACTGTTTGGATTTCTTCGCGAAACAAACAATCAATGGAATCATCCAATGCTGCCGCCCCGAAATCGAGTGCATGGTTGTTTGCAAGGCCCACGGCGTGAAACCCTGCGCGGCGGAGCAGTTGCGCCGAGTTCCTGGCCGCCCGGAATGCGTAACGTGGTGTCGAGTTCCCGAGACTTGATATCGTGCATTCCAAGTTTGCGGCGGCGAACGATGCCCCGCGTAAAACAGTTCCGATGCCAGCAAACGGATCTTTTCCGTCTTGAATCTCTGCACCGCAACCGCGGCCAAGCATTACGTCGCCACCAAAAACCAGGGTGGCCATTGGTTTTTCCGCCGGCACACGAAGTAGATCAAAAGTATTCTTCTTACGATCTCGCAGAAGTTTTCCGAGCGTGAGTATTTCTGGAGTACCGCCAAGTTGGTGTGCCACAAGATCGTTCTGATCGACAATTCCGACGGGTTGCCGGTCATCCAACACCGCTCCGACATGCGTGCCGAGATGCACAATGGTGCCTCGCTCCAAATCCTCTGTGCCAATTTTTGCGGTGCCTGGCAGGGCCGATTGTGCCACCAACTCGAGTTGATCGCGAAGTCGCTTGGGATCGGACCATGGAACGCGCCAGCCTTGACGGCGCAACGCGTAAATTACGAAGTTCGCGCAATCAGCGCCCAGCTTTGTCTCCGGTCCGGTGTCTGAACTCTCTGACAGTTCACCGCTCCCGAAAAGGTAGGGCAGACCAAATTGCTCAGTTATCGAGGCTTGAAAACCGCGGCCAAAAAACCGGCGCAATTCCAGAACGGGAGTCTCACGAATTTTCCCATTCACCATAGCGCGGGCACGCAAACGCACTGATCCGCAGTGCCACTCTTGATCAAAGAATCTTTCGATCCTGGTCGTGGGCAGTATAGAGTCATGCTGAGGAAGCGGACGGGCATCCCACGCAGGACGCGACGCTGCTTTCGCAACAAAGCCAACCTGATCCGTCGACAGACCGGTGAGATTGCAGCGCAGATATTTTGGAGTCAGCACGAACCAATCGATCTTTTGCGGCTTGGTCATCCAAGGCTCGACCACCAACTCAATTTCGGCGGTCTCGTTTGCCGGGACACGCCACACATTGTCGGTGGAACACTGACGGTTTTTCAGTTCAAGGTGCAACCGTGGCGTCTCGTCATCCCAGATCCGTAGTAGCTCCTGCCAGCGAGCTGTATCCTGTCGCACCAGGATTCGCTCACGCTCCGACAGAATTCGAGCCCGGAGTTCTTGTGGCGTTTGCGCAGGATCAAAGAGAGATGTTTTCTCGCCTTTAACGATCAATTTCTTGGCGAGGTTCGATCGATCATTGCCAACCTGGAGAAATGGCTCGAATTCGATTTGTGTAATCGGCAACGAGAGCGCGGAATCCAAGACGAGCCTGAGCAATCGATATGCCTCCCCGTCGTCTTTCAGATAGGGACGTGAAATAGCTATTGTGACGGCGCGAAGGTTTTGCAGTTGGATTACGAACTCCCAAATGCGATTGAAAACTGCTTCTTGTTTGCCTGCGGGAAGCCCCGAGAAGTAATCGAGATCTATGCTGACAATCAACGGCTCGCTCGGTTTGAGGCGTTTAGCGAGATTGTGGAAACCCGAAACGGTATATGATTCGCGCAATGATCCAGATTTCCGGGGAGCCGCTTCCAAGTGTCCATCGAGCAATGCTGTCGCTTGTCTTGCGAAGTCGTTGCTTTCTGATGGGGAAAGATTTTCCCCGGGCACCCAAATCACGTTCGCAATCGGCGCCGGCATGAGTGGCTCGATCCAGTTAAAACATTGGACCACACCTGCTTGGCGCCAGCGATCGAGCAGCGACTCCCGATCGTGCAGAGACGCGACGTTTCGAAGCGCATCGCGAATTTTATCGGAATCAAAGATGCCGGACGCGTCGCTGTGCGCGTCAAAGAGAAGAAGCGTGTACTGCTGATCGAGATCCAAATTTTGGGCCAGCCAATGAAATGTCCCCGCGTGATTATCTTCGATGTAAATGGGGAGCGTTTTTCCCGCAGTTGCAGGACTGGCGGCAAGTAGCAGCGCTGTGATGTAAAGCGCTACCGGTCGCCAGTTCATCGCGCTGCTTGAATTTCCGGTTTCGTAGAAAGCGGCGCGCGCAGCTCAATACGCGAAATGCACGTGTCGCGAAATTCCGTGCCGCGATGCACACCCTTGATCACCAATTTTACTTTGTTTACCGGATTGGCGTAATCGTGTACGCGAATCAGGTAAGCATCCTCGAATTGCTGATCCGGTATGTTCTCCGTGAACGTTTTCTCGTCGTTCAGCGTAATTTCGAGCGCTGCTACGCGATTGTTTTTCGACCATGAATCTTTGTCCTCATAGCCATAGTATCCTGGCTGAATCAGGATGCCGTACAGTGTGAGCGGGCGTTTTACGTTGAGCGTGATGCTCTCACCGATTCCGTCGCCATCAGCACCCTCGGCCCATGGCGTTTGGATCTCGCGGCCGGGGTCACCTTTGATGTTAATGACGTCGTAATTGTGTTTGCCCTGCGGAGCCAGAGTCGAGCTCGCCGTTGCGTCGTAATCGGTATGGTCGAGAAAGTATTGGTGATCCTTGAGAACATACGCCGCATGACGACTAAGATCTTCCTCGGAGTAACCGGTTGGATATTTGTCGTATTTTGAATGGGCAACGATGCGGATGTCATCCGCCAGCGACGGTTTCAGATTTTTGAACGTCCATTGATACTTTCTGTCGTTGATTTTTTGGAAGCGTTCCTTTGGTTTTTCTATTGAGACGTCTTCAGGTTCGGGATGCAAAACATTGATTTCGATTTCGCCTTTGCCTATGGGGCCTTTCCAAGTCGCCGCCGGCGAAAGCGAATAGGCAAACGTCGCGTCACTGACATGTGAATCGTCTGAAACCGATTCGTCGTTTTCGGCGTATTTTGCACCGTAACGAATCGTTATTTCGCGTGTTTGGTTGCGGTCGAAGGAAATCACGGATCGTTTCCATGATCTGATCGTGGAAATATTTTCTTCCCAGAACCGGCCGGACGTCTGGTTGGTTGTCTCCTTCGGTCCCGGCACATTCGTTGATTGCAATTTCTTCCCATCGGCAGTGATTTGATAAGCGCCAACGTCGTCGCTTTTCGTATCCGTCTCCGCGTCCGCATTTTTTCCCCAGCGTTCGACTGGAAAAAAGAACTCCTGCTCCACCCTGGGTCCGGTGTTGTGCATTCGATAATTCACTTCCACCTCGGCCTCCTCCGGATGCAGATTAATTTTGAGCTTTTCGTTTTCGATGGTGACGTCAGTTTTGTGATTTTGGTTTGTGGCGCTGGCACTGCCCGTCCCGGGAACGCCCGTCTGCCACGCGCCGCCGTTAGCAAACAATGTGCTAATTCCAACAAACAGCGGTGCGATCGCGAGCGATATCTTTTTCATTCCGGATGTTTTTTAGCACACATGCGGTGCCCATAGCGAAACGAGAATCTAACGCCACGAGACTTATTTTTTGAGACCGGCGACGTTGTCGGACTGGGCGTGTCCGGCGTGATCATGCAGGGACGGACGGATCCGCAGAAAAAATTGAAAAGCGTACGCGACATCATCGCCATAGTAGCGATCGAGACGATCGGCCCGATTGTTAAACGTAAATTGAGTGCCAAGTCCGACATCGATGCCGTTTCCATGTGTCAAGTCGCGGACGTAACCGATGGTGTATCCGCCAATTGGAAAAACGCCGGATTCATCGGGTGGATTGAGGACCAACTCGTGACCGGATTTTTCCACCCTCTCCCAGCGTAGATATACCGTATTGCGCCCGCGCTGGTAATTTGATTCGACCAGAAAGGACTGGGTCGTTCCCTCCCCGGTCGCGCTATTCTGGCCCCATACGAATGTGTTTGACCAATTGATATCGGGGCCGAGCGGCAAATTGTAAATCGCCGACGCAGTCGTGCGATGGATGTTGAGCTCAGGCTCGGGTTCTTCGGGACTTTTGATGTAGCCATACGAAACTTGCAGCGCGAGATTTTTGTTGGGATTCCAGGAAATTCGGCCGCTATAGGAGTCAAAGCGGGGCCTGTCGAAATCGTACCGATTTTCATCCGGTTCACGGCCAGTGAAGATGCTGCCTTCAATTTTTATTCCGCCGAAGTGCGACCAAACCAATCCAGCAGTGGCCACCCCGAACGTGATGTGAGTCGAATCCTGCCAGTGATGCCCGATTGGCGCGTCAGGATCGTCCATTGCTGACGGCCGATGCATAAACGCGGGCGGACCCAGCGCCGGTTCGCCCGGGTAGCCAAAATAGATATACGCGCTGAGATCGTGCGCGAATTTTTGTGAGAAGCTTAGTGATAGTTCGTCGAAAAGATCGTGCGGATGCTGACGATCGTGCAGCGGTTGGTCGTGCCACGACTCGCCGCTCTGAAATAACAGTGGATAGCCGCGCCCGCCTTCTGTGAGCGGGTCCAGGCTCATCATCAGGCGCGCGCCGAGTTGTGCGCTGTCGCCCAGCGGATGTGAATACATGCCCATGATCCAGTTCGGCGCGTCGATTCGGTCATCTCCCCGTCGCGTACTTACGTTGGTGTAACGGGGAAAAATTGCGCCGTGCAGCATCAGCATGTCTTCACCCCACATGAACATTTTGCCATACATCGGTGAGGAATCCGGCAGCCAGCTTGTGCCCGATCCTTCCCGGCTCATGGGATCGGCGAGATCGATACTGGAATTCATTTCCATGCGCATTTCATGGCCGTGTTCGTGCTGAAGCATCGAATGAGCTGAATGTGACGAATGCGAGGAATGCGCCGCACTGGGCGCGGAGTATTCGGCCTGGGGTGTTCGCTGTTTCCTTTTTTCTCCCATCGGCAGGAGTTTCATGCCGCATTTCGGGCACTCCCCGGGACGATTTGCGACCACCTCTGGATGCATGGGACATGTGTATCTCTGTTTCTTATCCTGCTCCTGTTCGTGCTCATAAGTGTAATCGCGGTTGGCTTGATTGATCTCGGTTGCGCCCATCTGTGGCTTGGCGCTAAGCGGGAACGCCATCGCACTAATGAGAACAAAAATCTGGGTATTGAATCGCATGGTTTCTGTAGTGGCAGCCGTGTCGGCTGCGGACAGTCTGCGGAAAATGCAGGCGGCACGTCTGCCGCTACAGCGAAAGGTCGCGACCCCAAAAGGCTATCGGGGTAGTCAGGCTCGAGACGGTGGAGCGTGAGCGAGAAGGCTCCGCTGTAAAACCAGTTCGGCAAATGAATGCACACCAGGCGGTCCCGTATCGAGAGCGAGAGGCACCAGCGCTGGTTGCCAAAACAGAAGGCCAAGCGACCGATTGTCAGGGTAAGTGACGGCATCGGACAATCTCGTGTCGTCGCGCGTCCAATCCTTTTCCGGAGCCGAAGCCACTGCGCGTAGAGTTTTACAACACTGGACCGCAGTTGCCGGTTTTTCCTTTGGTTTGGAATGAAACGGGCACTCCCTCGACGGCTTTTCGACGCTTGCGAGCGCTGCGAAAACACAATGATTTGAAATCGCAAACCAAGAGCAGATCGCAATCAAAACGATTGCACCACGCAGACTGCATTTCATACTCGCCTCAATCGCGCATGCGGCGGGAGCGCTCAAGAATTTTCTTTCGGCTGATCGACAATCGGAGCGACGGAAGCCGAACCAATTTCGTCCATCGGAACGATTTCACCTGTGTCGGCTTTCCCGCTCGTCTGTTCAAACTGCGGCTGCTCCACGCGAGTCGCCAGCAGCATCGCACTGAACAAAAAAGCAGCGGCCAGATAATACGGCGCTCCGGGAATGTGAATCGAATGTTTGGGATTGATAAACCACGCGAATATCCCTGAAAATAGAAACGGCCCAATCACGAACGCGATGGAACGCAGACTCTGAATGGCTCCCTGCAGCTCGCCCTGTTCTCGTTCGCTGACGCGATGAGTCATCATGCCCTGGGCTGCCGGAAAGGAAATATTCCACAATGAGATCACTGGGATGGAAATCATGTACAAAGTCCCGGTCTTCGCCAGGCCGGCAATGACCATGCCGAGTGCCCCGAAAAACTGGCCAATGTACAGAGTACGTCGTTCGCCCAACCAGCCTACGATTCGTCCGGTCAGCCCGCCGGAAATGGCTGCAGTGAAAACTCCCACAATCGCGAGTGAAACACCTATCGTGGTTTGGCTCCAGTCGAAACGATAAATGGCATAGAGCGCCCAGATGACGAAGACTTCGTGCGAGACGTAGGCGAGAAACTGCAGGGTGGCCAGCTTTGATAACTCTGGATGCGACCGCAGCAGAGCCAGGGAACCTATCGGGTTCGCCCGCTTGAAGGTGAACCGCTTGCGATATTCGGGACGTAACGATTCCGGAACGAAGAGATAACCGTAAAGCCAGTTAGCGAGACTGAATCCGGCGGCGACCCAGAACGGCAGCCGGACATCGATATCGCCCAGCGGACCGCCTACGCCCGGACCAAGAATAAAGCCCAGGCCGAACGCAACGCCGATCATGCCAAACGCGCCGGCGCGTTTCTCTCTTGGAACCACATCGGCGATGTAGGCCATCGCGGTTGGAACACTGGACGCAGTGATTCCCGAGATGACGCGCCCAAGAAAAAGCCAGCCAATTGTGGGTGAGAGTGCCATCACGATGTAGTCAAGACCAAGACCAAGATTTGATAACAAGATCACTGGTCGTCGTCCATAACGGTCGGATAAAACACCGAGGACCGGCGAAAAGAAAAATTGCATCAGCGCGAACACGGTGCCGAAAACGCCGTTCCAGTTTGCGGCCGAATTCATGTCGCCACTCAGAAAATCGAGAATCAATTTCGGCAGAACCGGCGCAATCAATCCGAGCGCCAGCATGTCGAGCATTACGGTGATGAAAATGAATGCAATGGCGGCTGGACGTGCTTTCATGGTGGTTTCCGTAATGCCTTAAATCGCGAGGTGGTAAAATGGCGCTGAATTACGAATGTCGAATTTCAGGCACGACACGGATTGCGGATCACGAAAGTAAAACTGTGTTAGCGTGTGGCAATGCTTCGTGTGTCGTATCTCTCGCCGAAAACCGAAGTCCGCGAAAGTAAAATTCACGGATGCGGTTTGTTTGCGACTTCGGACATTCGCAGGGATGAGATCGTCGCTGTCAAAGGGGGCCGCATTGTTGACCGAAGAACTTTGCGCGAAAAACTAACTCCGTCCCTGGGACCGGTAGAAATTCAGATCGACGACGACTTGTTTATTGCGCCTACAACTCCACAAGAGCGCGAGCTTTCGATGTTGTATTCGAACCACTCCTGTGACCCCAATCTCGGCGTTCGCGGCCAGATCACGTTCGTAGCAATGCGCGCCATCCAGGCTGGGGAAGAGCTCACACACGATTGGGCTACCACCGACGACGATGATTACTCTGTTGATTGCAAATGCGGCGCGCCAAATTGCCGTAAAACTGTCACCGGCAAGGATTGGAAGCGACAGGATCTACAGCAGCGTTACGCGGGCTATTTCTCCGCATACCTCTCCCGGAAAATCGCGGCGATCGATGGAGCATTAGAACAGCCTCTTCAGCACTAGGATGAAAAAATTTTTATCAAACATACTCGTCATGGCAACGGTCCTGACCGGAATAGCAGGTTGCGCCCAGGTAAAAAAGCCCGTGCCGCCGCTCAAGGCGGCTGCAGTCGGTTCGCGGTTCGATCAAGTTGGCCGGGTTTCGCTGTATGCAGGTGAGCCGTGTGCGCCCCAGATCATGTTCGATTTTCATGGGAGCCGATCGACAGTCGCATTGGCGGCACCGAGACGTCAGACTGAAATCCTCACCGAGGCGGCGAAAAGCAATCGCCGTGTTCATATCTCAGGAAAATGGCGGCGTGGCGGACAATTAAACTGCAGTTACGTTGAAGTTACGAGCGCAGAATGAACTGCAATAAACCCGACGAATAGCGCCGGTCTCGTAATCGAAGGGGGTTTGATTCGCGCTCGCCTCCCACGCTTTCGATCAGAAAGGAGCTACCATGGAAATGTTTTTTGATCTTCAGGCTTGGATTGGTCTGGTCACCCTTACCGTCCTCGAGATTGTGCTCGGAATCGATAACGTGATTTTCATCTCGATTCTTTCCAGCCGGTTGCCGGTGACGAAGCAGTCTAAGGCGCGACGTATCGGGCTGGGCCTCGCGATGGTCATGAGAGTTCTGCTCCTTCTGTGTCTTACCTGGATTATGGGCCTTACCCGGCCCCTGTTTACGGTGGTCGGTATCGACGTTACTGGCCGTGCCCTGATTTTGATCGCAGGCGGTCTATTTCTGCTCGCTAAAAGCACGCGAGAAATTCACGAGCGATTGGAAGGCCATGACGAGCACGGTGTCATCCGCGTCGCGCCTTCGTTTGGTTCCGTGCTACTACAAATCGTGCTGCTCGACGTGGTGTTCTCTCTTGACTCCGTGATCACAGCGGTCGGGATGGTGGATCAGATCGAGATCATGATCGCTGCAGTAGTAATTGCCGTGGCGGTGATGATGTTGTTCGCCGGCGCGGTAAGCAGGTTCGTCGAGCAGCATCCCACCATCAAGATGCTGGCTTTGAGCTTTCTGCTATTGATTGGGATGAACCTGATTGTCGAAGGAGCCGGCTTCCACGTTCCAAAAGGATATATCTATTTTGCAATGGGTTTCTCCGTCTTCGTGGAGATGCTCAATCTGTGGGCAAGACGAAAGAGAGCCCATGTGAAGCTGCAGAATCCACCGCTTCGGGACGTTTGATGTTTCCGGAAGGCCGGATCTAACCGCGACTAGTAGCGATACGATTCCGACTTAAACGGTCCGTCAACCGGAACACCAAGATAATCGGCTTGTTTTTCGGATAGCCTGGTGAGCTTTACACCAATTTTTTCCAGGTGTAGGCGCGCGACTTCTTCGTCGAGTTTCTTCGGCAGAACGTAAACACCAACTTCATAAACGTTTCGATTTTTCCAGAGATCCAACTGAGCCAGTACTTGATTTGAAAATGAATTCGACATCACGAAACTCGGGTGACCGGTGGCGCATCCGAGGTTCACCAGTCGGCCTTCTGCCAGGAGGAAAATTTCGTGGCCATCCGGGAAAGTATATTTATCCACCTGCGGCTTTATGTTGGTTTTCTGCACGCCTTTGGCGTCATTGAGCGACTCGACTTGGATCTCATTGTCGAAATGGCCAATGTTAGCGACGATGGCCTGATTTTTCATCCGCTTCATGTGATCGAGCGTGATCACATCGATGTTTCCGCTCGCAGTGATATAAACGTCCGCCCGACCAAGCGTATCTTCGACCGTCGTCACTTCATAGCCTTCCATTGCTGCCTGAAGCGCATTGATTGGATCAATCTCCGCGATGACCACCCGCGCCCCCTGACCACGCAATGATTGCGCGCAGCCTTTGCCCACATCGCCGTAACCGCATACGACAGCAATCTTGCCGGAAAGCATCACATCGAGCGCCCGATTCAAACCATCGACCAGAGAGTGGCGGCAGCCATACAGGTTATCGAACTTCGACTTGGTGACGGAATCGTTCACGTTGATAGCAGGGACTAACAGCCGTTTCTCCTGAGCCATTTTGTAGAGCCGATGCACACCTGTCGTGGTCTCTTCGGAAACACCCCGCCAATCCTTGACTATTTCGTGCCAGCGATAGGGGTTTTCGCGATGTGTTTCGAGCAATAAATCCTTGATGACCTGTTCTTCCTTGTTTTCGGATTTCGTCTTCGCCCAATCGCTGCCTTCTTCGAGCTCGTAACCTTTGTGGATGAGTAAAGTAGCGTCTCCGCCGTCGTCAACGATCAACTGAGGTCCTTTACCTTCCGGATGTGAAAGCGCCTGATAAGTGCACCACCAGTAATCCTCGAGTGACTCGCCTTTCCATGCGAACACAGGGATGCCGCGGTTTGCGATTGCCGCAGCCGCATGGTCTTGCGTTGAAAAAATGTTGCAGCTGGCCCAGCGCACGCTGGCGCCGAGGTCAGTCAGCGTTTCAATCAACACTGCGGTCTGGATGGTCATGTGCAATGACCCGGTAATGCGCACACCGGCAAGCGGCTTCTGTGGCGCGTACTTTTCGCGGATGGCCATCAGGCCAGGCATTTCTTTCTCCGCGATGGAAATTTCTTTTCTGCCAAAATCCGCTAGACCGATGTCTGCGACCTTGTAATCCTGTTTTTTGCGTTCGATTGTCGATGTTTCCATAAGATTATTTTGCAGCCTTTTTTAGCTCGGCAGTTTTATTGGTGTTTTCCCAGGTAATGTCGGGATCATCTATTTTCCCGAAGTGGCCATAGTTGGTGGTCTTTGAATAAATCGGGCGTAGCAAATCCAGCTGTCGAACTATATCAGCCGGCTTGAAACTGAATGTCGCCAGCACCGCGCGCTCGATTGACTCTTCGTCGACCGCGTGGGTGCCGAAGGTGTCGATGTGAACGCTCAGGGGTTTCGGGTGACCAATGGCGTACGCGAATTGCACTTCACATTTTTTTGCCAGACCAGCCGCCACCACGTTCTTGGCGACCCAACGGCCCATATACGCCGCGCTGCGATCGACTTTGCTCGGGTCCTTGCCTGAAAACGCGCCGCCGCCATGTCTGCCCATTCCCCCGTAGGAATCGACAATAATTTTGCGGCCCGTAAGACCAGTGTCGCCCTGCGGACCGCCTACCACGAAATTGCCAGTCGGATTTACCAGAAACTGTGTCTTTTCGGTGAGCATTTCCGCGGGCAACACCTGCTTAATTACTTCCTCGATGACGAAGCTGCGGATTTCGGAGTGTTTCACGTCGCGAGTGTGCTGCGTTGAAAGGACCACACAGGAAATGCCGATTGGTTTTCCGTCCTCGTAAATCACAGAAACCTGCGATTTCGCATCGGGGCGAAGCCAGCCCACCTTACCGCTCTTTCGAATTCGAGTGAGTTCCCGCTCCAGTCGATGTGCAAACATGATCGGCGCAGGCATCAGCTCAGGAGTTTCGTCGCAGGCGTAACCAAACATTAGTCCCTGGTCACCTGCGCCTTGTTCAGATGTGTCCTTCCCTTCGGCCGCCCTGGCATCAACGCCTTGCGCGATATCGGGCGACTGCTCGGTGATGATGTTGTTAACGAAAATCCGGTCAGCGTGAAAAACGTCGTCATCGTTCACATAACCAATCTCGCGCACCGTATTTCGAACGAGCTGCACATAATCCAGTTTCGCGGTCGAGGTAATCTCGCCGCCAACGACGACGACGTTGCTCTTGGCATAGGTCTCACACGCCACGCGGCTATGTCGATCTTGCGCGAGGCATGCATCGAGTACGGCATCGGAAATTGTGTCGCAAACTTTGTCGGGGTGACCTTCTCCGACAGATTCGGAAGAGAAAATGTAACGACGGGACATGGCTAAAGAACGTTGATCAGTTGAGGCGTTGAAGCGTTAGAGCGATTGGCCGCCGATGTCGTTATCAATGTTGTCACGGTTCAACGCTTCAACGATGTAACGGTATCGACAGACATATTGACCAATCATGATGCGTAGATATATCGTTGGGTAGTTCCATGGCGTCAAATATTAATTTGTTGCGACTTTTAGCGGATCCGACCCGCGTGCGGTTGTTGCTGCTTTTAGAACAGGAAGAGCTTTCCGTAGCCGAGTTGCAGCAGATTTTAGGCATGGGCCAATCGCGTATTTCCACTCATCTGGCGCAACTGAAGAGAGCGGGTGTCGTCTCCGACCGTCGGGTCGGTAAAAATGTCTATTACGGTGCGAACCATCATGGACGGAATTCCCAGCGAGAGCGGGTTGAAGAAATTATCCGTTTACTCGCCCGCGAATTGCCGGAAAGCTCCCGCGATCGTACCAGCCTGAAGCTTGTTCTGCACAAACGTCAGGACAAAACGCGTAAGTACTTCGACGAGCTGGCCGGAAAATTCGGTCGCACTTATGTGCCAGGGCGGTCATGGGAGGCCCTGGCGCACACTCTCATCACCTTGCTCCCGCCGCTCACGGTAGCGGATTTGGGTGCGGGCGAGGGGACGCTTTCACAATTACTCGCCAAAAACGCCAGGAAAGTCATCGCCATCGATAATTCACCGAAGATGGTCGAGTTCGGGGGACAGCTTGCAAAAAAACACGGAATCAAAAACTTGGAATACCGGCTTGGTGACATCGAAGATCCGCCCATTGATGAAGATAGCGTCGATTTGGCAATTCTGAGTCAGGCATTACATCATGCCATTCATCCCGAGCAGGCCGTCGCAGCCGCCCATGGCATTTTGAAACGCGGTGGTCGACTGGTGATCCTCGATCTGTTGAGTCACCGGTTTGAGCGAGCCCGGGATCTCTATGCCGACCATTGGCTCGGGTTTAGCGAAGTGCAGCTACACGAATTCCTGGAAAAAAGCGGCTTTCGACAAATTGAAGTAAGCGTTGTATCGCGGGAAAAGCAGGGTCCGCATTTTCAAACCGTACTGGCTACCGGCACAAAGTGAACGCCGGGGGCGGTTCGGGTGTCCACATACTGTCGCCGTTGGTTTATGGTTTCCACTGACAAAGCTATAGCCATGACCGGCTTCTTCGAGGAAGTGAAACGGCGGAAGGTGTCCCGTGTCGCGGCGGGTTACATCATCGTAGCTGGTGGAATTATACAACTGGCTTCTGCAGCATTTCCGGCGTGGGAATTACCAAACTGGGTACTTCGTCTGGTGATCGTGCTGCTGCTGATGGGCTTTCCGATCGCGCTGATCCTGGCCTGGGCGTACGACATCACGGCGCAGGGCGTTCGTGCAACACCAGCTCCCGCGATTCCCAGAGCGCACCGGCGTCGAAATATCTTCATGCTTGTCCTGACCGGCGTGGCCATCTCCGCTGCAGCCGGTTTCTTTTTGCTGCCGCGTCTCTCGGCCCACAAATGCGATAAGTCCATTGCAGTATTGCCCTTTGAAAATCTGAGTGACGAAAAAGAGAACGCTTATTTTGCGGATGGCATCCAGGATGACGTTCTGACCAATCTATCGAAGATTGGCGATCTGAAGGTAATCTCACGGACTTCGGTGATGCCGTATCGCGGCAAAGGATCGAACGTTCGTGAAATCGGAAAGGCTCTGGGCGTCGGTGCCATTCTGGAAGGCAGCGTTCGTCGGGTCGGCAATCGTGTCCGCGTTAATGTGCAATTGATTAACGCTGAAACGGATGAGCACATGTGGGCGGAAGATTACGATCGCGACTTGACCGACGTATTTGCAATTCAAACCGATCTTGCTCGGCAAATCGTGCGCGAGTTGCAGGCGAAGCTTTCGCCAATGGAAAAGGCGCAAATCGAACTCAGGCCGACCGAAAATGGAGATGCATATCTGGCGTTCATGCAGGGACACGAGATTTTTTATCGCGCCGACAAATTCCGCACCAATACAGAAAAGGCCGAGCAGTTCTTTGAGAAGGCCACGAAACTCGATCCGACGTTCGCTGCCGCATTTGCAGCGCTGGCCTGGGTCCACGACTGGAATTATCACGACTTCGATCCGACACCGGCGCGAAAACAAAAAGCCTTCGCTGCAGCAGCGGAAGCACTTCGTTTGCAGCCCAGCCTGCCCGAAGCCCACCTGGCGATGGGGTTTTACCACTACTATTGCGAACGTGATTATCAGGCTGCGCTCAATGAATTCGCAATTGCCAAGCGAAGTTTACCAAACTCCGCGGAAGTCTATATGGCCGTTGGTGCGATCGAGCGGCGCCAAGGCAAATGGAAGGAATCCACCGCGAACCTGGAGAAGGCCGCCTCGCTGAGTCCAAACGACTCCTGGGTGCTTCAAAATCTTGCAGAAAATTATCAGGCAACCAGAAATTTTGACACTGCAGATAAGATTTTCGACCGCGCCATTCAAGCTGCTCCCACCGCGCTTGGGCCTCGCGCGCAAAAGGCGAAGCTTGCGGTAGATTGGAAAGGCGATCTCAGTGTGATGGAGAAACAGTTGTCGGAGATTCCGACAGAGGTCGATCCGGACGGCCTGGTCCCATTCGCACGCATGCAGCTTTTGCTGTTGCAGCGAAAATTTTCTGACGCTCTGGCGGTTCTTCAGCAACTGCCGCAAAACGCCTCTCACTCTGATAAGCCAAGAGATCTCTTCGAAGGCGCGATTTACACGTTTTTGAACGAGAAAGAAAAGGCGATCGCTGCGTTTCAACGGGCTCGACCCATTGCGGAAAAGCTGGTGAGCGAAGGTCCGGATGATGCATCCCGGCATGTAACCCTTGGCTTAATTCTCGCCGGTCTTGGTGAAAAAGATTTGGCGATCGCCGAAGGCAAACGTGCCGCCCAGCTGCTACCCGAGTCACAAGATGCCCTCGACGGTCCAAGGGTCACCCTGGCACTCGCCCAAATCTATGCCTGGACCGGCGCAAGCGGCGAAGCTTTTCAGCTACTCGACCGGTCGTTGAGTACGCCAAATGGGATCACTGTTTTCTTTCTAAAACTTGATCCAATTTGGGAACCGCTTCGAAGCGATCCACGGTTTCAAGCTTTGATCGACCGGCACGAAGTGAAAGTTTAGCGCGCTTTGTCGTTCACTTCTGTTAACTCGAATTCTGCAATCGCATTGGCAGCTTCATTTTCGTGTCGATTTGTTTGCCGTTGAATATAGTGCTGCTGGATCCACAACTTCCAACATGACCAGCGACTTCTTTGAAGAAGTAAAACGACGCAAAGTCTATCGAGTAGCGGTGGCTTACATCATCGCGGCAGGAGGCGTGATTCAACTGGCATCCGCCGCGTTTCCGGCTTGGGAGTTGCCGAACTGGGGGCTGCGCTTGGTCATTGCGCTATTGCTGCTCGGGTTTCCGATCGCACTGATGCTGGCCTGGGCATATGACATCACCTCGCAGGGTGTCCGTGCCACGCCGTCCCAGGCAGTTCCCGTTTCCCGTCGTCGTCGGAATATCGTCATGCTGGTGGCGACCGGCGTGATCATTTCGGCTGCCGCCGGGTTTTTCCTGTTGCCTCGGGTCTCAGCGTACAAAGTCGACAAATCGATTGCGGTCCTCCCATTCGAAAGTCTGAGCGACGATAAGGAGAACGCCTACTTTGCCGACGGCATTCAGGATGATGTGCTTACCAACTTATCTAAAATCGGCGACCTCAAGGTAATTTCACGCACTTCTGTGATGCCCTATCGAGGCAAGGCCTCGAATGTTCGCGAAATTGGAAAGGCGCTGGGCGTTGGCGCCATTTTAGAAGGCAGCGTTCGCCGCATCGGAAATCGCGTACGCGTGAATGTGCAGTTGATAAATGCTGAGAACGACGAGCACATTTGGGCGGAGGAGTACGATCGTGAGTTGACCGACGTGTTCGCGATTCAAACTGATCTAGCTCAAACGATCGCCAATAAACTACGGGCACAATTGTCGCCGACCGAGAAAGCCCAGATGGAGCGGAAACCTACGGATAACGGCGAGGCGTATCTTGCCTTTGTCCAGGCTCACAATCTTTCAGGTGCATTTGAAGATTTTCAGAGGTTGAAACAGAGCGAACAGCTGTACGAACGCGCTATCGAATTAGATCCAAACTTTGCCCTGGCCATTGCCCGCTATTCGCAGCTGCAGAGCTGGATCGTGCACACGTTCGACCAGAAACCTGAACGTCGGGAAAAAGCGCGAGCTCTGGCGGAGCGGGCTCTGCAATTGCAGCCAGAATTACCTGAAGCGCATTTGGCCCGCGGATTTTCTTATTATTACGGCGATAATAACTACGACGCGGCGCTAAAGGAATTCAAAATCGCGCAGACAGGATTGCCTAACGAATCAGAAGTTTACCTTGCCCTTGGTGCAATCCAACGTCGCCAGGGAAAATGGGATGAATCGACCGCCAATCTCGAAAAAGCAGTTACTCTAAATCCAAAGGATATGTGGGCGCTGCAAAATCTGGCGTTCAACTACCAGATGCTGCGCGATTTTGACAAAGCGAACAACGCCATCGATCGCGCTCTGGCATTAGATCCAACCGCAGTAGGCCCGTTGGAAGTGAAATCGAAGCTGGCCATCCTTGAGAAAGGAGACTTTAGCGTTGCGGAAAAGGCGTTCGCGGCTGTGAAATCGAGTCCGGGCAGCGACGAACAAAAGCTAAAGACCGCCATAGCCAGGGCAGAAGTCTTTCTGTTGGAACGCAAATATCAACAAGGACTGCAGCAAGCCGAGAGTTTATCTGACGACGATCTGGCCCGTTACCCGGGGGCATTGTGGGGCAAGTACTACTATATTGGTTTTGCGCGAAAGGCGCTTCAAGATGAGGCGACAGCTCAAGCGGCGTTTCAACGAGCCAAGATCGAGGCCGAGCAAAGAGTGAAACAAAATCCCGACTCCGAAGATGCTCACATTCAGTTGGCGAAAGTGTTAGCTTACCTGGGCGAAAAGGACGCCGCTCTTGCCGAGGCGCAGCGCGCCACTGAGTTACTCCCGGAGAGCAAAGACGCGTTTGGCGGTCCGGAGATCACTGCCGGGGTGGCGGAGGTATACACGATTCTTGGCGATAACGAGCGTGCAGTCCAAATCCTGGATGGCTTGTTGAGCCGGCCGAGTGCTGTCACCGTGGAAAGCCTGAAAACAAATCCAGTCTGGGATCGCTTGCGGAGCGATGCGCGGTTTCAGGCCCTGTTGCTAAAATACGGTCAGAAAGCGTAGCCCCCAACGCGATTCATAGTTGCGCAATCGACAGCTCACTCATGCAACTTAGATTCGTTCTCTTTTTCGTTTTTGCTGGTCTCGCGACGGCACACGGCCAGTGGACAATTCTCTCCAATGCGTCGGAGGCGGGGCGCGGCGGTGCCGTGCACATGCACGTTGTTCTTGAAAACGGCCACCGCCCAGGACGGGTCACGGTTGATCTCGCGATCTTTTCCAATAAATCGTGCAGACTACAGATTCTGGAAAATGAGCGAACCGAAGATCTCGCTGAAGTTATGAAACGTGAGAATTGTTTCGCTGGAGTGAATGGCGGCTATTTCGACGAAAAGTTTGCGCCGCTCGGATTGCGGATAGTGAAGGGACAGGTGATTACTCCGCTAAAACGTGCGCGTTTAATTACAGGCGTACTTTTTGCCTCCTCGCGCGGGGTCCAAATCGCGCGCTCCGCTGAATTTTCGCGGCGCCCTGGCGTGACTGCCGCGGTTCAATGCGGGCCCTTTCTTGTCGATCGGAGGCAGCCCATCTCAGGTTTAAATGATTCGCGGCCGGCGCGGCGAACTTTTGCGGCAACGACAGCCGGTAACCGCGCATTAGTGGGTGTTTGTTCACCACTTTCGCTCGGAGAATTATCGAGAATGCTTGCGACAACAACCTTCGGGGACGATTTAAAAATTGAACGCGCGCTGAATCTCGACGGCGGTTCGTCAACAGGGTTTTGGTTCGCTCGAGAAGATGGCAGCGCGTTTTCGATTGCAGAGCAGAAACCTGTTCGAGACTTTGTAGGAGTCATGGCAAAATGAGTTGTGGCCTTTGCGTTTGACTTTGAAAGGAGTCCGCCGCTCCTTCGAAACGCCCTAGAATCTGCCAAAATCTGTGTAATCTCTCGATTTCTCATGCGCACATTTGGCTGCTTTGAATCAAACGACCGGGTTTTCTATGGCGAGATTCGCCGCGATAAAGTTCATGCCTTAAAAAAACCGTTTTGGGACGGGATTGAGCCAAGCGGTGAAGTTCTGGCCCTAACGACCTGCTCTATCGAAGTCCCGGTGGCCCCGTCGAAATTGATAGCAGTCGGCTTGAATTATGCAGACCACATCGCGGAAATGAAGCGGGCCACTTTGGGTACCCCCTTGATTTGGTTTAAGTCACCAGCCTCATTGTTGCCACATGATGGCACAATCGAAATTGCATTTCCCGAACATCAAACCGACTTCGAAGTCGAGTTGGCGGTTGTTATTGGTAGGTGCGCAAAGAATGTCGTCGCAGAACACGCTCTGGATTTCGTCTTTGGCTATACAATTGGTCTCGATATCAGCGATCGCGACCTGCAAAAGAGCGAGAAGCAATTCGGTCGCTGCAAATCGTTTGATACCTATACGCCGATTGGTCCCTTTGTTTATGTCGATGTCAATGTGAGCGATGTTGCCCTTGAGTTGCGCCAGAATGGAGAAGTGCGTCAAAGCACCCGGACCGCCAAAATGATTTTCCCGGTTGCGGAAATAATTTCCTTCGCCAGCCAGTCGCTCACGTTATTACCTGGCGACGTCATTCTAACGGGTACGCCTGCTGGTGTTGGCCCCATTCATCCTGGAGACGAACTGGAGGCCGCAATCGATGATTGGCCGCGATTGCGGAACCGCGTTGTGATTGCTCCGAGTTCGGCGTCGCACATCCGATAGAACGCGCGCAACGATTATAATGTGAAAGACTTGCCTTACATCCTGCCTCTGGTGATATTGGGAGCAGGGAACACTCTCAGGGAGCAAAAAAGTGAAAAGTTTTGCTGGACTCGACACTCGCAGTTTTGCGATAAAGACACTTCTGCACCGCAACGGTTCCATCAAATTGCTGATTTAACAAAACTATGAAAACACCAGTCATCGCCTCTATTTGCTTACTAGCGCTTGCACTAATTTCCCCGGCGCAATCTCCGCCGCCTGCGCAAAATCAGCCACCTGCGCAAAACCCGGCTACAGCTCCTGGATTGAATCCGGGCGCTCAGGCGCCAACAAATCCCGGCGCGGTGAATCCAGCGGCGCCCGCGACGACAATGCCTGGCCAGCAGCCCGCAGCGCCAGGTGCATCGGTTCCTGTCACCTTGAGCCCGGCACCCGGAACCGCGATTAGCCCCGGCGCGTTAACCAGCCCCGGTGCTGTAACAAGTCCCGGTGCGGTTACCAGCCCGGCTGCGGCGACGGCAATAAGTCCCTCGCCCGCGGCGGAAGCCCAACCAACGAGTGCTGGGAACTGGCTAATCGATCAGTTTCGCAAAGGCGGCCCGGTGATGTGGCCGATTTTAATCGTGTCAATTATCGCGCTGACGGTAGTGATCGAACGAATCCTTTGGTGGACTGGGCGCTGGTTCCGCCGCGATCCAAAACGCATCGAGAAAGTTTTTACTGCGATTGAAAATGGAGACGTTGCCGAAGCGTCAAGGCTCTCGCGCGGATCGCGCGACCCGGTTCTGCGCATGATGTGGAATGGGCTGAACCACCAGCACGCCTCATTACAGGGCGCTTTGCAGGTGGCTGCGGGTATCGAAATCAAACGGGCCGGCCGATTCCTCGTAGTCATGGATACGCTGGTCACGCTCGCGCCGTTGCTCGGTCTATTGGGCACGATCACCGGTCTAATTAGGTCGTTTAGTTTTCTCGGTAACGAGGAACTCGCAGTGCAAGCCGTCACTGGTGGTATCGCCGAAGCGCTGATCGCAACCGCCTGTGGACTCGGCATCGCAATCTTCGCGTTGATTCCCTTTAACTTTTTCACCTCCCGAGTGTCTAACTTAGAGTTTGAACTGCAAACCGCAGCCACGAACCTGGAAGTGATGTTGGAAGCACAAAGCAAGGAACAGCGAAGAGGAGTCGAGATCGAGCACGGCACACCCGCGTCGGCAACACGATCTTCAATTTAGGAATTCGTCCATGCAAGTCAGCTCGCCCGTTCCTCACAAGAAGGCTCGGATCGAAATCATTCCCTTGATCGACATCATGTTCTTTCTGCTCGCCAGCTTCATGATGGTGAGCTTGAGCCAGGTCCACATGAAAGGTATCAAGGTGAACCTGCCCACCGGGAGCTCTGGTGAGACGCAAACAAAACGGGAGTACATCAGCGTATCGGTCGATAAGGACGGTCATTATTTCTTTGATAAAAACGAAATGAGCGAAGCGGACATGCAGTCAAAGCTGGTGCAGGTGCACCAGTCGGATCCGGAAGCCAAAGTGTTCGTGCGCGGCGATCGCGATACTGTTCACGGCAACATTGTTCATCTGCTGGATATGCTTCGCTCCGCGGGGTTCTATAAGATTTCGTTTGAGATTAAGAGCGAGGCGTTAAAGGGGGTGCCGGGCGCCGGCACCTGACGACTATGGCAGACGAAGCACGAGGACCACTGCTTTATCGGCCCCCCCAGGCATGGTATTTCTGGGGCGCGCTGGGCGCAGCTCTTGCAATTCACCTCACGGCGGTTGCGCTTGCCCAAAAACACGAGCAGCCGGTTGAACTTCCGCCCGATATACCCACGGCAGTGGTAGAGGCGACGCTGCAAGCAACCGAAGAGCCTACTCCGCCACCAGAAGATATACCTCTGCCCGAACCGCCGCCGCCGCCCGAGATCAAGCCAGAGTTTGTGGAAGAGACGACTCCTCCACCAAAGCAACCGCAAAAACGACAATTCACGCCCATTAAAGCGCCACAAGCTGCCGGACGGCCTGGGACGATGTCGATATCGTCAGCCAAAGCCCTGGCAACATATGCGCCCCGTCCTCAGTATCCCTACGAGGCGCGCTCACGGCACGTCACGGGTAGCGGCGTGTGCGTGGTTGAGGTCAGTCCAAGCGGCAGCGTAACCAGCGCTTCAATGGCTCAAAGTATCGGAAACCCCATATTGGATAACGCGGCGCTGAGTGCTTTCCGACAATGGCGTTTCAAGCCTGGATCCGTGTCCAAGGTCAAAATTCCAATCACGTTTACCATGACTGGGGCCCAGTACTGAACTCGAAGATTTTTGCGATATGAGAGTCTCTTCACCCGTCCCGCACAAACGAGCGCGCATCGAGATCATTCCTTTGATCGATATCATGTTCTTTCTTCTGGCCAGCTTCATGATGGTGAGCTTAAGCCAGACGCACATGAAAGGGATTCGGGTGAACTTGCCCGCTGCAGTTGCTCCGCCGCCATCGACGGTAAAAGATTATGTCTCCATCAAGGTTCGGGAGGGTAATGTTGTCACTTTTGACAACCAGATTGTGACCGATGATCAGGTATTGCCGCGCCTTTATGAGCTGCACCGATCGAATCCGGAGATCAAGGTCTCTTTAAGCGCGGACCTTATGGCCATGCACGGAGACGTGATTACTGTTCTTGATAAAGTGCGGTCCGCAGGGATCAACAAGATCGGGTACCAGATCCGGGCAGCTGGCGCTCAGGGCGCCCGCCCTCCGGGTGCTCCACCGCCGCCGCCTCCGCCGGCTCCGAAGCCCTGAAGTTTGCGTAGAGAATCGGCAGTTTGACCTGCAAATTGCGAATCGCGTTTGCCCGGTGGCTAATCTTATTTTTCAGGTCGGCGGACATTTCGGCAAAAGTTTGTTCAAATCCTTCTGGAACGAAGACCGGATCGTAGCCAAATCCATGTAACCCGCGTGGTTCTTCAGCAATTTTTCCTTTCACGATTCCTTCGACGGTAAAAAGGATTTGGCCATCCCGCGCACCCGCCAGGACGCAACGAAATCGCGCACGGCGTTGATTGGTCTTGGGATTCACTTTGGCCAGTTCGATAAGTAGCTTCCGGACATTTTCTTTGTCACTTGCATTGCTCCCTGCGTACCGTGCGGAGTGAATTCCCGGCGCGCCTCCCAGAGCATCGACTTCCAACCCTGAATCGTCTGCAATTATTAAACCCGGCAGTTGTTTCGATATCTCGCAAGCCTTGAGCTTCGCATTTTCTTCGAATGAAGATCCGTTCTCCTCTACTTCGGAAACTTCGGGGTGTGCGGTTAGGTCACGTACGGCTACATCCGATCGCAAAATCTGTGTGATCTCACGCGTTTTATGCGTGTTGCGCGTTGCCAGAATCAATTGCATCGGGTTTGACGGATTTAGAGTTAACTACTAATCCAAACCAATGCCTTCAAAACAAAATGTAATCCGCGCGGGAGATTGTTTGTGAATCGATATTCACTCGTGGCCATTCGTCAGTGACCCATGGACGACCGCCGTAAACCTTACCCGTTCGACCAGTTCGAACCAAAATGGCAGACTGTCTGGGAACAGCAGCAGCTTTTTCACGCTGCCAATCCTGGTGAGAAAGGCTTCGATGAGGCGAAATCGAAGTTTTACGTTCTCGACATGTTTCCCTATCCGAGTGGCGCGGGCCTGCACGTGGGCCACCCCGAAGGCTACACGGCCACTGATATCATTGCGCGATATAAGCGAATGTGTGGATTCAATGTACTACATCCCATGGGATGGGACGCATTCGGCTTGCCCGCTGAGCAATACGCGATCAAGAGCGGCCAGCATCCGGAGATCACTACGCGGCAAAACATCGCGCAATTTAAAAGCCAGCTTAAGCGCATCGGCTTTTCCTACGATTGGCAGCGTGAAATCAACACGACTGATCCGCGATATTACAAATGGACCCAGTGGATTTTTCTCCAGATTTACAATTCCTGGTTTAATCCAAAAACGAATAAGGCCGAGCCCATCTCAACGTATCCGGGTGAAAAACCGGATGGAGTCCGGCTCGCTTACGTCGCTGACGTGCCGGTGAATTGGTGTCCGGAGCTGGGCACCGTTCTGGCTAATGAAGAAGTCGTCGACGGAAAAAGCGAAGTTGGGGGATTTCCGGTCGTGCGGCGGCCAATGCGTCAATGGATGTTGCGCATTACCGCGTACGCCGAGCGGTTGTTAAATGAACTGGACAAACTCAATTGGCCAGAAGGAATCAAGTTACTTCAACGGAATTGGATCGGCCGAAGCGAAGGGGCTCTGATTAAGTTCAAGATAGCGAACTCCAAGTCCCAAAGCATCGAAGTGTTCACCACGCGGCCGGACACACTTTATGGTGCCACTTACATGGTTATTGCTCCCGAGCATTCGCTTGTCGATCTGGTTGTGAGTGAAGAGCAATGGCCAGCAGTTCGAGAATACCGTGAGAAGACAGCTCGCAAGAGTGACCTCGAACGGGCTGAAATGACGAAGGAAAAGACCGGTGTATTCACGGGCGCCTACGCCGTCAATCCCGCCAATGGCGAGCGCATTCCAATCTGGATTGCTGACTATGTGCTGCCCGGCTACGGCACGGGCGCTATCATGGGCGTGCCGGCGCATGACGAACGGGATCTGGAATTCGCGACGAAATTCGATCTTCCGATTGTGGCAGTCGTACAGCCGCCAGCGGATGAGTCGACCGTAGGATTTACCGGGGAAGGGATCGCAGTTAATTCACCGATCATCGATGGCTTAACGAGCGCTGAGGCAAAGAAAAAAATCACTGCGTGGCTCGAGCAACGCGGTTTAGGCAAAGGTGCAGTTAACTATAAGCTGCGCGACTGGCTTTTTTCGCGGCAGCGTTACTGGGGTGAACCATTCCCGATTGTCTGGGAGAATGGTAATCATCGCTCGTTAGGCGAAAACGAACTGCCTGTGGTGCCTCCGCCACTCGAAGATTATAAGCCGACAGGAACCGGCGAACCCCCGCTGGCAAAGGCGAAGGATTGGGTTCGTTATTCCGATAAGGCCACGCGCGAAACAAATGTCATGCCGCAGTGGGCTGGCTCGTGTTGGTATTACCTGCGGTTTTGCGATCCGCAGGATGACCGGCGATTTGTCAGCGCACAGGCGGAGCGTTATTGGATGGGCGGGGAGACCCCAGGTGGGGTCGATCTTTACGTTGGTGGCACGGAGCACGCAGTCCTGCATCTGCTGTACGCCAGATTCTGGCAAAAAGTGTTGTTCGATCTCCGGTTTGTCTCCAAGCCGGAGCCTTTCCAGCGGCTGGTGAATCAAGGGATCATTCTGGGCGAAGACAATCAGAAAATGTCGAAGTCGCGCGGCAACATCGTGAACCCGGACGACGTGATCGATCAGTACGGCGCTGACGCCTTTCGGTGTTACGAAATGTTTATGGGACCCTTGGAGCAAATGAAACCCTGGAGCATGCGCGGCGTGGAAGGCGTGTCACGTTTCCTCGCTCGGGTTTGGCGCTTGTTCATGAGCGAAAACCAGAGCGCCGAGTGGGAATTATCTTTAAAGATTAAACAGGTTGAGGCAGACAAGGCGCAACAGAAGATCACTCATGCCACCATCAAAAAGGTCACCGAAGACATCGAGTCGTTCTCATTCAACACGGCAATTTCACAGATGATGATCTTTGTAAATGCCTTCACTGGGACCGAGACGATTCCGGTATCGGCGATGCGCAGCTTCCTGGTTTTGCTTAGTCCGTTTGCGCCGCATATCGCATCTGAGTTATGGGAGCAGTTGAACACTAAATTCACAGACGCCTCCGGCGATATCACACAACAAAGCTGGCCTGCCTTTGATGAGACGATACTGGTCGAAGATGAAGTCGAAGTGGTCCTTCAGATTAACGGCAAGGTTCGCGAACGAATGACGATGCCGGTATCGGCGACGAATGAAGAAATGGAAACCGCTGCGTTGGCAAATCCAAGACTTCAAGAGCGCCTCGCTGGCAAGACGCTGCGCAAGGTGATTGTCGTGCCGAAAAAGCTTGTCAATGTCGTCCTCGACTAGTTTAATGAAAAAGCCATGTGGAAGGAGTTTAAGGAGTTTGCCATCAAAGGTAATGCCATCGATCTCGCGGTCGGCGTTATCATTGGGGCGGCATTCGGAGGAATCGTCAATTCACTTGTTAAAGATCTTCTCATGCCCCCCATAGGGCTACTTACTGGTGGCCTCGATTTCTCAAACAAATTCCTCATTCTAAAGGATGCTCCCGGCGGCGGCGCCTTCAATACGCCGGCCGACGCTGCTAAAGCAGGGGCGGTTACTTTGAACTACGGAAATTTTATCACTCTGGTCATCAATTTCATCATTGTGGCTTTTTGCATCTTTCTCGTAATCAAAGCGGTAAATAATTTGAAAAGACCTTCACCCACTGCCGCTCCGGTATCGAAAGATTGTCCGGCATGCGCGATGACAATTCCGATTAAAGCGACACGCTGTCCTCATTGTACAACCGAGTTGGCACAGGCATCTCCTTAGCGCAGTAAATTCGGCCTGTTAACGTTAATCGATGACTGGTTCCTTATCGCGGAATTGCCATGCCATCCTTAGGGGATTTTTGTAAGATATTACTTGCCCCCGGTCGCTTCGGCTGCTAGGAAACGGCCAATGCCGAAGTGCCTTAACCTTGCGGTGGCAGCAGCCGGCGCTTGTCTCATTGTTGGGTGTGCCACGCAATCAAAATCAACCCTCAGTACGTCGCGTCACATACCAAACGTGCGGACCACCGCCTACACCCACAGTGAAGGAAGCGGAGCGCACAATGCGATCGGCACGCATCTTTCCGGCCAGCACGTGATGAGCGCGGCCTCTGATTGGTCACGTTATCCACTCGGGACGCGGTTCCGTATCGCATCCACGAATGAAGAATACATCATAGACGATTATGGCTGGGCGCTTGTCGGGACTGATACCATCGACCTGTACAAACCGAGCAGGCTGGAGATGAGGCGCTGGGGCGTTCGTCACGTAGATATTGATATCTTGCAATGGGGCTCAGACGAACAAAGTCTGAAAGTGCTCACGCCGCGCTGCAAACATCGGCGAGTGCAACAGATGGTGACAGCTCTTGAGAAAAAGACGGGCAAGAAAACCGTCGCTCAAACTTCGCCTTCTCACACTTCACTTTGATTTCAGCTCAATTGCGCCGCATTTTGCCGACGCATGAGAATTTTTGTCGTTGGCGGCGCTGGATACATCGGAAGTATTTGCGCCGAAGTATTACTGAATGAGGGTCACCAAGTAGCGATCTTCGATAATCTGACTGAAGGCCACCGGCATGCAGTCGATCCTCGCGCCGAATTTATCGAAGGTGAGTTAGCCGATCGCGCCGGAATCGAAGTAGCCCTGTCTAATGCACACCCTGACGCGGTGATGCATTTCGCAGCAAACGCGCTCGTTGGCGAGTCAATGCGTGATCCATCGAAGTATTTTCGCAATAACATGTGCAACGGATTGAATCTGCTCGATGCGATGATCACGACCGGCGTTCGACGAATCGTTTTTTCCTCGACGTGCGCCATCTTCGGATTACCTGAGCAGCTGCCCATCAAAGAAACCACGCCGACGAGCCCGATAAACCCATATGGCGAGTCGAAACTTGGTTTTGAAAAAATCCTGCACTGGTACGATCGAATCCACGGCCTAAAGTTTGTGTCCCTGCGTTATTTCAATGCAGCTGGTGCGACTGAAAACTTTGGTGAAGATCATCGGCAGGAGACTCATTTGATTCCCAATGTCCTCAAGGTCGCTCTGGGCCAAAAACCCAACGTGGAAATATACGGCACGGATTACGACACGCCGGACGGAACCTGTGTTCGGGACTACATCCACATCGTGGATCTGGCGCGGGCGCACATCCTTGCATTGAGCGCAGAGAGTAGCGCCCTGTATAATCTTGGTACCGGTGGTGGCTCCAGTGTTCGAGAAGTAATCGCAGCCTGCTCTAAAGTCACCGGACGAAAGGTCAGTTTCGTCGAAAAGCCACGCCGGCCGGGCGACCCGCCCCGCTTGATAGCTTCATCACAAAAGATAAAAAAAGAACTCGGCTGGCGCCCGCAGTTCGAGTCATTGGAAGCGATTATCGAAAGCGCATGGAAATGGCACCAAAAATTTCCACGTGGCTACCAGGATTAGCGACTAAGAATTCGACGTCGCGCTGTGGCTCCGTGAAATCCACTTAAAGGCCGTCTGCAAGGGTTTGTGTTAGAGCTGCCCGGACGACTGCAACCTCCAAATCTCCAATCTTGCCGCTTCGGGGGCGAATTACTTGAACGTTCTGGTTCCTGGGAGCCCAGAGGTTGGGATTCGTTGGGCCGAACAGCAGGATGCAATTTGCGCCTGCAGCCGCGGCCAGATGCGAGATCCCGCTGTCATGGCCGATAAAGATTGAGTGTTCAAGAACCGCGGCGAGGTGAGGGAGTGGCAAATTTTTTGCGAATCGGACATTGGGGTTTCTCCAGGCGTCTTCCAACTGAGCTGTCTCAGCAGTGTCTGCTTCGCCTGAAACGACGATCAGAGAAGTTCGCTCTTTGTCATACGCAGGTTGCGCTGAAAATAACGCCATCCAGTTTCTTAGCGGCCAATTTTTTTCCTTACTACCGCTTCCGGGATGAACCGTGATGAGCGGTTTCGGTAAACCGTAAATAAAGTCCCGTCCGAATTCGCGATCTGCGTCCGAAAGGAAGATTTTCTCCGCAAGATCAACAACCCTCAATCCGAGTTCTTCAATGGGTCGGGCGAGCTGCCGCGCGGCGTGACCATCAGTTTGCACGATTTTGGCCGGGCCACATACCAGATGTCTCACACCACATCGGCGGAGATTAGTCTCGAAAATTCGGTCCGGGTCGTACAAATATGTAACGATCAAATCGAAACTGCGGAAATAGCACGTTAATTCCGAAGGTAGTTCCAAATTATTGGCGAAGAACCGGGAGAGAGCGCCATATTCGATGGAGCGAACTGCTTGTGCATAGAATCTATTTTCCGTCACTTCCGCGATATGTTTGTAGCCAAGGATCTCGATATGCGAGTCGGGACGACTCTCACGCAATGTTTTCAGGGCTGGTAGAGTAAGAAGGAAATCGCCGATCGCGCCGCCGCGAATAACCAGAATACGCTCCATGATCTATACTAACGGAGAAGTATCATCGGCGACACGTGCACATGATTGGCATCCGATTTCGCGGTCAACCGGAACCGCGACAACCTGCTAGTAGCGCGTACACGCGAATGTCAGAATTACGCAGCCGTAAACCAGGGCGATAACGTGTAAAAAACGCCAACGAAAAACACTTCGAGTACCCCAATTAATTTGATCGCGTAACAAATAGGGGATGGCGACCCAAAACAGCCCGGCCACAATCAATAAATAAGCGAAGACGGTGACAAGTAAACGACTTGGCTCGTAACGGAGAAACGCGGCATCCAGCAGCGGTTCCGCCGCGAGCAAACAAAGAATCCCAAGTGCGCGCACCGCCAGAAATTCTGGTACGAAACGCAGCGTCAATGCGTATCCGATCGGCAACGCAATCAGAAGAGGCCGCCGGAATGCCGAGAATTCACCCATCTGGATGGTGGCGAGAAGCCAGAAAGTCCATACGAGACAAATCGTTAGCAGGAATACTCCCGCGAGGTAGGACCGCGGGAACTTTTGTGCAACACCGGCAAGATTCGGCTTTAATAAACCGGGAAGGCTAAGCAACACGAGAACCACGCCCGAAATAATTCCGGCAGTTTGTAAAGAGAGATGGTAGATCACTGGCGCGAAAGTGCCTCACGACGGATCTTCCCGCCGCACGGCCGGCGAATTTTCAACTCGCCATTGGGCGGATGCAACCTAAAAAGTGCAGCTATTTCAGAAGTGGTGCACCATACAGGCTGAATCCATTGGCGCGTTGCACCTGCACATCAATGATTTCTCCGATTATGCTGGGATCGCCCTCGAAAACTACGATCTTGTTTGTGCCAGTTCGGCCCATGAGGCGATTTGGATTGGTTTTACTCGGACCTTCGCAAAGGACTTGAACATTGCGACCGACCAGGCGTTCTCCAGACCGGCGTGTCGACTCATTAACGATCTGTAGCAAGTCGTGATTGCGCTGTTCTTTGATCTCTTCATCGATATGAAGAGGCATTTCCGCAGCGGGTGTATGGCCCCGTGGGGAATACCGAAAGACGAACGCATTGTCGAACTGTACTTGTTCAACCAGGTCGCGGGTTTCTCTATAGTCTTCGTCGGTCTCACCTGGAAAACCCACGATAATATCTGTGGTAACGGCGATGCCGTCACAGGCATCCCGGATTTGTCCAACCAGATCGACGTATTTCTCCGCTGTGTAGCCCCGGTGCATCGCTTTAAGAATTCTGTTGGAACCGGACTGTAACGGCAGATGAACGTGCTCGGCCATTTTGGGCAGACTCGCCATCGCATCGATCAGATCACTACGAAAACCGATGGGATGGGGCGAGGTAAACCGCACCCGTTTGAGACCCTCAATTTCGTTAACCGCTTCGAGTAACTGCACAAAGGGAGTTTTGCCGTCTCGTTTCGACAACTCATGGCGGCCGTAGAGGTTTACGATTTGACCGAGCAAGGTGACTTCCTTCACACCATTTGCGACCAAACCGCGCACTTCCGCCACGATCTCCTCGATAGAACGACTCCTTTCGGCGCCGCGCGTCTGCGGGACGATACAAAAAGTGCAATGCATGTTGCATCCCTGCATGATGGACACGAACGCGCTGGCTTGTTTCGGTAAGAGCTGATGATCGCAAATCGTCGATTGGGAGCCGACTTCTTCCGCGATGTCGACAATCGAAAATCGCAGATCGTCCATTCTGTTTCTGTGGCCGCGGACGTTAACCGCGGCGTGTGCAAATCCGTTCTTTTTGGCCAATAGCTCTTCCACGTAATCTGCGACCCGATGAAATTTTTGCGTTCCGACGACCAGGTCGACGTGCGGCAGGTTCTCCAGTAGCGATTTGCCGCGAGCCTGTGCCATGCATCCCAGGAAGCCGAACACTACATTCGGCCGCTCCCTGGCCATACGACCCAGCATTCCCATTTTGCCAAGAGCCTTCTGATCGGCCATGTCCCGAACGCTGCAGGTATTCAACAAAACCACATCAGCTTCAGTTTCATGTCGCGCACGCTCGTAGCCGCGTGCGATCAGCGAATGAGCCACCTGTTCCGAGTCCCGCTCGTTCATCTGACAGCCGTAAGTCTTGATAAAAAATTTTGGCATTTGGACGGGCGAAAACCATACATGCTGGCACGTTCTGCGTCATGCAGACAATATCCGCTCTTTTTCCCTGAGATTTTTTGGATTAAATGCCGACATGCCGGGAACAAAAAACGACGTCACTGCAATCGGAGTTATTGGAGGCAGCGGCCTTTATCAAATGGAAGAACTACGCGACGCTACCGAACACGATTTCACCACGCCATTCGGATCTCCGTCCGATACTCTGATAGGTGGAAAACTAACCGGGCGGCAGGTCTACTTTCTCCCGCGACACGGTCGGGGGCATCGGATTTTACCTCATGAAATTAATCATCGGGCCAACATCTACGCTCTACGATCACTAAATGTTCGCTGGATCATTTCGGTGGCCGCAGTCGGTAGTCTGCAGGAAAAATATGCGCCGAGAGACGTGTTGTTGCCGTCGCAGTTTTACGACCGGACCAGCCAGCGAGAAATCCATACGTTTTTTGGAAATGGAATAGCCGCGCACGTGGCCTTTGCGGAGCCCATCAGCACAAAGCTGCGAAATCTTCTGGCGGAGTCCGCAAGGTCTCTCGGCGGCACAGTGCATAATGGCGGCACGTATGTGAACATGGATGGTCCAGCGTTCTCCACTCGCGCGGAATCGGAATTCTATCATCGCAACGGCTTCGACGTGATCGCGATGACAAACCTGCCGGAGGCAAAACTGGCGCGCGAAGCGGAGATCGCCTTCGCCACGGTGGCAATGATCACTGATTATGATTGTTGGAAATTGGAAGAGGAGCCGGTTTCAGCAGACATTGTGCTTAGCCATCTGGTTGCCAATGCTGAAACAGCGAAAAAAATCATTCTGGATGTGATCCCACGCATTCCGACCGAGCCGGATTGGCCCGAACATTTCGCTCTGAAAAGCGCTTTAGTTACAAATCGTAAGCTTTGGCCGGAAGCAACGGTTGAAAGGCTGAAACCGATTTTGCAGCGCTACCTGGATGAAAACTGAGATCAGCGAATTCTCATGAGTCACTGGTTGCAGCTCGCTTCGCCGTCTAAAATATTTCAGCCGGCGATTTTTTCGCCAGTTAGCTGCTTCGATTATACCTCCAATTCAATTTGCAAACAGGCGCTTCATCGCGGGAGATAGGGCTGCAACACAAACCAATTAAGAACCAACGATGAAAACGCGCTGCTTCGATCATATTGACTTACGGGTCAAAGATATCGCCGTGGCCGGAAAGTTTTATGCAAACTTTTTGCCGCAGCTTGGATTTGTGAAGGAAAAACCGAGCAAAAAATACCACATGTTCTACTCCGCCGGGGGAGACAAGCCGTCAGAATTTTTTGGGCTTGTGCGGGACAAGCGTCATAAGCCAAATGGCACGCGAATCGCATTCTGGGCGGATACACGGAAAGAAGTGGATCGGATTGCAAAGTTGGTGCGCAAGGCGGGTGGCAAAGCGATGGAAGGCCCTCAAATCTGCAAGGAGTACAGTGCTGGCTATTACGCATGTTTCTTCGAAGATCCCGACGGTAACAGGCTGGAAATTTGCTGCCGAGAAAGGCCGATCATTGCAGGATAAGTCCGCTCCCTAGGGAATGCTGAACAAGCCGGCGGACGAACCGGATGTTTCGTGCCAGACGCGGCACGCTCGGTATCTTAAACCTGGCTGCGCTTCAAACAGCCAAAGGAATTTGCCGTTGTTGAGCGCGAATACGCTCGCAGAAAGTCAAGTCAGCGATTCAGTCAGCGTTGCATATTTGCAATGCCTCCTGCAGTGAAAGCGCTCGAGTCCGCATGTCCATCGCTTCCTCACCTCGTCAACAGATCAAAGAGCAAGCTGCCGAGTCCGGCATTGTTCAGAGCACGCGCCACAAATTGATTTCGTGGACTGTGGCGGCCGCTGCCGCTGACATGAGCAAAAAGAACCAGGCTCCCTCGTCTCTTTTGGAGTATTCGGCTGTATGAAAGAACTGCACGTCCGGCACGGATTTGCACTTCAATCATTTATCGCGATTTCCGTGACATTTAGCCATCAGGATTGTTTCTGTGCGACCGACCGAGTAGTTCGCGCACATTCTCATCGGTCGTTTGCGAAAAATCTTCGTAGTATTGGCCGACAGCCTGAAAAAACGCCGGGGTCATCAGGCAGATCGTTTCGTCAGCTTGTTGTTCGATCTCGTAGCACGTTTCTGGTGGACCAACGGGCACGGCCACGATAATTTTCGCGGCTCCCTGGTGTCGTAGCGCTTTTACGGCGGCGCGCATGGTGGCGCCAGTGGCCAGGCCGTCATCCACCAAAATAACAAACCGATCGCGCAATTCCGGGGCCGGGCGTTCTTGACGATAGATTTGTTCGCGGCGCTGTAGTTCCGCCGTCTCACGCGCGGCAACAGCCTCAATCGTTTGATCTGCATGCGGTATGGCTCCCATGACATCTTCGTTTATGACGCGCACTCCACCCGAAGCGATCGCGCCGGCAGCCAGTTCTTCGAAACCAGGGACACCAAGCTTTCGTACGATAAACACGTCGAGTGGCGCCCGAAGGTGCTTCGCGACTTCGTGCGCCACCGGCACACCTCCCCGCGGTAAGCCGAGGACGATCACGTCATCTCTTCCCGCATATTTCTCGAGCTTCTGCGCGAGTTGCCGTCCCGCTTCGCTTCGATTCGGAAAAGCTCTTTCCATCCGAAAAAGGCAGATACCAATCTACTCTCTAATTCGCTTCTTAATCCGGCGACGCGCTTGCAAATCAAGGCTTAGCCCAACAAACAGCTTCGAAGCGTGTTTGCTGCCGGAGGCTTGCCTGGTGCCGCCCCACCGGTCGAAAGTGCGGATGGTCCCTCAGCTCTTCTTCTCGGGATTCCTGTTTGGATAAGGGGGCACAGTAGGCAAGTCATATTTTTTAGTCTTCAACTCTTGCTGAACCTCCTGGATCGCCCGATCAAGCTGCTGGTCTTCGCCTTTGAATTCTTTTCCTGGATCGTTTTCGACCACGATGTCGGGGTCAACACCGTGACCTTCAACAACCCATTGTTTGCCATCTTTTGAGAACGGAGCGAATTCCGGTTTGAAGAACTGGCCGCCATCAGCAAGCGGCAGCGACTCGCGAATACCGATGACGCCGCCCCAGGTCCGTTTACCGATCAGTTTCCCCAGGCCAAGCGCCTTGAAGCGGTATGGAAAAATATCACCATCGGATGCAGAGAACTCATCGGTCAGCGTGACCATTGGGCCGACAAATGTTTGCGGCGGATCCGTTTGGGGAACGCCGTTCCGTGCCATCCCGACCATGACCAGCGCACGCCGAAGCCGTTCAATGACCAGTGGCGAGACAAATCCCCCACCGTTGCCGCGGACGTCGACAATCAGCCCGTGCTTGCGGATTTGCGGGAAGTAAAGCTTGGTGAATTGATTCAACCCAGGTTGTCCCATGTCGGGAATGTGCAGGTAACCGACTTCACCCCCCGTCTTTTTGTTTACGTAGTCCATGTTCTTTTGCACCCGATCGAGGTAGTAAAGCGGAGCTTCATCGTCGATGGGAATAACCGTGACATCGCGAGCGCCCTCATCAGTGGGCTTCGAATTCACGCGGAGGATTACTTGTTTGTCCGCCGTGCCAATCAGTGCATCGTAAAGATTGGGCAACGTAGAGACTGGGATGTTGTTGATCGCTAAAATGTAATCGCCCGGTTTTACGTCGACACCAACATCCGTGAGCGGCGAGCGGGTTTTCTTATCCCAGTTTTCGCCTGGCAAAATTCGTTCGATGCGATAGGCGCGGGTGGCCGGATCGCGAGAAAACTCAGCGCCGAGAAGACCAAGCTTAATGCGTGGAGTATCAGGGCGCTCACCGCCACCGACATAGGTGTGGCCGTTGTTCAACTCGCCAATGAGTTCACCCAGCAAGTAGGTCAGATCGTTGCGATGATTTACAAATGGGAGCAACGCGGCGTACTTATCTCTCATTGCCTTCCAATCGACGCCATTCATAGTGGGTGAAAAGAAGAAATCCCGCATTTGCCGCCAACACTCGAAGTAGATTTGATTCCACTCGGCATGTCGGTCTAACTGCGTGTCGAGACCCTGGATCTTATGCTCGTGATCCTTGGTTTCGAGCTTGTCTTTTGGAATGTCGATGATGGCGTAGTCTTTTTTCATCTTCACCAGCATCTTTTTGCCGTCGAAAGTGATTTGATAATTGTTCACGTCGCCCAGCACAGTTTCCTTGCGATCCTCCAGCTTGTACACGCAAAGGTGTGATTTCCTCTCTCGGTCAGGAAATCCTTCCTCATCGTCCTCGCCGACTTCATCAGCTGCAGTACGGCGGAGATAAAAAATCCGCCCATCATCCAGCATCCGGATGTTGCGATAGTTGCCAGGCGTAATCTCCAAGCCCAGAATTCGGTTCTGGATTCCGTCGATATCCACCTTTACGACCACAGGCTTCTTTGGCTTTTCTTCCGGTTTTTTGCCTGCCGTTTTTTCCTCCGGCTTCTTCTCTTCCGCTTCCTTCGCCTTTTCCTTTTGTCGCTTCTCTTCGGCCTTCCCTACTTCATCGCTCTTTGGAGCGAGCGGATTTGCGGTTTCTTTGGCCAGGGTGACAAGATAAACGCGCTGCATATCGCGATACACATTCGCAAATTCTTCATCGCCAAATGTGGGCTTGAAATCGCGGGCTGAGCTGAACAGGACGTATTTCCCATCGTCGCTGAAGACCGGTTCGCCAGAGCCGTACCAGCTATCAGTGACAGCGGTCTGCTGTTTATTGGCCACCGAATACAGGTAAATACGAGGCATATCGTTCTCTTCCGGACGGGCCCACACGATCCACTGACTGTCTGGCGACCAGTTGTACCCCTGAATTTCGCCAAACTTGTCTTGATCGACCTGTGTGACCGCTTTGGTCCCGACGTCAACGTATCGCAATCGCTGCAGCCGATCGCTCCAGAGCAGCTTCTTGCTATCTGGGGACCATTTTGGAGCGTAATAATAAGTATCGGCGCCATTGGTGATTTGTTGCGGCTGGCCTTTGCCATCTTGTGAGCGCACATAAAGCTCGTTCTCGCCGGTCACATCTGAGTTGTAGGCGATCCATTTTCCGTCCGGCGACCAAACCGCATCGCGCTCGTGCGCACCGGAGCTTTTTGTGAGATTGCGCGGTGTTCCGTTCTTTGCCGGCACGGAGAAAATATCACCACGCGCTACAGTTATCGAGCGCTCGCCGTCCGGCGCGAGGTTCACTGATTCAATATGTTTGGCTGCATCGACCAGTGCAGAGCGCCCGATTGCAAAATCCTCCTTGACCTCGATGGGTACCGGCGTTGCCTGACCGCTGGCCAGATCGTAGCGCCAGATGTATCCACCTTGCTCAAAAACAATCGAGTCCTTGCCGATCGATGGAAACTTGATGTCATAGTCGGCAAAGTGGGTGAGTTGCCTGGTGTCCTTGGTTGCGAGGTCGATGACGAACAAGTTCATGCGATTATCGCGATCAGAAAGAAAATAGATTTTGTTGTCGGATGCCCACATGGGGCAAATGTCCTGTGCGGGATTATTGGTGAGATTCTCGGTGGCGCCCGTCTTGAAATCGTAAATCCAAATGTCATCTGCCATGCCTCCGCGATAATGTTTCCAGGTGCGGAACTCCCGGAAGACCTGGTTGTAAGCCATCTTGGAATCATCCGGCGAAAACGAAACGAAACCGCCGCGTGGTACTGGTAGTTGCTGCGGCAATTCCGCGTCCAGCCCGACGGCAAAGAGTGAGCCGATGAAATCGTTAAAGGACTTCATGCGCGAACGGAAAACGACCAGTGGTTTGGTGTTTTCCCAGGTCATCACGAGGTTGTTAGGCCCCATGCGATCGGAGATGTCGTCGCGCCCAAGTGTGGCCGAAGTGGTCAACCGCTTCGGCGCGCCGCCTTCGGCCGGCATTACATAAACTTCAGTGTTTCCGTCGTATTGCGAAGTGAAGGCGATCTGTTTTCCATCCGGCGAAAAACGCGGGAACGAACTGTACCCGGGCCCACTGGTCAGGCGTCGGGCAATGCCGCCCTCCTTGGGGACCGTATAGATCTCTCCAGCGTAGCAAAAGACGATCTGGTTATCGTTCGTTGCGGGAAAACGGAGCAGACGGGTTGTGTCGGGTGGTTTCTGCGCATCGACAAACGTGATCGAAAGCAGACCAATTGCGCTAAAACAAGCGGAAACGAAAAGACGAGAAAATATGTTCATAAAAAAACATGAAGTGAGCAAACTGCCGTCGAACAAAACGGATGCAACTCCGATTTCATCCAAAGTCAGCGTTTACACGATTATATTATCCAGACGCCGCTGACTGCCGATCTTGTCTAAATAAACCCGGGGCCGCCTTCCAACGAACCTTCTTAAACGGAAGGGGTGGGATTCGAACCCACGGTGGGTTTCCCCACGCTCGATTTCGAGTCGAGTGCCTTAAACCGGACTCAGCCACCCTTCCCAGAGCTCGATATTGTCGATCTTATTTCGGGATGCGCAATTCTCAGGTGTTTCTGGTTTGCAGGGTTGCAGAGTTTGCGCAGCGCTCAGCCTACTTTCATGAAGCGTGCGCGTGGATTGAAAGCGAACGCTTCCCCTCTTCCTCGCGAGAATCGCGACAAACTAAGCCATTTGGCGAGGCCGACATTCGGATTTTGGCTAGGCATGAAATGACCTGCGCGTGGAAGTTTAATCTCGCTGTTTTGAGCGGTTGTTGGGGGCGGATGGGCGTATATCGAGGCTTTAGCCAGGGGAGCGGTCGATCAAGGCCGTTTGGGCATTCAGTCACCTAAAAATGTTACAATTTAACGCTTGCTATGGCGGGACGGAGCGCTGCATATTGTGTGTCCCAAGGACAGCCAACGCTATTACTTGTTGTTCACCAGGATTCACAGGTTGTTTGCAGCGCTGTTCACAACTATTCGCACATTATTGAAACTTCAACCCCTCCCTTCATCGCCATGATTCAACTAAAACCCGGAATTCCGCCTGCCTCGCTTAAAGGACCACGTGAACCGGCTTTGCGCCGGAAAAATAAGGCTGACAAAAAGAAAAAGACTGGTCTGCGTTTCAAGCGCGTGTTCAGCGACAGTGCTGTTGCACCGTTTGAACAGATTGAATGGGAACGGCGAACCGCTGAAATCACAGATGACAGTGGCAAAGTGATCTTTAAGCAGGAGGACATTGAAGTCCCGAAAAGCTGGAGCGCGCTTGCCACCAAAATAGCTGTCTCAAAATATTTTTACGGCGACATCGCCAACGGCACCGATCCGTACAAGGGCGGGCGAGAAACTTCGGTGCGCCAGCTCATTCACCGGGTGACACGCACGATCACCGACTGGGGATGGGCGGACGGCTATTTCGCAGACAAGCAAGCTGCGGAAACCTTTTACAATGAGTTAACCTGGTTGTGCCTGAACCAATTCGGCGCGTTCAACTCACCGGTGTGGTTCAATCTCGGTCTATATCATCAGTATGGCGTAGGCAAGGGAGCTGGGGCAGGAAACTATTTCTACAACCGGGAGAGCGGCAAAGCCGAACGAGCAGCGTCGCAGTACGAGTATCCACAGGGAAGCGCATGTTTTATCCAAAGTGTGGAGGACACGATGGAAGATATTATGCGGCTGGCCACGAGTGAAGCGATGCTGTTCAAATACGGCAGCGGAACTGGCACCGATCTTTCCTCGCTGAGATCAACCCGGGAAAAACTGAGTGGTGGGGGCAAACCGAGCGGACCGCTCTCGTTCCTCAAAGTTTACGATCAGGTTGCAAACGTGGTGAAAAGCGGCGGCAAAACTCGGCGTGCTGCGAAGATGAATACGCTCAAGGATTGGCACCCGGACATTGAAGAATTTATCGATGCCAAGCAGAAGGAGGAAAAGAAGGCGTGGGCGCTCATCGAGCAGGGTTACGACGGCAGTTACAATGGCGACGCATATGGCTCTGTGATGTATCAGAACGAAAATGTAAGCGTGCGGGTCAGTGACGAATTCATGGAAGCGGCGCTGGACGGTCGTGAGTGGTGGACGCGTCGCGTTACGGATGGCAAGCCGTGCGAATGCAAGGAGGCGCGCACACTACTTCGCAAGATTGCTGAAGGCACGTACATCTGCGGTGATCCTGGAATGCAGTTCGATTCCACGATCCACAAATGGCACACCTGCAAAGGTACCGGCCGTCAAAATTCCACGAACCCCTGTTCGGAATATCTCTTTCTGGATAACACCGCGTGCAATCTGGCTTCGTTGAATTTGATGAAATTTAAGACGCCAGACGGGGACTTTGATATTGAGCGTTTCAAAGCCGCGGTTCGAATTTTCATCACGGCGCAGGAAATCATTGTCGATAACGCGAGTTATCCAATCAAGGAAATCGCGGAGAACTCACATATTTTCCGTACCCTTGGACTCGGCTACGCCAACCTCGGATCGCTCATCATGAGTTATGGTTTTGGGTACGACAGCGTGGAAGGCCGGGCCCTTTGCGGAGCGATCACTTCGATCATGACAGGCGAAGCGTACGAACAGAGTGCGCGATTGGCCCAAGTGATGGGACCGTTTCCCGGTTATCGAGACGCGCGGGCCAGCGGCGTGCCGAAGCCAATCGCTAAAGACAACGTCGGATCGATGCTGGAAGTGATTGAGTTGCACCGGAAGGCCGTGAGCGACATCTCGGATGCGAAGGAATTCGCACATTTGAAAGAAGAAGCTGCGAAAGTTTGGGACAACGCGGCAGAGCTTGGAAGGCGTTACGGCTATCGAAATGCGCAAGTTACTGTGCTCGCGCCAACCGGCACGATCAGTTTTCTCATGGACTGTGATACGACGGGAATAGAGCCGGATATCGCTCTCGTGAAATACAAACTGCTCGCAGGTGGCGGCATGTTGAAAATTGTTAACCAAACGATCAAGCCTGCGTTGCAGAAACTCGGTTACAGTTCCGACGAGATTGAACGCATCGTCGTGCACATTGACGCTTTCGATACCATCGAAGATGTCACCGACACCGATGGATCGACGATTTCATCCGGATTGGATCCGCAGCATTTGCCCATCTTTGATTGCGCGTTCAAGCCGTTCAAAGGAGAGCGCAGTCTCAACTATATGGCGCACCTTCGAATGATGGCGGCGGCGCAACCTTTCCTCAGTGGTGCAATTTCGAAGACCGTCAATCTGCCGGAAGCTGCCACAGTGGAGGATATCATGAACACCTACGTGGAAGGATGGCGACTCGGCTTGAAATCGGTCGCTATTTACCGCGAGGGCTCGAAACGTTCGGCACCGCTGAATACTCGCAAGACAAAAGACATGGGCAGTGTAGCCTCCGGCACTGACGGCGGAATTTTAGATGGAACTGGTCTGGATTCTCTTCAAGCGCGCATTCTAGAACTCGAACAGGAAGTAGCCTTATTGCGTGGTCGCGTGGATCAACCCGTCCGCCATCGCATGACAGACACACGCATGTCGCTGACCCATAAGTTCGAAATCGCTGGCCACGAAGGTTATATTACTGTCGGGCTTTTTGCCGACGGCCAGCCTGGTGAGCTTTTTATCACCATGTCGAAAGAGGGTAGCACCATCGGCGGATTGATGGACACAGTCGGCACGCTTACATCGATCGCGCTGCAGTACGGCGTGCCGCTCGAAAGCCTGATCAAGAAGTTTGCTTACCAGCGATTTGAGCCCAGCGGGTTCACGAAGAACTCCGATATCCGTCACGCTACCAGCATTACTGATTATGTGTTTCGCTGGCTGGGGTGCCAGTTCATCAGAGGCTACAAAGAAGCGACTTCGCCAAATCGAGGGCAACCGGATCTACCGCTCAAGGAAATTGCGGACATCGAGAAAAAAGCCGTGAACCGCCCGGTTTCGGATTTGGCGCGCACGGCTGAAAAGGAAGTGATCGACGTGATCACAAATCACCCGCCGGGGGACTCCGAATCCGGCCGACAGAATGGGAACGGTCATGGTCATGCCGACCGTGTAACGGTGGCGCTAGGCAGTATCTTCATGGGAATCACCTGTTCAGTTTGTGGAAGTGATAAGGTGATTCGGGCTGGGGCCTGCGGTGTCTGCACCGAATGCGGCACCAGTCAGGGTTGCAGCTGATAGCGAAGATTCAGCTTACTAACTGACCGGTTAGCATTTGGACTGTGGAGTGCTACTTGTGAGTGTAGCTGCTTGAGGTTGCCTGTCAGCGCCTCCGGATCCTATCTGGCAGATTTACAAAGAACGCACCACCAATGCCTGATTGGACATGCGCGCGCGCATGGCTACAATGCGTGGCCTATTTTCCAGAGACTGATTGAATGAATAAGCTCGACGCGCAGCGACAGAAAGAAATTCAGCAAGCCGAGGAACTGCTTTTTGGGGGGCCACAGGCACTCGGTTTTGCCAAAGGTCTATTCCAAGGACATTTCGTTTCCGATTGGGTGATGCCTTACCCGCGGATCCTGGATCCGCAGCAGGCGGAACTCGACGGCACTCTTACCGAGCTTCGCCAATTTCTGGATCAGCGTCTTGATGCTGCAGAAATCGACAGGAACGCGGACATCCCGCGCAGCGTGATCGACGGTCTGGGACGCGTCGGCGTCCTGGGCATGACTGCTCCGAAGGAATATGGCGGGCGTGGATTTTCGCAAATCGCCAACTGCAAAATCCTGGAAGAGATCGGTAGCCGTTGTGCATCTACGTCCGTCTTTGTGAATGCACACCATTCTATCGGGATTCGCGCATTGTTGCTCTTTGGCACGCACGAGCAAAAGCAACGATGGCTGCCGAAATTGTGCAGCGGCGAACAGCTCGGCGCCTTTGCGCTAACAGAAAAGGAGGCAGGATCGGACGCCGCCAATGTGCAAATGCAAGCGCGACCGAGCGAAGACGGTTCCCACTTTATTCTTAACGGCGAAAAGCGTTATATCACCAACGCGGCCATCGCAAATGTGCTGACTGTGATGGCACGCACGCCTGTGCCTGGATCGGACAAAACCTCGATCACCGCGTTCCTGGTTACGCCGGACATGGCGGGGTTTGAGATTATTGAGGCTCGAATGCCAAAAATGGGAATCCGCGGAACCGCGACGGGACGTTTCGCATTGCGCGACGTCAAAGTCCCCAAGGAAAATATTCTAGGTCCACCGGGCAAAGGTTTGAAGGTTGCACTCACCGTTCTGGATTTCGGACGTACAACGTTCGGTGCATGCTGCACCGGCGCAGCCAAGACATGTCTGCGTTTGGCAATCCAGCATGCAAACACTCGAAAACAATTCGACAAAACACTCGGCAATTTTCACCTGGTTCAAAAGAAAATTGCGCGGATCGCGGCAGATGCTTATGCGATGGAAGCGATGACCACCATTACCGCGGCGCTGATCGATCGCGGCCTGGAGGATTACATGCTCGAGACGGCGATGCTAAAGGTTTTTACGACCGAGCGGCTTTGGGAGTGCATCAACGATGTGTTTCAGATTTATGGCGGTTCCGCTTATTTTGTCGATCTTCCACTGGAGCGCATGATGCGGGACGCACGGATCAATCAGATCGGTGAAGGCGCAAATGAAGTGCTGACTTCTTTTATTGCACTGGTGGGAATGCGTGGACCGGGCATGGAGTTCAAGGAGATCTATGACACGATGGTAAAACCCACTCGTGAGCAGGGTTTCGCGAAGGCATGGACGGCGGGTAAGGCCCGCCTCGGAGCTACAGTGCGGGTACCCGACATTCCAGTGCGAAGCGCCGAGCTGCGAGCGTTTGCGAGTCAGCTTGGACGTTTGATCTGGCGTTTCAACGTGGCTGTAAACCGAGCGCTCGTGACCTACCGCGAGCCGATACTCGATATGCAGCTCGTCCAGGAACGAATCGCGAACGCGGCGATGGATCTTTTTGCTTCGACTTGCGTCCTCAGCCGGTATGACGCCGAACTTCAATCTGGTCAACGCAACGGGAGTTCTTCGTCTCCTGGTGAACTCGCTGCCGATTTGTTTTTGCGTCAGTCCTCCCGCCGGATCCGCCATTTTCTCGCTGGACTTACAGACAACGAGGATAAATCAGTGTTGGCGACGGCAAAATCTGTCCTGAGCAATCCGGGCAATTAGCGCGACCGATTCTTTGGTCTGGAAAAAATAAGCCACGTCGCGCTGCCACGCCGGCAGCACGCAATACCCGGCGAATTCGTGCGAGCTTTGGTTATTGCCCGGAACGATGGCCTAAAATGTCCAATGCGCCATGAGTGGTCGGAATAGCGGCGATCCGATCGCAAGGTTGCGGGATGCGGGAGCCTCCGGAGACGGTGTAGCACATTTTTTTAGAGGTCTTGACGATCCTCTGTGCTTGTGGCCGGAGCACGACGTTCTTGTTGCTCGGATCAGCAGCTGCCGATGCGCAAAACGCAAGCGCAAGCACCACGCTCGCGCATCGGACCGACCAGCCGCACCAGCGACTTGGTCTGCCTACTGTATTCACGAACTAAGTCTGAGTCCGCTCGAAAAAGTAAGCAAGTCCCTTTTTCCGCGATTTTAGGACAACAAACCGCGATTTTCGGCCGCCATGCAGTGGTCACTTAATCAGTCCAAAGGAAATGCTCGAGGCGAAGATTTGTCAGGCGGGCCTTTGCTTCATCGCTTCGACTGCCTCCCGCCGCAGTTAGCTTTTCATAAATAGCGGCGGCAGATTCCCACTTTGAATCTTCCTCCAACAGCCGCGCAGCGTTAAAACCGGCCTTGTAATACCAGAAGAGTTCATGGGGCTGGTCCGGACGCGCGTCTTCTTCCAGTATTTTGTAGAACGTGGCCAGCGCATTGGCTCTCTCACCTTTCTTCTCCAGACATAATCCCTTCTTAAAAAGACCCTGGTTGCGCCAGTGAACTGGCTCGTCCTTATCAGACGCGAGTTGATCATACATTTCGATCGCGCGCTGGTAATTACTTGCGTCGGTTGCGCCCAACTCAAAGAAAATGTCGCCTTTGCCGCACATGGCTTCGCGTTTTTCTGAAGGACCTGCATCACTCTTTAAGACTTCATCGTATAAGGCCAGAGCATCCTTCGGTTTGCCAAGCTTGCGTTCGATCACAGCTTGTTCGTTACGCGCCGCCCATCGGAGGGCACCATTCTGCCGCACCACCTGATCGAACAAAACAATCGCCCGATCGAGCGAATGTTCCCCCATGGTGGACATGGCGGACTCTGCCGCGAAGAAGAGAGCTTTTTCAGAAAGCGAATTGTCGGCGTTCTGTTGCGCAATCAATTCGAACTGCGTCTGAGCGTTGGCAAAATCGTGCCGGCGGTAATAAAGCTCTGCCAGCTTCATCCGAACTTCCGGAGCGAAAGCGGAGTCTGCGTGTTGTTCGAGGAAACGCTTCGCAAGCTCGATGACTTTGCCTTCGTCTTCACCACGCGCTTCCTCAACCCAGATGTTCAGATGATCGCCGCGCTCCGCTGCGGCCGCGGTTGGTGATTCCGCGGCGCGAGTTAGATAGTTGCGCGCTTCATCGAGCCGGGGAGGCGAGGCATGAAACGCCAGTTCCGCCAGGCTGACCAAAGCCTCGGAGACTCGAGGATTTTTCGGAAAGTCATGAATGAATTGTTGTAGGGATCTTGTCGCCTTCTCATCCCCTTTTTCCGCCTGCACAAGGCCTTCGTCCAATCGAAGGTCGGCACGTGCCCCTTCGTCGCCGCCTAGTTTTTCGAGGTCGTTATAAGCAGCCAGAAAACGCGAATGGTCACCGAGCTGCAACCAGCCAGTGGACGCATTGAAAAGTGCCACTTTTGCATAGGGCGATCCGGAACGGGCTATTCGTTCGAACTCCGCGGAAGCTTTGGCAAATCGTGCGGCAAGGTACTCCGCTTGCGCAGAAAGGAAATCAATTTGAGCAAGCAAAGACCGCTCGGGTCGAAAGGACCGCGCGTCGTTTAAGATAGCGATCGCTTCGTCGAAGTGCTTGTCCTCGATTTCGAATTGCGCGAATTCGATCAGAGCAGGTGCAATCGCCGGAGCTTTAACGCCTGTATGCCGGAGATCGGTAAACAATTGTCGAGCTCGCTCCCTTCGTCCTGCACGAATTTCGAAGCGTGCAAGATACCATCGCGCAAAGCTACGCCGCGGTTGTTCGGGACTACGCACCCATCGCTCCAATTCGTTGCGGGACGCCTTGTGTTCAGCTCGATACAATTCATCGAGTTTTGCGAAGAGGAGGGAGAGATCTGGATCTGCCGGGTGACGATCAATAAATTGCTCGATCACATCGTCCGCGATCTCGGGTGTCTTGAGTTGCTCTTGCGCTTCTGCGATACCGAACACTGCTGCGATTAAGGCAGAGTGCGCTGATCCCTCAGGTCTTTTCAAAAGTCCCTGAAATATGCCGATCGCCCTTTCCGGCCGGTGCTGGATTAGTTCCAGACGCCCTCGCAAAACCCTGCGCTCTCTTCGTTCCGCAATTGACGAGGGCTGAATCTGTTCAAGTAACCGACGCGTCCCCGCGACGTCGCCTGTTTCGATGGATAAGTCGGCTGCTCGCAATTGCGCTCGCGTTCCCCAGTCCTTGTCATGAATGAGAAGCATGAATTTCTTCAGTGCTTGGTCGCGTTGTCCTAATGCCCTCAACATTTCCGCCGCCCCAAAAGTCGCTGCGTTTCGAAACCGCGAGCTCTGATCGTTGGCCAGTTGTTCGTAAAGTGGCAGGGCTTCATCCCACCGATGCAGATTCGCGAAAGCCTGTCCTCGCCAAAATTTCGCCCATGGCAGTTCGCGGATCCGCGCATCCGTCAGTAAAGCAAGAGCAGCGTCCGGATTTTTTGCGGCTACTTGGGCTTCGGCAAGCTTCTCAACGACGGCGCGCCGGTCGCTTTCCGACAAATTATTGGCTAATAAGGCCTGTAAACGCACGAGTGCTACCTCTGGAACCCCTTCTGCAATCGGCGCCCCGGCTTCTGAAATATCCTTGGACAAATCGGCGCGAGCCGATTGTGTGAGAAGGCCCATGAGGCAAAAGAAGAGCGCTGTGCGTGCTTTGAGTGTCATGTACTCTTCAGTGACAGCCGCAGATATCGACCGGTATGACTGCCCGGTAATTCGGCGATCTCTTCGGGCGGGCCTTCTCCTACGATCTCGCCACCACTCTCTCCACCCTCCGGCCCCAGATCAACGATCCAGTCGGCGCACTTGATCATCTCGAGGTTATGTTCAATGACGATCACAGTGTTCCCTGCCGTGCGAAGTTTCATCAACACGTGCAACAGTTTTTCGATGTCCGCGAAATGCAATCCAGTCGTGGGTTCATCCAGGATGTAAAGCGTGCGTCCCGTTGCTTTCTTCGCCAGCTCAGTTGCCAGTTTCACGCGCTGGGCTTCTCCGCCCGAAAGAGTCGTTCCGGCCTGACCGAGTCGCAGATAGCCGAGACCTACGTCGAGTAAGGAGTCTAACTTTTCTGAAATACTGGGGATGTTCCGGAAAAAACGTGCTGCCTCATCGACCGTTAGATCAAGAACATCGGCAATGTGTTTGCCTTTGTATGTGATCTCAAGGGTTTCACGATTATATCGTTTGCCGTGGCATACCTCGCATTCGACATAAACGTCGGGAAGGAAGTGCATCTCGATCTTGATCAGGCCATCGCCTTCGCAATTCTCGCAGCGTCCGCCTTTGACGTTGAAGCTGAACCGCCCGGCGTCATAACCACGCACGCGCGCTGCGGGTAATTGGCTGAACAGCTCACGAATCGGGGTGAATGCACCTGTATAGGTCACAGGATTCGATCGTGGCGTTCGTCCAATCGGGCTTTGGTCAATGACAATCGCCTTATCAATCTGTTCGACTCCGTGAATCTTGCGATAGGCCCCGGGTTTCTCTTTCGCATTGTGGAAACGTCTAAACAGGGCGCGTCGCAGAATATCGTCCACCAAGGTGGATTTACCGCTGCCAGAAACGCCGGTCACGCAAGTAAAACAGCCAAGAGGAAAAGAAACTGTAATGTCTTTCAGATTGTTTTCGCTCGCGCCGACTACTGTCAGCCAGGCTTCGGATTTATCACTGGACCGCGGTTTAACACGCTGTTTTGGAACAGAAATTCGCGCCCGACCAGACAGGTAATCGGCCGTGGGCGAATTCTTCGCCCGCAGGACATCTTCAAGTTGACCCTGGGCCACTATTTCTCCCCCGCGCGGGCCGGCACCGGGGCCAAGGTCGATAATGTGATCAGCCGCCCTGATTGTTTCTTCGTCATGTTCGACCACAATGACGGAATTACCGAGATCCCGAAGACGGCAGAGGGTAGCCAGGAGACGTGCATTGTCCCGTTGATGCAGTCCGATGCTTGGTTCATCAAGGATGTAAAGCACTCCTGCCAGTCCGGAGCCGATTTGGGTCGCCAATCGGATTCGCTGCGCTTCGCCGCCCGAAAGCGTTCCGCTCTGGCGATTCAGCGTGACATAGCCGAGGCCAACTTCCACCAGAAATTGCAACCGGGATTGAATCTCGCGGACCACGTCTCGGACAATGGTGCGTTGCTGTGTCGTCAAGTCCAGTGCCGCAATAAAGCAGGCGGCTGCCTCGGTCGTCAGCTCGCTTAACTGATGAATGTTCAGCTCACGCGCCTGTCGATCCTTAATAGTGACCGCCAGGATTTCTGGTTTGAGCCTGGCGCCCTTGCAGACCTTGCACCGTTCGTACGACATGAACGATCGTATCCGATTGCGCGTGAATTCGCTTTGCGTCTGCTCGTACAGATGCTGCATCTGTGGGACCAATCCTTCGAATGGTCGTGCGATTTCCCCCTTTTCGGTTGGGCCATTATCACTGAAATTCATCTCGATGGGCGCCCCATTCGTGCCAAAATAAAGCGCCTGTTTGAATTGCTCCGGAAGCTCACTGAAGGGCACCTGTTCGTCGACGTGAAAGTGCTTCACCAACGCGGTCTGCAAATGTCTGTAGTATGCTTGCATTCGCTTGGTGCCCCGTCGCCACGGGGTGACCGCGCCTTCAGCCAGCGTTTTGCTCGTGTCCGAAATCATCAGCTCGGGATCGCAAACCAGTTGGGTTCCAAGTCCATGGCAAGCCGGGCATGCGCCGAGATGGCTGTTAAACGAAAAATGACGTGGAGTTAATTCACCGATTCTAAAGCCCGTAGTGGCGTTTCCGTAATCGGTGGAATAGCGCAATTCCTCCCAAATGTTTTCTGGATCAGGATTGACTGTTGTGGCCGAGTCGATCGGTTTTTTGGAAATCTCGCGCAGGACGATGACACGGTTTCCGCCCCATTTCAGGGCGGTCTCGATCGAATCGGTAAGGCGCGAACGAATACTGTCGCGCACCATCAATCGATCTACCACAGCCTCAATGGTGTGCTTCTTTTCCTTGCTGAGACGGATTCTTTCAGAGCGATCCAACTCCACGATTTGGCCGTCAATTCGTGCCCGTACGAATCCTTCCCGCCTGATCTTTTCTATTACGTCTCGAAACTCCCCGGTCTGATCCTCGATCAGCGGGGCGACCAAAATGATTTTGGACTCTGGCTCATAACCAAGGATCTGATCGACAATTTGTTGGGGCGTTTGTCGGCTCAACGGCTGCCCTGTCACCGGATCATGTGGCTGGCCTATGGCGGAAAAGAGGATGCGAAGGTAGTCGTAAATTTCAGTGGTCGTCGCGATGGTGGATCGGGGATTACCCCCGGCGCTTCGCTGCTCGATTGCTATAGCAGGCGAAAGCCCCTGAATGAAATCCACGTTCGGTTTCTCCATTCGATCCAGAAACTGCCGCGCATAAGCGGACAGGCTCTCGACGTAGCGGCGTTGTCCTTCGGCATAAAGAGTATCGAAGGCCAGGGACGATTTCCCCGAACCGCTTAAACCGGTAATCACCACCAGTTTTTCTCGCGGAATTTCAACGTAAAGGTTCTTGAGATTGTGCTGGCGAGCACCGCTAATTTTGATAACTTGCGCAGGCATCCTGACGGGAAATGTCGAACCTGTTAGTTAAACATACTCGGACGTTTTCTCCAGCGGAATTGCTGTGTTGAAGTGAATAATTGTGTCGACTTTCATCCGCCCATTCAGACCACTGAATTCCGGTAACAGACTCTGATGCAACCAGTTGAAAGTTCGCGCGCCTCGTCTTCGTGGCGAGCTCCCGTCGTGTCCGAATCGACACAGCCAGAGGGCCAATCTCAGCCGGACGTTACGTGGGGCCCGGCTGCCTTGGAGCAAAGGCGGCGCCGCACTCGAGAGCATCTGGCTAAAATTGCTCCGCGACGCGAGGGCTGGATTAAGCGTAACGATTATTATTATCGATTGATAAGCCGTCTTCTTCGGTTCCTGGTGGAACCCCACAAAAACGTCCTATCCGTTCGCTGTGGCACTGGCAATTTATTAGCAGCGGTTGAACCGGGTAGTGGCAAAGGCATCGATATCTGTGACGAGATCGTGGAAATCGCCCGACAAAGAAATCCGTCCCTCACTTTCACCGTCGCTTTCCCAGACAAAGACGAGTTCCGACAAACATTCAAACCAGGCGAGACATTCGATTACATTCTCTTTAATGATATTGGCGACACAGTGGATGTGCTTCAAGCGTTCCGGAATCTAAAGCCGCTTTGTGAGCGTCATACCCGGGTGTTGGTAACGACTTACAATCATCTTTGGGAGCCGCTGGTTACTTTCGCAGAGTGGATGGGCATGAAAGTGCCGCACCTTGAACAAAATTGGCTTTCCACCGCTGACATCCGAAATTTGTTGAAGTTGGCTGGCTTTCAAACTCTGGAGACCCGCCGAATCGTTCTCTTTCCAAAGTATCTGCCCTTACTCTCTGGTTTCTTGAATCGTTTTTGCGCGCGCCTGCCGTTTTTGAGGAAATTCTGTATGACGCAGGTGACCGTGGCGCGAGTAGTTCCACCGCCGGTTGCGACCGATGATGTCAGCGTTTCAGTCATCATTCCGTGTAAAAACGAGAGGGGTAACGTCGAAGGCGCCGTTCGCCGCATTCCATCGCTAGGCGGTCACACGGAGATTATTTTCTGTGACGACCAGTCGACGGATGGAACTGCGGACGAAGTGCGACGGATGCAGCTGCGTTATCCGGATAAGGACATTCGTCTTGAGTACGGACCGGGGCTTTGCAAGTCACGAAATGTCTGGACAGGCTTCGATGCGGCCAAAGGCGATGTGTTGCTCATTCTCGATGCTGACCTCACCACTATTCCTGAAGAGCTCCCTTATTTTATTGAGGTTATCGTTTCAGGAGACGCGGAGTTTGTTAACGGATCGCGCTTAGTCTATCCGGTGCCCAAGGGAGCAATGAACGGGGCCAACATGGTGGGTAATAAGTTTTTCAGCGTCGCTTTTACATATCTCCTCGGCCAGAGCGTTAAAGATACTTTGTGCGGAACCAAAGTTCTTTGGAAAAGTGATTGGAAGCGAATCAGGCCAATGCTGGGCAGTTGGGGAACCGAAGATCGTTGGGGAGACTACGAACTCTTATTTGGCGCCGCGAAACTGAATCTAAAGATTTTGGATCTACCTGTTCATTATCAAGAGCGCATTTATGGTTCGACAAAGATGACTAAAGTTTTTCGCAACGGCCTTGTCATGCTAAGAATGTGTTGGCACGGCTTCTTGAAGCTAAAACTTGGCTATTGACCCTGTGCTGGATTTCGAGCCTCAGACTACGTGCCGGTAAATGGCGATAGCTTTAGGGATCGCACTCATCTCAATATTTCCCAGGTGCAAGAACGGATTGCCAAAGAAGTTGAACATGGACGTTTCCTGGCACTGCGTGGGGCAGGGGAGATTTGGAACTGGGAGAGCGCGGCTGGGAAACTTCGCTGGGCACGGCGGGTCCGGATGCTTAGCAGTCATTTGAAACCAGGGATGACTGTGCTGGAGCTCGGATGCGGCACCGGTTCTTTCACTCGAGAACTAGCTCGTTCGGGTGCGGACATCATTGCCATCGATGTCTCGCCCGAACTTCTGAAGATCGCCACTGCGAGTACAGCCGCACGAAATGTTCAGTACCAAATGCAGAATGCCTACGCATTGACCTATCCTGAAGCTGCCTTTGACTCTGTTGTTGGTAGTTCGGTTTTGCATCACCTCGAACTCGAAGCGGCGATACGTGACATGCACCGGGTTTTGAAGCCCGGAGGTACGATCTATTTCACAGAGCCAAACATGCTAAACCCCCAGATTGCAGCACAAAAGAACATCCCGTGGCTTAAACGAAAACTTGGCGACTCGCCAGATGAGACAGCATTTTTCCGGTGGCAGCTTCGGCGACTGCTTGAGCGAGTAGGCTATCGCGATGTCCAAATCGATCCGTTCGATTTTTTACACCCAAAAACACCGGTTGCCCTGATCGATCAAGTTCGAGCGTTTGGCCGATTTCTCGAGACTCTCCCTGGCATCTCTGAGTTTGCGGGCTCGCTTTATATTCGTGCAATAAAATGAGCAACGCGTCGATCGCGTCACAAGGTCACAACGCGGAAGACCGGGCCGCGACCTTACGTAATCGTGCGCGGCTCACTTCGAATAAGAATCTTCTTTTTTGGTATCAGCAGCTTTATCGAAATCAGTTACGGGAAGTACCGAATCCGCAATCGCTTGCTATACTCGAGGTAGGGAGCGGCACCTCGCCCCTTAAACAATTTCTGTCGAATGTTATAACCAGCGATGTCCTTGATCTGGACTATCTGGACCTTGTGTTTGACTGTCACGAAATTGACAAGCTGAGCGCAATCAAAGACAACAGCATCGATGTCATTACGCTTACTAATGTGTTACATCATCTGAAAAGCCCCATTGAATTTCTTAATAACGCCGCCAGCAAACTAAAGTCAGGTGGTAAAGTAATCGCGACTGAGCCTTTCTTCTCCATCTTATCAACACCTATCTTCAAATACCTGCACCATGAACCGCTGGATTCGAATATTTCTGAGCCGGAGTTGGATGAAGTACAAGGGCCACTCGCATCGGCTAACATTGCTTTACCGTGGCTGATATTCTTCAAACGCCGCGACTGGCTGGAACGATTGAACGAGAACTTCGACATTCTGACCATGTCGACGCGCCCGTTTAGCGCGCTTTCATATATGGCTACCGGTGGCATTTCGCACCAGCTGCCGATTCCACATTTGCTTTATCGCATTCTGTTTCCAATCGACCTCTTCTTCAGTCGTCGTTTTCCCCGTTTCTGCGCAGCTTTTTTTACTGTGACCATGACACGCCGATAGCGTTGTTGACCGAGCTTGTCGGCGGGTTACTCCTTTTTCTTGAGCAATACGAAACGACCGCTCCGGTCAACTAATTGATACTCCCTCAGCAGAACTCCAGAGGACGGGTTTATTTGGTCCGCGCTGATCCTAAACGGCACATACGGATCTTCGCTATCGCCAAGGATCCAAATGGGCGCAGGACGCCCATGAAGTCGATTTAGCCAGAACAGATTTCGGTCGTGCGCGTAGCGAAAAAGCAAGCTCGAGGCGATGACCGGCTCTTCAGGTTTCGCTGCGGTGCGGTAGCGAGCGAACAGTGCGTTGGCTTGTCGTCTCTCGGCTCGCGAGTAAAGGCTGAGTGAACGAAGCAGGTATGCAGTTCGAACAAACCAGGGTACCACCGCAAGCTGTAAAGAAGCTGCCACTGCTGCGACGACGATTGCAGTGACAATCACGACACGCCTTGTTCTGTTACTGGAGTTTGAGACGGTCCGCGCAATGGACGCGGCTCCCACCAAAGTCACGCACCAAATTAGTGTCTCAGTAGAAAAAAAGCGTGGTGCCCACATGAGGTCATTGCGATTGACCAGCCATGCCACCAAAGTCGTAATGACGCCGACGATCAGATAGTAGGGGCGCAGAATGATGGTTCCAAACGTGCCTATGATCACGATCCAAAGCCAATGGCGAACTACGCTACTACCAAGCCAATCCTCAATATTCGATGCTACGAAACCAATCAACGCCGCAGGATTCGACAAGCTTCCAGGCGCTACCAAGCCAAGACGGTCAAGGGAGTGATGAGCGTACGTGGTAGGCGCTTCCAACCAGGATATCCACAGCAAAACTGGGATCGCAGAGGCGGACAGAATCAAAACGATCGCCGCTGGCAAATTGAACCGATGACGTGCTGATTTGCCTGTTGCGGACATCCATGTCTCAACGCCCGCTATAATCGCTGTTAGACCGGCGGCAACCGGCGCGTCCTCCTTGATGCTGAAAATTACGAGCGCCGCCACCACCGAAGCGAGCGTTTGTTGCCGCAGCAGGAAGTAAAACAGAATCAAACAGAGCGCTGGAGCAAGAGTCTCGACATGAAATCCATGTCCGGCGTCTTGATAGAAGCGGATAGAAAACGGCGAAATCAGCAATGCTCCGGACACAATTAGCGCGATGCGCGCTTCAACCCCGAGAAGACGCAGGATTCGCACTGCCCAGAAATAAGCCGCTGCTACTGCCACAGCTAACGCGAATAACAAACCCGGCGCCCCGAAAGGCTTTGCTAATAATCCCAGTGGTAGAAGCAGAAAATACGTATGAATGGCAAGCACATTCCCAAAGCAATTGTCCTGAAGTACCCCTCGCGCCTCCAGCCAACTTCGTGCAGCTTGAACGCTCACGAAAAGATCGCCTGAATAGCCCAGGTTGTAGAATGTTTTGAGTTTGAGCGCGAACACGAACAACATGATGACTACCGCCAGAACGAGAGCGATAAGATCCCAACGATCCCATTGGAGGGCCGGCGTCACGACGTTGGAGGTGAACATCTCTCTCCAGCGGCGCAGCATTAGACGAACGTATGGCTTCCCAATATCTTTTCCAAGAATGTATCGATGAGACCATTCATTTCTCTTGAAAACAACGCTGCTCCAGGTGTGTATCGACCCGAACTACAGCAAATGCGCATCTTGTACAGTCGATTGCGACTTTTCTCGCATTCGATGCTTTTATTAGTCTGATTCCAAGCACATGTCGACAACTTCACTGCTGCGTCGAGCTGGCAATACCGTCTACCAACGTGCCTTTCCTCTTTATCGACCGCTTTACGCAGCCTACAAGGCTTATGCTGATCGTGCCGAGCGTGAGTTACTCAGGAAGATCCTGTTTCAAGGCGCAGTTGTCGCGGATGTCGGCGCGAACATTGGGATTTATTCCCGGTTTCTTTCACGATACGTTGGTCCCCGCGGTCTCGTTCATTCTTTCGAGCCATACGGAGACAACTTCAGTCGGTTGTTTACGGCGACACGTGATCTTTGTAACGTGCGATGCATTCAGGCCGCCGTTGGAGAGCGGAGCGGCGACTGCAAGCTTTACATTTCAGACGAGTTAAACGTCGACCACAGAGCTTACAGTGCTGTTGGTGATTCTCGCCGGGCTGTTTCAACCCGAATGGTGGCGCTGGACGATTATTTCAAACCCGGAGAACGTCTCGATCTGATCAAGATGGATGTTCAAGGTTACGAGCTTCATGCATTACGCGGCGCCGAGCGCGTGTTACAGGAAAATATGGACATTAAGCTCTTACTGGAACTTTGGCCTGCCGGATTGGAGCAGGCCGGCGTAAAATGGAAGCAAGTCATCGAGTTACTTAATCGCTTCAATATGACAATAAGTATTGTTCGCAACGCTGGTTCAGTTCCGTTCGATCCGCGCGATGTCCGAAATGAAATTTCCTGGTATGTGAATATTTTTGCCCATCGATTGCTACGCTAGAACGAGCAGGAGAGTCAATCAGGAGTTCTAGGCAAAATCTTCTTAACGATTATCGTGGCGTAGATGCGCACAATCATTGTCAGCGGGTCCGCAGGACTGATTGGCTCTGAAACTGTAAAACGGTTTGCGAAAGATGGCGCCCATGTCGTTGGGATCGACAACGACATGCGCGCACGATTTTTTGGTAGCGAAGCGTCGACGAACAAAACGCGTGATGATCTCATCGCGAATATCCGTGGCTATGAGCATCATGACCTGGACATTCGAGACGCCTCTGGAGTCACTGAACTGTTCAAGAGCTGTTCCGGAAAAATCGATGCGATTGTCCATACTGCCTCACAGCCGTCGCATGATTGGGCAGCCCGAGATCCTCAAACCGATTTCACTGTCAACGCAAATGGCACCCTGAACCTCTTGGAGGCGGCAAGGGCATTTTGCCCCGAAGCTCCGTTCGTTTTTACTTCGACGAACAAAGTTTACGGTGACACCCCCAATCAATTGCCATTGGAAGAGTTGCCAAAGCGCTGGGAAATCAACCCGGCGCATGAGTATCAGCCCGGGATCTCAGAAACCATGAGCATTGATTACAGCAAGCATTCGCTTTTCGGGGCTTCCAAAGTCGCGGCCGATATCCTGGTGCAGGAATATGGGCGTTACTTTGGAATGCCTACCGTTTCGTTTCGCGGCGGCTGCCTTACCGGGCCAGCGCATACAGGCACGGAGCTCCACGGTTTTCTTTCTTACCTGATGATTTGTACCGCGACTGGCCGGCCTTACCGGGTGTTAGGATATAAGGGCAAGCAGGTTCGTGACAACATACACAGCTTTGATTTAGTTTCTGCGTTCGTGGAATTCATTCGCGCGCCACGTAGCGGAGAAGTGTACAACATTGGTGGAAGCCGGCACAGTAACTGTTCGATTCTCGAAGCAATCGAACTAAGCGAGGAGATATGTGGCCGGAAGTTAAGCTGGACCTATGAAGAGGCGAACCGCATAGGAGATCATATCTGGTGGATCAGTGACGTTAGAAAATTCCAGAAACATTATCCTGCCTGGAAGTTTCGCTACGGTTTAAAGGATATTCTGGAAGAAATTCATGGCGCAGTGACAACGCGCACGCAGCCGACCACAGCGCGATAAGCAGCCAGTAATTATTGTGGGCTTTTAGAGTTACCGCCGATCTGCGGAAGCATTTCCTTCGAAACGTCGTAAACCAGATATGAGTAGGCGATGTGATCTACAGGAGTGAAGTGGTCTCTCAGCCATCTATACTCTTCAGGGCTTCTGTTAACTCCAACCAAAGCATTAACAGGTACGATAATTCGGCCTGCCTGCGGTTTACGGGGATCCACAACAGCGTTGGGATGACGGCGGACATACTGGGCCAGGTACCAGTCATTTCCGCGCCAATCCAGATTGGAGTCTGCGAGATGACGGTAGGCGAGTTTTCTATCCGGAACGAATTCGTTGAAATACGAGATAAAGTGCGGGTAGTACGAAACCGTTGATATAGCCGTCCAAGCGACCAGGAGTATCGCGCCACCGCGGCGGAACTTCGATTCGGGCGCCGCTAGAAATCTTCCGCAAAAAATGGTTGCCAGAGCGAACACTGGCAAAACATGACGAACGCCGATCTGTGCCGAAAAGAAGAAGTTGAAATACGTCCAGTAAATCAAGATCGGAATTAACAGAAAAATCTCCTCCCGGCGAAGTCCTGGTAGTGACCGCTGGCAACGCCGTGAAAGGTACCCCACTAACGCAACCAGAAATATGATCTGCTTGGCAATGGGAACCTTAAAGAACGCTGCGTAAAAGTAGTACCCTGGGAATCCACGAAGCGTCCCGTCAGCGCGATTGACCCGTATATTCCCTGCCATGTAAATGTTTCGCCAACCCTGCCCCATCCGTTCTTCAAATTTGATAAGATCCAATCCCTGGATGTAAGGCACTGGTAACGGAAGCGGTATGTGACCAATTATTGGGATGGCTTGGAGTTTTTTGAAAAAGGGGTCCTTCAGCGAATATTTCGTTAGAGGCGTTCCGGTTCCGTCGAAGCCGAATCCCACATTGATTGTCACGGTGCTCACTAATACGAAGAGCAGGATCGTGATGAGGACATGTCCCAGTGTTCCCCGCCTTTGCCGTGGGGCATCGTTTGTTGCCGCCTCGGGTATTGGCGCGAAGCGGCCGTAGATCGCCCCTATCACGGCGAAGATTGGATAAAGATAGATACAAGAGTACTTGGCCAATTGACTTAGGCCGAGAGTTAGAGAACACAAAAGCGCTCGGCCCTGACCACCCAATTTTAAGAAATGCCAGAAGTGGTAAAGAGCGATCGTGATCATAAGCGCCGCCGGCAAATCGGCGGTCACCAGCTGACCGTGTGCAAGCAGGTTCGGATCGAAGACATATAGGCTCAGCGCGAGAAGAGCTCCGTTGCGACCGTAAAGTTCGTAGCTCCACTTCAACACGTAAAGTGCGAGCACTAATGACAAAATGATAGTAGCATAACGGCCCCGCTTTACCTGACCTTGCCATGAGCTCTCTATCGGAATGCCCGTAGCCCGCGCGAGCATTGCCAGATTGCCGCTCGTCATCGCATGCAAACTTGAAAACGGCATTGTGCTGCTATCGAGGACGCCTCCCCGTCGCGGAGCACCATGTAACACGCGATAGCCATAGTGATAATGAAGGGATTCATCTGTAGTGAGTCCCTTATGACGCAAGCTTGTTGTTTCTAACAAAAGTAAGACCAGCAACAAGGTGCCGGAGATAAGTAACCAGCCTTGCTTCGCAATCGAGCACCAGACGTTGCTACTCATGTCAACCCTCGTCACGCGATGCATGGCTGCTAAGTCAATCGATAACTTCACCTTGTGAATACCGCCAGTTTTCAAAATCGGCAGAGGGTCGCTTACTGCGACGGTGGCACGCTGCGTGCACGGACAACATTTGCATCGAATTCGCTGACTGAAATGATGTAATCGACGTTCTCTTGCTGCTGCGGCGTGAGTTCATTTCTGTTTTCCACCCAAATCCGGAGGGAATGATCGTTCCAGAGGAGAGAAGCAATGAAGAAAACATTCCACTTATTCTGGAAGAGATTCTCCTGCAACAAAAGAACAATGCTACTGCCATGCGATGGTCGCAGGTCCAGCGATCGGAAGGTGTTGATGACATGAGACGTTTTGACACCTACATTGAATAACGGGATTCGGAGGTGTTGGTTCTCGTGCTGTGTAAACGCTGCAAGAGCAAGCGCGACTAACACCGTTGCGACGGCTCGAAACCGTGCGCGAGATAATTTCCTGATATAATCCGCCAACGCGCCGGTCCTTTTGGGAACTGGTCGGCGACGACCAAGAGAGGCCGCGCCTTTCCAAATGAGACTGATCAAATCAAAGACAATCCTGGCAAAAATCATCGCCCATCCGAACAGCAAGAGATAAAGTGCCGCATCACCGCGAATGGGCACAATGAATGCCATGGGAAGGGGAACGATAACTACCCAAAAAGCCATCAGCTGAAGAATGCGGTCGCGGCTTATAAAGGCGTAAATGAAAATCAGCGCCCATAAGAGTAACAGCGTCGCTGGCGTGATGGGATGGCCGGCAAACAACAGCTGACTCACAAACTTAGCGTTCGAGACTGTGAACTGATCCCATGAATAGGTCGGTCGATAAGGATCCAAACTCGCCAGCGAACCGGTGCCGTGCAGTTTGCCGTACACGTAAAAAATGGTCAGCAATCCGGCAATCAAGGCCGGTGCGGCGTATGTCTGCGCCCAGCGCAGGAATGCTCTGGAGTTCGGCCACGAATGGAATTTTAGAACTTCATAGATCAGGACGATCACCGGAAGGGTAACTGCCATCTCTTTACAGTTAAGCGCCATTACATACAGGAGGAGAAATCCCAGTAATTGGGGCCAGCTTAAGGAAGCGCCTCTATCGCGGATACTCAGATAGTAGGCCAAAGCTGCGAAGTAAAAGAAGCCGCATAACACGTCGTATATAAACGCGCCGACGAAGGCCAGGCCGGCCAGGCGGGGGTGGTAACAAAGAGCAAGAGTCGCCAGAAACGCGATTGAGCGCGAGGCGGCCAGACGCCAGCTCAAGTAGTACACCAAAGGAATGGACGCCACGAGAATGCTGATTTGGACAATTCGATACGGTAAAGCGTCGAGGCCGAAGAAGTGATACAGCGGCAGATAGTAAAGAGCACCTCCGGGTCGGTAAAGGTAGAGCGGCAAATCATAAAGGGCGTTGCCGGGGCAAACGGATAACTTCCAAAATTCGAGGTTCGCAAGGAAAGATTTCAACGCGCCCGCACACCAACAAATTCCAAGGTTCATCATTTCGTCTTCGCGAAAACCGCCGTGTATCGCCGGAAGCGCAAAGTGAAGGAAGTAGGCGATCAGAAAACCTAGGCAAATCGCGTCAAGGAGGATGCGTCGAGATGCTATCTTCATCGGCTTAGAGCAGCCGTCGGCCTCTAGGGATGGGCTGGCCTGGGCCGACGCTTCGAAATAACCGCAATGCCTTCGTCCGACAAGCGAAACTCATTCGAATGTCGCTCTTACTCGAGATAGTTTTGCAGAAATAATCCTATGACATGCTGCGCCCCCGCGCCTTTAACGTGCCTGAGATCATCCTCCCATACGGCAGCGCGATCGGAGTTTTGCACAATCTCGTAACTCGGGAAGTAATCCACATTTGAATGCATCGAAGCCCATTCATGGGCAACCGTCCTCAAGAGCGACTTGGCCCAGGTGTTGGCGACCACAATGTCCATTCTCGAAAAAGTGTTCATCAAGGGAACTGGGGAGACCGTGATCACGATGTGAACGTCAGGGTGTCCATGCTCGGTTAAGAGAGCATGTACCGCTTCGAGATTGGCCAGGTTTTCGGCAAAACCAGTAAGATGAAATTCATACCGGTTGGGTTGAGGATTGGACAAAGCTGGAGTTGTGTCCGGCCTCAATGCGTGGGCGATATCCAGTGGAGTGCAATTGACGAATACGTCGGCTTGCAGGTCGCGCCACACCTCCGCAAGTCCTAGAGTGATGATCACAGCGCGACACTCTTTTATCCGTTTTGTTACGGTTTGTATCAAGCCCCGGCGTTCGAGCGTTTGTGCCAGATCTGCGAACCCCAGGACCGGAGTTGTGTGCGGATCGTCCCAGGCTGTGCTTGTCAATTGGACAACAGAATCCTCAGGGAATCGTGCACCTGGATCGAGTGCCCAGCGCAGTTCGTTCAATATCGAATAAGTGTTGTATTTGTTCGTAAAGCCGAGGGGGGAAATTCCCTTTTTGGCCGATTGCAACTTCGCGAACTCCGGCGCGGCGCTTTCTACAACCACTCGGTGCATTTTCAGTGAGCTTTCGAGACCGCGCGCGAAACATGATCCGATCGCATAAAATCTATCGTCGCGCCGCAGTTTAAACTTAGGAGTGATCCTGGGCGTAAACCAAGTCCGCCTTAGTCGCTGGAATGCGTATTGGCCGGCTGGGTCGCTTGAGTGAAGGTTCTCGTTAAACCAGACACCAGCCCAATTTTCCTTATAATTGCTGATCGCTTCAGCGGCGGTCGCGACATAGGAGGATTTGCCTAAGCGCTCGATGTTACAGGACGAATCAAAATGCGTTGCCTTTTGCAGGCATGCCTCGGACATAACTCAAAAAAAAGCTAAAGGAGTGAACACGCCATTGCTCTAAAGATTAGATAATCATCCATGCGACTACGCAGGCTCTCAGAAGGAAATGAGCAGCGGCTTGAGTTAAGCACAAGCACATCTTTTCTCCAGCACAAAGCGATGGAGGAACAACGCGAATGTTTTCTTTGGGTCAGTTGCGTATTAAACTGACGTTGTTCAGTCACTAAGCTTGGCCGGGCCGTGCACCATGCGCTTTGACGGGGAGCGCCCCCGTTTTCCAGCGCCATTAATCCCGGCGATCTACCAAAAGATCCTGGCTCAAATCAAGTTCCACTTTCTGTCGCGGCTCACGATCTGGTCAAAAAAGGATCCACCGCTACCCTGGTGGCCTGTATCGGGAGCGGGAAACGCAGTCTCCGCTTTCCGGATCAGATACAGGAATTTCCAAACACGAATTTCAGAGATTGAGCAACCTGAGCCCATCAGCATGATTTGTTCGAACAGAAGGTTGGATAGAGCGGGGTCCCTGGACCAAGGAGCATCTGGTGCTTGAAAATCAGGGTGGTGCGCCCAACTCCAGTCCTCAATTGAGTAGATGCCACCGGGTCGCAGCAATGGGAAAAGAATTTCAAAGGACGCCCTGGTTTGTGCATAAGTGTGGGATGCATCGTCCACGACCAAATCCAGCTCATTCGCAAGTTCATTCCGAACGATATGCTCGAGAATTTTGCGATCAGACTGCGACGTGGAAAAGTGCACGAACCGACCTCCCTTATCGGCAACATACTGCAGAAGCGGTGCCACCGGCTCTCCACGAATTTCCACAGCCGAGATACGGCGCGGGTTAAACAACTTGTCCAGCAACACGTAGCTCCCTCCCTGGTAAATCCCAAGTTCAAGGATGGATCTTGGCGAGAAGACAGATGCGAGCTCCTCGTAAACGCGAAGATAGTGCTCGTTCTTGACAATGGTAAAGGAATCTGAGGTTGATGGGCGCCGTGCTATTGCGCACATATCAATCACAAAATTTTCGCCTCCTAAAGAGAATCGTTTCCCATCATCAATCGCAATCCGATTCATAACGATATCATGCGTAGACTGGGCAATCGCGTCAATCGAGCGCGGGATCTTCACGGCGGCGAAACTGGCAAAAGACGTGACCCAAACCGGCCATAGTTCTGCTCACTCATTTCAGCAGCGATCCTGAAAACGCGCGCTCGCCACTTTTCAATGAAATATTATCGCTTCGAGCCGCAGGGCCGCGACAGTGTTGCGACGCTGCATAAAGGTGGCTAGCGGGCGCGCTGGGTTTCGGTTAACTTCGAAAAGAAGAGTAGCGCAACAGTGGCGGTAGCGTCTGTTGATAAAAATCGATAAGATGCGGGTTCACAACTGCGCGCACGTCCAATCAAGAAAACCAAAATGCCTACAGCGGTCGCTAAAACCAACGTTGCTGAGGAACCTGTTACGGGAGTTGAACTACAGGAGAAGGAGGGCGCTCAAGAGGCGCCTTTCTCGAATCCTGAAAACTTCATCAACCGCGAGCTAAGCTGGCTTGAGTTCAATCGGCGAGTTCTTGAGGAAGCGCAGGACCCCACTCAACCACTCATTGAGAGAGTCAAATTCCTTACCATTTTTAGTTCGAACCTTGATGAGTTCTTCGAGATCCGCGTCGCAGGGATCAAGCAGCAAATTAAAAGCGAAACAAGCGAGATTGGTCCGGATGGTCTGAGCCCCACGGATACGTTCAATCGCATCCAGAAAACGGTCCGGGAGCTTGTAGCGACGCAGTATGAACTGTGGAACAATGAGTTGCTCCCCGAACTGGCAAAAAACGGGATTTACGTCCGCGAAATGGCGGAACTCTCGGTGAAACGCGCAGCATGGACCCATCGCTATTTCCAGCAGGAAGTACTCCCAATGCTTACACCTCTGGCCGTGGACGCCAGCCACCCATTCCCACACCTTTTGAATCGAAGCCATAATCTACTGGTTCGGGCAAGATTGCAGCGCGGTGGCGAGCCGTTGCACGCAATCGTGCAGGTTCCCAGGGCGGTATCGCGTCTCATCGCGCTGCCACGTGGCAAGGGAGCTGACGAGCCTTGGGAATACATTTATCTCGCTTCCCTGATCAAACAGCATATCGCTGAGCTATTCCCCGGATTGATCCTGGATGAGGTGCATGCGTTTCGAGTCACCCGCAACAGTGACCTGTATATCGATGATGAGGAAGCTGAGAATCTGCTGCGCTCCATTGAACAGGAGCTGCGGCGCTCCAGCCGTGGCAATGCCGTTCGTCTCGAAGTCGAAACGGATTGCCCAAAGGATATTTTGGAATTGCTGCTACGATTTTTCGACCTGACAGAGGCCGACGCTTACAAGGTCGATGGGCCGCTGGCCATGACTCATCTCATGCCACTGGTGACAAATGATGCGTTTGCGAAGTTGAGAGACCGTCCATTTCAGCCCGCCCGGGACCCGGCATTGCCACCGCACGTCGATTTTTTCGAGGTGTTGCGGCGGCAGGATGTTCTACTTCATCATCCTTACGACAGCTTCGATCAAATTGTCGAGTTGATAGAGGCCGCCGCGCGTGATCCCCAGGTCTTGGCGATCAAGATCACTTTGTACCGAACCAGCGGTGATTCACCCATTGTCGAAGCGCTCATCGAAGCCGCGAACGCCGGCAAACAAGTCACGGCTATCGTCGAGCTTCGCGCGCGCTTTGATGAGGCCAGCAACATTCAATGGGCCCGGCGCTTGGAGGAAGCGGGCGCGCATGTGATCTATGGCGTGGTTGGGTTGAAAACGCATTGCAAGGTGTTGTTGATAGTTCGTCGTGATGCAGATCAACTCCGGCGCTACGTGCAACTGGGTACGGGCAACTATCACCCACGAACAGCGCGCATTTATACGGACTTTAGTTTGCTTACCAGCGAACCGAAATTGACGGAAGAGGTAGCCATCGTTTTCAACACGCTTACTGGCTTGGCTGGCTATCCTGGCCTCAAAAAATTGATGGTAGCCCCCTTCGATATGCACAGTCGCCTCATCGCGTTGATCGAGCGGGAGCGTGATCATTCTCGGGCGGGTAAACCGGCTCGCATCGTTGCGAAATTAAATGCGCTGGTCGATCAGGAGATTATCGAAAAGCTTTACGAAGCTTCTTGTGCGGATGTAACTATCGACTTGATCGTCCGTGGCATCTGTTGTTTGCGTCCCAAAATGCCCCGCTTAAGCGAGAATGTCCGGGTCATCAGCATCGTCGGCCGCTTTCTCGAACACAGTAGAATCTTCTACTTCGAGAACGCCGGTCAGCCCAAAGTGTTCCTTTCCAGTGCCGATTGGATGCCACGTAATTTTTTCCGGCGCATCGAACTGGCCTATCCTGTGGAAAATCCGGGTTTGCGCGACCAAATTATTCATGAAGTCCTTCCGAGTTTCTTGCACGATCGCGTCAAGGCCAGGGAATTACAGCCTGACGGAACCTATCGTCGGTTGAAACCTGAGGGAGCAGAGCAGCGCGCCCAGGCCCAATGGCATTTTCGCGAAGTGTCTCGCGAACGCGTTAAGAAAATGACAAAATCAAAAAAGAAACTGCGCGCCGACAAGTTGATTCCGATCACCGTTGCGACGGAACCCGCGAAACCAAATCCCGAACCTGTCGGTGTGCAAAAATTGGCGCCGTCAAAAACCATACCGCCAACGTCATAAGCGCCCGGAAGCAATTCGAAAGCAGCCTTGAAGAGTAAGATCCTGGTTATCGACGTCGGCGGTTCAAATGTGAAGCTGATGATCTCGCGCGGGGAGAGGAGAAAATTCAAATCCGGGGCGAAACTAACGCCGCGGGCGATGGTGGTCGAACTGAAACAGCTCGTAGCGGATTGGGATTTCGACAAAATTGCGCTCGGGTTTCCTTCACCAGTGCGCAATGGAAAGATTGCAGGAGAGCCGAAGCATCTTGGCCGCGGCTGGGTTGGTTTCAATTTCAGGAAGGCGCTCGGCAAACCGGTGCGTATTATTAACGATGCTGCGATGCAGGCCCTCGGCAGCTATCACGGACGGCGAATGTTATTTCTCGGACTCGGTACCGGACTGGGGTCGGCGTTGGTGTGGGACAGTTATGTCCTGTCGCTTGAACTGGGCGACCTGCCATATCGCAACGGCAGCATCATTGAGGATTATCTTGGAGATGACGGCCGGGCCCTTCTGGGTGAAAAAGTTTGGCATCGCAACGTGCAGTACGCCTTGGTGCAACTGAAAAAGTCCTTCATTGCCGACTATGTCGTGTTAGGTGGCGGCAATGCTAAGCAATTGGACAAGCTGCCTAAGGATATTGAGCTGGGGCACAACCGTAACGCGTTCCTTGGCGGGGTTCGACTGTGGCAAAATGACTCGCGCACGCGTCGACCTAAATGGCAGATTCTTTGAAGCCAGCTTAAACTCTGAAAGGACTAAATCGAGCCCCCAGCGAACTGGTTATTCTCGCAACTTTGTAAGGGCGCTCGAATTGATTAGCATGAAGCTCTATTTTCTCAGACACGGGGAAGCCGATTGGCCAGACTGGAAAAGACCGGATGACGAGCGCCCGTTGACCAAGCGCGGGAAACGAGAGATGCGCGAGGTAGCAAAATTTCTGGACCGTCTGAAAGTGCGACCTGAGTTGATCGTGACCAGTCCGTTGCCACGCGCAGCGCAGACCGCCGAAATAGCCGCTGACTATATTAAAGCCAAGGTGCGCAAGGATGAATCGCTCGCTCCGGGTTTTGACAGAAGTGATCTACAGATCGTGGTGAAACGGCATGGAGCGACTGTTCTGATGCTCGTCGGCCATGAGCCTGATTTCACCAATATTATTTCAGCATTAACTGGGGCATCCCTAAAACTTTCCAAGGCCGGGGTCGCACTCGTTGAAATGGATGCCGACTCCGAACAAGGAAAACTTCTTTGGCTTTTCCCGCCCAGACTTAGCAAGAAATAGGGTTCCTGCTACTCATCGCTGCGCGAGCAGATAAATTCCCAACAGCGTCAGCAAAAAGTAAGGAACGAGCACGGCTGCTCCCGCATATTCCTTTGCCATTCGTTGTCCGAAGAACAGGGCGATCAAGGCGATCGCTGAAATAACAGCGCCATAGAAAGCGACTGGCGATTCTCGCGAAACGAGGAGAACGATACAGCCAATTGCGCTGAGGCCTCCAGCTGCAAGTTCGAAGATCGTCAGCGTCGTCAACAACATCGGAACAACTCCGGCCAAAGGGCTCTTGGCAAAATGTCCTTTCAACCACTCCAGGTTGTTGCGGTAGTCGATGATTTTATCGATTCCGGATTGAAGAAACAGAATTGCTAGAAAGGCGCTGACCAGGATTTGCATCAGATAAAGCGCGTTGGCCGGTGAATGCAAAACTGTCATCGTCCCACCTTATCTGAGGTGGTGCAGATTTGTCTATGCCCTGAACGTTCGTCAGCAAAGAAAACGGGGACGCGGGTTCGCCGCGTCCCCGTTTCGTACGATTCTTTTCCAGCTGCTATTGCGGTGGAACTGCGACTCGGGCGGAGTACGCGAAATGCAGGTCGTTGTTGCCCTCACCGTCAAGAGTAATCCAACCCTGAAGGACGGTGTCTGCCGGAAGCGCCGGGTCCACCGCGATCCTCAAGGTCGTAAAACTATTCGCAGGTACTGTAATGCTAGCTGGCACTCTAATCCGAGTATCACCAGCAGTCAGAGTTCCGGCGTTATATGCAGCAGCCACAGTCCCGTCGAAAGTGCTCGGAGTAAACTTGGTGACAGAAACAGCGAACGTCTGGTCACTGCCCGTTGGGTTGAACACTGTGATGTTTAGCGGATGCGGCCGGCCAGCTGTAATCCTGCCGAAGCTCGCCGAAGCGGGATCCATCCATGTCGTTGCGTGTGCCGAAACTGACAAGTTCTCTCGTCCCGCACCTTGCAGCATGGGACCGACGTCGTGCATGCCAGTGACCGCGTCCTTGACGACCAAGTCGGCTCGATTCACGAGCGCCGATTTAATTTGCGCAGGCGACCAATTTGGATGCAGCTGCATCAGCACTGCGGCCCCTCCGGCGACGTGCGGCGTTGCCATCGACGTGCCAGTAAAAAACGCCCATCCCGAACCATCACCTGGACATCCGGCTGGCTTGCCCACGCACGTAATCGAACTGAGGACGTTGACGGCGACCGAAGCTAAGTCCGGCTTGAGCGAAAAGTCGGCAAATGTTGGGCCCTGACTGCTGTTGCCGTAGGCGATATCCTTGTGAGCCGGGTTGATGAATTCCTGGAATGTCGCGACAGCCGACGCGGTGGTTGCTCCGGACGCCCGCAGTGCACCCCCGTCGTCTTTACTGATCATAACTGCCGGCAGGTCGTCATCAAAACCAGCAGTCCTTCCCATGGCGATGGGATCTCCAGCAACGTTGTTGATCATGAGCACGCCTACGGCACCGGCGTCTTTGGCGTTCGCGACTTTCTGACTGAAGCTGCATGTGCCTCGATCAATTATCGCCAGCTTCCCAGAGGCAGCAGGATCGACGCTGGTGCAACCGTCCGAATGGGTGTCAAAAAGTTGGAACGACTGTGCTGGCAACGGGTCGAAATCACCAACGGCCGCGCCGATCGTTGTTCCGCCGCCAGCCGGATACGTGAAAGGCTGCCCGACAAAGTGCTGATTGGTGCTGCCTCCGACGGTGATGACTTTGCTCGCGATGCCCGGAGACTCAAGAGTTTCCCGGCCGGGTCCACTGTTGCCCGCTGCTACTGCCACCACCAAGCCAGCACTTACTGCGTTATTAAGGCCGACTGCCAGCAGGTCATTCTCTTCTGCACGGTCGGCGGTGCCACCGAGTGACAAGTTAAGGACGTCCATGCCATCCCCGACCGCCGCTTCAACCGCACGGAGTATGTCCGGGCTGGTAGCCTCCAGCACGTCCCCCGGGAAAACGTTATAGTTCCCCAACCAAGCGCCCGGCGCTATGCCAGACATATCATTGATACTTACGCCGTCGACCACCGCAGTTTTCCCGGTCACGCCCGCAGCGATGCCAGCGGTATGCGTTCCATGATCTTGAATCGCCTGGGCGTCGAGACCATGCCTGTTTGTTAAGAAGACTTTGGCAACAATGACTTTTGGCGAGACGTACTTGCAATCCTGGTCTTCCTGATGCGAATTGCTATCTGCTGCATCGCACTTGGGGAAACCGGGAGGATAGCTGAAGCCAGTCGGATCGAAGAACGGGTGCGTCTCATCAATCCCCGTATCGATGTCGCCGATTTTAATTCCTGCACCAGCAACCGATCTGCCGCCAGCAGCATTCCAGGCGCCTCTCGCGTTGATGATACGGTAGCTCTGGCTGAGGATTGGACGATAGAGGACACTGTACTCGGCCCGCTGCACCATGGGCGCCGCTGCGATCGTGGCCAGTGGTGTTCCGTTCAGGTCAACCGCAACTCCATTCAACGTGATGTCATACTCACTTGTTATCGTTGCGCTCGGTGCATTGGCTCGCAGCCATTCTCTGAATTCATTACGTCCGGCGGCCAGCTCGGCCCGATATGTTGTCACAGCGCTGCTTCTGAAATCGATTTTACTTCCTGCCGCGGGCTTCGTAGCGGAATACGTGCTTAGCGGCTCCCCTTTGAGTTGGACAACAGCAATTGAGGTGTCCATGCTCGGGCCTTCGATGACGGCGTCAGTGTTACCGTTTGGTTGAGTGCTTCCCGAACGGCCGACGCCAAGTGCGATTACGCTTAGTGCGATCGAGGAGAATACAAGACAAGCTGAGAATACTTTCTTCATAGTGATTTTGTTATTGAATTGAAACGACCCTTGTACCCGATTCGTCGTGACGATGTCAAAACAATTATTACGAAATCATCGTGAAATTCAGTCCCCCTGGGCAGCCGCATCCGCGAATGCTACGTTGCCGGCTTTCAGATCCAGCTCGGCTTCCGCCGATGTGCCAAACACTCTGGCGCGCGCATCGTCGAATTCACCCTCCCATCGCGCTACCACTACTGTGGCCAGACAATTGCCGATTACGTTCACGCAAGTTCGCCCCATATCCATCAATTCATCGACGCCGAAAATAACGGCCACTCCAATCGGACCAAGGCCTGCCGGCAGAAAACTGTTTACGGTCGCCAGCAAAATCACCAGAGAAGCGCGCGGCACCGCCGCCACTCCTTTGGATGTCAGTATCAAAGTGAGGACCATGATAAGTTGTTCCCCAAAACTCATGTGCCAGCCCATCGTGGTTTCGGCAGCTTGCGCTACAAAGACGGATGCGAGCGCCAGATAAAGGGTCGAACCATCCAGATTGAACGAGTAACCAGTTGGCATAACAAACCCAACAATGTGTGGCGGCACCCCGAACCGCTCCATCGATTCCATTGCCTTTGGCAAAGCCGATTCGCTGCTTGTGGTCGCAAATGCGAGCGTCGCCGGTTCGCGTACGGCCCTGACAAATTGCCGCAAGGGAATTCGCGCGATCCAAATGACGAGTCCAAAGATCAGTACGATGAAAATCGCCAGAGCCAGATAAAGTGAGCCGATCAATTTCCCCAGATTCACCAGAACGCCGGGACCTTGTGTGCCGATGGTGTGCGCCATTGCGGCCCCGACGCCAATTGGCGCGAACAGCATCACATAATTAGTAAACTTGAACATCACCTGGGCGAGGCTTTCCAGCGCCCGAACAATCGGCTTTCCCTTTTCGCCTATCGCTGACAACGCGAGCGCGAAGAGCACACTGAAAACCACGATTTGTAAAACGTCACCGTGCACCATGGCTTCGATGACACTCGACGGAAATGCATGCACAACGGTCTCGACCAGAGTCCGTGGATGACTTTGCTCGATCGTTTTGATTGCGCTGGTATTCGTGGCGGAAAGAGTTACGCCTACGCCCGGCTTGGTGATATTGACGACGGCCAATCCAATGAAAAGCGCCGCAGTCGTGACGATCTCAAAGTAGATGAGTGCTTTTGCTCCCATCCGTCCCACTTTTCGCAACGCACCTGCGCCAGCGATGCCAACCACGATTGTCGAGAACACTAACGGGGCGATGATCGATTTGATCAGGTTAATGAAAATATCGCGAAGAAAGTAAACCGCGTTGCCCCAGTCCGGTCTCACCCAACCAATGAGGCCTCCCAAAATCAGGCCAATCATGATCTGGACCGTCAACGACGGCCGATACCATGGCCGGCGCATCTGTTGAGATTCCCTGGTAATCACCGCCATGGTCAGGCGAACAACAATCGTGCTGCGCCTAATCGATTAACCGTCGATTGATTTCGCTGTATGCATCGATCCGGCGATCCCGCAAAAACGGCCAATGCGTGCGTTGCTCATTGACCCGGTTCCAATCCACGTCGGCCAAAACAATCTCCTCCCGGTCAACGGAAGCTTTTGCGATGATTTCACCATCCGGTCCGCAAACAAAACTTTGTCCCCAAAATTCAATGCCATCGCCGCCAGCAGGGGCTTCATGACCCACGCGGTTTGGGACTGCGACATAGCAACCATTCGCAATCGCATGGCCGCGCTGAATTGTTTCCCACGCGGCATGTTGCGCCGCGCCGAATTGCTTCTTCTCTGAAGGATGCCATCCAATTGCTGTGGGATAAAAGATTATTTCCGCTCCGCGTAACGCGGTCAGCCGCGCCGCTTCCGGATACCATTGGTCCCAGCAGACACAAACGCCAATCTTGCCCTGCGCCGTTGGCCACGCTTGAAAGCCAAGATCGCCCGGTGTGAAGTAAAACTTCTCATGATAGAGGGGATCATCGGGGATATGCATCTTGCGATATTTGCCCAGCAAATTTCCATTGCCGTCGATGATTACGGCCGTGTTGTGATAAACGCCGGCACTGCGTTTCTCAAAAAGCGAAGCGATGATGATAGCGCCGGTATCTCGGGCCAGGGCTGCAAACGCTGTTGTTGACTTGCCTGGAATTTCCTCAGCCAAATCGAAATACTTGTGATCTTCGGTCTGACAAAAATATTGCGATCGAAAAAGCTCCGGTAAGCAGATAATCCGCGCACCTTTTTTTGCCGCGTCGCGAATAAATTCGATCGCGCGCGAGAAATTCTTTTCCGGCTCCGGACCGCATCGCATCTGGATGAGACCTATTTTCGTCATATCGAAGGGACGCTTGCCGACGTCGAAGTAGAACGGGTCGCCAAACCTCCGGTTATTTCAATCAGAGATTCCTCGACTTCGGTCGGAATGACAAGGATACCTGCTATTTCACGGAGCTGGCCGGTACGATTTTCACGCTTTCGATGACAACGCGTTTGGTTGGCTTGCTCATTTCGCCCATGCCGTTGTTTGTGACCGGCGTATTGCCGATTTTCTCGAGGACATCGTCGCCTTTGATCAATTTGCCGAACGTTGTGTATTGCCCATCGAGCCGCCGAACAGGCGCCAGACAGATGAAGAATTGCGAACCGGCCGAATCCGGGTCGGGTCCGCGCGCCATCGAGATGACACCGCGATCGTGGGAATGATTGTTAAACTCGGCTTTGATTTTATAACCGGGATCACCCTGTCCGTAAGAGCTCTCTTTTGCCGGGTCCTTTGAATTGGGATCGCCACCCTGAATCATGAATCCCTTGACGATGCGGTGAAAAACGGTCCCATCGTAGAAGCCTTGTCGCGCCAACTTTTTAAAGTTCTCAACTGTGTTTGGCGCGGCATCCGTCCAAAACTCGATCACCATTTCGCCTTCGTTAGTTTTGATTACAGCGACTTCGTTCGAGTTATTCATCGGAGATGGAGTTTTTTTCTTTTCTTCGGCGCCCGCCGTAGCAAAAAGCGTCGAGACAAGCATGCAGCAAAGCAAGAGTTTCATTTCGGCCAAGCGTAACGCTCAACGGCCAAGGTTCAAGGTGACAAACGCGCAGTTAGGCCTGAGGCACCCGAAGACTGCACGTTCGCTTCATGATTGATCGACGGCCGAATGCGGTCAAAGGTCTTTCGCACCGCGCTTTTCTTGTTTGGCGACATCTGCGGTGTATTCCTGCAGACTGCGCACCTGCACTTTTCGTTTTTGCAGTGACCGAATTCCATTTGCGCTCGCCAACGCGGCTCGCACGGTCGTCATAATGGGGATTTTCGCTGCGAGTGCCGCATTGCGAATGACTACCTCGTGCTCGCGCGGAATTTTCCCGCTGGGAGTGTTGATGATGAAGTTGATGTCGCCATTCTTGATGCGGTCCAGAACGTTGGGACGTCCTTCGTGAATCTTGAAGACCTTGGTGATTTTGATTTTGGCCTTGACCAGGGCTGCGGCAGTGCCGCTGGTGGAAATAATCTCGAAACCAAGTTTCACAAACTCGCGTGCTACCGGGATCACCGCTTCTTTATCTGCGTCTTTCACGCTGATAAACACTTTTCCTTTTTTTGGCAGTGGCGGCGGCGCGGCCATTTGTGATTTTGCGTAGGCCAGCCCCAGATCGACGTCCATGCCCATCACTTCGCCGGTCGACTTCATCTCCGGACCCAGCGAAATGTCGAGCCCTTCGTACCGCAGAAAGGGAAACACTGCTTCTTTGACGGAAAAATGTTTTGGTACGATTTCTTTGGTGAAACCAAGCTCGCTCAACGATTTTCCGGTCATCACTTTGGCGGCGAGTTTCGCCAGCGGCACCCCTATCGCCTTGCTGACGAATGGAACCGTACGCGACGCGCGCGGGTTTACCTCCAGGACGTAAACCTCTTCGCCTTTCACTGCGAATTGAACATTCATGAGACCACGCACATTCAATTCTCGCGCCATGGCTTTGGTCGCAGCGGAAATCTCGGCGAGAATTTTCCGCGAGAGCGAAAATGTTGGAATCACACAGGCGCTGTCGCCGCTGTGAATGCCTGCTTCTTCGATGTGTTCCATGATTGCGCCGAGTACCGTCCTTTCGCCGTCTGAAATGCAATCGACGTCGACCTCAATGGCGTCTTCAAGAAACCGGTCGATTAGCACTGGACGATCTGGCATCACTTCGATAGCGCTCATCATATAACGCCGAAGGTCCTCTTCGTTATAAACCAACTCCATGGCGCGCCCGCCGAGAACAAAACTTGGCCTAACGAGTACCGGGTATCCAATTTTCCTGGCTATTGCCACAGCTTCCTCCGCATTTGTCGCCGACCCATTCGGCGTTTGGCGCAGGCCAAGTTTGTCCAGCATCTCCGCGAACAAGCGCCGATCTTCTGCTGTCTCGATGCTTTCAGGCTGCGTCCCAAGAATCGGAACTCCGGCCGCTTTCAATCCGCTCGCCAGGTTCAGCGGTGTTTGCCCGCCAAACTGGACGAACACGCCCTCTGGTCTTTCCTGGTCGTAGATGTTGAGCACGTCTTCGAGTGTAAGCGGCTCGAAGTAAAGTTTGTCGCTGGTATCGTAATCCGTGGAAACGGTTTCGGGATTCGAGTTAACCATGATCGTTTCGAATCCGAGTTCTCGAAGGGCGAACGCGGCGTGCACACAGCAATAGTCGAATTCGATTCCTTGTCCGATCCGGTTCGGTCCGCCACCGAGGATCATGATCTTCCGGTTCCCGCTTTCACGCCGCTCATTCTCATCTCCGTACGTGGAGTAGTAATACGGGGTGTATGCTTCAAACTCCGCCGCGCAGGTATCGACAAGGCGATAAGTAGGCAAGACTCCCAACGATTGCCGCTTCGCCCGCACCTCCGTCGGGCTGATCGCATTTGCGACTGCCAGTTGCCGATCTGAAAAACCGAGTTTCTTCGCACGGTGGAAGTCTTTTGTGTTTAAAGATCGCTTTTCTGCGACGATTTCCGCCAGGTTGCGCAAAAACCATTTATCGATCTTTGTTAGTTCGAAAACTTCATCGATCGACATGCCGTCCTGAAACGCCTGGGCTAGGTGAAAAATTCGCTCTGCGTTCGGGTTAGCGAGTTTCAAACGTAGTGTCTCAGGATCTACATCTTTATTCGCGCCATCGCCGCATAGACCGAAGCGTTTGATCTCCAGACTGCGCAGCGCCTTTTGCAGTGCTTCTTTAAAGGTGCGGCCAATGGCCATCGCTTCACCAACACTTTTCATTCGAGTTGTGAGCGTCGCGTCGGCCTGTGGAAACTTTTCGAACGTAAACCGCGGCACTTTGACTACGCAGTAATCGATGGTCGGTTCAAAGCAGGCCGGAGTTTCGCGGGTGATATCATTTTTGATCTCGTCGAGCGTGTAGCCCACTGCAAGTTTTGCGGCGATTTTCGCGATCGGGAAACCGGTGGCCTTGGATGCCAGCGCGCTGGACCGCGACACTCGCGGATTCATTTCGATTACGACCATCCGGCCGTTGTCGGGATTGACAGCAAACTGAATGTTGGACCCTCCTGTCTCCACCCCAATCTCGCGAATGACCGCGAACGCGGCATTGCGCATCATCTGGTATTCCTTGTCCGTCAGCGTTTGGACCGGCGCGACAGTGATGGAATCGCCTGTATGCACCCCCATCGGATCAAAGTTCTCGATGGAACAGACAACCACGCAGTTATCCATGCGGTCCCGCATTACTTCCATCTCGAATTCTTTCCAGCCGACCAGGGATTGTTCGATCAGGACTTCCCGGACGGGTGAAAGATCAAGGCCACGTGCCACGATCGTGTCGAGCTCTTCGCGATTGTAAGCGATGCCGCCACCCGTCCCACCCAGAGTGAATGCCGGCCGAACGATAAGCGGAAACGTTCCGATTTCGGCAACGATCCGATCGATATCCGCAGGTGAACGCGCTACTCCAGAATGTGGCAGGTCCAGTCCTATGCGTAGCATCGCTTCCTTAAACAGTTGCCGGTCTTCGCCTTTGGCAATGGCTTGAGCGTTGGCTCCGATCAGCTTCACGCCATGCCGTGCCAATGCGCCGTTACGATTCAATTCCATCGCCGCGTTCAGGGCAGTTTGTCCGCCCAAGGTCGGCAATATTGCGTCGGGTTTTTCCCGCTCCATGATGGCCTCGATCACCTCGGGCGTGATGGGTTCGACATAGGTCCGATCGGCGAATTCGGGATCGGTCATGATGGTGGCGGGATTCGAATTCACGAGCACCACTTCATAGCCTTCCTCTCGCAGCGCCTTGCACGCTTGCACGCCGGAATAATCAAATTCACAGCCCTGTCCGATGACGATTGGACCGGAGCCGATCAGCAGAATTTTCTTGAGTTCGTTATTTCGCGGCATCTGCGCCAGCGCCGACAGTAAACGAAATCAAACGATCGTCACGCGGGAATCGCAACTGACCTCAAGCGACGCCGCGTAAGTGGGGCCGCGCCGGAACAAAATCTCATGCCACCTCTGCCATCCGCTGTCTATCGAGCCATACCTTGCAGATGCTTTTGATGCGGGTGAGAACGTAAAAAACCGTCTGGCTGCGAATTCTGACCAGCTCGGTGCCGACGATTCGAGTGACGAAATCGCTTGGGAGATCGAGAATTTCCTGCGGCGTCGAGCCTTCCAGTCCCTTGCAAAGAATAGCAGTCATCGCCCGTGTAAGTGTTTGCACCTCCGGACCGAGCGTCATTCGAATGTGTGCTCGGCCGGCTTCGTCCACATGCAGATAGACACCGACCGTGTCTGTGCATTCCTCGTCCTTGCGTACATCGACAAGCTCGAACTTCTCGCCTTCGCGGGGCTCTTGCTTCTTGGCATTGTCCGAGTAGGAAACGAGCGTTTCACGGCGTTCGTCTTCAGGCAGCATCTCGAAAAGGCTGATGATCTTATTGAGCTTCGTCGGATACATGAACAATCGTTATTCTACCATGCCTTTGGCTTTGCTCACCTGAGCGTTTGTGGCTAATTGCGTCATGAAACCTCCAATTAAAGTCGCCGTTACAGGCGCTGCCGGGCAAATTGGTTACGCGCTTCTCTTTCGCATCGCCTCAGGGCAGATGTTTGGGCCGGACCAACCGCTCGCACTCCATTTGATTGAAATTCCGGATGCGCTGGGCGCACTCGATGGCGTTGTAATGGAACTGCATGATTGTGCATTTCCTCTGCTTGAATCGATTGTGCCGACCGCCGACCTCAATGAAGGTTTTCGGGACGTTAATTGGGCGCTGTTGGTGGGAAGTGTGCCGCGTAAAGCTGGTATGGAACGCAAAGATCTGCTTGGGATTAATGGCAAGATTTTCATAGGGCAGGGGCAGGCAATCCAAAAAAATGCTGCTTCCGACGTGCGGGTGCTGGTCGTCGGAAATCCGTGCAACACGAATTGTCTTATTGCAATGAACAACGCTAAGGAAATTCCGCGTGACCGGTGGTTCGCCATGACCCGGCTCGACGAGAACCGCGCGCGTGCGCAACTCGCACATAAGGCCGGCACAGACATTAGCTCGGTCACAAACATGGCAATCTGGGGGAATCACTCTTCGACGCAGTACCCGGATTTTTACAATGCAAAAATCGACAATCGTCCGGCAAACGAAGTGATCGGAGACGAAAAATGGTTAAAGGAAGAATTTATTGCCACCGTGCAACAACGCGGCGCTGCGGTCCTCAAAGCGCGGGGTCTTTCGTCCGCCGCTTCGGCGGCAAACGCGATTGTGGATAGTGTCTTTTCGCTCTCCAACGACACGCCGAAGACCGATTGGCACAGCGTAGCCGTTTGTTCAGACGGAAGTTATGACGTCGAAAAAGGGTTGATCTCGTCTTTTCCAGTTCGGGTGCAGGGAGGGAAGTTGGAAATCGTACAGGAAGTGCCGATCAACGATTTCAGCCGTAAAAAGATTGATGCGTCGGTTGCGGAACTGAAGGAAGAAAAGTCGCTCGTTAGCGACCTAATGTCGTAAACGATCTTATAAATGCGCCGCGCTGTATCGCCGTGCTCCGGACTGGCAACGACCTAACCAGGACGCGTCGACATAGCGAGGCGGCTACAACATTCGTGAGAACATTTCTGGTACTAGTAATGAGAGGATGGAGACGGCGCTATTCTTTCGGTTTGATTGCGTGGATTGCCACCGATGCCGGGAAGATGAGGCTGGTCAGGTTTACTTCGCGGAAACCCGCGTCAAAAACCTCGCACCAGAAATCGGCCCCGTATTCTGTTTGTACCACGCAATCGTCGCGGTTCACTCCCTGTTTTCCGTGGTAACTTGGAGGCAAATTACGACGCCTCCGGGTCAACCGACCAACCACGATTGGCACAGTATAAAATAAATGCCCGCCCGGTTTCAAAACACGCTCGGACTCTTTTAAGGCAGCCTTTGGATTTGGAACGTGTTCCAGTGTGTCGGAATGCAGGATGATGTCGATCGATGAATCAGCAAAGCTCATTTGCTGCATGTCGAGTTGGGGGAAGGAATGGAGTTCATGTTTCGGAAGAGTCTGCAGAACGGGCGACAAATTTTTGGCAGGATTAATCTCAATCACAGTCAGCTGCCGAATCCGATCGTCGTCTCGACAGAAATTTTTAAGGCTTCCTGTGAACCCGAATGCCCGCGTTATGGACGCGGCCAAGGTCATGGTCCTCAAATTATTTTTGCACTCGGTACAACAAAGTCCCTGCTGCAGGTTGATGTAAGCGACTTCTTCAGGTGACAGTTCCCATTGGTCGATCAGTTCCGGCCAAAGCACGGAATCAGTCGTGAACCGATCCGCGCCGCATACCGGGCAAATTTTTAAATTAGGCGCCGAATTCCCCATCTCGCCTATCGAGCGTGCAATGGTTTCAGCAAAAGGCCCTGGCCTGTGGGCAACGACAGGATTCCGATGCCTTTTTCGCCCGCAAATCGGTCCATCGCCAGTTTCTGTGAAAGATACCCGTAGTAAGAGTAATCATCGAGAAGCACTAACGCGCCCGGAATAAGCCGTTCCCACAGGAACTGCAGCGCCGCAACTTCGGGCGCGGAACAATTCATATCGAGATGCAGATATGCAATCTTGTCGGCGCGGATTTGAGCAAGGGTTTCCGGAACGGCACCCTCGATAAGTGAAACATTTTTCCATTGAGAAAAATTCGCTCGAACTTCGTCGATCCGCTCGACATAAAATCCGGAGCTCAGGCTCTTCTGGTTTTTCTCTACCGCGCCGGACGCCTTGTCTGCAGCTGAAACAAACCGTTCATCAAGACCGCGAAAAGTGTCCAGCAGATAAAAATGTTTTCCTAAGGAATCCCAGTCCAAATACTCCATGATCGCAGATGACAGAAAACCGCGATTAACGCCGCACTCTACGAAGTCGCCTTCGAGTCGAGAAGCACAGGCAGCCGTCCATAAACCGACATGGACCCGCCAGTGCCATCGGTAATCGTCTCCCGCCGCGCGCACACCGCGCTCGTAAGCTTTTATAAAGGAAGGATCATCCATGAATTCATGGTTATGAATGGAACGCAGGCCATCTTGATCGTAGATATGCCCTTCCGCGTGCGAAAAAATAGCCGTGGCCGGTGCACTCACCGGAGGGACATTCGCTGCTTTGTTTTTTGCGAGCTGTTGTTCCAGTCCCGCATTCCAGGTGAGAGGCCTGTTTTTTAGCCAGGTTGAATCAAACTTCGGCGCAGCAAACAAAGCCCACGTTTGTCTCGGGTGTTTCCAATCCAGAATTTCGAATCGGAGGCCGGCATCTGCTGCCACGCGCCTGATCGTCGCTGGTTTGTAATTCACACATCCCGGATAGACCCAGCCCTTCGTCTGCGAATCTTCTTCGCCCGGCAGGAACGTAGCGATCAACGCTCCATCTTCAGCAAGGGATTGCGAAATCGCAGCAAGCCAATTTGTAATCAGATCCAGTCCGCAATGACTAAAGATCGACTGAGCTAGCGCGAACTCGAATGAGACTTTCGTCTCGCGGATGGCCTGAGGTGAATCGGAAAAAAAGAAGGTCGGCTGCTTGATCTTCAGCAACGCCTCCCCAAGCTCCTGCTGGACTCCTTCTTTTACGAGCCATTCATTCGGCTCGATGCCGAAATATTTCCCACGATTCAGGTACGGAATCAGCAAGCGCGCAATGCGAAGCGAACCGCAGCCAACATCGAGCAACGAATGATGCTGCCGCAAGCCAAGTGTAGTCAGAAGGTTGAATGTCATCGCCGCGATCAAATCGTAATCTTCCGGAGGACCGACGTAGGCGCGGTAATGCGCGTCCCCAGGCTTGAGTCCGGCGCCCAGGCTTTCGCCACTTTTCAACGGCTGCTCCATATCACGTCAGTCGTTTGAACGTGGCGGGATCGAAATCTTTCAACGCGTCCCCGGGACGTTCGGGAAATCCGACAACACGACGCGATCGGTCGAATTGATAGATGCGCGTCCGCGGACGTTCGCGAAATGGAAAGGTGCGAAGCTTGTTCCCATCGAGAACCTCTGTCGCTCCAGGGGCGTGGCACGCTTGCACAGCTAAGGCATGCAGCGCTTTGGCGATTTTAGATTCAGATTTGATCGAGTTCGACAATTCGTTGGGATCTTGCGCGCGATTGAAGAGCTGTTCGCGACCGCCATTCGCCATGAAAATGTATTTCCATTCATCGGTAAGGACCATGAGTTTAAAATCATGCGAACCTGGAGGTTCGACCATTCCGATAAGATGTTGACGCGGCGCGGCTTGACCTTGCAGCATTTTCAGAACATTCATTCCCTCTCGCACCTCGCATTCACCAGCAGCTTCGGTGGCAATTCCGAATAAATCCGACAGGCTGATCAATTCATTTCGGACTGTCCCTGCAGGAAGTACCCCGGGCCAACTGACCAAAAGCGGAACACGACACGCAGCCTCAAAAAAGTTTTGTTTCTGCCAGCCGTGATGATCTCCCATGAGATCGCCATGGTCAGAAAAAAAGCAGATTAGAACGTTCTGCCGGTTCGGGCGTGCTTCAATCGCATCGAGAATTCGCCCGACACAATGATCCAGGTAGGTGATCTCTCCGTAGTATCGCGCTTTCACGATTCGTGCCAGCGCCGGATTGATCGCGTCCGCCCAGACAGCATGGCGCATAAATGGAATTTCCTCGTCCAGGTGATCTTCATCGGTGCGGCCGAGAACGAGCTCCGGCATTCGATCAGGATCGTACATTCGATTGAAGGGGATCGGCGGAGCCAGCGGCGGGTGCGGACCAAAAAATGAGACAAACCCAAAAAAAGGCCGCGAATCATCTGACTTTGCGATTTCCTCTACCGCGCGATCTGCTGTCCACCATTCAACGCCCAGCTCCGCCGGAAGAGGACTGCGCTGCGGCAGGTAATACATCTCCGTGCGTTCGCCTAACGGCTGCTCCAGGAAATCGAATGCTGGATGCTCACGTGTGAGCCATGAACCGTAATCGTCACCTTCGCGTGCCGGCGGATGGTATGTTTCTTCACTACGCCACAGCGTTTCGTAACCGAGGTCTTCATTCCACGGATAGGTGTGGAATTTCCCGACTCCAAATGTGCGGTATCCCAGGCAGGCCATGGTCCGTCCCAGATACGGACCGCAACGCGCTTCCATTTCCACCGCCTGTCCGGCGGCGGCCTTTGGTATTGCATTGTTGAACGAACGCGTCGTTAACGGCTCGCATCCTGTGCGAATCGTATAACGAGCCGGAATGCAAATCGGACAAGTAGCGTATGCGCTGGAAAAGCTGACGCCGCGCCGGACCAGACGATCGAGATTAGGTGTATAGATGCGGGAATTACCAAGAGCAGCGACCGTATCGAACCGCTGTTGATCCGTCATGATAAACAGGATGTCAGGCCGGCCTACTGACATTTTCGTTTCAAGCGGAGTTCGCGCGCAGCTGTCGTGGTCTGCTTCGATGGGAAAAAATTGTCAAAAACCCGAAGCCTACCAACAACCTTCCTAAGAAGGCAACGAAAGTCCAAATGGGATTGTTGACTCCTCGCCTCACTTTAGGCGTTTGCCAGCTCGCTATCGGTTAGCCGACGAAACGCTTCTACGTACTTGGCCGAAGTCTTGTCGATTACCTCCTTTGGCAGAGACGGAGCAGGAGGAGTTTTGTTCCAATCGAGGGTCTCGAGGTAATCGCGTACGAATTGTTTATCGAAACTCGGCGGGCTTTGTCCCACGACGTATTCATCTTTTGGCCAGAATCGCGAGGAATCCGGCGTCAGACATTCATCGATCAAAAGCAATTCTCCATCCACGGTGCCAAACTCAAATTTTGTGTCGGCGACAATGATTCCCTTCTGCGAGGCATACTCGCGTCCCCGTGAATAGATTTCGAGACTTAGCTTTTTCACACGAGCGGCAAGCTCATCACCGAGAATTCTGGCACATTGTTTCATGTCGATATTCTCGTCGTGACCTTGTTCGGCTTTTGTCGATGGCGTGAAGATTGGCTTTGGCAGTTGAGAGGCTTGTTTTAGTCCGCCCGGGAGCTCGATTCCACAAACGTTCTGCGTTTCCTGATATTCTTTCCAGCCTGACCCGGCTAGATAACCACGCACCACGCATTCCACTGCGAGCGGTTTGGTTTTCTTCACAATCATTGATCGGCCGGCGAGCTGATCGCGAAACGGTTGCAATTCTTTTGGGAATTCGTCGAAACTCGACGTCACCAGATGATTCTTGATGTCGCCGAAACGCTTGAACCAAAACGCGGAGATCTGATTAAGCACCGCACCTTTATGCGGAATTGGATCGGGAAGGATAACGTCAAAAGCCGAAATCCGGTCGGTTACGACGAACAGTAGCGTGTCGCCAAGATCAAAGACTTCGCGGACTTTGCCGCTGCGCAATTTCTTGATTCCCGGGAGGTCGATAGAGGATTGTGTGGCGGTTTGCATTTTCAACGTCAAACTCCGATGCAGAACGCTCAACGTCCAATGGATTTCTGCGTTGAACGTAGCACCCAGTACGGGGAGCTTTACACCGTGAATTTCGTCTATGGCAGGAATTATCGTTAAGCCCCGAGCCCGCGTCTTGCACGGCCATGATTGGATCTTTTCCAGCGAAGTCCTGAAAGTGTACGGGAAACCGGCAGACGGCGATGTTATTTCCCTTAGAGACGGCAAGGATCATCTGATTGGAAGCGCCATTTACAATTCCAGATCGCAAATTGTGGCGCGCCGTTTCTCCCGGAGAAAACAGGATTTGGATCTGGATTTCTTTAAACGTCGAATCGCGCAAGCGGCAGAGTACCGTGTGCGGCGAGGGATCGACCCGAGCCTCTGCAGAGTGGTTTGGAGCGAAAGCGACGGACTGCCCGGTTTGATTATCGACAGATACGAAGACTGCTTTGTCATGCAGACGCTGACGCTGGCAATGGACACCCGAAGAGAATTAATCGCTGATGCAGTCGCTGATCTTTTCGGAAATATCCCAATCATTGAGCGAAATGACGCTCCAGTCCGAAAAGCGGAAGGATTGGAGTTGCGCACGGCGGTGTTGCGCGGTGATCTGCCGGACCAACTCAATATTAGCATGGAAGGCGTGAACTTCGAACTCGATCTCCTCTACGGGCAAAAGACCGGGTTCTATCTGGATCAAAAACGCAACTACGGGACCGTCGCCCAATTGGCACGCCATCGGCGGGTACTGGACTGTTTCACAAATCAGGGAGCATTTGCTTTGATTTGTGCGCGGGCCGGCGCATCGGATGTGACTGGCGTCGAAGAAAACTCCCGAAATATCGCAGACGCGAAAGGGAATGCAGCGCGAAACGATTTGAAAGTGACATGGATCGAGCAGGATGTGTTTCAGTTCCTGCGCGCGGCGGAAAAATCGGGCACACAATACGATTTGATTATTCTCGATCCGCCCTCCTTCACCAAAACAAGGAGTGGATTACGCGATGCGTTGCGTGGTTATCGAGAGCTCCATATGCGCGCTTTCAAGCTTCTCTCGAAGGAAGGTTTGCTGGCCACCTTTTCATGTTCCCACCACGTTAGCGACGAGGCGTTTTCACAAACAATTTCAGATGCGCTTGTTGACGCGCGGCGTTCCGCACGGCGATTGCGTCGATTCGCCCAAGCCGACGATCACCCCATTGTGCCCACGATCCCCGAAACGGAATATTTGAAAGGTTTTCTTCTCGAAATGATGCCTGGACGATAAGTGCCCAGCGTTCCAGCTGATTTTCTAACGCGCTGACCGCGGATGCGAGCGTTGACTGAAAATTCTTTGTTATGGCCTCGAAAATATTTGGAATTCTAAAGCGACGCATCTAATATGGCGCTCGGCGGGCCGGACGACGAGTCCTGATTGTCATGGCAGAAAAAATTCGACCGGTTGAACAAATGCTCGAACTGAGCGAAGATGAAGCCTTGTCCGCGGAGCACTTGGATTCGCAGGTGCAAAAGGCGCAGGAGCAACTGCTGCAGCTCAAACGCCAGCAAGAGCAAATCGAAAAACAAAAGCGCGAATTGGAGGAGCTTAGCCGTCGGCAAGACGAACTGGAGCACGGTCGTGCGGAAATGGCTGATAAATTGACCCGATCATTGGTCGTGCTTGAGCGGGAGGCATATAATGCGCAGAGCCGCCTTGAGCAGATTCGCGCAGCCCGGGAGAGTTTCGGTCAGCATTTGGAATTGATTGAAGCCATCGATCCGAAGAGCTGGAATCCCTCCGATTTGCACAAAGAGCTGAGCAGGGCTCTCAGCACGGTGGACGAGGCCCGCACGGTGTACAATGAGCAACGCAGCCGGTTACAGGCGGCGGCTGGTAACGAAGGAGAGGCGTCATTGCCCGATGTGGGCGCCGATGGTTACGACGGCACCGAAGGACGCACGTTTTCTCAATGGCTCCAAATTGGCGTCGCGCTCACTTTGCCGCTGATTATCTTTGGCGTCATCGCGCTTGCTCTTTTCATTTGGCTGGCGAGCAAGTAATGGCGCTGTTTCGTCGTTCACCCAAGCCCAGCCCGCCGCTCCGCCGCAGGCAGCAAGAGATAGCGCGACAGGAAGCGGAACTTCGTGAACGCCTCGAAAAACTTGAACACCTTGTTGCGAAGGTCCCCGTAATTGAAAACAGCAGGGCCGAAAAAGGTTCAAAAGGAAATCGAACCGACAAACGCTTTCGTGTTTCAGTTGCAGCGCAATCGATGGGCTCTGTTGATGACGGCAGGTCTTCCTATCGTCGCCCTCGTTCGTTGCGAAAGGAGCGGCGCGAAGGTCAGATCATTTTTCTCCTTCTTGTGGTAGCTCTTGCAGTGGCAGTCATTTGGCTGATCAGCAACCTCCATTCGTAGGCAACGATCATGGCCGGGAGTTCGGAGCTCGACGTTCGTTACGTCGCCAGACTGGCGCGAATCAAACTCACTGAGGAGGAAGCAAACGCATTTCAGAAGCAGCTCGATGATGTGCTCAAATTCGTCGAGAAACTTCGTCAGGCCGATGTTAGCCATGTGGAAGCGGCCGCGCATGCACTTCCCATTTTTAACGTTTTCCGGGAGGATGCGGCGCGTGAATGGTTTACGGCGGACGAAGCACTGAGCAATGCGCCCCGGAAGGCGAACGATCTTTTCATCGTTCCCAAGGTGGTGGAATGACGAAAAACGAGTTGCCGGCTCTCAGCATCGCCGATTTGCAATCGTTGTTGCGTCGTCGGGAAGTTAGTGCTCGCGAAGTCCTCGACGCTCTGCAAAGCCGGATCGAAGCTGTCGATGGCGAAATCGGCGCATATCTGTCTCTCGACATGGAAACCGCTTCCGAACAGGCAGAGAAGGCCAACGTCGATCTCCCACTGGGCGGCGTTCCGCTTGCCATCAAAGACATCATTAATGTGACGGGGCAGCCGTGTACTTGTGGCTCAAAGATTTTGCAGGGTTATCGTGCACTCTACGACGCCACGGCGATCCGAAGATTGCGCGCGGCGGGCGCAATCCCGTTCGGCAAAACCAATCTTGACGAGTTTGCCATGGGTTCCTCCACGGAAAATTCCGCCCTTAAATCGACGCGAAATCCTTGGGACCTGTCGCGCGTTCCGGGTGGATCAAGTGGCGGTTCAGCCGCGGCAGTCGCGGCAGACGCAGCCTTCGGCGCACTGGGTAGCGATACCGGCGGCTCAATTCGGCAACCGGCAGCGCTTTCCGGCGTGGTCGGCTTCAAACCGAGTTATGGGCGGGTTTCGCGATTCGGCGTTGTCGCGTTTGCTTCGTCCCTCGATCAAATCGGACCGTTGACGAAAACTGTTCGAGATGCCGCGCTCATTATGAACGTGATTGCAGGTCATGATGCCCAAGACAGTACTTCTCTTGACAAACCGGTTCCGGACTACACTGCCAAGCTCGGAAATGATTTGCGCGGACTGCGGTTGGGTTTGCCAAAGCAATATATGATTGAAGGAATCGATCCGCAGGTGAAAGCGGCGATTGACGCTGCGGTCAAACAACTGAATTCCCTAGGCGCAGAGATTATCGATGTCTCACTGCCGCATACTGATTACGCAGTTGCCGTCTATTACATCGTTGCAACGGCCGAGGCTTCCGCCAATCTTGCTCGTTTCGATGGGGTTCGTTACGGATTTCGAGCGAAAGATCCGCGCGACATGCTCGATCTTTATGGCCGGACGCGAGAGGAAGGTTTTGGGCCGGAGGTAAAACGGCGAGTGATTCTCGGCACGTACGTTTTAAGCTCTGGCTATTACGACGCCTATTATTTGCATGCGCAAAAAGTGCGCCAGCTGATCCGACAGGACTTCACAAACGCATTCCAAAAAGTTGACGCATTGATTTCACCTACGTCCCCTATGCCCGCATTTAAACTGGGTGAGCGTACTGCCGATCCATTGCACATGTATCTTGCCGATATTTTCACCATCGCAGCCAACCTGGCCGGCATCTGTGGAATCAGTGTGCCTTGTGGCTTTGCCCATGTGGACGGTCTTCGTCTGCCGATCGGCTTACAGTTGTTAGGCAAACCGTTAGATGAAGACCGCATCTTGCAAATAGCACACGCTTACGAACAGAGCACTGACTGGCATAAGGTGCGTCCGCCTATTGGCTCGCCGGCGTGACGAGCCGAGCAAACGTCGAAGCTACAGAAAGCAAAAGCGCGTTCTTGCCATTCTGCACCGGTTCCAGAAATCCAAGTGTTTCACGAGATCGAAACCAGCCGGAACTTGCCAAACATTTCGCTTAGCGGCAGAGAGCTCCATGGGCAATACATTTTCGCCACGCTGCTCTTGTTGATCCCCTTGGTGACGCGAATCTCCGACCATCCGTCGGGCGGTGCGAAGGACTAAGGGGCGATGCCATCTCCGCTCGTGGAACGTCCCATCGACCGGAAAATAGTAGAAGAAAATTTATTCGACGAACCACGAACGCACTCCCGCAATGGCGGTGGTATCACGAAAACGCCGAATAAGACGCCAGTGTTCACTTGGTCACTTGTTTTCTGTTTTCGCGGCGAACCATTAATTTCAAGCCGGACCATGTTTCATCGATCGCGCAAACTTTTACATCGACGAGTCCAAGCGGCAGCGCGACATCGCGAATCACGTCTTCCGTAACATCGGCAAGGACGCCGGACGATCGTTTTGGCCAGGAGATCCATACCGTTCCGGTGTCGGCGATGTTCTGACGTAGAGAGGACAATCGCTTTTCCAATTCGCTTCGCTTCTTCACGAACAGATGGGCAAAACTAAACCCGGTTTTGAGTCCGGTAGAAAAAGTTACGCCTTCAGGAATTGTGCCGAGTAATCTACGATAATCTGCCGGTGCATTGATGGCGATAACGGCGAAGCCTGGCTTGATTCCCAGTTTCCGTACCAGGGGAGTGCCTGAGTATCCGGCCATGGCGAATGCATAACTGATTTGAGGTCGTTTTGTAAGGCTTAACTCGGAATTAGGTGGATCGAGTTCTTTGAAGGCGACGCCAAATGGATCATCCCCCAGGGTGGGGATAATGATCGGCAAGCCTGGTCAATTTGCCAACGCCTTGCGGACGATGCGTTCCACCGGCAAATCGAAGCACTGAATTGTCGCGCGCCTGAGACTTGGGGGAGTGGAAATGATGTCCAGATACTGGATTGGAGTATGGAAACCAAATATACTGGATTAGTTTCCGCATTGTGGCTAAAGTTCTACCAATCATGAAACTGGCGCACAAGCCGCGGACGGGAAGTCCAAAACGCCGTGCAAACCGGCAGCGAATCGTCGAGGCTGCACGCGTCCATTTTTTTAACCACGGTTTCCGCAGTGTGACCATGGATGATCTGGCAGAAGAGCTGGGCATCAGCAAGAAAACCCTCTACGCACATTTCCCCGGAAAATTCGATCTACTGAAGGCTGTGCTCGCCGATAAGCTACTTTCCAGCACAGTGGGATCCGAAGCTTGGAATTCACGTGACTTGAAGTCGCG